>ERZ842401.5142-NODE-5142-length-14689-cov-6.369892_pt1 | contig 14689 bp, 13 predicted proteins | sample MGYA00521270_ERZ842401 | MGnify/ENA primary metagenome ERZ842401 (study PRJEB31892, sample SAMEA3878208) | bioreactor metagenome | biome: Moose rumen | place: Sweden | collected 2011-10 | study: EMG produced TPA metagenomics assembly of the PRJEB12797 data set...
TATTCTACGTCAAGTAGTCTTTTTTGTGCTGTCTGCTCAATATGGGGCAGTTCAATTTCCGCCCTCTTTTTGCTTTTTAATGTTTACGGATTTGTGCAAATGCCGTATTTGTTGAATTTGTAGGTTTTTGAGCCTATCTTGACATTTTTGTTAATTACATTTACGCCGTTGGAATAGAAATAGTACCAATAATTCTTGCCATTTGAAGCGGCTATCTTTTGCCAACCTGTACGCATATAGCCGTTTGCGCCGAAATAATATCTGTACTTAACGCCCTTTGAGTTTGCTATCCACTGCCAGCCCGTTCTCATAACTCCGTTTGTTCCAAAGTAATACTTATATCCGACACCTTTTGAGTTTTTAATTGTTTGCCAACCGGTAAGCATTACACCATTGGTATGGAAATAATACTTATACGCTACGCCCTTGCTGTTTTTGATATTCTGCCAGCCCGTGAGCATTACGCCGTTAGTGTGGAAATAATACTGGTAAGCAACGCCCTTACTGTTCTTTATTTTCTGCCATCCCGTAAGCATTACGCCGTTGGTGTGGAAATAGTATCTGTAGGTTTTTCCGTTTGACGCTTTGATATTCTGCCAGCCGGTCCTCATTACTCCGTCATCGCCGAAATAATACCTATATGAAACGCCTTTTGAGTTCTTTATCCACTGCCAGTCCGAGAGCCTTACACCGTCTTCATTGAAATAGTATTTCTTTCCGTTGACGGTCTTAAAGCCTGTCTGCATAACGCCATTACTATTGAACAGGAAATAGTTATTACTTAATTTTTGAAGCCCGGTTCTCATTACGCCGTCATCGCCGAAATAATACCAATTATTGTTGACTACCTGCCAGCCGATAAGCATTATTCCGTCCGTGTCAAAATAATATGTTTTTCCGCTGATAACTTTGAAGCCCTTAATCATTACGCCGTTTTCATCAAAGTAATATTTCTCGCCGTAAATCTCATTCAAGCCGGTTACGGCATAGCCCTCCGCTTCGTCAAGGTAATAACGCTTACCGTCAATATCCGTCCAGCCGAACTGAACGATGCCGTCACTGTCGGCATAATACTTTTTGCCGTTATCGGTAAACCATCCAGTTACCTTCTGGTTATTTTTGTAATAATAGACATTGTCGTTTTCTTCTATAAAGCCGTTTTTATTTTCGGGAACGGTAATAGTAACATAGAATATCCTTGCGTTGCCGTCGAAACTGCCGATCATTCCGTCTTTTCCGTTTATAAGGGCATCCAGATTTGAAGCTAATACCTTTTCTCCGTTAGGAAGGAATCTGACGGCAACTACATAGGTTTTTCCGCCTTCGAATTTATCCGAAGCTGTCATTCTGTTAGTCGAACCGACAGAGAAAGCATTGTCGGTATCATACCAGCCGTAAATAGTAGTAAAATAATCGCTGCTTTCGGGGGTTACCGTTGTTGAACCTGTTGTTGCGCCTGCTTTTATTCCGCTTACGGTTGCAGAAAGGCTATTGATTTCTTCGGGAGCTTCGGCAGTAAATATGCCGAAACGAATCTGCTTTGTTACGCCTTCTTCAGTATCAATTGAAGTATTCTTTTCACTATCAAAAAACTTAATCTTTGTATTTTCGTCAACGCTGTATTCCGTACTGTCCCAATTCAATACTACAAACAGCTTATATCTGTGACCCGACTGGAAAACAGTATTATCGGGAAGCACATTACTGAAGCTGTCGTCCTCATAAACTTCAATCCAATAATACTCGTCAATAGTAAATATATCGGAAGCAGATGTCGGAACGCTTAACGTTTGACCGCCCGTGGGAGTTTTAACGTTAATCTTTGCGTTTGTTACGGGGGTAAGAACTTTGTCATATATCGCTTCGATTTCAACAGCGTCAGCGCCCATTGTAAAGGTTGTCGTTTCGGACCAGGCGTTGTCAAAGGCTATGTTAGCGCTCGGGTTGACCCAGTAGGCAAACGCTTTTCCGCTGATTTTACTTGCCGTAACGGTTACAGTCTGGCCGTATGTGGCATAGTTAGGTGAAGCGGTTCCGTTTTTAACCGTGACATAATTCTTTGCGGTTTTTGATAAAATCTGAACATTATCCGCAAAAGCAAGGTTGCCGTTGCCGCTTTCTATCAAGGCATATCCGCCCGTACAATTGTACCAGTAGTAGTCACCGCTGTTACTTGTTGAGAACGCATTTGTGTACTCCTTGTTTTCAACAAAGAGATATTTGCCTGATGACGGAGCAAACGCGGTAATTGCTTCTTCACTCGCTTCAATGCCGGAGGTAAAGGTTGCCGAAATAATTGAAAGATTTGGCGTTGTGATATGAGCCGAGCCGTAGCCGGTAATGCTGAACTGTGTGGGCACTCCTCCGCCGTCAATTGTTTTAAGTTTAACATTTTTATCAAGGAAAATGCCGGCAGATGAAGAGCTTTCATCATAAAGGGCAAAGCCGTTGCCTGCCGTAATCTCTCCGCCTTCAATGGTTACTGTTGCATTTTCTCCCGTTTTTATTCCGGGGCCGTTGCTTCTTACATTTACATTGACACCTGTAAGAGTGAGATAAGCATTACCCGATGCATGGAATACGCCCCCGAGGGTTCTGTCTGTCAAATTATCGTAAACATACTTGTTATATAATGTAACGGTGCCGTTATATACGGAAAGGCTTGCGTCATCATATACTTTAAACAGCGCCGAATTCTGCGGATAGGTCTTACTCTCATTAGTGACAGAAAGAGTATGACCGTTGAGGTCAATTGTTATTGAAACACTTTCGCCGATGTTGTTAAGATACGTCGCAGGTGTAAGAGCCTGATTTCCGCCATCCTCAATTTTATATGTTATATCATTGTTTAAGGTAATGGATTCTTTCTTTGAATATATCGCCTGCCACAACTGTTGGTATGTAGAAACAGTGGCTTCCTCTGCAAAAGCCGTCAGCGGAACAACCGATATCAGCATAAAAATGCAAAGAAAAATGCTAATGGCTTTCTTCATCATTATAATTCCCCCATTTTTAAATATAAAATTTCATTTTCATTCTATACCCAAATATAAAAAAAGTCACTGGCACAAGTGCCAGTGACCTTATAATCAGAATAATATTATTCCTGTTTTCCTGCTCGTCTCTTTTCAAGCTCTTCGGCAATTTCCTGCTTCTTCTGACCGACTATGTCATATTTAAACATCGGGAAAATGGAAAGAAGAGCAAGCACGCCCGGAACAGCCGTATAAGCAAAGAAGATAATATCCTTTGTATGAGTTGAGAATACTGCAGCTTCGCCCGAAACGTCGTTATAACCCGAAAACTGGACGAATACAAGACCGAGAGCAACGCCCAAAGCAAGACAAACCTTAATTGTAAGGGTGAGGATGGAATAAGCGGCGCCCTCCATACGCTTACCCGTCTTATATTCATAGTAATCAACGCAGTCGGCAGTCATAATCATCGGCATAAGCGTAACAGCCGCAAACTGGAGACCGATAAGGAACAGCGAAGCGTAGAAGAGAATTGTGAGAAGCGTATTTTTAGGATTAAGGAACCAGAAATGACCGATTACAAATGAAAGAATTGAAACCGCAAAGCCGTATACGGAAAGCAGGATGTAAACCTTCTTTTCGCCGAGCTTTTTAATAAGCACGGGACAAATTGCCATTGAAATCATAGAGCCGACCGCAGTAACAATACCGAGCACTGCAACAAGGTTCTGGGAGCCGAGAAGAACATTTGCCGCCTGAACCTGAATGCCCATTGCCATCTGTCTGCCAAAGCCGAGGAAATACGAAACAATGACAAGCATAAGCGGCTTATTGTCCTTAAGCGCTTTTATCATATCCTTAAAGGAGGTCTTTTCGCCCGACTGATAGGGAACTCTTTCCTTATTAAGAAGAGGAATAAGAGCAAACAGCGCGCAACCGAGAACAGCCGTAAGAATAGCGGTCCACAAATACTCGCTTGCTATCATTTTAGCGTCCTGCTGTCCCTTTTCGACAAATACCTTTGAGCCGCCGGGAATGAGCAGGCAGACAACGGGAACTATTACAACACAGGCTGAAAAGCCTATCTGTTTAAATGTATTTGAGATTGAAACTACATTAGTTCTCTCCGTGGGATTAGGAGTTAAAACAGACGCAATGCCCTGTGAAGGAACATCGCCGAGAGTCATTGCAAGACTCCAGATTAAGTATGTAACGAAAATCCAGATATAGACGGCGGTTTTGTTCTCCTTAAACGGAACGTCAATGAAAACAACCGCGCTCATAACAAGAAGCGGTAAAATGGATTTTAAAATCATTGATTTGAACTTACCGTTCTTGCTTTTGCTTCTGTCTATCATATTACCGACTATCGGGTCAAAAACCGCAGAAACAATTTTTGCAACGAGAATTAAAATTCCCACAAGCGCGACATTTGCGCCGAGAATTGTTCCGTCAAACTCCGCCTGATAGGAATTCAACAGACCGACTATAGCCTGAAAGCCGAAAAGTCCGAGTGAATACGCCGCAATTTCCTTAAATTTCATATTTTTTGAATTGACGGCGGAAGAATTATTTTCCATATTATTCCCCTCTCAAAAAAGATTACTTATATAATATCACCTCGTTAAAAAATATTCAATATGCAGAATACAATAAATATTTTCTTACATATTAGCAAAAAGCACAAGTTGCAAAACCTGAATATAATGCTAAAGGGGTGAAAAAATGAGCAATACCTTCACTGCCTTTCTCATGTGCGCTCTTGCAGGCGTTTCAACGGGAATAGGCAGTGTAATTTCACTTTTTGCAAAAAGGACTAATAAGGCGTTTTTGCATTTTGCGCTTTCGTTTTCCGCAGGCGTTATGCTATTCGCCTCAATGACGGAAATAATGACAAAAAGCCTTAATTCCTTTAGTGTTTCTTTCAGCGAAAAGCAGTCCTATCTTTATTCGTGTATTTCGTTTTTTACGGGAATGGCTATTATTTTTCTTCTTGAAAGGCTTTTGCCCGAAAACAATGACGCTCTTCAAAGAACGGGCGTATACACGGCGCTTGCAATGGGCATTCACAATTTTCCAGAGGGACTTGCAACCTTTGTTTCGGCGCTTAAAAATCCCGTGCTTGCCATTCCGATAACCGTTGCAATTGCAATTCACAACATACCCGAGGGCGTGGCGGTTTCGGTGCCTATTTACTATTCTTCAGGCTCAAAGAAGAAAGCGTTTTTTATTTCTTTCCTATCGGGGCTGTGTGAGCCTGCAGGAGCTTTGATAGGCTATCTTCTGTTGAGAAACTATATGAACGATACGGTTTACGGAATTCTTTTTGGCGCAGTTTCAGGGATAATGACTTTTATTTCCCTGACGGAGCTTATCCCAACGTCCATAAACAGCGAAAACACGGAAAAATCGGTCATAGGTCTTATTCTCGGTTCAGTTACAATGGCTTTAAGCCTTTATTTATTCAAATAAAAAAATAAGGGCGACGTCAAACGGCGTCGCCCTTAAACTATAATTAAATTACATAGTCAACTACTGCTTCCTGACTCATAAGGTCGGCAATGGTTTTGCTGTCAAAGAAATCGTTGATAAGCTTATCAAACTCACGCCAGACCTGAACGGTTCTGCAAGCGTTTTCTATCGGACACTTTTCGGCGCCCTTTTCAAGGCATCTAACAGGCGCAAGATCAGCTTCGGTTACCCTTAAAATATCGCCGAGGGTGTATTCGTCGGGATTTCTGTTGAGCCTGTATCCGCCGCCCTTGCCGTGAGCTCCCTCAACAAGTCCTGCCTTTGAAAGAGCAGTCATAATGCCCTCAAGGTATTTAAGCGAAATCTCCTGACGCGCGGCAATTTCCTTTAATGCAATAAAATTGCCGCCGCTGTGCTCCGCAATATCAACCATAACGCGAAGCGCATATCTTCCTCTTGTGGATATTTTCATTTTTTACACCTGCCAAAAATACTAATCAGTCTGCAAAGAGAGGAGTCGAAAGGTATCTGTCACCCGTGTCGGGCAAAAGAACAACTATATTCTTCCCTTCGTTTTCTGGTCTTTTTGCAATTTCAATTGCCGCGTAAAGAGCTGCGCCTGATGAAATGCCGACAAGCACGCCCTCCTTTTTACCGAAAAGCTTTCCTGTTTCAAAAGCAGCCTCATTTTCTACGGGGAATATTTCATCGTAAACGGATGTGTCAAGCGTATCGGGAACAAAGCCTGCGCCGATACCCTGGATTTTATGAGGTCCTGCAACTCCCGTTGAAAGGACAGCGGAGGTTTTCGGCTCAACCGCAACAACCTTTACACCGTCTATCTTTTCTTTAAGATATTTGCCGACGCCCGTAAGAGTTCCGCCCGTGCCTACGCCCGAAACAAAGATATCTACCTTTCCGTCGGTATCCTCATAGATTTCGGGACCCGTGGTTTCATAGTGTGCCTTGGGATTAGCCGGATTTACGAACTGACCGGGAATAAAGCTGTTGGTGATTTCACTTGCGAGCTCCTGGGCTTTTGCAATTGCGCCCTTCATACCCTTTGAGCCGTCGGTGAGAACAAGCTCGGCGCCGTACGCCTTCATAAGAGTTCTTCTTTCAACGGACATTGTTTCGGGCATTACGATTATAATTCTGTATCCTCTTGCCGCTGCAACGGAGGAAAGTCCAATGCCGGTATTACCCGAGGTCGGCTCAATGATAACCGAATCGGGTGTAAGCTTTCCGCTCTTTTCGGCGTCGTCAAGCATTGCCTTTGCAATTCTGTCCTTTACCGAGCCTGCCGGATTAAAATATTCAAGCTTTGCAAGAAGCTTCGCTTTAAGATTATACTCTTTTTCGAGATGTGTCAACTCCAAAAGAGGGGTTTTTCCGATTAACTGGTCTGCAGATGTGTAAATATTAGCCATAATTATTCTCCTTTATTTAATTGCCTCAAAGCCGTGCTCGAGGTCTGAAATAATATCGTCAATGTGTTCGGTACCTATGGAAAGTCTTACGGTTGAAGGCGTAATGCCGGCTGAAAGCAGCTCCTGTTCGCTCAACTGGGAATGAGTAGTCGAAGCAGGATGAATTACAAGCGATTTTACGTCCGCAACGTTTGCAAGAAGCGAGAACAGCTCAAGGCTTTCCGTAAATTTCTTTGCGGTGTCCGCGTCGCCGTCAATTTCAAAAGTGAAAATTGAAGCAGCTCCCGACGGGAAATACTTATCGTAAAGCTCCTTCTGACTGCCTGTTGAAAGCGAGGGGTGATTAACCTTTTTAACCTGAGGATGGTTATTAAGGTATTCAACAACCTTAAGCGCGTTTTCAACGTGTCTTTCAAGCCTTAATGAAAGCGTTTCAAGTCCCTGAAGAAGAAGGAATGAATTAAAGGGAGAAATCGTTGCTCCCTGGTCTCTCATAAGAGTTGTACGAAGCTTTAAGATATAAGCAAGATTTCCGCAAGCCTCGGTGAAAACTACGCCGTGGTATGACGGGTTGGGAGCGGAGAGTCCGGGGAATTTATCGTTCTGCGCCCAGTCAAATTTACCGCCGTCAACAACTACGCCGCCCATTACCGTTCCGTGACCGCCTATAAACTTCGTTGCGGAATGAACAACTATATCCGCGCCGCGTTCAATGGGTCTTAAATAATAAGGCGTAGCAAAGGTATTGTCAACAATAAACGGAATACCGTTTTCGTGAGCAATTGAAGAAATCGACTCAATATCAACAATGTCGGAATTGGGGTTTCCGAGCGTTTCCGCATAAAGAGCCTTTGTGTTTTCCTTAATTGCCTTTCTGAAATTTTCGGGGTCTGACGGGTCAACAAAGGTAACGTCTATCCCCTGGTCCTTTAAGGTGTGTGCAAAAAGGTTATATGTGCCGCCGTAAAGATTTTCAGACGAAACAATGTGGTCGCCTGCAACAGCGATATTCTGAATAGCGTAAGTGATAGCCGCAGAGCCCGAGGCGGTTGCAAGCGCAGCAGCGCCGCTTTCAAGAGAAGCTATTCTCTGCTCAAAGACGTCGGAGGTCGGGTTCATAAGACGGGTATAGATATTTCCGCCCTCGGAAAGACCGAATCTTCCGGCCGCCTGCGCGGAGTCCTTAAAAACATAAGAAGTGGTTGCGTAAATCGGAACGGCTCTTGCATCCGTAGTGGGGTCAGGCTGTTCCTGACCGACGTGTATCTGTTTTGTTTCAAATTTGTAGTTACTCATAATGAATTCCTTTCGTTAATAATGTGTTTTTATTTTCAGTAGCAACATCGAAAACACATTCGCCCGAAACGGAAATTCTGTCTTAATAATCTTATAAATAATTGTTTCATTTCAATTACCTACCAAACAAGTATGTTGGTGGTATTATAACACCACTAACTTATTATGTCAATAGGTAAATTAAAAAATTTTCAAAAAAAACGGAGGGAATGGCGTTGCGCCTTACTTCCCTCCGGTTTTTATGCCAATTCAATAAACACCGATTCCTCCACGTCAAATTCCTTTGAAATCGGCGTGCAAACTATCCAAGCATAGATAAAGCGGTTATCATTTTCATCAAGTTCGCTTGCATTTTTTACTATCGAATAAAGTAATCCGTATTTTTCACACGAAACGGCAAAAGAATGCTTCATTGGTCCATAGAAGCTTTTTTTATTAAAATCATAATCCGTATCAAATCCAATACAGGAAATGCTGAATTCGCTGTTATGGTATTCCTGCATAACGGTATTTTCATCCGAATCGTAAAATTTAAAGCCGCTTATCTCCCCGACCTTTATTTCAAGGCGGTCTCCGACAGAGTAACCGAGAGTATCAATAATAATTCTATGTATTCGAGCTTTTAATCCGTTTCTGAAAGTATAATCCTTTGAGCTGTAATCGAACTCAATTCTATTTCCCGAACTGGAAATATATACTTCTCCCACGGGAGTTTCAAATGCTTTGGTTTTGATACTTTTATCGGCATATCCGCAGTTTATCGGATAATTTTCAATTATCATAGTTATTAAAAATGTTTTACTTAACCTTTTTAAAATGCGAGCCCTTGCAAATGAATATTTCCCGTACAAGAAGCATTGACACAAATGCAAACGTTCCGCCGACGAGTACGTCGCTGAAGAAATGAGCGCCGACCATAATACGGCTTACGGCAACTATTCCCGTATAAACTATCGGGCAAACCCAAAGAAGAATTTTTGCGCGTTTACTCTTGATTTTAAGAGCGTCAATGAGCATTATAAGCCCGTAGCTCATTCCTGCAGAGCAGGTATGACCGCTCGGGAAAGACTTGCACGCGTCGGTCGAACCGTAAAACCATTTAAGGTAATCCTTGTCGGGTTGGCCGCTCGGCTCATACCAGCGTTTAAAGTTTTTAAAGCCGCCGATAAGCTTTGCGCTTTCGGTATTCATCGCCCTGTATCTCGGTCTGCCCATAGGAACCTTGATAATATTTACAAGTCCGTTTGAAATTGCCGCCATAACAATAACCGCAATTGCAAACATAAGAAGCGCTTTAATTGTTTCGTCCTTCATATTTCTTACCGCAAAGGTTGCAAAGAAGCAAAGTATGCAGCCGAGGAAAAGCATTGAGGTTTTAATATATGTTTCGCCTAAAGCGTCTTCGGCAAAAATTGTCAGTATGTATCTTGTAACGTCATTAAAAAAGGTATAGTATGACGCAACGCCGCAGCAAACGCAGACAACCGCAATAATGTATTTCCACAGTTCGTCCTTTATGCGCAAAAGCGAATTCCAGAAGAGAATGTGAAACGCAAAGCCGAGCATAAGATAAACCGGCGCGCAGCCCACTGTTTCAAACATTCTGCCGAAAACATCATCGGCAAAATACTGACCCTTCGGCAATGAAAACTTTGTTAAAATACTGCTGACCTGAAGGTCGGTAAAGGTTGCAATTAAAAGCAGCCATCCAAAGATAAAAATGAAAAGGCATATTGCAAGCACGGTTTGCCTGCTCATATAAAAGCCCTTGTTTTTTTCTGTTTTAGTCTTTGACATTTTCTTTTTCCTCCGCTTATTTAATTTTTCTTCTTTTTATAAGTCTTATAATAATAAAAACAATCAGTATAAACAGTACCAGCGCTGCAGCAACACCTGCCGTAATTGCCTTAACGGCAACGGGAATGTATTTTCCCTGCGCTTCGGGTACAAAATCGGGCGTCGAATAAAAGCCGCTTCCGTCATTCTCCCCGTAAGCAATTCTTATTACATTAACGCTGAACTTATCCGTTTTTACCTCAACAACCGAATCGTTGACATTTAATTCCTTTTCCTTCGGGACAACATAAGTCTTTCCGACCTCGTTGCATGCAGCCTTGTAATCCTCACCGAGGTAAATGTTTGACGCTCGGTTTACATCAAAGCCCGTCAAATCAAGCGTGACTGTTTTGTTCTTTCCGCTCGCATTTACGAGCTTTACATAAACCGTCTGCGCGTCCTCGTCAACCGTAACGCTTTCATACATATCCTTCTCAACAAAGGTTTTGCCGTCCTTAAGCTCGGTTTTAATGTACTTATTACCCGTATTATTTGAAAAAAGAGTCTGCACAAAATAGCTCGGCGTGAGAACAACATTTTGTGAATCAAACCAGATAAGGTTTATATCCCAACTCTGCGAGTTGACTTTAGCAAATGTCGGCGCGAATGAGGACATGGCGACAATATCGCCGTTTCTTTCAAAGCCTGTCAGGAAACCTGCTTCCTCAACCGCTTCCCAGATATTTGATTTTGTCTGGAGAGTGCCGTAGCCGTCGCTCGTTGCGGCGTACTCGCCGATAAACACCCTTGCGCCGTTTCGGTCAAAGCTATCATATCTCTCGTTATGAGAGAAAAGATAACTCTCCTTCGTATAGTAATGCTCATCAACCACCGTATCGGCATACTTTTCGTTAATTGTTTTCCACGCGTAGTCGTAATCGTCGCCCTCAAGCCAGCCGCCTGCTGAAGAAATAACGGTTATTTCGGGATATTTTTCTTTAACAGCCTTGTAAATCGCGTCAAAATTCCTGAAATAAACCTCGCCGGCATTCTCGTTTCCCAAACCGATGTATTTCAGGTTAAACGGTTCCTTGCTTCCGTTTTCAATTCTCTTTTTGCCCCAAACGGTTGTTTCGTCGCCGTTGGCATATTCTATTAAATCAAAAATGTCCTGAATATAGGCGTCAAATTCCTTTGTACCGGGAGTGAGCGCAATACTTTTGATATATTTCTCAAATTCCTCTTTTGAGATTTCGCCGTTTTCATACGCCCATCTTCTTCCGCCGTAGTCATTCCTGCCCTGACAGGTAAGAGCAACATTCAGAATCGGGACAGGCTCGGCTCCGATATCCGCGCAAAGCTGGAAATACTCATGATAACCCATAGCGGAGGTGTTTATATACTGCCTGCCGTTCCAGTCATCGCGCCAGAGATTTTCGGACTGTTCGCGGTTTTCAAGCGGACCTATCGTCTTTTTCCAGTCATAATTCTTGTTTATGTCTGTTCCCTCGCAAAGACAACCGCCTGGGAAACGGATAAACGCAGGCTTCAAGGTGTTTAGAGCCTCATACAAATCCTCACGAAGCGTGACGTATTTCCATTTTTCACTGCCGTAGCCGTGAGAGGATTTCGGAATAAGCTCAACAAAATCAATATAGAATGTGCCTTTCCCCTCAATTAAAAAGTTCAGACCGCCGTCTTCGGTTTTTTCGCTCACAAGCTCGGCTTCAACCTTTTTCCACCTTTTATCGGAACCGATATCAATATCAACAGTATTATCTCTTGTGATGAAATTACAGATAGAAACACCGACTGTGCCCTCAAAATCCTCATTTATAACATAGCAGGAAAAATCATATTTCTCCCCTGCCTTAAAGCCCATATCGGGAGTATTCGCCTTATCCGAATTATAGTCATAGGTTTTGTAATTATAGTATTCGGGGAAGCCGATATTTCTTACCTTACCCTCGCCGTCAACGGTTATTTTAAGGGAATACCTGTTATTTTTATTAAGCGGATAGTCCCTTGTGACCTCGCATTCACAGTTTTCAAACTGCCAATTCGCTTCACGGTTATAGAAATACTCAAATGAGTTATTATTTACAAGATTTGAAACAAGTCCGCCGTCACAGGCGTATGAAATATCCTCAATAAAAGCGCCGTAAAGCATTTCGGAAATATCATACTTTTCATTATCGGGAGAAATTTTAATTGTATAATCGCCCTTTGCAAACGCCGTTACAACAGCTGACAACGCGACAAACAGACACAAAATAAGTGAAACAGCTTTTTTCATTTTCTCCCTCCTTTAAAATAATATAATTATTCTATCACATATCTCCCTTTTTTACAACATCAAAAAGAGCGCGACAGCCTTTAATAATATCGTTATAGCAAAGTGAAAAATCCCTTGTATACCATGGGTCGGAAACCTCGCCGCCCGAGCAGTAATCCAAAAGAAGTCGGATTTTATTTTCACTGTCAAAACCGAAAATCCTTTTCATTGAACGGAGGTTTTCGTTATCCATTCCTATAAACAAATCAAATTTATCATAGTCGCCTTTTTCAAGAAGGCAGGCGCGTTTATCACTGTCAAAAGAAATTTTATGCCTTATAAGCTCCTCTCTTGCAGGCGGAAAAATGGGATTTCCCTGCCCTCGCCATATTTCATCGGTATGAGTCGCCCTTGAGCAGACCAAAAAATCTTTTTCACAGCCGTTTTTAATAAGTATATCCTTAAAAATGAACTCCGCCATCGGTGAACGGCAAATGTTACCGTGGCAGACAAAACAAATTCTAATCATTTTTTCACCTTTAAATATCATAAGACGCAGACAAAAGCCTGCGTCTTAACAGATTTAAAACATAAAGCCGTTATAGCCCCATTTATCCGAATACTCGAATTTCACATAGGACCTGTCGGGAGGAACAGAAGCGATTTCGGAAATAATACTGCATATCTCCTGTGTTACTCTTTCACAGTCCGATTTATTCGCGGAGCCTAAAATGGCAACCTCGGTAAATGCCGTCGGAAAATCGTTATTACCCTTGAAATAAAGATGACAATTATCCTCGATATTTACCATAAGATATGCTTCGCTTTTCCCCGGAAAAAGCGAAATCGCCTTTCCGAGCCTTGTCTTAATCTGTTCAATTTTTTCTTCATTTAATGAACTGCTGACTTTAACATTGATATACGGCATAGTTGTCTCTCCTTATTTTTTAAGTTTTTTATGAATGACGGCGTTATCACCTTCAACTGTAACGCCCATAATGCTCTGTAAAAACTTTTTCATTGAGCTGTATCCGAAATCCTTGACATTGAAATGCGGAAACTGCTTAACAATATTCGTCTTAAGCAAACCGATATTTATTGATTTGTCTTTAGAAGCAAGGCGCAGCGAATCAATGTATTCATAAACCTTGATACTGTCCACTCTCGCTCCTCTGACAAGCACCTTCGTATCCCTTTCATAGGTTTCAATATTATCAAAATCGTTAAGGAATTTTGAAAACCTTGAATAACCGTAGTTTCTTTCATCAAAACCGGGATATTTGTTTTTAAGAAAAGCCTTAAGCTGACTCGTATAAACCTCGCCGCTTTCCGAACGGATATAGTCCTCAATTGAATCAGCGATTTTCTTTTTATCCGTAACAACGGAATCCGAATTGTTACCGTCTGCGTCATCCTCAATTGCGTCAAGGAACTTAAATTCACTGCACGCGTTTACAAATGCGGTCGGCGTTTTCTGCTCGCCCATACCGATAACGAATTTTCCTGCTTCACGAAGCTTATTTGCGATAGATGTGAAATCACTGTCACTCGTTGCAATGCAAAAAGCATCAAGATAATCATTCCTGTAAAGAATATCCATTGCGTCAATAATCATTGCAGAGTCGGTTGCGTTTTTACCCTTTGTAAACGGAAACTGCTGAATTGCGGTAAGGCTGTGCTCAACAAGCACCTTCTGCCACTCGCCTGTTCTGGTTGAAGACCAGTCGGCATAAACGCGGCGATATGTAACCGTTCCCTTCTTGGCAAGCTCGTCAAAAATTGTTTTGATATACTTAGCTGAAATGTTGTCAGCGTCAATAAGTAAAGCAATTTTCATATTATTTGCACTCATAAATAATCACCTCTATTTTACATTAGGAAAATCTTTTTTGGAAATCCAATCTATCGCTTCCGAACAGCCCGGAAATCTGCAAAGCTTTATCTTTTCATTGTCATTGAAAACAAAAACAATTCTGTCGTAAAAGAAATTACCTATTTTAATACAATCAAAAACATCCTTCGAAACGGTTCTATCAACAAAATAGAAATCAAGTATGTCGCCTGTTCTTTCAACATAATAAGCATATTTTCTACGGATTCTGTAGCCAACTATAATTATAATATTACATAGAATTATGAAAACCGCAATCGGCAGGATAAGAATTGGCTTATGGTCTAATGACAAAAGAATAATTGCAGCTACGAGAATAATAACGGAGGCTATTATAAACAAAACAGTAGTAACAGCTCCGATAAGCTCGCGCACGTGAAACAGCTTAAGGCATTTTTCCTTCATAAGAATCACCTCAAGTTATTATACCATAATATATGAATAAAAACAAACAAAAACCTCCTGAATATCAGGAGGTTTAATTTTAAGTGTTTTATCGCACCCAAAAAACTGAACAAAGGGGAGCGTATGGGGAAAAGTGAGATGAGAGAAAAATTGAGACCAAGATATGGTC
>ERZ842401.5143-NODE-5143-length-14686-cov-8.830018_pt1 | contig 14686 bp, 17 predicted proteins | sample MGYA00521270_ERZ842401 | MGnify/ENA primary metagenome ERZ842401 (study PRJEB31892, sample SAMEA3878208) | bioreactor metagenome | biome: Moose rumen | place: Sweden | collected 2011-10 | study: EMG produced TPA metagenomics assembly of the PRJEB12797 data set...
GCCCCTGCCGCGTCATCACTATGCTCTCATCACATTTCCCTTTTATTCGGATTTTCTTTTTAAATCGATTGAAGATTGAAAACATCACTCGAGACCTTTCAACAGCATTTTTATATCACTCGTAAAAAACGAATCGTCTGCCATCAATACCTGAAAATCTAACGAAGTCAATTCCTTTGCGCCCGCGTAACTCATTGCCTGACGGATATTGCACGCCAGCATCCCGCATGCCGTTTTCAACGCCTCGGGGTATTCCGCAAACCCGGACGTGTATGTTATTTCAAACAAATGCGGCAACTTCCCGTAAATCAGCGCATTTAAGCCTCCGCGCCCACGATACGTAAAATATCCGTCATTTTCCGGATCGAGATCGATGCTTTCATATTCTATCTCTTCTTTTGTATTTCCGAAGATGCTCCCGCCTGTCGCCACGACTTTATCTATCGACAACACCGGATGATGCTTCAACCTTCCTCTGTGGTGCCTGAACAATTTCACTCGCTCGGAGTATTGCTTTTGCTCATACGAACGCCCGAGATAGCCGTCTATCAGCGTCGACGCCGTTCTGACGTCTGCAGGCGTCACTCCTTCTATTATCCCGCAGTACTTTCGTATTTCCTCGGGCAGAATATATCCGCCCTCGTATTTTCGCATCGGCGGCGGACGATGATTCAACGAAGGCGCAAATTCCTCGCAATCATCTTTTTCCTTCCATTCTTCATTCAGCATACCTTCAACGCCTTCAATTGTTCGTATTCTTCGGGATTGACTATCACATAGCCTTCTTCATTCGCCACCACCATCCGATTTTTCAAGCGTACAAAACTGTCGCCGCTTGTCAAGCGTACACGATACAACGCTTGCGGACTGCTTTGCCAACTTCCGCCTCTATCCCACGTGATCGACATTTTCTCTTTATTCGATTGCGTTTTCGACACGCGCGCCATTATTCCGCTCTCCTTTTTTTATCAATTCCCGCCGCTGACCGTGATCGATGCCGCCTCCGCCTTCGTCGATGAATCGATGCTCACGTACTTACTCTTCAGCGTATCATTCGACACTCCGTCGATCGTCAAGATCATATGTCCGTAGCTTGCCGCGCGCACAATGAATGTATCGAACAGGATCGCTATATAGCGCGTCGCCAAATCATGTTTCTGCCCTTTGATATCTTCGCCGCCGCCGATTTGATACAAACGCGGACTTGCCGTCGTTATGTATTGTCTTTCGAGCAGATGCTCGTCCAAAATCGCGATTTTTCCTGCAGGGCAATAAATATCCGTAATAATCGGCAATATTCCCGCCGCCGTCATTATTCCGTTGATTACTATTCCGGGCAACACTTCTACGTTGTATGTTTTGATCTTGTCTTTTTCATCCATCTCCTGCGCGTCCAGCGTTGCCTTGTCTATCGGATTCATGTAGATTGCCGTCGGCGTGGCTTTGTACTTCTTATTATACATCAACACCGCCACCGCATCCATGATCGCCGACGTATAACGCGCACCGCTTGCCACCGTGCCCGTCTTTGTGATCTGCGTCAACAGCGAGCAATAATCGTTGTTTGTAGAATCCATCAAACTTGTCGCCGTACCCGTCCACACCGCGCGATCCTGCGCGTCGAGCATGTCGGTTACCACTTCGGCTAAATCTTGCGCCTGCAGATCGCCGAACAATCCCTGTTGCCGCGTCACTTCATAATCGAACAGCGTAAACGTTATACCGTCTACCATCGCTTTGATGTATGCCGAATGCTCGATCCGATTGATCGTCGTGTCGAGCGCGTGATCGATCTGACGCGGATTGATCCACGTATGCTTGCTGTCATGCGCCTCTTTTTCAAAATATCTTGTCGGATGCCCCGTTGCCGCCTTTGTCGATATTCTTTGCAATAATGTTCCGCGTTTTCGCGTCCGATCCAAGATTTGACGCTCGAACACCGGTACATGAATTGCTCCCGTTCCTATATAATCCGCCGCAAAATCCAAACTCATAAATTGCGGACTTCCGTTAAACAATCTTTCTGACAAACTTTTTCCTCCTCATTAAAAAAAAACGCCTCACGGACGGTTTGTATTATTTTTACAAAATCGGTTTTTCGTTGAGTAAAGTTCCGTTAAACGGTAATTTGATCTCTTCTTCTACTTTAGACGGCTTCGGCAGTTTGATTTTAATCCCCTTGGGCTTTTCTATACGTTTCGCCATAAAATTTTCTCATTTCATCGCGATTAATTGTATTGGTTGACGGCTCTGTCGGAGCTATATTGCCGCGTGCTTTTTTCCATGGCAACTCCGAATGTGTCAATACTTCCAATTGCGCGCCTGACATTTTTGCATAAGTCGCAAAGACGGCATTCAATACCTGTAACGAATCTGCATCAAATCTTGGAGCTTTTCCTTTTCTTCGTTTTATAGGTAACCAACCGCAATCCGTGTACTTTGCAAACAGCGGCGGACATACCGGACCATGTATCCATGCTTGAAATTCTTCATCGAACAGCGGACGATTAAGCAATGCCAAATGCCATGCTTGCGCATAATAACAAAGTTTCTGCAATTGCTTATGTGTCAATGGTTTTTTATGTAAAAACCAATCTGCCATATCAAACACTGTTGTCATGTCAATCTCTTCTTTCAAGCGAGATGATTTGAGAAATTCAAAATCAATTTTCTTTTTTTTAGTCGACATTAATCAAAATCATCGATTATTCGACACTCGATCTCGTCGAATTGACACAATCTCTTGTCATTCGTCAAGAACAAATCGCATTTACCGACGACCGCTGTCGCCAACTGAAGAGAATCCATTGCCTTAAAACCCGGATATCGCGCGCGTATCATCGCCGATTTTCGCGCTATCTCCTCTGACGTGTGTACTCTTTGAAACTTATTCGTAACCGCGCGACTCCCTTATAAATGCATCGATATCGTAATTGGTTGGCACCGGTGACACGTATTTATCTGTCAAGATTGCTTCTCTCATTACTTGACGTTCAATCTCGCTGATTTTGGGTGTATCGTCTTTAATGTAATTATGAAGGAAATATGCGCGAATCTTATACGGCTTAATCACTTCGCCGCGCCGAGTCGATTGCCATGGCGTTTCGCTGTGCGTCATTTCCACCAGCTTCCAAGCCGCATACTGACCGAAGGTATTATCGACCGCTTGTAACGTATTTTCTTCTCTCTCCGTAAAGTTTTCGACAGGCGGCGCAAATTCTTTTATTCCGTCAGCACCGTTATGTTTGTAAGCATTATAGACCGACTCAACCACCGGACCGCAGCTCCACGCCACTATCGGCTCTTCAAACATTTTTTCGCCGTACTCGCCCATATGCATTCCCTGCGCATAGTACAACAATTTCTGCAACTTCAAATTTGTTATATACTCCGCATCGGCGTGCATTTTATTCCTGCTCAGAAACCATCTTGCAACGTTATCGGCTGTCTGCATAACAATCTCCTCCTTTCAGATTGATGATACGTCAATCGCGCGGAAAAATCAAGAAATTACGCCGACTTCTTATCTCGATCCAACCACAGCCGCATTTGCGCCGCCCACTTCTGCTCGGGCGTCAGTGTCGCGTCATCGTCGATTTTCTTCGACAGATCAATCAGTGTTTCCTCTTGATTGAATTGCGCCTCCGATGCAAATTGTTGTGTTTTGCGCGCCGGTGCCGGTAACTTTTCCATTTCCTTTTGCATTTTTACGAAACCTTCTTTGATCGCCGTCAACAACTCATTCGTCAACTTACTGAAATCTAATTCTTCCTTTACTTCTTTCTCGCTCGACTCCTTTTCTGCCGACGATGCCAATTCCGCTTTCAGCGCGCCTACTCTTTTCTCTACTTCTTCTTCGATCTTCTTTTTAATTTCTGCTTCCGTCAAACTCTTTTCCTCCTTTTCTGCTATCGCGCACATGAATTGCGTTCCATCGAATGCCGCCTTCGATTTGTACACGATCGACATTCCCGTAAAGTGTACATCATTCACTGTTTGCGTCCGCGTTTCTTCATCCGTTTCAACGAATCCGTACACTTCCACGCTGCAACCCAGCGCGTCTTTCGCACATTCGATCGTATCGCACACATCGGGAAAATCCGACCTCCACAAATGCCCGCCGACTTTTATTTGATCCCCTTCGAGCACGGCGTTGTCTATTACTCCGATCTTAAAACTCTTGTCGTGCTTTTTAAAACCGTTTGCGCCGTAACTGCAATTCACTCCGCTCCCGATCAACTCCGACACGTTTTCCCCGCCGTTTAGCACGACGTTATATCCGCCGGTTCCGCCCGTCGGCGTTGCACGTGTCGGCTTGCCGATATAGCCCGCCGTTGCCTTGAAATTTAAGAAGTTTTCGTTTCCGCCCGTGATATTAAAATCAATTATCTTTAGGCTTGTTTTCGTATTCAATTTTTTTCGTCACTCCTTCTTTTTGATTCCTGCCGAGCCCGTTAAAGCCGCCCGACTGCACCGCATATTTTTTATTCAACGCCGACTTCATTTCCGTCTGCGTCATTTCATCGTACTCTCCTCCCAATTCTTTTAAGCCCAGCGCGTTTCGATATTCATTCAGCGTTATACCGCCGTTGATCCATTGCTCCGTTAACATCTTTTGCTTCTTCGTCTTTTGATCGAGCGTATCCTCGAAACAAAATTCGAACTTCATCACATCAGACAACCCGAGCCGACCTATTATCTTCCTGTTAATCTCATCTTGCATCAGCAGGCAGTACGGACGGATCGCGTCGCTCAACAGTGATTCGTTTTGCTCCTCTACCGTCGAACGATCCGTATTACTTCCCTGACCGAGCTTTTTCGGATCGACCGAGAACGCCAGCGCGATTATCGTTATCAAGTGCTTTTGCCATTCCAAAAACAAACCTCTGTCGTCTTCCACTCCGAGCTGTATCGACGATACTCCCTTCGAGCCTCCTATTATCGGCGTCTGACCGTATCCGTACACTTCTTCTTGAAAATACTTACGGAACGCCAACACGCTTTGCTCGTTTGCATCCTCACCCAAATTCAGCGCATTCTTCGGAAATGCATTCGACGCCTGCCTGTGCGCATATCCTTCCGCATCGAACAACGCCTGCAATTCGTTAAATGCCGCTTCCAACGGCGACAAACCGAACGGCGTTTCCGTTGTCTTTGTTCTTTGCAAGTAGAATATATCTTGATTCTCTAAGTAGACGCGCTTATTTCCTTCCGTCACTTGACAGAACCTCGGATACTCGGGATTGGTAAAAAATCCCTTGACATGCTCGAGACTGAATCCGTTCACAGGATACAAATTTATCGGCTTTGACAATACTCCGTCGAAAACGATCTCCGCCGCTCCGTTATCGCCTACAAGTGCCTCGTCTAAAATTTGCCCCCAAAACGCCCGATAATCGTCAATGCTGTTTGGATGCTCGATGATGTTGCCGACGGCGCGGAGCGCGTGCATCGGAAGCCGCTGACCTTCTTTGATCGGTTTGATCTTCCATTCCTGCGCCAGCACTCCGTCGCGGATCAGCATTATTGCTCGCCTCGGGATTGCCTTCCGCGCAAAGTTGCGGAGCGTTCTCTCGTTGAGCTTCGGCAATGTATCTCGCGGCGTCGTGTTCGGCAATTGTATGATTGTTGTCTTCGTCTCGCGCTCTGTATGCTTGCCGAATCCGATATGAAACGTCCGACCTAAGATCGTAAATTCCAGAAGCCCAACCCCCTTTTCAATTGCCTTTTCATATTCTTTTCTGCCGACATACTTCCGAACACCAGTCGATGATCTCGCGCCGGAAATGCCGCTGAGCAGATCATATTCACCGCGTCCATCCCGTCGTCCGAGCCTTTTGGAAACCGCAAAAACTCATTCACCAGCATCATCTGATCTTTTCTGAATTTGATGTACTTGTTTTTTATTCGCGGTATCAGCCCGCGCAATCGAAGTTGCTTTTCTACCTTGCTGTCAAACTCGACTATCGGGATTTGCACTCCCGCATTCAAGCCGCGCTTTGCCACTTCCTCTTTGAACATCGCTTGAAACTGCACCGTTTCTATTACAACCGCCTGCAGTCGACTTCGGTACTTCATCGCGCCCGCTATTATCAATTCGATCAATCTGTCAGGTTTGAAATGCCCCATCGTTACGTCGAGTATGTACAAAAATCCGTTTGCATCTTTGCCCGCCCACACGATCGCCGCACGATCCGACTTTGCTTTGCCGAGGCTCGGATCGCAAGCTCCGTACACGCTTACCATTTCCGGTAACTCGTAATAAAAATCAAACCACTCCGGCAAAAATTCTGCCGTCGACGGATCAATCGGCTCGTTCTGATACTCTGACGCAAACGACGACGGATCCGCAAAGCGCAACTCCATCATGTTTTCGTAATAATCGGGCGAACTTTCCGACCATAATGCCTTGACTCCGTACAGCATTTCCTCGCGGTGCTCTTGATAGAATTCATACGCCTTTTCCCCTGCATCGGGATCATTCTCGTCTTTCATCAATTCTTCCCATTCATCCCACAGCGGCGACTCGGAAAATTTTTGCACTGCCTGATACTTTTTGCGATTCCACATCGAAAACGCCGGTAACGTCAACAATTTTTGCAACAAACTCTCGTAATGCAGTACCGTTCCGATGTACACAAAATCTGTTGTCGGCGAGCCCACGGGGATCAACGCCTTCATGAACCAGTTGAATAATTTCTGCCTTTGCTGTTCCGTTTCTACCTGTTCGTCGTTTTCGAGATCGTCTATTATCACAAGCTCGGGGCGGATTGCGCCGAACTTATTGCCGCGTAATTTCTGTCCCGCACCGCGCCCGTACACTTGCACGCGGTTTGACGTGATTATCTTGTCTTGCGACCATTTGTCATCCGATACCAGATTGCCGAAGTCTTCTTTGATCTGCTGATTTTCTTCCAACTCCGACTTTATCGCCGAGATGAACGTCTTCGCCTGATCCAACGTGTCCGATATCAGCAAGATGTTTCTCTTGTACTTGAATACGATGCACCAGATTATCAACAAAAACGATATCAATTGCGATTTGCCATGTCCGCGCGGTGCCGCTCTCACGTAGTAATTTTTCCTGTGTCGGCGATTCAAGATGATATCTTCGACCGATGCGAATATCTCTTTGTGCAAACTGCAGAACGGCGCGGTAAATATCAGCGGAAAATACTCCCGCGCAAATGCCTCCAGCGACATCGACGCTTCTCTTACCCGATTGTTTTTCGCCTGTCTTTCAAGGATCGCGCCCGTCGATGTTTCATGCTCGATCGCATTTATCAGCTCGCCGAATATCTTATGCGGACGTACCATCTGTCAATCGTCAGTCCTCTTCTGGGCGATAACATTTGTCGATGATCGCGAACACACATTTTTTTGTGCCGTAGAGCCCCAGCGCGTACATTATATCTTCCTTCGTCGGCTTGTGAGTGTAAAACAACTCTGCCACGAACTCGGTATTCACTTCTCTGCCGTTACGCTTGCTGTAAAAGCCGCCGATATCTTCTTCTTCCATGATTGTTACCAGCCAAAACGGCTTTAATGTCGCCTCTTCCGTACACAGGACTCCTCTTTCGTACACATACACATCATTTTTTTTATAATCGAGCTCGCTGTCGTCGACCGGCAATTTCTTTCCGTCGCGCGTTACCACATACATTTTGACTGCCCCCTAAATATATTTGATTGTGTCGTACACCGCCGACTCGCGTAATTTCTCAAAGAATTTGATTTTGACTTCGGGATATTCTTCCAAAACTGCAAGCAAAGCCTTCAGCACTTTCCTCACTTTTTCATGTCCAAAATGCTCCTTCTGAATTTTTGAAATCGACATATTTACATCTTGCAAGACTTTACAAGAGTGCAAGTATGCGTTTGAAATACTCGCTATCTCAGACAATTTCTCTTTATCGTCCTTTATTTTGTCGACGATCTTCTCGAGCTTACGAACATGGCGCGCTACTCTTTCTTTTACCGACACCGCTTCCGCCAGACTGTTATAGCTGATGCGCGCCGCGTCTATTCTGTTGCTTCGATTGTCTACTTCCAATCCGTGTTGTTTGCAATACCTTGAAATCATAGCCTCGTTGATCCTCGGCGTTCCCTCGGGCACTTCTTTATTTATCCTGTCCGCAACTTCTTCAAGAGTGAGATTGCGCCGAAGCATCAACACTCTCTCTCCGATCCCGAGTTGATCAATCGCACTTTTGCTTCTTTCTTTCAATTGTTCTACAATAACAACCTTGGTTTTCATACAGAGACCACCCCCAAAAAAAAAAGCCTCTCACTTATATAGTGTAAAGTGGTCGGTTTTTTCGGCGTTTTTTGATATGTATACATGTATACTTGCACGTTTCAATCATAACCTCTAAAAGCAACATCTGCAACCATTACCAAGGGGCAAAATTGCCCCTCTTATTAAACATAAAAAAAGAAAGAAAGAAAAACAGATACTTTTCTCTTTTTCTCTTTTTTCTCTTTTTTGTTCCGGGATAAAAATATAAGAAAGAAAAACAGATGCTTTTTTTTTTTTTTTTTTTTTTTCCGGGAAAAAAAAATAAAAAAAAAAAACAAATTTTTTTTTTTTTTTTTTTTTTTTGTTCCGAGATAAAAATATAAATAAATACGACTTATTTTCTTCATTCATATATACATGTCCATAAATATAAATAGGTTTTTTCTTTAATTTTGAAATAATGTTCAAAATTAAAGAAAAAACGCGTTACGCGACTTTTTGACATTCTTGATCCGAGAACGGATTGAAAGGAAAAGCCGTGCTGAAGCACGGACATTGCGGAGCATACGCTCTCGCAATGTGTTTTTTTTGAATGAATTGAGTGACGGAGAAGATTTGAATTGCAGTTCGGAGGAAATTTACATACAGAAGCCGCCGCGCCACGACGGCTCTTCCTTTTCATCGTTTCCGTCAAACAGAAAACGGCTCTGTCGCGCGCATACAATACCCTTAAACGCGTCGACAGCCGCCGCTTGATATTTTTCTCGTTAAACCGTTTTATCGGCTTAATTCGTCGTTTCGCGCGGCTTGCATTACGTCACCATTAATATTGCAAACCGCCGAGCATATAATGCCGCGCGCCTGCGGATTCTTATTCCTCCTCCGATGAGTCTGCATCGTCAATCTCTGCATCTTCTTCAAATATCGCCGCCGTCTCTATCGATACCAACGTTCCGAGCGCGCGCACATAGCGCGGATTTAAGTAAAAATTCTTACCCGCGCGCCGGATTATGTTCTTCTCTTTCAATGCCTTCATCAAGTTACTCGCCGTCCGCGCACTTACTCCGACTATGTCTTTCACGTCTTCGTATTTGATGCCCACCGTCCGAAGTTCACGTCTCAGTATCGTATTGCCGACCGCCACATTCCAATCGCATAACAATATGACGCGGTTTGTGTACGGCTCGCAATATTGCGCCAGCCTATACAACCCGTAAAGTTCATACGGCGTCAGCTCCGGTAAATCCGTAAATTCTATTCGACTGTTGATTTTCTTCAGTTTCTCCAAAAAATAACCACCTTTTTATCACTTCTCACATAATAATTTGCTTTTATCCAAAAAACGGCACGCCCGACTCTCCTTCGACTTATCATCTCTCGCTCATTCTGTCAAGCACATCGATATTCAGCCGCAATCATCTTATCAAAAAATCCCTTCGTCAAAAATCGGAATATGTCAACAACGGATAAAGAAAACAAGCGGCGCGCCGCGCGCGCCGCGAATCCGCTCAGGATTGCAGAATATTGCCGTCAAGTCGCGTAATGACGCCGTTCTCGCCGATTTGCCGCGTCTCCAAACTTCCTGCAACTATTAATTGCAGGAAATTCAACCGTCAAGCCGCTCCCGAGCCGCGCTGATCCGCGCGAGCCCTTCGAGCCTCCCGAGTCAAGCCGCCACGATCCGCGCGAGCCCTTCGAGCCTCCCGAGTCAAGCCGCTCCGATCCTTCTCCGATCCCCGAGCCGAGCCTTCTATGCAAAATTTTCATAATCTTGTTTCTTATATTCACGTTATTATTTTTCATAAATGAAATTTATGTTTTTATAACTCCTCATAACTACTCTTTATGTCTCAATCGATTCCGTCCCCGTATTCTTTTTATCAAAATTCGTTTGAACTTTACCAGATCAAGTTTAAACTTTATCGGTTAGAGTTTTATTTTTACCAAAATCGGTGAATATTATATTAAATTTAGATAAATATTACTCGGTTTTAGTTCTTTGTTACTCTGCCGATATCTTCAATTTCGTCAAGCGCGATATCTTTTCTATGTTATATAACCGTGTCATTTTTTACCCGCGAAACGGATTGACTATAAATCATCGATCGATGCGTGTCGACGCGTTTTAGACTATTCTGTGCGCGCGACAGAGCCGTTTCCTGTCAATCGCCGATCCCGAGCTCATTCGATCCCCCCGAGCCGAGCCCGCTCCGATCCCGAGCCCTTCGAGCCGTGTCGACTTGACTCCGTAGAATGACGCCGAGCCTTCCTGTGCTGAATACCTTCAAAAGCAGAACGCCTTCAAAAACGCCCTTCTCGCGCATTTTCAAGCACTTTTCGCGCGTCGATTTTTCTCGTCCGATAATTTTCCTGTCAACTGTTTTTGCGCGTCTGTTTCATCGTCATTATCTATATGGAAAACCGATCCGACTTCCTGTTATCAGCCGCGCCGTGATATCGGCTCCGAGCCGCTCCGCGTCGCCGTGTTTTCGATTTTCATGCCGAAGTCTTTTTCTTCAACGGATTGACGCGTTTCATGCGCGCCAATTGCTCGTCCGTCAACTCGGGGCAGTCTTCATCGAATACAATCTCCTCGTCCGGCATTTCCGCCAGTTTCTTCAACCTTGCCTTCTGCTCCGCCGTCAACGGAGCGTTGAAGTCAATACATTTCCTGATGATCATAATATCGCCTTCTTTCATGCGGCGTAGCCTTTCGAGCGGATATCAGCCGCGTAGCTTCGCCGCGTTCCGTGTAAACCACATACAACACAGCGTCAACCATGCCGATCGTGATCCATCGATCCTCGTCGACGCTGTGTTCAACATCGTATTCTTCAATCCGATCGGCGTCGTCGAATACCAACGCCGCATCTTCGAAATGCACGCCGTGCTTTTTGATGTTACGACTTGCCTTCTCGTCGTCCCATTCAAATATTCTTTCACTCATTCTGTTTTCACTCCGCGTTGACAACACGTCCGACCGAGCCTTTGTCGATTGCCTTTAACAGCCGTGCTACGTTCCGCTTCGCCGTGTCTTTTGACTCCGAGTAAATATCGGCGGCGTCAAGCGGAAAATCAGCGAGAACAGCAAGTTGACGCTGTTGCTCGGCGGAGAGATTGAAAGTCAACGCGAATTGCCGGAACATATCCTTCTTCGCGTCAATGCCGTCAAGCCGAGTGTCAACAAACATTCTGCCTTCCCCGAAGCGCAAATACTTTTCGTTGACGCCGAGATTATCGCATATCAGCTTGATTGTTTTATCAGTAACAGTATTTTTACCTTGCTCCATTCTAAAAACCGATCCATATGCAACTCCTATTCGCTCGGCAAATTCTTTTTGTGTCAATCCTAAAGAATTACGGATTGCCTTTAATCGTCCAATCATAGACGCCGTACTTATCGACATTTTCAACACTCCTCTGAGTATAAAAAAACTTTAAAAAACACTTGACAACTAAACAATTTCTGTTTATACTACGCATTGTCAAAAGCAATTGACGAGTGAAACACCGAAGCCCCAAGGCAGACGTGAAACACAAAGTCAAAAGTAATTGATAAGAGAACTTTGAAAATCGAATACAGGAGAACCGAGAGGTAATCGAAAGCCGTCAAGTAAAATGACGGCGGCTATCGAGAAGCAAGACAAGCGGTAGAGAAACGACGAGCCGATAAAATCAGCGGGGACTGTCGAGAACACACTTGAGTTAGTACCGATAAGGACGAAAAAGGCGCAATGGAGTTCGGAGTCATTTCAAAGCCGATTGCCTTTCAAGATAACCGAAGTCATTTTATCACGGCGGCTGTAGAAAATCAAGCGGTTATTCTGTAAACGGTTGAAAAAGATCAAAAACCGCGAGTCAATCTTGAAACGCGGAGGCTTGACAGACTTTTGCAACGCGACGCTTCGGCGTCAATGCAACCGCGTCAAGCAAGCCGTCAATCAAAATCGACACACGGGAGCCGAATCAAGCCGTCAATCAAAAAAGGGGGACGAGAGCCTAATAATAACTTTGTTTAACATCTTTGTTGCAGATAGTACCTTCTTTATACGGCTGTTTTACAGTCATATAGGGAGACAGTGGAATTTTGCAACACCAGAGAGCTTTGACAATAGCATAAGCGTTAAACCTTCTTTAGTAGACTGACACGATCGAATTTCATTCGACAAGATTTATCAGTCAAGCAGGAAGGCAGAGCGTGACAAGCAAATCACATAAGACCTTTACCGCGAAAAAGCCGTGATGATGCGGCGTCGAAAAGACTAAGTAGGATTAGAGATATCGACAACGCGGAGCCGAAGTTGACAAGATGATTGCACATAGCAACATTGCAGTAATGACGCGCGAGTCATTATCGAGAACATTGCCTTAGTTACAGTTTAGATCATACCATAATTAGTACCGATAACGCGCGGCAATTCAAAAATGCCTGAGCTATTCGACTATCGATAGCGCGGACGAGCACACAAGGGAGCGCGGCATACCAACGCGCGATGATCTTCTAATCGCAATCAGACCGTCAGCGAAAACCTAAAACTGCGGCGCGTGCAGAATGGAAATGCGGCTTTGTACCGAAGAAGTCTGAGAGAGGCGAGTTTCACGAGAAACCATTGCAGAAGTCCGCAGTAGATGCAAAAGCGGAGTCAAGAGGATATTGCGTTACGCTCCCTATATCGGCAGTAAACTGAGGCCGATTGCAGACTTCAATCAATCCTTTCCTTTCAAAATGAACAACGTTTGTTTTGCGAGGCGTCAACGGAAACCGGCGGCTGGGCTTGCTTTTAAGCCCATTTGCGCCAAAAACGCATTTACAGCGAGGAGCGAGTTGGTTTCACGCAAGCGTTGACGCTCCGCAAGCCGAGCGTTGTATTTGGAATAGAATACACTTCAAAGCCATCGGCTTTAAATTCTATTTGAAGGGAATTGATCAGAATGTTGACAACAAAAGCAAAACTCGAATTGACGGAGTCGGAGCGTAAAACGCTGACGGCTCGCCAGAGTTTCAGAGGAGTCAATTATGACATCGAGCGCGCGTATCACTACGTCGGCGCGGCATTGCGAAATGTCGAAGACGTGATTGACGAAGAATTTGATTACGAAGAGATAAAAGTCAAAGACATCGACAAGTACAAAGACGACGTTGCGAAGGCATGCCGCGAAGCGCGCAAGGCAATCATCGAATTGCTTATCGAGTTTGATCGGATTCCGCCGTACCCCAGCATGGATCGCGAGTACGCTGAAGCACTTAATCGAATTTACGTAAAAGCGCAATCCTGACGTCAATGCCGCTTCAACAAATCCGATCGCGTCAAGCAACGCTCCCTGTCTTTTGCGGCAGGGAGCCGCTTGACAATCACTCATTCTGATTAATACCGAAGGTTTTGAAGAGTATTCACTCTAAATTGATTTTGAAAGGATTTGATCGGTAATGACTAATCAAACGGCGAAAAAGCGCGAAATGACGACAACGACGCGTATCAAGCGCGCCATCAAAAAATTCTTGCGCAAGCGCGGCGTTGACGAGAAAACCAATACGTATGCGGCAGAGTGTATCGTAATGTACGCTAATGCACGCCGCGGCGTATTGAACGGCAAAGGCGTTGACACTGACGTTAATGGTTTTGTTAGCGAGAAAAGACTTAACGATCTGGCATTGGAAGCATTCAGAATTGTCGTCGAGCTTTGCAGCACTGTTGACGAAGAAGTTAAAACGAACATCATTGAAGCCTTGCTTATCACCAATGAAGTCGTCAATGCTTAATCCCGTCGTCAACATCAACAATCACGTTTTTCAAACGCCGATTATTCACTTATCTGTTTTGAAAGGATTTGATTAGAAATGACAAAACATCAAACCGAGATCGAAGGCGTTCTCGATGCTGTTGAAACATCGTATTTCGTGACGCAATTGCTCGCGGGTTGCAACGGCAAAATCGCCGTCAATGCATACAACGCGGCTGTCGACGATTTCAACGCCGCTGTCAATCGGTATTACGCAATCAGCGCGGCTAATGACGACAAAGGCAAGCAGACTTTGTATCAGAGGAAAATCGCCGCTGAAGTAACCGCGCGCAGTATCATCGATAGTTACAAAACCGCAAGCGGTACTTTTGAATTGACGATCGAAGATATGCCGAAGCCGCGCAAAGACAAGACGAAGTCGGACGACGAGCAATTGTCGATTGATTTCAATGCATGGCGGCAGTGTGCGCTTGATTTCGATTTGCAAGCCGCAAGCGTCAACGCAGTTGAAAAGACTGCATTGATCGGCAGACTTATCAACGCCGTCAACGCCGTCAAGGCTGTCAAATTAATCACTCAATCGCCAAGCAACGCCGTCAAGACAGAAATTGCGCCTTTCGTTATCGATTATCGGAAGCGTCAAGAAAAATACCGCAAACAGCGTGAAGCGGCGAAGCGCAGGAAAAACGCTCCGGTCGAGATCGG
>ERZ842401.5145-NODE-5145-length-14681-cov-4.329003_pt1 | contig 14681 bp, 12 predicted proteins | sample MGYA00521270_ERZ842401 | MGnify/ENA primary metagenome ERZ842401 (study PRJEB31892, sample SAMEA3878208) | bioreactor metagenome | biome: Moose rumen | place: Sweden | collected 2011-10 | study: EMG produced TPA metagenomics assembly of the PRJEB12797 data set...
AGAAACAGTAGCGTATATATGCCTTTATATAAGAAATTCAATGCTGAAGCTGTTGAAAGGGAACATCGGAAATGAAGAACGAGATAAAGAAAACCGCTATCGTCACCGGCGCCAGCAGAGGGATCGGGCTGGCTGTTGCAAGGCAGCTGGGCCTTGACGGATACAATGTTGTTATGGTGGCCACAGGCTGCAGGGAGAAGAACTCTGAAGCAATTGCGCATCTGGAGGGTCTTGGGATTGCAGTCGGGTATGTGCAGGCGGACGTGTCGGATCATGACGACAGACTCAGGATAGTCGGGCAAACAGTGGAGATGTTCGGAAGGATAGACGTGCTTGTCAACAACGCAGGCTTCGGCAAGCTGGGAGAGTTCACCCAAGTGCCCCTTGATGATGAGCTGAGAATGATCGACACCAACATCACAGCGCTGCATATCCTCACAAAGCTTTTTTTGAAGGACTTTGTAAAGGCTGACAGGGGGTATATCCTGAACGTTGCGTCCTCGGCGGGGCTTCTCCCGGGGGGACCTCTCATGGCGACCTATTACGCCACAAAGGCATATGTCACCAGCCTTACCAGCGCCATTTACGGGGAGCTCAAACAGCAGGGCAGCTCGGTGAGCATTTCGGCGCTCTGCCCCGGTCCTGTCGATACGGAGTTCAACTCGGTGGCTAACGCCGTGTTCCCCATCGAGGGCATTGACGCCAAGCAGTGCGCTGATATCGCAGTCAGGGGAATGTTCTCAAAGGAGCTTATAATTATCCCCGAAACAAGAATGAAGCTGGCTGCCGCCGCCAGCGGTATTGTGCCCAGAAAGCTGGCTGTTGCGGTAACGGGTCAGCTGCAGTCTGCCAAAAAACAGTAAATTTATGTGCAATACTATCCTTACATGGATAGTTTTTGCGATATCCCCAATTTTAGTTGTGAAAAATTGTTAGAAGTGCATAAGAAAACGATAACACATTTGTGAAAATAGGTTATTGAAATTTAAGTTAAAATATTGTATAATGTATACAACTAATTTAGAAAGGAAGTTTTATATATGAAACTTAAAAAGATCTTTGCAGGCATGGCTGCTACAGCTATAGCTGCAAGCTGCATGGCTATTTCAGCTTCTGCTGCTGCGAAAGAGTATAACTTTATTCTCATCACTACCGATATCCCCTATGACTCCATCGAGAAGAGCAAGAAGGCTGAGAATTACGGCGAGGTCAAGATCGGCGACAGCGTTGTTTCTCTGAAGGACGTTACACTGAACATCGGCTCACAGTCATTCAGCCTCGGCGATCTGACAGTTGCAAAGCCCGATGAGGATTACATCTGCTTTGAAGTTATCAACAAGTGGGACAGCGTTTTCCAGTCACCTGTACCTGAGTACACAGTAGCAGGCGAGGGCGATGAGCTTTCCATCACATTCACTATCGAGGGTCTTAACGGCGCTACCGGTAATGCTGGTATCGCTTTCCAGGTAAATGATACATGGATCTTCCGTAACGGCTACGGTTCCGATTCTTCCAGCCTTGCACAGGATGCAGCATTCCCTAATGCTATAATCGGTATCGGCGGCGGTCTCGGCTATGACCTTGATGTTCCCGTACAGGATGCTCAGATCACAGGCGACGGCACATATACTATTTCTATCGCACAGAGCGGTGTTATTGATTTCAGCACACCCAGCGACGGTCCTGATACACCAAACGGCGACTTCTTTGATGAAGACGGCAACATTACAGGCAACCACGAGGGCTATAACTGGAACGCAGCTGAGTACGAGGCAGAGCAGCGTCCTATAGAGGACGGCGGCGATGACAGCCAGGGCGGCGATGACAGCCAGGGCGGCAGCACAGGTACTGACGACAGCCAGAGCGGCGGCGACAGCACAGGCACAGACGACAGCAAGGGCGGCGCAGACGCATCTTCGGGCGGCACGACCGACACAGGTTCTGCTGACGGTTCTTCAAGCACCGATGGTTCTGCAGGCGGCGCAGCAAGCGGCGATGCTTCAGCTGACGGTTCAGCAAGCGGCGACAGCAAGTCTGCTGACGGCACAGGCGCAACCGGTACAGACAGCAAGACAGATGACAAGAGCAGCGATTCTAAGGATTCGGGCAGCAGCTCAACTAAGGATTCGGGCAGCAGCTCGTCTTCAGGTTCAAGCAGCTCATCTTCCGGCAAGTCTTCATCAGGCAGCGGTTCTTCCGCAAGCGGTTCTGCTTCAAGCGGTTCTTCTGCATCAGGCACAGGCTCAACAGCTTCCGATGCTACTGACGTAGACAACACAAACTCCGCTACAGGCGCTACTGAGGGTCTTGCACTTGCAGGTCTTGCTATAGCAGGTACAATTGCTATCGCTTCCAAGAGAAAGTAATTTAAGCTTAACGATAGTTAAATACAAGTTTACTAAGGGACTTCCGTGGGGGAGTCCCTTTTCTTGTAAAAAATCAAAAAAATTATTAAAAACCACTAGACAAAACCAAATAAATATTGTATAATTGATTTATAACTGATTAGGAGTTTTTTTATGAGAGTTATTACAGGCTCATGCAGAGGTAAAAAGCTTAAAACACTTGATACTTTTGATACAAGACCTACCACCGATATGGTAAAGGAGGCTGTTTTTTCTGCAATACAGTTTGATGTGCCCGGCGCTGCCGTGCTAGATCTGTTCGCAGGAAGCGGTCAGTTGGGTATCGAGGCGCTGAGCAGAGGGGCTTCTCACTGCGTTTTTGTGGACAGCAACCCCTCGGCAGTCAGCGTTATTAAGGAGAATTTATCCGACTGCAAGCTGGTGAAAGAGTCGAGAGTGCTGAATATGGACAGCTTTGATTACCTCAAAACTGCAAAAAAGGGCTTTGATATCGTCCTGCTGGACCCTCCCTACAATAAAGGCACGCTGCAAAAGGTGCTGCCTGCGCTGGCAGATATGCTGGGTCAGGGCGCTATAGTTGTGTGCGAGCATGAGAGGGAGCTCACCCTTGATGAAGAGTACGGCAGACTTAAACAGCATAAAAGATATAAATACGGCAAGATCGCAGTAACTATTTTTAAAATACCGTCAGAGGGAGATCAGTGATATGAAGACCGCAGTTTGCCCCGGAAGCTTTGACCCCGTTACACTGGGTCATCTGGATATAATCAACAGAGCTGCCAAGCTTTTTGATAAGGTCATCGTGCTGGTGTCCTTCAATAAAAGCAAAAGCAAGGCTTGTTTTTCCACCAAGGAAAGAATGGAAATGATAATCGCTGTCACAGGGCATTTGGATAACGTGGTGGTGGACTGCTATGACGGTCTGCTGGCTGATTATCTTCAGATGACAGGGGCTGAGGTCATAGTCAAGGGTCTCAGGGCGGTATCTGACTTTGAGTATGAGTTCCAGATGGCGCTTGCCAACAAAAAGCTTTACAGCAATGCCGAGACGGTGTTCCTCACCACCGCGGGGGAGAATATGTTCCTTTCCTCCAGCGTGGTCAAGGAGATCGCAAGCTTCGGCGGAGATATTGAGGACTTTGTGCCGGGAGAAATTCTCGATACGATAAAAAACAGACTTTATAAGCCTGAAGAAAATATATGAAAGGACGTAGTTATAATGAGTGAAAACAAGACAGCTAAGTCAAGGGAAGCACTGCCCCTTGAGCAGATACTTCTGAAAATAGACGAGGCGATCGACAACGGTTCGGCAGTTCCTTTTTCCAACAAGAAAATGGTAGATGCAGACCAGATGCACGAGTTCGTTGACGAGATAAGGATAAATATCCCTACCGAGATCAAGCGTGCCAAGGATATGGAGAGCCAGAAAAAGACCATTCTCGAAAATGCCCAGAAGGAGGCTGACGATATAGTAGCCAAGGCTAAGCAGCAGGCTGACTCTATCGTGGCTGAGGCTCAGGCAGAGGCTGACAGACTTGTATCCCAGCAGGAGATCATCGGCAGAGCTAACGAGTATGCTCAGGCACAGGCTGAGAGAGCTAACCAGGAGGCTGCCGATATCGTTAATCAGGCAAGAGAGAAGGAGCTGGCTATCAGAGAGGCTATGGTATCAAATATCAATTCTTCCCTTACCGAGGCTGCGGCTATACTTGCCAAGAACCTGGAGGCTGTTAATAATACCAGAGATGCAATTTCCAGAATAAGTGAATAATTTACAGGAGCTGGGGCTTACAAGGGCTCGCAGCTCCTTTTTGCGTTTCGGGCAGGAGCTTGAAAAAAGTGTGTATTTGTTACCTTTTTGTAGTTGACAATGTTTTGACGATGTAATATAATGATAATAGCATTTGTCCATTAAAAATAAAGAATAAAGAAGGGTCGAGATGAAGAAAGGAATTATGAGGAAGCTCAGCGCTGCGGCAGCTTTCGCCTTCATGTATTCAAACGTGTTGGTGGCAAGCGGCGTTGATGTGAGACAGTTCAAAAGGTATGACCAGAATGAGCTCGTTCCGGTCATTGTCACCGTAAAGGGTGACGGCGTGCTGGCAGCTGATGGCGCAGCCGTGGAGGGTACAGAATTTCTGGAGACCTCAGAAGGCAGACAGCTCACTGCCGAAAATGAGCAGACACAAAAGCTGGCTGAAAATTATATCGAAAGCTTTTTCCCCCAGTTTGAAGCCGAGTACAGCTATACTGCGCTGACCAACGGCTTCTCATGCAAAATACCCGAGGAGCTTATCGACGATGTTGAAAGCTGCCCCCAGGTGGTCAGCGTCCACAGGGTCAATACCTATAAAGCTCCCGAGCTTTACGAGGCACCCAGCCTGGGAGGACTGCAAACCTATTATGAGAGCACAGGCTCACACGGTGAGGGCGAGGTCATCGCCGTTATCGACACCGAGCTTGATGTAAGCCACCCTATGTTCACAGCTATAGACGACAAGGATATAAGCTTGACAAAGGCTGATATCGAAGAAGCCGTCAGGGACAAAAAGCTCAGTATAGATATTGACCCCGATCAGGCATATCTCAGCAGCAAGCTGCCCTATGTTGTGAACTACTGCGAAGATCAGGAAAGGTATAACGTTGCTACCCAGGACGACTACCACGGCACCCACGTAAGCGGTATAGCAGCAGGTGATGCCTGCAACTACAACGGCGAGGATATATCAGGTATCGCCAGTGACGCACAGCTGGTGTTCATGAGGGTATTCGGCTTTGATGAAGACCTGGGTATGTACATAGTTGACGACGCTGTGGCAGCGGCTGCTATCGAGGACGCTGTAAAGCTCAATTGTACCGTGGTGAACCTCAGCATGGGTATGGACAGCGAGGCTATAAACGATCCGTTCTATGCCCCTGTTTTTGAGGCGGCAGAAAACGCAGGCGTGGTCATCTGCGCTGCGGCAGGCAATGAGGCTGACGGCGTTTTCACCCCCGGCATCAATACCTCTGAAAATGTTGACCGCTCCACCGTAAACCACCCCTCTACCTATCCGTCGGTATTCTCGGTGGCGTCGGCTGATAACGGCTATATCAATGCAGGCACAATGTTCCTGATAAACAGTAATTCGTCACGCTCAGACTCCGGCATTCCGTATATGGACGGCAGCAATGAGCTCTTTGAAAGCTGCTTCACTGTTGATGATATGGGTGAGTATGAGAATATGGAATACGTCTATTGCGGACTGGGTATGCCCGATGATTTTGACAATGTCGATGTCAGCGGCAAGATAGCTCTCTGCGACAGGGGCGAGAACACCTTTGCTGAAAAGTGCTTTAATGCTATGGTCGCAGATGCGGTGGGAGTTATCATCTGCGATAATATTGAGGAGGAACTTATCTCTATCGAGACTGACTATCTGCCAGCCTGCCTTGTCTCAGAGGCTGACGGCGAGATACTGAAAAACGCCGATGAAAAGCTGCTGTGGGTAAGCAGGGCAGGCGGGGTGTACCAGAGGATCCCTGTACCCTCAAAGGTCAGCGATTTTACCTCATACGGTACTGATGAAACACTTTCGATAAAGCCTGAGATCACAGGCATAGGCGGCAATGTTACCTCTGCCGACTATAACTACGTCTACTCCAGCATGAGCGGAACATCTATGGCTACACCCTATCTGGCAGGCTGCGTTGCGCTTATGAGCGAGTATATGAAGAAAAACGATATCGACCTGACAGGGTATGACAAAGTAAAGTTTATCAAAAATATCCTGATGAACTCCGCCGTTCCCTTTGATGATTACGGCACTTATGTGAGCCCCAGGCGTCAGGGTGCAGGACTTGTCAGCATGGCTAATATGCTGGACGATAAGGTGCTTATGACAGGCACTGACGGTCTTGCAAAGATAGAGCTTAAAGATAAGCTTACTGATAACTTCGGCTTTGATGTTACACTGACAAACCTTAGTGACAAGGACGTAACCTTTAAGGAAGCCTACCTTCTTCTCACTACCGATAATACTGTTTATTTTGATGAAAAGGACGCATATATCCTTACCGACGAGACCCCCCTTGGCTGCACGGCAGATGTATCGTCACTGCTCAGCATCAAGGGCAATGAGGTGCGCACAGAGCACATTGATGTTTCGCTTTACCCAAGTCAGGTATCCGGACTCAAAGAAAAATTTCCATACGGCTTCTTTGTTGAGGGCTACCTTATGCTCAGCGGTGCTGATAATTGCTGCGATATCTCAATACCCGTTCTGGGCTTCTACGGCGACTGGACAGCAGTGCCAATATTCGACCGCCCCATGATGGACGAGGCTGGCAGCGTAACAGGCGCCCAGCTGCCCTTTACTTACCTGGGCGGCGCATCTGTACCCCTTGATATCTCATTCTCAGGCATGGCAAATCTCCTTAATATAATGATGAGCGCCTTTGACTTCGGCGATGACATGACAGACGGAACTGATGAAACAGGTGACGAAGAGGGCGGCATGGACGAGATCACCACTGATGATGAGGACATGGGCGAGACCGATGTTGAGATCGAGATAGGCGAAGGCGACGGCGACGGCGAGGAAGTCGAGATAGACCTCTCAGACCTTGGCGGTGCATTCAGCGGTCTTGAAGAACTGTTTGACGAGGACACCCTCAATGCACTTATCAACAAGGATTACTACATCTCACCCAACGGCGATTATGTGGGCGACGATCTGTACTATATGTTTACCCTGCTGAGAGAGGCGACCATAACAGGCATAAAGGTTTATGACGAAAACGGTGCTCTGGCGGCTGAGCCTGTAATTGAGGGCAATTATGAAAGATATGCCAGCAGTTTCTGCTCAACTATGGATCTTTCAGGGCTGCCCGAGGGCAGGTATAAGGGCGTTATACAGGGCTACATCAATTACCCCGGCGCTTCCGATGCTCCCCAGTCTATGAGCTTTGATTTCAACATCGACAACACCTATCCCGAGATACACGATGTTAAGGTCAGCGAGAAGGACGGCAGAAAGATAGTATCCTTTGAGGTCAGTGACGACCATCTTGACGCACTTTATGTGCTGGGCAGCGGTCACGGCGGCGAGGTCGGCGTTTATGACCCCAAGAACCCCGCTAAGTCAGGCATCAAGCCCGAGATACTGACGGACGTTATCACAATGTTCGGCATGATGACAGGTCAGGTAGGCATGGATATATTTGATATCTCAAAGTCGCTGCCTGTTACACAGTATATCTCCGACTTTGCCTATGCAGAGGAGGACGAGCCCGACACATCAGGCGTTGACTTTGTTGATATAATCCCTGCAAAGCTCAATGATGAGGGCAGGTTCGTGGTTGAGTATGATGTTACTGACCTGGATACATACAGCTTCTCATTTGTTGATAAGGCTTACAACACATCGGTATATGCCAACGGTGCGCCTATAGTTGCAGTTATCAAGCAGCATGAGGCAGTCAAAGTGGGCGAAAAGCTCACCCTTGAAAAGCCAAAGGTGACCGGCGAGAATATAGTGAACCAGTGCTGGCAGGTAAGCTTTGACGGCGAGAACTGGAGCACCTTCGACCCTGAGACTGAAATGACTATGGAGTATAACGGCGCGTTCCTCAGATACTTTGCTGAGAACAGCGAGGGCTTCGGCATAAGCAACACTGTTACCATAACAGTTTATGAGCAGAATGTAAGACCCAAGCCTGCACCTAACACCATGAAGCCAAAGTCGCAGGACACCACCCCCAAGAGCTCTCCCGAGACTACTCCCGAGGAGACGGCTAAGGATAATAATAATGAAACCACCGTACAGGCAGCAGGCGCAGCAACGGCTAACCCCAACACAGGCGCAGCCGCAGCAGCAGGCGCAGCAGCCGCAGCACTGGGCATAGTGATCTTCACAGGTAAGGAGACCCATAAGCGCAGGCGCAGATAGTATGTGGTAATTTAAGGCACTTTTGCTGAGAGATCGGCAAAAGTGCCTTTTTTGCTGCATAGGGTAACGAAAAAACACCTCTGTCAGTTTTCTGACAAAGGTGTTTTGAATATTACTATTATATCGCCGCCGCGCTTATTTAAGCGAGTTCAGCAGACCGTTCTTGTTGATGATATTAATGAGGAATTCTGGGAATGACTGTCCCTGATAGGTCTCATTCCTGGTCTTGTTGGTAATAACGCCGCTGTCGAAGTCTATCTCCACCTCGTCGCCGTTCTCTATCTTCTCGGCAGCCTCGTCACACTCGATGATAGGCAGACCTATGTTTATAGCGTTTCTGTAGAATATCCTTGCAAATGATTTTGCGATAACGCAGGATATGCCGCTAGCCTTTATCGAAGCAGGTGCGTGCTCCCTCGAAGAGCCGCAGCCGAAGTTTGCCTTTGCCACCATGATATCGCCCTTCTGCACGTTTTTGGCAAAATCAATGTCGATATCCTCCATGCAGTGCTGTGCCAGCTCCTCCATATTGGCGGTGTTTAAATATCTCGCAGGGATAATAACGTCGGTATCAACGTTGTCTCCGTATTTATGTACCTTTCCGCAAGCCTTCATAATGAAAACTCCTTTCGTTGATTTATCTTTAAAAATTCAGGCATTTTTATAATTGGGCGCACTGAACACGTTCTCGCCCGCCGCCTGACGCCGCAGCTCGTCATATATCTGTTCAAGATAAGCCGTATCTATCTCGTCCTTGTTACGGGTGATAAAATAGCATATCTTAGCCTTGCCGAACAGACCCGATTTAGCCAGCACATACACAGACTTGCCGTTTATGTTGTCGGTGTAGACGTTGTTGAAGCCCTTTTTGTCGATAAGGCTCTGGGTCTGGTCAACAGTAAAAGCGTTGCCAAGGCGCAGCGACTCGATATATTCATCGACCTTCGCCATTCTCTGGGAGTCGTTGAGCTTTGAGCCGTATTTTCTTGTGATGATACTGGTTATGGTATCATAGAAGATCTCGCTTATATAATTCTTCATATACATTCAGCCTTTCAGCTTAAATTAGATCACAGTACCTCTGTGGGCTGTGCGATCCTTCCTGCAATGGCAGAGGCAGCAGCCACGTATGGCGAGGCGAGATATACCTCGCTTTCGGGGTGTCCCATTCTTCCCACAAAGTTTCTGTTGGTGGTAGCTACTGCTTTCTCACCTGCTGCAAGTATGCCCATATGTCCGCCGAGACATGGACCGCAGGTAGGCGCCGAAACAGCGCAGCCCGAATTTATGAATATCTCCAGCAGCCCCTCTTTAAGAGCTGTGAGATAGATGTTCTGTGTAGCAGGGATAATAATGCACCTTACATGGTCAGCGACCCTCTTGCCCTTTAGTATCTCAGCCGCAGCCCTCAGATCCTCGATCCTGCCGTTGGTGCATGAGCCGATGACCACCTGGTCGATCTTAACCTCGGGTATATCATCAAAGGTCCTTGCGTTCTCAGGCAGATGGGGGAAAGCCACAGTGGGCTTTATCTCGCCAAGGTCAATGGTATACTCCTCGTCATACTCAGCGTCGGCGTCAGCCTCATACACCTTATACTCCCTGTCGGTCCTGCCCTTCAAATACTCCTTAGTTACCTCGTCAACAGCAAAAATGCCGTTTTTAGCACCAGCCTCGATAGCCATGTTAGCCATGCAGAGCCTATCCTCCATAGTCAGGTTTTTAAGCCCCTCGCCCGAAAACTCCATAGAGCGGTAAAGTGCGCCGTCAACACCGATCATGCCGATGATGTGGAGTATAACGTCTTTAGCCGAGCTGTACTTGGGCAGCTTGCCCACTATGTTGAACTTTATAGCCGACGGCACCTTGAACCAGGTCTTGCCTGCCGCCATGCCAGCGCACATATCGGTGGAGCCTACACCTGTTGAGAATGCGCCCAGTGCGCCGTATGTACAGGTGTGTGAGTCAGCGCCGATAACAGCGTCACCGGGTACTACCAGACCTTTTTCGGGCAGCAGTGCGTGCTCGATACCAACATCGCCCACATCGTAGTAATGTGTAACATCATACTTCTCGGCAAACTCTCTGCACTGCTTGCACTGTGCAGCCGCCTTTATATCCTTGTTAGGTGTGAAGTGGTCCATCACCATAGTTATTTTATCTTTGTCGAAGATCTCGCTGAAACCAGCCTTGTTGAACTCGTTTATAGCAACGGGAGTTGTAACATCGTTGCCCAGCACCAGGTCAAGATCAGCCATAATGAGCTGTCCGGCCCTGACCTCGTCGAGTCCTGCATGGGCTGCAAGTATCTTCTGAGTCATAGTCATACCCATATAATATCTCTCCTTGATAAATAAATTATACACATTAATATTATAACTCATTTTTCCAAAATTGTAAAGTAGTTTTTATTGTGCGTTTTAAACTAATTATTAACCAATTTGTTGTGCATTTTTAGCAATGCTTGTTTCATTAATTACCTGGTATCTTAAACCTTTTTGGCGAGATAATAGTATCAGCTAAAGATAAACAAAGCTGTATCAAAAAGCGCAGAAAGGAGCTGAGAATATGGTAATAAAGCCGCTGATGTCGGGCATATCAATGGGCATAACCGCAGGCACCCTTGCCTTCACCATTGCAAGGAGCACAGCCAAGCAGAAGAAAAAGCTGAAAACCAAGGCAGGCAAGGCTTTGCAGGCGGTGGGCGATTTTGTAGACGGCATATCGGATATGCTCAAATAAGAGGCAAGAGGCAAGAAGCAAGAGGCAAGATCAAGGTGCGCCTTCGGCGGATCTTTTGTCTGTTTGAGGGCGCAGTTTTCTTGCTTTTTGCTTCAATATTCTTGCTTTAAGTGAATTGATCTTTTCGCAAAAAGTGAGCAAGGTGAGCTTATCTCTTACCGTGTTACATATTTCGCCAAAATGTTATATTTTGTTAAAAATAAAAAATAATATATTTTGTTCAAAATTGCTTGACAAAATAATAAATATTTGGTATAATACATAAAAGTACGGACATTGGTAGTGTTCGTATGTTTGCCGCTGTGTTCTCACAGCAGACAAAAACATGGCAGTGCTCCTGCAGGGGCGCTGTAAATTGGCTGGCTCACCATGTTTAGGCTTTTTTGGTGAGCAGGGAAGTGATTTATTCGGTTGCGCACCGAAAGAATCATATACTGCCCTCTGGGTTGGGGGCAGACCAGGAAGCAGAGGTTCACAGCCGTAAGCTTTTACCAGATGACAAGAACCTGTCTGAGTTTGGTCAGACAGGTTTATTTTTTGATGAAGGATAAGTAAATATGACAAAGCTTGGGATAAAAATTTTTGCATACATCACAGCGGCAGCGCTTTTAACGGGTACGCTTGGCAGCTGCAGCCTTTCAAACGAAAAAGCGGACAGTAAAAGTGCCGCCAAAAGCAGCTCGGCGGCTGATAAAAATGCTGAGGGCGCAGCCGAGGAAGCTTCGGCTGAAATGACCGAGCCCCAAGAGCCGGAGGACGTGACATTCAGCCTGAAAAGCGGCTTTTACGACAGCGAACAGCAGCTGGAGCTCAGCGCAGATGAGGGACTCAAGATCTACTACACCACCGACGGCAGCGAGCCCACTGTGGATAGTCAGCTGTATACAGAGCCCATAAAGCTTGAGGACAGAAGCGGTGATGAAAATGTGCTTTCAGCCCAGACGGGCATAAGTGCCGACGGTGACTATGTGCCAAGGACCAAGGTGAAAAAGTGCAATGTGATAAGGGCTGCCGCCTTTGATGAAAACGGCGTGAGAACCCGGATATGCAGTCATTCATACTTTATCGGTATCGACAGGCAGGCTGAGTACGGCGATGTTCCCGTTATATCGCTGATGACCGATTTTGATAATTTGTTTGACTACGATACGGGCATTTATGTGCTGGGCAAGACCCATGAGGAATTTTTAGCCGAAAAACCCGGCAACGCAAGGCTTGACGGCTGGAAGCAGAAGGGCAACTACTCCAACAAAGGCAAGGAGTGGGAGCGCCCCATGACGGTGGACTACATCACCGCCGACGGCAGCGTGGGCTTTACCCAGGATATGGGCGCAAGGATAATGGGTGCGGCTTCGCGAAACTCTACCCAGAAAAGCTTCAGGCTCACCGCAAGGGAGGAGTACGGCAAAAAGAATGTGAAGTATGAGTTGATACCCGATAATCAGCGCTCTGACGGCGGGGGAGTGGTGGATAAGTATAAATCCTTTGTGCTGAGAAACGGCGGCAACGACTGTAACTATGCCAAGCTGAGAGACCCCTTTCTGCAGAGCTTTGCAGACGGCTTTGACTTTGAGAACCAGCAGGCGACCCCCTGCGTGGTGTACCTGGACGGCGAATACTGGGGAATGTATTCTATCACCGAGGATTACAACGATAATTACATACAGAATAACTACGGGATAGACAAGGAAAACGTTGTGATAATAAAATGCAACGAGATAGAAGAGGGCGAGGAGTCGGACTTTGAGCTGTATACACAGCTTTACGACTTTGTGATGAACTCGGATATGACCGACAGTGAAAATTTTGCCAGAGCAGGGGAGATGATAGACCTGCAGGGGCTTGCGGATTACTGCGCCTTCAATATCTACATTTACAACCAGGACTGTTTGTTTGATGACAACAACTGGCGTATGTGGAGGGTGAGAGAGCCCGATAACAGCTGTGAGCAGGCTGACGGCAAATGGCGCATGATGCTCTACGATACCGACTATTCCACAGGTATTTACGGCGCAAATGCCGATGATAACAACATCGACAAGGCGCTGACCAAGAGAAAGAGCCTTAACGACAAGGACGTCCCCCCTGCGGATATTTTCAGGAAGCTGCTGGATAATGACGAGTTCAGACAAATGCTGGTGATATCGCTGTGCGATATGAGAAATATAACCTTTGGAAAGGAGAAAATGAACGCCGCCCTTGATAAGCTTGACGGTGTGTACAAGCAGATAGTCCCCGATACCTTCAAGCGCTTCGGTCCCTCATACAGCGTGGGGGGCTATAGCAGAAATGTCACATCGCTGAGGGAGTTTATGGAGGGGCGGTATGAGTCCTTCCTCTACAGCGTGAATGACAGCTTTGACCCGGGCAGGAGAGCCGATGTGACCGTTAAAGCCGACGGCAGCGAAAAGGGCAGGGTATTGCTTAACGGCGACGAGCTGGACCTCAGCCGTGACTTCACAGGGGAGTATTTCACCGACTATCCCGTGACCCTCACCGCAGAGCCTGCCGAGGGCAGCAGCTTTGCAGGCTGGGAGTATTCGGGCTGCACAGTGGAAGATGAAACCGATACCGGCATAACCGTCAGCTTTGAGGACGCCTGCGAGATAAAGGCAGTGTTTGAGTAACAAAATTTTTCGGGGAGCATATAATGATAATACAGCTGCTTTGCCCGATTTTATCATACGTGTAAAATACAGGAGGAAACACCATGTCAGAGCTTACAATACGTTATTATTCGCAGTGTATGCACAGAAACACGACCTTTCTTATGTATCTGCCCGACGCCGAAACAGCGCAGCAGCAGCGCGAAATAAAAACACTTTTCCTGCTTCACGGCTTTGCCGAGGACGCCCACAACTGGGTGCCGAGGGAGCTTTCGGACAAATATGGCTTTGCGGTGGTGATACCCAACGGCGAGAACGCTTTCTGGCTTGACAGAGCTTCAACAGGGCACAAATACTGCACCATGCTGGGCGAGGAGCTGGTGGGCTATCTGCAAAGGGTGTTCGCCCTTGCCCAAAAAAGGGAGGATACCTACATAATGGGTCTTTCAATGGGCGGCTTCGGAGCTCTGCATACGGCGTTTTATTACCCCAACGTGTTCTCAAAGGTCACGGCGCTGTCCTCGGCGCTGATAACGGGCGAGGTCGCAAAAATGCAGGAGGGGGTCGGCAACAGCATTGCCAATTATGAATACTATAAAGAGTGCTTCGGCGAGCCCTCGCAGCTAAAAGGCAGCGATAACGACCCCGAGGAGCTGGTGAGACGCATTATAAAAAACGGCTCACCAATGCCCGAGATATTTATGAGCTGCGGCACAGAGGATTTTCTGCTGGAGAAAAACCGTGAGTTCCACAGCTTTCTCAACTCCCGGGGCGTCAAGCACATATACGAGGAGGACAGGGGAGGCCATGACATGGACTTCTGGCAGAGATATGTCCGCAGGTTTATACCTTTGATGTTCGCTGCTAGTTGCTAGTGGTTAGAGTGCTAGGGGCTGGTCTAATTCATAATTCATAATGCATAATTCATAATTGTCCTCACCGGACGGGGTGTTTCCCCCACCTGTGCCTCTAGAGGCAAGAGGTCAGAGGCAAGAGGCAAGAAATTTTCTAACCTCACAAAGTCTGAAAAGAGGACT
>ERZ842401.5146-NODE-5146-length-14681-cov-3.918570_pt1 | contig 14681 bp, 7 predicted proteins | sample MGYA00521270_ERZ842401 | MGnify/ENA primary metagenome ERZ842401 (study PRJEB31892, sample SAMEA3878208) | bioreactor metagenome | biome: Moose rumen | place: Sweden | collected 2011-10 | study: EMG produced TPA metagenomics assembly of the PRJEB12797 data set...
AATTCTCAAACATGATGTGCAGCTTCTCAATCTTTCGTGCCACATCGTGAAACTGTAAAGTAGCTCCTTGATAGTCGGTCAGCGCGTCGGCATCCCAGTTCTCAAGGATAGCAGTTTTTATGTATTGCTTATTAGTCGAATAGTGAATTTATTCGCCTTTCAGAATTTGTGATAGTATTACCAAATTATCAGCACATAAATCAAAATCAGGAGGCATCAATTATCCTATAATGGACAGCAAAGATTATAAAGATACCCTAAATCTTCCTGTTACCAAATTCCCAATGCGTGCTAACCTCGCAAAACGTGAACCCGGATTCCTTGAGTTCTGGGACTCTCAGGACATCTACCACAAAGCCCTTCATGCCCGTGAACATTCACCTGAACACTTCCAGCTTCACGATGGCCCTCCTTACGCTAACGGAGATATTCATATCGGTACAGCCTTCAACAAAATCCTGAAGGACTTTATCATCAAGTCCAAGACCATGACCGGCAGATACACTCCCTACGTTCCCGGCTGGGACACTCACGGACTGCCCATAGAGTTACGCTCTCTCAGGGACGCAAAGCTCTCAAAGCTCGGCACAGGTGTAGACCCCGTTGCTCTCAGAAAACAGTGCAAGGCTACAGCGTTACACTATCTTGACGTTCAGCGCACAGAGTTCAAACGTTTGGGAGTACTCGGAGAATGGGAACACCCATACATCACTCTTGACCCTAAGTACGAACACTTAGAGCTTCATGCTTTCGCCGACATGGTGAGCAAAGGATTGATTTACCGCGGGTTAAAGCCCGTGTATTGGTGCACTGACTGCCAGACTGCTTTAGCCGCCGGAGAGATAGAGTACTGGGACGAAGAAAGCCCTTCTGTTTATGTAGCTTATCCTTTGCCGGAAGCTCCCGAAAAATTCCCTCAGCTCGCAGGAAATGATGTCTATATCGTAATCTGGACTACTACACCGTGGACTCTGCCGTCAAGTGCTGCCGTAGCAGTTCACCCTAGATATGACTACACGTTCTACGAGTCGGGCGGAAAAGTTTACGTGTTTGCTTCTGCCCTGAAAGACGCTGTGAGTGCTGCTACTGGTATGCAGTTCACTGAAATATTCACCGTAAAGGGAGCTGACCTCGAAAATATGAAGCCCCTTCACCCCTTCTACGAGCATGAATTACTCGTCGTGCTTGCGGATTACGTAGAGCTTGAGACAGGCACAGGCTGCGTACACACTTCACCAGGGCACGGAGTAGAGGACTACGAAACAGGAGTCAGGTACGGCCTGAAAGTCTACAGCTCAGTTGACCACGCAGGACACTTTGAGCAGGAAATGCCCATCGTCGGCGGAATGAATTTAGCTGACGGCGGCAACAAAGCTATTGAGCTGCTGAAGGAAAAAGGCAGGCTCTTAGGCTTGGGGAAAATTGACCACAGCTACCCTCATTGCTGGAGATGCAAGAAGCCCGTAATCTTCAGAGCTACTGACCAGTGGTTCATTAACGTCAAGGAGTTCCGTGATGAGGCTTTACGCATTATTGACGAGGAAGTCAAGTGGATTCCGGATTGGGGAAGAGACAGAATCTATAACATGGTGAGTTCGCGTTCTGACTGGTGCATTTCACGCCAAAGAGTCTGGGGAATACCTGTGCCAGCAATTCATTGCAAGGACTGCGGACACTTCACACTCTCTCCTGACAGAATCAGAATGTTAGCAGAGAAAGTAAAAGACGCTGAAGACGGCTCGTCCATCTGGTGGAGCGAAAGTCTGGAGGCTTTGTTCGGGGAAAAAGCATGTTGCGATAACTGCGGCTCTCATAACGTTGAGAAGGACAGCAATATTCTTGACGTGTGGTTCGATTCCGGAGTGTCTCACATGTCGGTGCTCAATGAACGTTTCGGGTTGACTTGGCCGTGCGATATGTACCTTGAGGGAAGCGATCAGCATAGAGGCTGGTTCCAGTCATCATTGCTCACAGCAACAGCCATAAAGGGACATGCTCCCTATAAGCAGGTTTTGACTCACGGGTTCACGCTTGACGGAGAAGGCCGGAAAATGAGTAAGTCTCTCGGCAACACGATAGCTCCTCAGGAAATTTGTGATGAGTTCGGAGCGGATATTCTGCGTTTATGGGTCGCGTCAACGGATTACCGCAATGATGTGCGTATCTCGAAACCCATTCTCAAGACGTTATCCGAGACATACAGGCGCATACGTAATACAGCACGTTTCTTACTCGGCAACCTCCACGACTTCAGCCCTGAGAAGGACAAAGTAGATTACTCTTCACTTCTCTCAATGGACAAATGGATTCTTGATAGGCTGCACAGAATAATAGCCCGTGCTTACGAAGCGTTCGAAGAGTATGAATTTCACGTGCCGGTGTCATTGATACATTCTTTCTGCGTAAATGAGCTTTCGGCTTTCTACCTCGACATCAGTAAGGACAGGCTTTATGTTGAGGCCGGAGACTCGCTGACCCGCAGGAGTGCACAGACTGCAATGTGGGAGATACTCTCTTGCTTGACGAGAATGCTCGCACCGTTATTGAGCTTCACGAGTGAGGAGATATGGCAGGAAATGAGGGAGATTGACGGGTCATTGCCTGAGAGCGTATTTCTTGCCGACTTCCCAAAACAGAATCCGGAATACCTGAATGATGAGCTTGCTGACTTGTGGGAGGAAGCAGAAGCCTTCAAGGGAGCTGTCAGCAGAATGTTGGAGACCATGAGGGCGGCCAAGACCATTGGGACTTCTCTTGAGGCACAGGTTCAGGCCAAGAAATCAGGAATTGAGAAACTTGCTGAGGCTTTTACCTGTGAGGAGCTTGCGGATATTGCTATAATCTCAAAATTCGCGTGGGTTGATGAATTATCTTTGCCGGTTACTGTGAAGGACGAGACAACGGGGTATGAGCTTGCAGGAGGAGTTGCTGAAGGAGAGAAATGCCCTCGCTGCTGGAAGTATGGTTGCGCAGCACTCGGAACGCACGAACACCCTAACGAACACGGGCTGTGTAAGAGATGTGCTCACGTCATGCATGAAGATTAATGATAAATGCCTTCCTGTCTCATGAATGGGAGGGCTGTTTTTTCCCCCTCACAACAAAGCCGGGCAGAGCTAATCATACCCGGCAAAATCAATTCACTTACTTCAATGTTGCTGATGAAAGAGCGTCAAGAATTGCATACCTGTCCATCTGAAGATGTTTCGTCATGGCTAGGGCTTCCTCAATGGGTGTCTCCACAATTCCGCCTTCACGAGTGCAGATTATGCTTCCTGTCCTGCCCTCAGCAAACGCCTTCACCGCATAATAACCCATCCTCGTCGCCGTCTCACGGTCGCGTCCTGTAGGTGCTCCACCTCGCTGAATATGGCCAAGTACCGTAACTCGTGGGTCAAGTCCTAACTCCTCATGTATGCGCTTCCCGATGTCTATTGCGCTGCCTACACCCTCCGCTACAACTACCATAAAGTGCGTTGCTCCGGCAAGTCGGGAGTTCTGTATTTTCGCTACAACGTCCTCCTGAAAATTCAGCTCGTGTTCAGGGACTAATACTGACGTTGCTCCGACAGCTATTCCGACATAGAGAGCTAAGAAGCCCGCGTGTCTGCCCATGACCTCTACGACCGAGCAGCGTTCATGTGATTGCATTGTGTCGCGCAGTTTGTCTATGCAGTCAATTGCTGTGTTGCAGGCCGAGTCAAAGCCTATCGTGTAGTTCGAGCAGCCTATGTCATTATCAATTGTGGCCGGAATGCCCATCGTAGGAATGCCTAAGCGCGAAAGCTCAAGTGCTCCCCTGAATGTTCCGTCGCCTCCTATCGCTACCACTCCGTCAAGACCGAGCATTTTGCAGGTAGCTACTGCCTTTTCACGTCCCTGCTCAGTCATGAACTCAGCGCTGCGGGCTGTGTAGAGTATAGTTCCGCCTCTGCCGAGAATGTGCCTCACCATTTCTGAGTTGAGGATCACGAAATCACTGTTGATGAGACCTTGCCAGCCTCTTTTGATGCCTACGCACTCGATGCCGTAATACATTGCTGTGCGCGCCACTGCTCGGACGGCTGCATTCATTCCGGGCGCGTCTCCTCCGCTGGTGAGAACACCTATACGTCTTATCTTCTTGTCCATTGGATACTCTCCTTCTTAATTGCGGTATGTTGTGTGGGATGGCAATATAATATCACTTCATGCGTTAATCATCTCTAGAAATTCTCGTTCACTTAATATCTTTATGTTAATATTCTCTGCTTTCTTGAGCTTCGAGCCGGGGTTCTCACCAGCAACTACGTAATCCGTCCTCGTACTCACACTCCCCGTAACCTTTCCGCCGAGAGCTTTCACACGTTCTCCTGCCTCTTCCCGCGTCATTGATGATAACGTCCCCGTAAACACAAAGGCTTTCCCATCAAGAATACCCGCTGCTGAAGATACGTCCCCGCTCATCCTGAAACCGGCCTCACGAAAACTCTCAATAAGTCTCATGTTCTCGGCATTCCTGAAAAAGTCATACACAGACTCAGCAATCACATCTCCTATACCGTCAATAACAGCTAAGGCCTCCTGAGACGCTGTCATTACCGCATCAATATTCCCGAAATGTTTCACCAGCAATGCCGCAGTGTTCTTCCCTACATACGGAATACCTAAAGCCGTAACGATATTCACTAGTGGCCGGGACTTCGAGGCCTCAAGCTGGGCAATAATATTCTGAGCTGACCTGCTGCCTATCTTGTCGAGCTTCTGCCAGTCCTCAAGAGTGAGTGAGTATATGTCGCTGAGAGTGTGTATCATCCCTGACGCTATGAGTTTCTCAGAAAGGCTTTCACCAATACCCTTGATGTTCATTCCGTCCCGTGAAGCAAAATACTTCAGGCCTTCAGCTAATTGCGCAGGACATGATGCCCTGTTAGTACACCTGATTGCTGCCTCTCCCGGAAGTCTCACCGTCTCAGAATTACACGCAGGACACTTTTCAGGCATTGTGAATGGCTGTTCTTGGCCTGTCCTCGCACCGACATCAACGCTGACTATCTCCGGGATAATCTCTGCTGCTTTCCTGACGCTCACCACATCTCCCACACGAATATCTTTCTGCGCAATGTAGTCCGCATTATGCAGACTCGCCCTCTGCACCGTCGTTCCAGCTGCCTGCACCGGCTCAAGCAATGCTACAGGAGTCAATACTCCCGTCCTGCCGACAGAGACAGTGATTCCGGTTATGCGTGTCCTGACCTCTTCAGGAGGGTACTTGTAGGCTACAGCCCATCTAGGAGCGTGTGATGTCGAGCCGATTTTTGCCCATTGCGTCATGTCGTTGAGCTTGATTACTACTCCGTCAGTGATGTAGCTCAATGCATGTCTCTCATGTTCCCAGTGAGCAATAAACTTCTTCACGTCATCCAACCTTTCACAGTACTTCCATACATCTTGTACGGGCAGACCGTGAGACTTCAGCCATAACAGCGCATGATACTGGCTTCCTATTCCGAGCTTTTCCGCGTCAACAAGGTAGTACAGGAAAATATCGAGTCCTCTTTCCGCAATGATTTGTGTGTTCTTCTGACGTAAAGTTCCTGCAGCTGCATTACGGGGATTAGCAAAGGTCTTCTCTCCCCGTGCTTCACATAGCGAGTTGATTGCCGCAAAACGTTCACGAGTCATCAATACCTCGCCGCGAACCTCTACGCGTCCTTCTGGAGGATTGCGTAACTTCTTGGGCACTGAAGCTATCACCCTCAGGTTCTCCGTAACGTCTTCTCCGACTTGGCCGTCCCCGCGAGTAGTTCCCTGCACAAAAATTCCGTCCTCGTAGACCAGAGATACAGCGAGACCGTCAATCTTCATCTCGCACACAAAGCCCGAAGCCTTGTTGATACGCGCAAAGAATCCCTCCAGTCCTTCAGGGTCAAACACGTTATCGAGTGAGAGCATAGGCACATCATGTTTCACCTTCGCGAATAGCTCACTCGGCCGGCCTCCTACTCTGTGAGTGAGAAAATCTTTGCGTGCATATTGCGGGTAATCACGTTCAAGTTCCGAGAGTTCACGGACTAGTGCGTCATATTCCGCGTCAGTAATCTCCGGACTGTCCTGCTCGTAATACAGACCCGCATGATGAGCTGTCTGTGCGTAGAGTTCATTCATGCGGGCTTCAAATATATTGCTGGTCTGAGCTGACATGCTTTACGTTCTGGGCTTCATTGCAGGGAAAAGAATAACGTCTCGGATTGAGCGCGCTCCGGTCAGGAACATTACTATTCTATCCATGCCGATACCCATTCCTCCAGTTGGGGGGAGTCCTGCTTCTATTGCGTTGATGAAGTCCTCGTCGAATACATGAGCTTCATCATCACCTTCTGCTTTTTTGCGAGCCTGATCCTCGAAACGTTCTCTCTGGTCTATTGGGTCATTAAGCTCACTGAAGGCATTAGCTACTTCCTTGCCGAACATGAACAGCTCGAAACGGTGAGTGTAGTCCGGGTTCTCAGGGTCTCTCTTTGACAGCGGGGAAATCTCCGTAGGGTGTCCAAGCAAGAATGTAGGCTCAATGAGTTTTTCCTCACCAAACGCCTCAAACATCAGGTTCAGCACAGCAAACTTGCTCTCATGGCCTGTGAGTTCATCACCGAGTCCTTTTTCACGGGCAATTTTTCTAGCTTCTTCGTCAGAGGTTATAGCGTCAAAGTCAACTCCTGCATATTCCTTCACAGCCTCACGCATAGTTATCTGCCTGAAGGGTTTAGAGAGGTCTATTTTTGTGCCGTTCCACTCAATTTCCAGAGTGCCGATAGCTTTTGCAGCGTTACGTATGAGTTCTTCGGCCAAGTGCATCATGTCGACGTAATTGCAGTAGGGCCAGTAAACCTCCATCATAGTGAACTCCGGATTATGCATTGTGTCTATTCCCTCGTTGCGGAAATTGCGGCCTATCTCGTAAACCCTGCCCATCATTCCCACTACTAAACGTTTCAGGTAAAGTTCTACGGCTATCCTCATGTACATATCTACTCCGAGCGCATTATGGAACGTCTTGAAGGGTCTTGCGTTAGCTCCTCCAGCCAAGACTGAAAGTATCGGTGTCTCAACTTCAAGTGTGCCGTGAGCTTCGAGGGTATCTCTGAAGGACGAGATTATGCGGGAACGTTTCCTGAAGACTTCGCGTACTTCAGGATTAGCGATCAAGTCCATGTAGCGTTTGCGGTAACGTAATTCCGTGTCAGTGAGGCCGTGCCATTTTTCGGGAAGTGGACGTATGGCTTTGCTGAGGAGGCGGTATTCTGTAACCATGATGGTGAGTTCACCGCGGCGGGTTCTGCAAGGATGTCCGATGATGCCGATCCAGTCTCCGGAGTCGACCCATTTCTTGAGGAAGTCATAGGCTTTTTCTCCGACGCTGTTTATCTGGAAGTACAGCTGCATACGTGAGGTTTCGTCTGCGAGGTCAGCAAACGTAGCTTTTCCCTGCCTTCTGACGGTCATTACTCTTCCGGCTGTCTTGAGGGTAACTTCCTGTGCTTCTTGTTCTGGCTGGAGGTAGTCGAAACGTTCACGGATTGAGGCTAATGTGTCCAGTCTGTCCCAAGTCTCGTTGACGTAGGGGTCATAGCCTTCTTCTGAGCGGAGGCGTAAGAGTTTATCTTTGCGCTGGCGGACGATTTCGTTATCTTCTGAAGAAAAATCGTTCTGTAAAATTTCTTCTGGCATTAATCATACTGCTCCTTTTTACGGATTAAAGTGTGTGATATATTTTAGTACACGTTTTCCATTTTCAAGACTATGCAGTAAATTTCAGGATACCGATAATTTAGTGAAGGCTTTATCTTTTATGTGAACAACCCAATATTTACAGGAGGCATTATAGTGAATCATGAAGAACTTTACGTGTAGGATTATGTTGCTGCTGCTTATGGTATCTCTGTGTTCATCGGCTCATGCTACAGACATAGCGATAAATGCGGAGAACTTCCCTGATGAGAATTTCCGTAAGTTTGTAAAAGCGTCGTTTGACAAGAACAATGACAATTTACTTAGTGACGGGGAGATAAGTGTAGTAGAAAGCGTGAATGTTGAGAGCAGGGATATAGCATCTGTTGAGGGCGTGAAATATTTCACAAACATGAAGTGGCTGCTCTGCCAGAATAACCGTATCACTACATTAGACCTCAGCGGCTGTTCAGGCCTATATCAATTATCCTGCAATGATAACCAGCTTACATCTATAAATCTCAGCGGATGTTCCCAACTGAATTATTTGGCTGTAAGTAACAACCAATTGACCGAACTAGACCTCAGCCGGAATAAGGCTTTAGAGTACTTCATAGGCGGAGACAATCAGCTTACCTCACTAAACCTAAGCGGATGTTCAAAACTGCTATTGGTCTACTGCGAGAATAACAGGCTGACTACGTTAAACCTAAGCGGGTGTTCCTCCTTGCAGTGGCTTCACGCGGAAAATAACCAGCTGACTACGTTAAACCTCAGCGGGTACACCAATCTTCAGAGAGTACGGTGTTACAACAACCGCCTCACAGAACTAGATGTAAGCGGGTGTTCTGCTCTGGAATTGCTGTACTGCCGCATTAACCAGCTTACTACCCTCAAACTCAACGGCTGTACTGCTCTTACATCACTGTATTGTGAGAATAACAAGTTATTTACTCTTATGATCAGCGAATGTCCTGCTCTGCAATCGTTCGGGTGTTACGGCAATTTGTTCACTGAGCTTGATGTCAGCAGCAACGAGAATTTGTTTCATATATATTGTGGTTTCCCTATAGAGAGTGATGACAGCGGCTATGACTTTAACCTGACTGATTTTTTGTCGGCCTATCAGATCACCTATGCTGGCCGGGCAGATGACATCAGAGCATATGATCAGGACAGACAAGTTTTTGCTGCGTCTTCACTGTCATCTTTTCCCGCAATAACTCAGAGAGTATCTTCGGGCAAAAACATTATTCATGTACCTGCACAAGAAGGACATACACTGACATATCTTCAGTTCACATATAAAGGCCCGAATGCCAGAAGCAGGGAGATGCATATTGACGTTTACCCCTTTGTTGAGCCTGAAAGTGCACCGGTCATAAATACATCATCACTTCCGGAAGGGACTATCAATACTCCCTACACATACACGCTTACCCTCTCAAAAGATGTCTCCGTAACTTGGACTTTCGAGAGCGGAACACTCCCCGACGGAATATCGTTCGACAGCACTTCGGGCACAATCTCCGGCACTCCCGGAGAGTCAGGCGCATTCACGTTCACCGTCAAGGCCGAAAATGACGCAGGCACAGACACGAGAAATCTCACGCTCGTAATCCCTTTTTCCGCAGTCGTTGCTCCTGCAGTAACTACACGTTCACTCACTAACGGCCTTACCAGTGCACCTTACGGCTTCCAGCTCAAGGCAACAGGAACTCCTCCCCTTACGTGGACGCTCATCAGCGGAGATTTACCGTCCGGAGTCTCTCTCGGCACATCAGGCTTCATCACCGGAACGCCTACAGCTGCCGGGACATACCCTGTAACTCTTCAGGCTGCTAACTCCGCGGGGAATGCCTCTGCAGACTTCACACTGACGATAACGGAAGCTCCTGCCTCAGCAAAGCCCGTAGTAACTACGTCAATTCTGGACGATGCCGCGGCTGACAAAGCATATTCTTTCCAGCTTATGGCTTCGGGGACTCCTCCGTTCACGTGGAGCGTCAAGGGGAAACTGCCTGATGGACTCTCTCTCAGCTCATCGGGGCTGATTTCCGGGACACCGACGAAGAAAGGCAAAAAGGCTTTCACTGTTACTGCGGAAAACGACAAAGGCTCAGGGCAGAAGAAATTAGCTCTGACAGTTCACGAGCCTCCGCAGCTCATAACAGAGACTCTCAAGGAAGCGACTGTAGCCAAGAAGTATAGTTTTGGGCTAAAGGCTAAAGGTACTAAGCCTCTGACGTGGACGCTTGAGGGTAATCTTCCTGATGGTATTACGTTCGACAAGGACAAGGGCAAGTTCGCTGGGACTCCTACGATTAACGATATGGGAATGTTCCGCGTAACACTGAGCAATCCGGGCGGTGAAGTAACGAAAGTCTACTCACTTGATGTGAAGGCTCTGCTGCCTACGATTTCGCCGAACAAGCTCAAGGCTGGGAAGTATGAGAAGGCCTATAGTGCAGCGTTTAAGACTAAGGGGACTGCTCCCATAACTCTGACTCTTTCCGGGTATCTGCCTTCCGGACTAACTTTTAACAGCAAGACTAATAAGCTGGAGGGCACTCCTACAGAGACATGTACGGACAGGGAGATAACAGCTGTTGCTACTAATATGGGCGGGAGGACGGAGATGGCATATACGCTTACTGTGCAGGGGAATCCTCCTAAGATTACTACAAAATCTCTTCCTGATGCAGCGAACGGTACAGCATACAGCGTAACACTCGAAGCAACGGGGACTCCGAGCATAACGTGGTCAGCGGACGGACTGCCGAAGGGACTTAGCATCAGCAGCAGAGGGCAGATATCCGGTACTCCCACAGAAGGCGGTACGTTCAAGGTAAAGGTGAGTGCGCAGAACAATGCGAAGACAGCCAGCAAGAATTACAAGCTCAACGTGAAATCTGCGCCTGTTTTCAGCAGCTCATCAGTTCTTGAGGCCGGCACTGTAGGCAAATCATATTCCAAGAAGCTGAGTGCGTCGGGAACTAAAACTATAACCTTCAGCATTTCAGGAGGCACACTTCCTCCCGGAATAACGCTCAAGAAGGACACGCTGAAAGGCAAGCCCACGAGTGCAGGGACGTATTCATTCACTGTGAAGGCGGAAAACTCTGTAGGTAGTGCTTCTCAGACATGCAGCCTGACCATTATGCCTAAAACCGCTAAATCTTCCGGATCGTCGTTTTCAGCAGTCCGTGAAGCTGAGCCAGAAGAGGAATACATTATTGTGGCGGTTCTGCCTGAAGTCAGCGTAGATGTTTCGGGTATGTATGATTTCTCTATAACTCTGAGTCCTGATGCTGAAGCTGGGTCAGAGCTAGTATGGCTTGCGGGTAGTTCCGAGCCTTCGGAGGATGACAGTATTGCGGAGTTCTTTGATGAGTACGGCGAGGAAATTGCTTCTGTTCCTGAAGACAGGACTATAACTGTATCAGCTTGGCTAAACACAGGAAGAGTATACAAGCCTGCTGTAGCTGTGAGACGTTAGCTCGTGAGGAATGCTGAAACATCAACGTAGTAGAGAAAACGGGAGACCCTGAAACGCTCAAGGCCTCCCGTAAAAAATTATCTTGCTTTTGCGCGCCACAATTCCCACTTCAGCAATAAATCCGTCATGAAGTCGTCGAGTTTGGGCATTATCATTTCGCTTATTTCGTCAGGTATATCATAGAAGCCTTCAGCAATTGAGCACGCTATAGCTGTCAGGGTATCACTATCTCCGCTCAGCGACACAGCACATCTTGCGACATCCTCAAAGTCTTTGCCTTCAAGGAATGCCGTTATTGCTTCTGGCACGGTCTCCTGACAAGACTCGACGTGATAGTAGTTAGGCCTTATCTCATCAAGCGTTCTGCTAAGGTCATAGCCGTATCTGGTTATCACGTAGTTCTTTATCTCGCCCTTGCTTTTCCCTTTACGCGCTAAGAATATTGCTCCTGCTGTAGCCTGTGCTCCCTTTATGCCCTCAGGGTGATTGTGTGATACAGCCGCACTCACTTCCGCATACTTCTCGACATCCTCCAGAGTGTCAAATGCCCACGCTACAGGAGATACTCTCATAGCCGAGCCGTTACCCCAGCTGTTATAGGGCTTCGGATCTTCCCTGAGCCACCGTCGGAATCTGCTGCCGTATCCTGCGTCAGGATACATTCTGCCGAAATTCTGCATTGAGGCAATAACCTGCTGCTTGAATTTCTCATCATTCACCGGGTCTCCGCGTCTAGGTATTGCTCTCATGATAGCGTCAGCAACGGCAAGGGTCATTATGCTGTCATCAGTAACGTATGAACGTCTTGACACAAGCGGAAAATCTTTGCTGTGAGCTTCTTCTCTGTGCCAGTCAAACTCGAACGGGCTGCCTATAACGTCGCCTGCTATTGCGCCTAACATTGCTTAACCCTCAAAAGGCTTTACGTGCTTTACTGCCTCTGTCTGGGAAATCACAGCATCTCCGTTGTCAATGTCTATGAGTGTGTAGCGGCAATTGCCCATGCCCAGCTCATTCATGTACGTGAGCTGCCTGAAGCCGTGCCGTGAAGTCATGCGTTCGACGAGTGCGTGATTATACTTTTCCGGCATAGCGAACACGAGGTCAACAGAAGCCCAGTCTATTGCAGCAATGTCCAGAGAGGCGAGAATGCCTACGTTTGGAGTAACGACGGGTTCAGCAGCAACGCCTTCGCAGTCGCATGATACTGACATGTTGCGCATGACGTTGATGAACGCGATGTGAGGCGCGAAATGGTCTACTGTAGCCTTTGCGGACTCTGCCATTCTCTCCATGAGTTCCTCGCTGTTAATGTCCCACTGGTTGGACTGGCCTGGAGTAGTGTGGATCATTGCCTTGCCGATTCTGCCGTCTGCACAGCCGATGCCGATGTTCTTATTTGAGCCGCCGAAGCCTCCCATTAAGTGGCCTTTGAAGTGTGTCAAGACCAAAAGCGAGTCGTAATCGAGCATACCTTTTCCGACGGACATTTCCTTAAAGTAGCGGCCGCCCTTGACGGGGAGCATAGCAGTACCGTGTTCGTCCATGATGTCGACGGGAGCGAATGTCCAGCCGTTGAGCTTTATGGTGTCTCGGTGCTGAGCTGTAGTGTAGCGTCCGCCTTCGTAGTAAGCGTTGGTCTCGACGATGTGGGCGGAGGGGAGTTTTTCGGCGAGGAGGTCTTTTACCCACGGTCTGGGAATGATGTTAGGGCCGTGGGGTTCACCTGTGTGGAGCTTGACTGCGACTTTGCCGGTGAGAGCTTGAGCTATGCGGGCGTAAATTTTCCTGAGGCCTTCTGATGACAAGTCCCTCGTGAAGTAGACTGCTGACTCGCTGCCTGAACGTTTATCGTAAGGAATGTAGATATTGCCGTTACTTGCTAATGCCATGATTAATAGTCCTCCTGTGTATGAATTTCTTGATATGTTATGAGCTATGGAATGTATTGTAGCATAGGCTTCTTGTGAATGGCGCGCCTGAGGAGATTCGAACTCCTGACCTTCGGCTCCGGAGGCCGACGCTCTATCCGCTGAGCTACAGGCACATTGAAGCGTAAAGATTATATCACTCCATTAGCTATACGGGTAAAAAACTTGATTAACGGTTCAGAGTACAGACCATAAAGGAAAGCTCCAGCGGCCAATAATCCCATAGGCAATAACATCTGAATGCTAGGATCTTTCACTCCGGCATTTGCAGTCTCGAAGTCAAAATTTTTTCCCGGCATGATGAATATACTGAAGATAGAGAAGACATACAGCACCGTCAAGACAGCACTAACCATCAGCATAGCTATTCCCGTATGACCGAAAGGAGAATTTGCCGCCGAAGCAATTCCTAGCTGCCATTTACCCATAAAGCCCGCAGAAGGAGGAAGACCGCACAGAGCTAATCCCGACACCAACAGAGCAAATGACACTTTAGGCATTCCCAGGCCAAGACCTCGCATGTCAAACAGATATTCCCTGTTAGTCTGGCACAATACAGCTCCGGCACAGAAAAATAGATTTATTTTCATGATTGCGTGTCCTCCCATATGAGTTAATGCCCCGACTAGACCTTCAGGAGTAAGCAATAACACTCCCAGCAATATATATGAAAGCTGGCTTATGGTCGAATATGCAAATCTCCGCTTCAAGTGCTGTGTTGCCAGTGCCATAGATGACCCGTATACTATCGTGATACATACCATACTGAACGCAGCATACTGTGCCCATGTTCCCGCCAAAACCTGAGGCTCAAATACGTACCATGTCAGACGGATTACAGCAAATATTCCTGCCTTGACGACAGCAACAGCATGAAGCAGAGCACTTACAGGAGTAGGAGCAACTGAGGCACTAGGCAGCCAGTCATGGAACGGAAAGACAGCAGCTTTTACCCCGAAGCCCATGAACCCCAAGAACCACGCAGAAAGCAGCATATTATCCGGAGCATTCGGCCATATCCCCAGAGTTCCGCCCAAAGAAAAACTTTCACCTCCGCCCTTGTACATGGTATAAGTCAGAGCAATGAACGCACAAGCTGCACCGCCGACAGAATACGTCAGATATTTCCGCCCGGCATATCTTGCCCGGCCGTCCATCTCGTGCATAACTAGAGGTAATGTCGTCAGTGTCATGATCTCGTAGAATAAATATAACGTCATCAAGTCCGCAGAGAAGGCTATACCCGTAACAACTCCGTAAGTCAGAACTATCCAGCCGAAAAATGATGTCTCGTTGTGTTCATGGCTCATGTACTCGAAGGCATAAAGCACAGTCAGCGGCCATAGTACAGCAATCAATACAGCAAAGACCATTCCGAGACCGTCAAGCCTCAATGCAAATGCTGCATGTTCATATAGACGGAAAAGCGTTAATGTCTTTGCAGGTGGATATATTACGAGAAGAATTATTATTATTGTGTTGAGGATTACAGAACACTCAATAAATATATTACGTGATTTACGCTCGGTGAAATTTATTGCAGG
>ERZ842401.5148-NODE-5148-length-14677-cov-26.968062_pt1 | contig 14677 bp, 9 predicted proteins | sample MGYA00521270_ERZ842401 | MGnify/ENA primary metagenome ERZ842401 (study PRJEB31892, sample SAMEA3878208) | bioreactor metagenome | biome: Moose rumen | place: Sweden | collected 2011-10 | study: EMG produced TPA metagenomics assembly of the PRJEB12797 data set...
ATTAAGGTTGTTGGTTATGAGTTGTCAAAAACGGTACCTTCTTTTTGTGAGAAGTCCATCATCGACGCAACTGGTGCTGACATTGTGGCGACATCCACATGGAAGATGCAGTTGGGGCTGGATGGCATTCGGGCTATGTGGAACGAGCGTCGGCTACCGGGCAATGTTATAGGCGTGACTCCAGACACCGATATTCTGTGCCGTGGTAGCGAGATAGACGAATGGTTGGCTGGAGGGGAAGAGGAATATCGTTATGCCATTATAGACGATGCACCATTCACCAGTTTCTTTACTGAGCATCAGCAGAAGCATCTGTTCAAAGTAGATGAAAGGACAGGGCTTGATGAAGAAACGTCGCAAAGGATAATTGTCAATTTGAACGGTCACGACCAAGAATGAGTCCAATAGAACGAATCCACTCCTGAAAGCAATCTTATCAGAAGTGGATTCATTGCTTAATCTCCCTAATACAACTCAATCTTCCTCAAAGAACGAGCCTACGGGCATGTCGGCATCTTCGGCCACGCAGCAGTTGTAGCGTTCGCGGCTGCGGCGTTCACGGGCAAACATGGCGCGGGTGCCCTCGATGTCCTGATGGAACTCCAGGTGCTCATCGATGGCGAAGGAGTGGGCCATCGTCTCTACGTCGAGGTTGTCAGTGCCGATGAGTGTGAATGTCCAGCCCTGCTTCTTCAGCTTCTCGATCATCGTGCGAACCATCTTCAGCGTCCATTCCTCGCTGCTGTTCTCCTCGCCGTCGGTGATGATGGTCACGAGCACGTGGTCACCTTCCTCAATCTGGGCATTGACCTTCGAGATACCCTTGCCGATGGCATCGTAGAGGGGCGTGCCACCGCCGGGATTGTAAGTCTTCCAACTGAGGTCGCGGGTTTTCAGGGCTGGCGTGTCATCATAGTGCCAGGTGGTGTGTCCACTATCGAAGGTAAGCAAGGTGACAAACTGTACCTGGTCAGGGAACTTCTTCTGCATCTGGCGCACGGTCTGCAGGGTTTCGTTCATGCCCGTGAAGGCCTGCTTGCGGATGATGGACATCGAGCCGCTCTCGTCAACGATAATCAGGTTGTGGACGCGCTTCGTCGGTAATGGGTCTTGCATAATCTTTTTGCCCTCTGGGCGAAAATTCTCACGCTCGGAAGAATGAGTAAACCCCTTCTTCTCTCTCTTAATCGAATCTTTCATAATCGTAAAAAATTTAAATGATGAATACTCTGTTTAGACATGTCTTTATCTCTTTGAAGAGGTTTTTCGGAAAAAATTAAGCAGGAATGAGATTTTTTTCGTATCTTCGCCGAAAATATCTATGGTATGTATCATCAGAAACTGTCAGACAAGGCTATTATCAACGGATTCCGAAGGGGAGATGCTGGCATCATCCGAGAATATTTCTACGGGTATTGCCAAGCGGGCTACTACATCTTCGACCAGCGGTATCAACTGAGCGAAAAGGAGAATCTGGACTTCATGTCGCTGGCCCATCAGTATGCCATCTACCTGATGGAGCATGACTGGAAGCCGCTGGAGGATCACTCGCCCGAGGTGAGTCTGAAGACGTGGCTCATCAACGGATTCCGATACGTGGTGCTCGATGCGCTGAAATGGTACAAGAAAGAGTATGGCAGCATCACGTTTGAGGATTATTTGCGGTCGTTTGACGTGACGAGCGATCTGCGGCTGCAGTTCAATCGGATGGTGGAGGATGTATGTGACCATGCTCCACTTGACAGACAGGAGAGGCTACTTATCGACATGCTGCTGTTACGTGGCTTTAAGGGAAAAGAGATAGCAGCTCAGATGGGGATGACTCCATCTGCCATCTCGCAGAAATTCAAGAAATTGAAGGAAGAAATCATTATACCGTATTTCAAGAAGAACTTCGATATGGACTTGGATATGGTGGAGGTGATGGACGAGCGGGCAATACTCAGTCGCGAGGCTACGATGGCAGAACCGAAGATGGCTTCCATGCCAGCACCGATGTCTGGAGCTATGCCCGACATGTTCGAGCCGATGGCATACGAGGATATGGACTTTATCAAAGAAGAGAATATGGAACAGAGAAGAACAACACCAGAGTTTATCACATCGTTGGAGCCGAACGAGATTTTTGTGTTTGGCAGCAACCTGAAGGGAATGCACGGCGGCGGTGCGGCTTACATCGCCTACCGCAAGTTTGGAGCCATCATGGGGCAGGGCGTTGGCCTGCAAGGTCAGAGCTATGCCATCCCCACGATGCAGGGTGGCGTGGACACCATCCGTCCGTATGTGGACGAGTTCATCGCGTTCGCCAAGCAGCACGCGGAACTGACGTTCCTCGTCACTCGCATCGGCTGCGGCATCGCAGGATTTACGGATGAAGAAATCGCTCCGCTGTTTGAGGCTGCGCATGGCGTAGAGAATATTGTGCTTCCACAGAATTGGTAAGATATTATGAAAAAGTTATTAACGTGTTTATTGGCTACACTGGGCTTAACAACGGCCTGTGGCCAGCAGAATTTTGAGAATGCTGATGTGCAAGAGTTCGCAGAACTGATTGCAGACAGTAATGTGGTAGTGCTTGATGTAAGGACGGCTGCTGAATTTGCAGAAGGACATATTCAGGGGGCTATCCTGATAGACCAGGGGCAGAGTGATTTCATGGAGAAGGCAAAGGCGACACTGCCTACAGACAAGACCATTGCTGTTTATTGTCGTAGTGGTCGCCGTTCTGCCAATGCTGCAGGAAGACTTGCTGATGTCGGCTACAAGTGTGTTAATCTGAAAGGTGGCATCATCGCGTGGCAAGGAGCCAACATGCCTGTAACGAAGGAGTAAAGTGGAGTGATTATCCTGCTATCAAACGGCTAACTCGCAGATGTTCGTGGTGTTGATGGTTATGTCAGTTCATCTTAGTCATGTGATAGCCCATCCTTTTCACGAATGTATTCGTCCAAATGGTCATAGTCTCGCTTATCGCGCATATAGGTATAGAGGTCATCAACCTTCGAGTAAATCTCCCATTCTGTGTCCCACATCTTTGCCACAGCCATGCCGATTGGCAACCGTTCATCTACTTCCTTCATAGAGAGCAGAAACTGGTGCAAGTCCTTTCTCAATATATCTTCAAATTGCTCTGTCATATCTTCTGTCATAAAAGTTGTATTGATATTTCGTTTGCAAAAGTAGTCAATTTTTAACGCCTAGAGAGGACAAAGGAATAGTGATGGGGCTGATTGGCTGGGATGGTGTACTGGGGTAATGTGTGCTTGCCCCAGGTGTCGGCTCCGCCTACTCCGTGGACGCTAAGGTCGATGTTCAGATTGACAAAGCGTCCACGCTTTATTTCCTGGGGATGACGCACGCCGACAAGGTCTTCCTCGCCGTAGTCCCAGGCTCGGATGCAGAGGGGCTGGAGGCCTTCGATATGGAGCTTGCCAATCTCGAACCAACGGATATCACTGCGGTTGCCATTGTCCTGCGGATGAATATATTCGGTTTCGTAATCCTTGAGCGTCGTTTCGTAGATGCCAATCAAGGCTGAACCTTTACGATCGGGGTAATTCTCCCAGGGGCCACGGCCATAGTAGCGTATCTGGGTGAAGTCGGTAGGCAGGCGCATCCGCATGCCGAACTTGGGCATCAGAGGCAGATCGGTGGCTGTGGGCTTGTAGGCCATGTCCACCTTGATACGGCCATCGGCCTTCACCTGGTAAGTAAGCGTCAGTTCTGCTCCTATGGCCAGCGACATTTCCACCACTACCTGATTGCCCTCAATACGGACAGCCTTCACGGTGCGCTTTTCGGCAGCATCCTGCCAGAGGGCTGAAACCTCTGCGAAGTGGGCTGCGTGCTGGTTGTCGTTCTCCGGTTTCCAGAAATAGGGTTCCAGGGGACTCTGAAGCATCTCCTGACCATCAGCCACCCAAGAGACAAGGGCGCCTGTGGGAGAGATGGTGACAGAGCCATTGTCGGTGGTATAGACCGCTCTGTCTTCGCTCTTCACGGCTTTCGCATCCTCACCACCGAGGGCAGACCGGAACTCATGGGGCTTCAAGACAAACTGCTCTCTGGCAATTACGAATCCTTCTGGTGCCCAAGGCTTCGCCTCCTTGAGGCGGGCGTAGACATTCAAGATGAGTTCAGGATCGTCGTAGGGGAAGTAAGGATAGGGTATCTCGAAACGGCCGTCGTTCACTCTGGCCAATTCGCCTGAGACCAGTTCGCCGTTATGGTAGACCTCGCAGTAATACTCGTATTCGTCGATCTGGGTGAAGAAATCGCGATTGACGATGCGGATGAGGGAATCACCCTCTTGCAGGAATTGCAACGGCTGATAGACATACTGTACCTCGTAATAATGCGGATGGGGCTTGCGATCGGGGGCAATGAGCCCATTGATACAGAACGGCCCGTCGTTGGGTTTGTCGCCGAAATCACCACCATAGGCATAATAGCCGTCTTTAAGCAGTCCCTGATCCACCCAATCCCAGATGGCAGCACCGACAATGCTGGAGTCGGCATAGATCACATCCCAATACTCCTGCAGATTGCCACAGGAGTTGCCCATGGCATGGGCATACTCGCGCATCATGAAGGGCTTGTCGGTCACTGCCTGGGCATTCTTCTTCAAGACATCGGGATAGAGATAGCTGTCATCCCAGATGCAACTGTAACGACGGTCGCTGTCGTAGAATGGCGGGCGGGTGATGTCGAGCGCCTTTACCTTATTGTACATCGCCTCGATGTTAGGACCTACCCCACCCTCGTTGCCAAGACTCCAAAGGATGACGCAAGGATGATTGAAATCGCGCTTCACGAGCGACTCGGCACGATCCACATGGGCCTGCTGCCAGGCGAGATCCTCGCCCATCTCCTCGTTGGCATAGCCATAGCCATGCGTCTCATGGTTGGCCTCATCCATCACATAGATGCCCCAACGGTCGCAAAGCTCATAGAGGTATTCGCGGTCAGGATAGTGGGAGGTGCGCAGGAAGTTGATGTTGGCCTGCTTCATCAGGCGGATATCCTCCTCGTAGGTGGCATCATCGACATAGCGGCCTGTCTGTGGATGATGGTCATGACGATTCACACCACGCAGCTTCACGTTCTTGCCGTTGATCTTGAAGACCTCGCCGACGACCTCCACCTTCTTCACACCAAGGTGGTAGTCGAAATGCTCGATGACGGTGCCTTTCTCGTCGAGCAGTTCCACACTGAAAGGATAGAGACAAGGCTTCTCGGCAGACCATAGCTGGGGTTTGTCGATGATCTCATGCAAGCAGATTGTCGTCGTATCGCCAACAGACAGGGACTTGACGGCGGTCTTGATATTGTGACGGTTGATCTTCAACACGGCTTGCAGACCATTGACGGCCTTATTGCCAACATTACAAAGGCTGATGTCGGCTTTCACGTCAGCGCGTGAGTAGTCATCATTTGGTACAGCCGTCACCTGATAGTCGCTGATATGCACCAAGGGCCTCACCCATAGTTGTACAGGGCGGTAGATGCCCGAGAGGCGCCACATATCCTGATCCTCCAGATAGCTGCCGTCGCTCCAACGATACACTTCCACGGCGAGTCTGTTTTTCCCTACACGCATGTACTTCGTTACATCAAACTCAGCGGGTGTCATCGAGTTCTGGCTGTAGCCTACCTGCTGACCGTTAATCCAAAGATACATCGCCGAGTGGACACCTCCGAAGTGGAGGATCAGATGCTGCTGGAGCATCTCTTTGGTCACATCCACAAACGTCACATACGAGCCTACCGGATTGCGGTTCTCATAAGCCGTCCAGTCCTTGGGCGGCTCTGTGGTGACACTGGGGCGATTACGCACGAAGGGGTATTCGATATTGGTATAGATGGGGGTGCCGTAGCCTTGTGTCTGCCAATTGCCAGGCACTGTGATCTTCCCCCACTGGCTCACGTCATAATCCTCTTGATAGAAGTCTGCAGGACGTGATTCTGGCGTCGGACTCCAATGAAAGAGCCATTGCCCGTCGAGACTTATAATCTCCTTACATTCCTTCTCGCGCGACGGCAGTTGTAGGGTTGCGTGGTAAGGCAGTTTATGGATGCCCAGCACGGCAGGATTCTCCCAGTCATGAGGCTGGCCGTATGCCTGCAAGGCCAATAGCGACGTTATGATGACAATGGCTCTTTTCATATTCATTTATCTAATGTTTTTTCTTTCTGGTGCTCCAAAGTAACTGTAGCGACTGTTATCGGGATTGACGACAATCTGCTCTATGACAACCTCGGGGTCTATCATGATGAGCTTCAGCGTATGCTTGCCGGGAGTTGCCTGGAAGCTGGCATCAAGCCACCGGATGTTATCAAAGACCTCATCACGGCGCTGCAGCTGCCGGCCATCCACATAGCCGCTCAAAGAGAGATGGCTACGCGGCGGCAGGGGCTTCAAGACTTTCGATACCGACAGATTCTGTGGCGTATATTCCATAAAGGTATCTACCAGTCCACGACGGGCATCAATCACCTGCATGGGCAGGCCGTCGATCTGCACACCAAGGCGCAGTCCACGGGCAGGCAGAATATCCTGTGTGGGCAGAATGCCGATGGCCACATGCCCTTCGTCAGTCAGTTCCACCTCGTATTTCAGCACAGGGCCATCGCCCTCCTTATATTCCTTCATCACATCCTTGGCACCCATGCAGCCCTTGCCACGCCCCAAATCAGGCAGGAACAGCCACCCATCGCTTTTCTGAGTATAGTCACAGGCAGCAATCGAGTATTCCTTTGTATCCTTCGAGGCATTCAGGTCGTGATGAACCTTATAGCCAAGTGTCATCGGATGGTAGTTCTTATCAGGTATCGACCATTTGGTATAGCCGATATGGTTGTCGAGCATCATACCATCCCACTTGCCGCCAGCCATCACTTTATTGTAATAATCGGTGAACCGCTGGTCTTGCGCCATGAGATGACAGATGGTAACACTATCACCAACAGTAGCCGCATTGTAGATATGCGCCACGCCGGCACTAGCTACCGTCGGGTAATAGACCAACTGATAGAAAGCGTCTTGAGCCTCAACGGGAATCTGCGCTTTCAGCGCCTCGCAGCGTGACACAAGCGACTGCCAGAGGTTGCTCACGTGAAGCATCTCCTCGTAGTTGTAGATGCCTGGCACCTGGGCTTCGGGCTTACGCCAGAGATTATACTTTGAGTATTTGGCGATGATATCTGCCGTCTCTCTAGCAAATGCTTCGCCAAAGATACTACGTGTCCATCGCTCAAGCCATGCCTGCTCGTCGCCTGCCTGAATGGCATCAGGGTTCCAGGCATAGTGCATGATGAAGTCGATGGGCATCTCCTTGGGTTTCAAGTCACCCACGTTGATAATCCAGATGCGGTCGATACCACTCTTGTAGGCAAGATTCAACTGCTCACGCAGTTTAGGTACAGTGGTCGTATTGATCCAACGGTCGTTCCAAGGACCGCCATTCATATCGATGTGGTAGTAGAGTCCCAGACCTCCCTTGCGCTTTCGTTCAAAGTCGCGCCCTTTACGGCGGATATAGCCCCAGTTGTTGTCGCAGAGCAGCAGCGTGACATCATCTGGCACGGTGAACCCCGCATCGTAGTAGCGCTGCACTTCCGTAAAGATGGCCCAGAGCTGAGGCACGGCATCGGGACGTCCGTAGATGTCGTTGATAATCTGGCGCTGGCCGTCGATGACGCTTCCCAATGTCCTCATGTTCTCTTGGTCGTCGCCCTTCCCCATCGCCACGTCACCATCGCCACGCATGCCGATCGTCACGAGGTTGTCGTAAGCCTTATTGCGCTCCATACCTTCACGGAAGAACTGGTCGATGCGCGCTTTATTCGACGCATAGTCCCACGGACCCACCTGTTGTTTGCGGTGCAGATACTCCTGATGGGAGCGCATCATCGGCTCATGGTGACTGGTGCCCATCACGATACCCATCTCGTCGGCCAGTCGCGGGCTCTCGGGATCATCCTCATTGAAGGCCGTTGCCCACATGGCAGGCCAGAAATAGTTGGCCTTCAGGCGTAGGAGCAACTCAAAGATATGTTCGTAAGCCTTTGCGTTCACACCCCCAAAGTGGTTGGTACACCACGTGCCAAACGAGGGCCACTCGTCATTAATGAAAAGGCCACGATACTTCACCTTAGGCGATGGCTGGACGAATCGCCCGCCATCATAATACAGTTCGTCCTGATGCTTCACAGGCGCATCTGCCATCCAATACCAAGGCGACACCCCGATACGCTCAGAGAGGTCGTAGATGCCATAGATGGTGCCACACTTGTCGCTGCCCGCAATGACGAGATTGCCGTCAACCACGTCGATCAGATACGATTCCCACTGTCCTTTAACCTGACGCACATCTATCTTTCGCTGTTTGATGAGTTCGTCGATGATACGGCTTTTGCCGATGGTACCTACGAGGATGGACGCCTTGAGATTCTGGCGCTCATGGGGCAGCAGACCAGCGGAAGTAGGTGACTGCATGTTCACCTGCGAAGAAACACCCGTTACCTTCCGCACATCATCGCCCAGGTTGCGGGCAGCCATCAAGACACCTTTCCAGTCATCCACATCCACAACGATTGTTGCCGTCTTGCCACTCTTGGCAATGCAGAACTGTTCTGTCTGTGCCATTCCCGTCAGCACAGACAGCGTCATCACGATAGTCAGTAAATATCTCATCATATATCTTATACGTTTATTCTGTTACTACTTCTATATCTCCGTAGCCCATGCGCTCGCCTGAAGCCAGACGGTCGGCATCGAGTTTCAAGACTCTTGCCTTGACGGGCTGAAACCTGATCTTCTGCCAGATGGGATTGTTCACGATGTTCGAGAACTCGCCAGATGCCAGTTTTGTCCAATTCGACCAGTCGGTGGATGCCCAAAGGGTATAATGGGTCACCGTGCCCTCTTTTGATTCTTGTGGCGGCAGGTAGCGGAACTCGCTGATGGTCTGTTCCGCATCCCAGTCCATCATCATCTGTGTGGGACTGCTGAAAAAGATGTGCAGGCTGCTCGATTTCTTCTCACCGGAATCGGGGATGTCGGCGGTGAGCTCAGGAGCCAGATAGAGACATAGTTTCTGGATAATGGGCACGTCTTTGTAATCGGTGATGGTGAAGCGCAGTTTCGTAGCCGTCACGGTAGGGAAACAGATGATGCGGCGATGACCGATGGTGGTCAGGCCGTCACCTTTATCCACGAGTGCATCCTTCAACTGCTGCCATTTACCACCGACAAGCGCTTCGAGCGAGAACTTCTTAACACGCTGCCCTTTGGCGATAGCTTCTTCAGCCAGGAAACGGTTAAATGCCGTTGGTTTGCCGAAATCAATGATGGTTGTATTGCCTTCGCGGATAATCTCTGCCTGCTCAGCAAGATTCTCCTTAAACACCTCGTCGATCATCTTCTTAAAGGCTATGCCACGCAGACTGTCATTCGGATGGATGCGACCATTAGGGGCGATGGGGAAGTTCAGCAGCAGCGTAGAGTTGCGGCCCACTGATTTATAATAGGTGTCCATCAACTTCGACAGGCTTTTCACATGCTCATTCTCCGTCTCATGATAGAACCAGCCTGGGCGGATGCTTGTGTTTGTCTCGCCCGGACACCAGACGTCGCCATCCTCCACCCCATAGTGCAACATCTCGTAGGGCACTTCACCGTCGTGGTTAAGCAGACTCCAGTTCGTCTCGCCCACATTGCCTGCCTCGGTGCCCACCCAGCGCAAATCACCACGATCGCTGCCATCATTCCAGATAAGGCACTTCGGCTGCAACTCACGGATCATCTTGTATGTCTCAGGCCACTGGTAGTAAGTCGTGCGGTCAATCTTTCGCGTCTCATTGGCACCGCCATACCAACCGTCGCCACCATTGGCACCATCAAACCACACCTCGAAGATCTCACCGTAGTTGGTGAGCAGCTCGCGCAACTGGTTGCGGAAATAGGTGACGTATGCTGGTCGCCCGTATTCAGGATGATTGCGATCCCACGGCGAGAGGTAGACGGCAAACGCCAATCCTTCTTCGCGACAGGCATCAGCCAGTTCGCGCACCACATCGCCCTTGCCGTTCTTCCAAGGCGAGTTCTTCACGGAATAGTCCGTATAAGCCGAGGGCCACATGCAAAACCCGCAATGATGCTTGGCGGTGAAGATGATGCCACGCATACCTGCCTGTTTACAGACACGCGCCCACTGCCGACAATCAAGATTCTCAGGGTTAAACAGCTGGGGATCTTCATTGCCGAAGCCCCACTCCTGATCTGTATAGGTGTTCAGCGAGTAATGGATGAATGCGTACATCTCCATGTCCTGCCAGCGCAACTGGTTCTCGCTGGGCACCGGGCGCTGCGCCTGCATCGCCATCGCCAGGAGGAGGGCGCAGAGATACGTAGATATGAATCTTTTCTTGATCATCGGTCTAAAGTTTAAAATGGCTTTCTCTGTATTGTAGCGGCGTCATGCCTGAATTCTTCTTGAAGATACGATTAAAATAAGAATAATCGTCATAGCCCAATGAGTCGGCAATACTTTTAACGGGCAGATTGGTGGTCACCAATGTCAATTCTGCCTTCTCCAGTTTGCGCTTGGTTATATAGGCAGTGGGCGTTTCGCCCGTTTCATGTTTGAACACACGGATATAGTGATCCTTCGACATGCAGACCTTGCTGGCTAACTGGTCAATATCGAAGTGACTGCCGATATTCTTGCGGATATAGGTGAGCGACAACTGTATCCGGTCATCCCGCACATCCGACCTTGGTTTGGCATATTTCATAAACCTCGACATCAGGATATAGAGGATTCCCCGTGACTCCACCTTATCGCAAAACGGCCTATGCTGATTCAGTTGAATGTTATTGATCAGTGTCTGATGATTGTCGTAGGCATTAGGATCCGACTGCGGCAGCTTCAGGAAAGGCTTGATATAACAAAGCCGTTTTATCAGTTCCAGATCCGTACTACAGGCACTAACCTCCACGGGAAAATCCCATTCATCGAGGATGCTCATCTCACTCTGCTGACCCTCATAGATATGTATATAATAATGTGAGAATATCGAGTCACATATATAACTATGAATGGTATAGGCAGGAATAAAATAAAGGTGGTCGGGCTTCAGTGTGTACACACAGGATGCCATCTCGATCTGAGCAGTCCCTTCTGTCAGATAATAGAGTCTGGCAAACGGACTGCGCACGTTTTTCCAGTTCCAGTCACCATTGTGATTGGCCAATCCGACATGGAGCGTCAGCAGATGAAGTTTGTCGATCGGATAATTCATTTTCAAGGCCTCTAGCATATTCAGATACAAAAGAACACATAATTTTTCAATTGCACAAATATTTCCTATTATTTTTCCCTAAAAATCCATAAAGTACCTACCCGATGTCGATATAATCCTATAAATGGCGGAATCTGCAAGACCTCATAGGTCGATCGTTCTAGCCGCATATCATGTTGGACAATAGCCACGAGACAGTATGTGATAATAGCCACACTGATTTGTATGCGTACAGCATTCTCCGTCGTACCCCAAAACCTCTTTATCTTTAGATGTTGCTTGAGCCATTTGAAGAATAGTTCTACCAGCCATCTTTTCTTATAGAGATTTGCGACATCCAATGCGGAAAGATGCTTTGCATTCGTCAGGAAAGCGCATCGTTCAAAAATGGGTGCAAAATGGGTGCAACTTTGAAATGTGGGAAAAAGAAAAGTCCCGAAAGTCATTGACCTACAGGACTCTTTCTTGGGCGCTTCAGGATGGGCTTGAACCCCAAATGGTAAAATCCTTTGAAATCTTTAGAAATATAAAGAAACTAAATATCAGTAAGTTACGATTGTTTGTCGATTTCTGAACGTATGTTAAAGTTTCGAGATTCTGAAAAATTTGGCTACAAATTGGCTACAACTTTTCAGGGAAATTTGTACCTTTGCATCGGCTTTTAAAACGATATAATATGTCACAGTTATTTTTGAGAACTACTAAGACCGACGGGAAAGCACCGCTATACGTCAGGACACGGCGCAAGGGTATCCTTTTTTGTGTGAGCACTGGCATCATGGTTGATGTCAAGGAGTGGAACAAGTCGCTGAAGAGTAAATCGGCTCTGGTGAAGTACGAGTCGGCGGAAGAAGGAATGCGGGTGCTCGACCTGGAGCGCAAGGTATTTCTGGCTATTGACCAGCTCTATGCCGACAACCAGTTGAACTCTAAAGAAGACAAGCCGATACTTGAAAAGGCTTTGGCTGATATAGTCAACACAGATGCTTCTGTGTACACGGCCAAAACAGAGACTGACGATGAAAGCCTCAGAAACGTCAAGGCGTTCTATGCTTATTTCTTCGATGGTATCACCAACGGCACCATCCGGCATGGTAGTAACGCCAAGTATGCAGACGGCAGCATACAGATATGGAAGAACTTCGGCAAATGTCTTAATGAATACTGCCCCAGGGATATTCCTTTCAGCGAAATCACCAAGCCCTTCGCCGACAAGTTCACGCTCTATCTGGAGAAGAAAGGGATGATGGCGAACACTGTCAACAAATATGTGACCTGCTTCCGCAAACTCTGCAACCTTGCTGCAGAAGAAGGCTACAACACGAATGCCGTTTCGCTGAAGGTATGGAAGGAGCGGACTGTCAAAGAAGAGGACACACGGACCGAGATATACCTGACTGACGAGGAGATTGATGCCATGTACGATATGAAACTGGAAGGTATGGAGGAAAAGGTGCGCGACGTGTTCCTACTTGGCTATTTCAGCTGTCAGCGATACAGCGATTACAGCAAATTGCGTGAAGAAAACTTCATGACCTATGATACGGGACTCGGTGTTATCAGGCTTACACAGAAGAAGACCGGGAACACAGTTGATGTGCCAATAGTGGACGACCGTGTGAAAGAGCTATGCAAGAAGTACAATTACGATTTCCCTGTTCTGACCGAGCAGCAGATGAATGTGAAGATAAAGGTCGTGGCAGAGAAACTGTCGAAGTATGTGCCGTCGCTGCGGGAGAAATATGTGACGGTGCTTACTGCCGTTGAGCGACGGGCTGAGGACACTTATGCCAAACTGCTGAAGAAAAAGAAGTCGGGCAAGAAACTTACAGAGAACGAGCGGAAATGGTACTACAAGCAGCACAAACTGGCAGAGTCGCATAACGGGAAACCATTGTGGGAGCGCAACAAGCACGGAGAAGTTATCCGTCCGAAGTATGAACTTGTGGCTACTCACACATCAAGACGTAGCGGAACCACCAACCTCTACAAGACCAGAGCACTTACAAGCAAGGAGATGCGTAGTATCACGGGCCATCAGTCGGAAAAGGTCTTTGAGAAGTATATCCGCGTGAGCAAATCCGAGCAGGCACAGATAGTGGCAGATAAACTGCTGGCGGCAAAGAAAGCGAAACAACAGCAATAGGTTGACAAGTAGAAATACCTTAGGACAATTCAACTTTCAACCAGTTAGAGAATGAAAAAATGCACGAAAACCAACTTTTTTTTAACAAAAGCACAATAAAAAAGTTGGATTTCGTGCTAACTTTAAAAATATAGTTGTATCTTTGCACCAGTTATAAAAGACGGTTATTTATGGAAAGTCGCAATATTATAGGTAGAGATCATGAAATGGCAGAGTTACAACGATGCTTGGACTCTGATCGTTCAGAACTTGTCATCGTCTATGGCCGGAGACGTGTGGGTAAAACATTCCTGGTGGACCAATTCTTCAATGAAACGTATGACTTCACCTTTGTAGGTGGCCATAAACTATCACAACGTATTCAGCTTCGGAATTTTGCCAAGACATTAAAAAAGGCAATGAATGAGCGAGTCATGAGAAAGTTTGTCGACTGGTTTGATGCGTTTGACACGTTGGAGGAATATCTTGAATCTTTACCATCAGCGAGGAAGAAAGTGGTGTTTATCGATGAAATGCCCTGGATAGACTCACTGCGTTCCAACTTCACAGAAGCATTTGAAAATTTCTGGAATGGATGGGCAGCACGCCGTAAAGACATTATGTTTATTGCTAGCGGTTCAGCCACATCATGGATGATTGACAATCTTGTGGAGAATCAGGGAGGCCTTCATGCCCGTATCACCTGTCAGATTTATCTTCGGCCATTTACTCTAAAAGAGACCGAGCAGTATCTGCAGGGACGTGGATGCTTGTGGGACAGATTCCAGATAGCACAGTGCTATATGTTTTTTGGCGGAGTTCCGTTCTATTTGAGTCTTTTGGACACCCAAGAAAGTCTTGCGCAGAATGTTGACAGGCTCTGCTTTGCGCGTGGCGGAGCACTCAGGCTGGAGTTTGATGAACTGTACAATGCCTTGTTCACCAATGCTGATAAGTACGTAGACATTGTGCGCTTGTTGGCAGAACGTCGTAGCGGAATGACAAGTACTGAGATAGCGAAGGCAGCCTCAATAGACGGGAAGCGCCTCGCAAAGATGCTCAATAATCTTGAGCGTTGTGATTTCATCATGAAATTCAGATATTATGGAAAGAATAGCAACGATGTCATTTATAAGTTGACTGACTTCTACACCTTATTTTATATTAAATACATAGAGATTTATAAGGATTCGTACGATGAACAGTGGTGGCAACATCATCTGGCCTCTCATAGTGTGGAGTCGTGGC
>ERZ842401.5149-NODE-5149-length-14673-cov-5.697565_pt1 | contig 14673 bp, 9 predicted proteins | sample MGYA00521270_ERZ842401 | MGnify/ENA primary metagenome ERZ842401 (study PRJEB31892, sample SAMEA3878208) | bioreactor metagenome | biome: Moose rumen | place: Sweden | collected 2011-10 | study: EMG produced TPA metagenomics assembly of the PRJEB12797 data set...
CAAGACCCCAACATTAAAAGTGTTGTGCTCTACCGACTGAGCTAACGGATCTCCCACTTTGCTTGAAAGCGGGTGCAAAGGTACGATGTTTTTTTGAATTGGCCAAATGTTTGGCGCAATTTTTTCGTTTTCAGTTTTAGGGACTTACGTTTTTTGCTCGTGCATGTGCCAAATGGTGCGCACCTTACGGGTGATGGCCAGGTAGTTGAGAGCGGTGACCAGCAGGAAGAGCGTCAGCCCGACGACGAGGGTCGTGGCGAAGGCCGAGGGCTCAAAACGGGTGTAAAGGTTGCCGAACAGCGGCAGGTACCACTGGCGCAGGATGCCGACGATGACGAGGGCGCCCACGAGCACCACGGCGTTGAGCGCGATGGTGAGCACGTGGAAGGGGCGGGCCACGCTGGCGGGGCTGTAGCCGATGAGCAGCAGGTTGTCTATCTTCTCTGTATGCTTCTGTAGCAGCAGGAAGATGCTGAGCAGGAGCACGTAGAAGGCCAGGGCTGAGATGACCAGTCCGACGGCAAGCACCACCAGGGCGATGATGCGCAGCAGACTGGCGGCCTTTGAGGCATCGGCGTCGGCCGCCTCAGTGTCGTAGCCGTGGTCGCTGATGTAGTGGGCAATGCGCTCGTCAGCGGGGTTGTCCACTTCAGCGATGAGGCGGGCGGCGTGGGGCGTGCGGTCGGGCGACAGGCGGCGGTTCATGTCGTCGATGAAAGCCTGAGGCACCAGGATGGTGTTCAGGCGACGCGAGAAGGCCACCACATGGCCCGTCTTCAGGCAGGCGTCGTGCGTGCCCGTCAGGCGCAGCCGTACAGATACCTTTCCCACGAGGCTCTCAGAGATGGTGGGCAGCCCCTGACTGCTGGCAAATCCGAAGTTGTAGAGGTTGAGGTAGGTGCGCGGCAGGATGATGGGTACGTCGTTGCCCTCAGGATGGTATTGCCACTCATCGAGGGGGACGTCGAGATACTGGTCGGGCACGGCCTCGAAGAACATCTCCGTGCCGAACTCCATGCCCAGAGATTGGCTGCCCACGGTGGCATAGACGCTGAACATGGCCGGCGTGTAGGCGGCCAGGCTCTTGACGAAGGGCTGCTGTCGGAGCCGTTCTGTTTCGTTTTCGCTGAAGGCAGGCGACGATCCAGTGAGCGTTCCCAGCGAGGTGACCCGCTTGGTGAGTACTATATGGCCGGGCCGCAGGAAGCTGTCGCTGCCTGTGAACATCGGTTTCACGTCGCCATAGAGCTGCACGGCGGCAAGCACGATGGCCATACCGCAAAGGTTGGCGAGCACGAAGCCCGCCAACTGCCATGCGTTGATGTGTCGCCGGAGCAGTTTGTTCAGCAGCCGGTTCATGAATGTTTAGTTGATGAAGCCCTTCACCATGTCGAAGACAACCTCAACAGGATTTTTCTTCTTGTCGGAGCAGACCCAGCGTACAATAAACTTGTTGTCTTTCGAGTAGTACATCTCGACGCAGTCGAAGGCGTCGGCCACCATGCTGATGATTTTGGCGTTAGGATTGTCCGTTTCGTTTGCGATGGCATCGAGGAAGTCGAAGTTGAAACGTGCAAAGAAGCCGATGCCCTTGATGATGTCAGTGGGATATGCCTGTGCGGGTTTGGTGAAGGCGTTGTCCATGTCTGTCAGGAAATAGCTCTGCCCGTTTTTGTAGCCCAGCAGGCCCCATTGCTTGACCGTCTTGACGAAGTCGCCGTCCGTCCAGTCGTAGTCGTAGGCCGTGGGAATCTGGTATTCGTTGTCGCCGACCTCCGTGATGTCGTCTTCATCGGCAAAATTGCCAACGACCATGTTGAGGGGAGTGTCGTTGTTTGTGCTCACATAGAGGGCCATCTGCGGCTCGCCGTCACGGATTGCATAGAGGTCGAACGAGGCCTCACCGTTGAGGGCGTCGCAAATCTGCTTGACCACTTCCTCTGCCTCGTCTCCCAGGTCGAAGGACTTCATGAGGCTCTGTGCGTATTCATAGAGGTTCTTCGTGTCCACGTTGAGGAAAGCGCTGAATCCCTGGTCGGAGATGTACTTGGCCTGCTCTGCGCTGATGGGTTTCATCGCCTTGTTGCCTTTCTCCATGTATTTCTCCCATTCTTTCGACAGGCAGACAGCCTCCGAGGTCAGCAGCGCCTCACCGGGAGTGAGCGCCAGGTCGGCCACCATGGCCAAGTCTTCCAGCTTCAGGTCCTTGGGCAGCAAGTCTGAGGCCTCTTTCATGTCGGGAATATTGGCCATTCCGGAGTAGAGCATGAGGAACTGCATCACGCCGTCCTTATCGCACATGGTGTCGAAGGCTTTGTTGCCTTGCAGCGAGCCCTTGCCGTCAGCGCGGCCCTGCAGCTCTTCGGCCATGTCGTCGATGTCACTGGCTTTTCCCACGAAGAACCATTCGTCGTTGAAGATAAAGGCCACGTCGTTGCCCATATCCACATATTTTGCACCGTTCTTGGCTTTCTCCACAGCTTCCTTGCCCGTCTTTTCGCTCAGCGTGTTCAGCAGGTCGGTCAGGTCGCCTTCGCTGGCCATGTCGCCCACGAGGCCGGCTTCCGCGTCCATCCGCTTGTCCAGCTTGACATAGAGGAACATGGGCTCAGTAAAGTCGATGCCCGACTTGGTGGGGTCTTCCACTACGTTGAGAATCTTTTCACGGGTGTCTTTGTCCAGACCAACATTCTTCAGTTGCTCCTCAATCATCTTCAGCAGCTCCGAGTTGTTGTCTTTCAGTCCGCTCTTGGCGGAGATTTGTGTAGCGTCGAAGCGCACCACGAATGCGGCGTCTTCTGGCACGAGGTTGGCACTCTTCTGCTTGCTACACGATGCCAGCAGCAGGACAGCCACCAGCATGGTCAATAAGAAAGAAATCTTTTTCATAATGATTTTGTTAATGGTTATTTTGTGGTTTTCTGTTCTGTCGGTGTTATGTCCTCTTCCTCGGACTGCTCCTCACGCGTGACGTAGCGCTGGTAGTAGGCCATGAGCAGCGTGGTCAGCGGCAGGGCGATGATGAGGCCGATAAATCCCAGCAAGGCTCCCCATACGGAGAGCGAGAGCAGCAGGATGGCGGGGTTGAGGCCCATGGCCTTTCCCATGACCTTGGGAGTTACCACCATGTCGATGATGATTTGCACGATGGCGAACACCGCCACGGCCGCCAGCAGGATGAGCCAGAAGTTCTGGCCCGTGTCGGCCGCCTTCAGCAGGGCCAGCAGCACCGTGGGCACCAGCGCCAGCGTGTGCAGGTAGGGCACCAGGTCCATGATGCCGATGAGGATGCCCAGGCCGATGGCCATGGGGAAGTCGATGATGGTGAATCCGATGCAGAAGAGCACGCCCATGATGAAGGCCACCATGCCCTGGCCGCGGATGTAGTTGCTCAGCTCGCGCTCGGCATCGCTGGCCAGCTCGCTCCAGAAGGGGCGGCTCTTCTTGGGGAAGATCTTGATCCACGCCGTCGTCAGGTATTCGTAGTCCATGAGGATGAAGAACATGTAGAGCAGGGCAATGAGCGAGCTGACGATGCTCACGATGACGTTGGCCGTCTTGCCCAGCGCACTGAAGATGTTGAGCATGGTGTCCTTCAGCCCGTTGGTGAAGTCGCTGCTCTGCAAGAAGTGCTGGATGGCATTGCGGTTGTTCTCCGTCCACTGGCGTATGGCCTCAGGAATGCTGTCGATGTTGGCCGCCTCCTGGATATAGTTCGTGGCCAGCTGGCCCAGCTTGCCGAACTGCTCCACCATGGGCGGGATGATGAGCCACACAATGCCTCCCACGACGGCGAGCACGGCGAGCAGCGTGATGATGATGCTCAGCACGCGGTTGCGCACATGCAACTTGTACTGCACGAACTTTACAGCCGGGTGGAGCAGGTAGGCAATGAGCCAGCCGACGGCAAACGGCAGCAGCACGCCGCTCAGGTAGTTGATGAGCAGGAAGACGCCGATGCCCAGCAGACCGTAGCCCAGCCAGCGCACAAAGGTGTCGAAGGTAATCGTCTTGTCGTATGCCATGACATTAAGGATAATAACTCTTAACTCCTAACTCTTCACTCTTAACTCTTCACTCTTAACTCTTCACTCTTAACTCCTTCTGGTAGCACTCGCGGCACAGCGGCTCGTACTCCTGCGTCTCGCCCAGCAGCACGCGCTTGTCTGAAATCACCTTGCGGTGGCTGATGTAGGCCAGCGAGCCACAGCGCACGCAGATGGCGTGCACCTTGGTCACGTCGTCGGCGATGGCACAGAGGGCGGGCATGGGGCCAAAGGGCACGCCCTTGAAGTCCATGTCCAGGCCGGCCACGATGACGCGCACGCCGCGGTTGGCCAGCTCGTTGCACACGCTGACGATGCCGTCGTCGAAGAACTGCGCCTCGTCGATGCCCACCACGTCGATGTCGCTGGCCAGCAGCAGAATGCTGGCCGAGGCGTCGATGGGCGTGGACTGGATGTGCTTCTGGTCGTGGCTCACCACGTCCTCCTCCGAGTAGCGCACGTCGATGGCGGGCTTGAATATCTCCACCCGCTGCCGTGCGAACTGCGCACGGCGCATCCGCCTGATCAGCTCTTCTGTCTTGCCCGAAAACATCGAGCCGCACACCACCTCTATTCTGCCAGGGCGATGTGCCTCACCTGTCGTGTTGTCTGTCATTTGCTTGCAAAGGTACGAAAAAGTTAGGAGTTACGAGTGATGAGTGATGAGTTTTTTTTATGTGTGAGCGAAAATTTTTCTTTCCAGAGGGCCTCCAGGGAAATCTGCGGGGCCTCCTTGCGCTGCGACCAGGATGCCTCACAGTAGGTGTAATGGCTGCACGGGAGAATGGCGACAAACACCTCCACGCTGCGCACCTCCCCTGTCTCGGCATCCACAATTTCCTGTTTGTCACCGGTATAGTCAATGTACATCTGGTCGCCTGCGTAATGCTCCACGTGGCCGACGGCCCGTGTGGAGAGCGTGTAGTGCTGGAGGTATCTGCCAAATGCAGAGCGCTGATAGCCGCCGGGATGTCCCTGGCGGTACTCATCATAGAGCGATTTCACTGTCATATACAAAAAATCCCTGCTGGGCAAATGCCGACAGGGTCAATTCTATTTTGGCAGCGTGGGTCAGTCGGAAAATGGTTTCGAGGGTCAATTGGAAACGGCGCACGGGGTCAGCGTGCGTCGGTTTAGGCCACAAGGAGCATCAAATAGACGAGTTTTTATAGGCATGGAGCCCGCCTACTGGCCTATCGTCTCCAGCATATAGATGGCGTCGAGGCTCCAGAGGGCTGCGTCGTTGGTGGTGAGGCCATGCCACTCGTCAACGGGAGCAGGCACGAGGGGCGGGTCGACGTGACCGATGTGGAACCGGGAAGCCTCGGCGTGCTCTATACGACCCCAGAGGTCGGCCCAGGCTTCGCGGGCCAGCTGCGGCGAGCGTGTCTGCCAGGCTGCGTAGGCCAGCAGGCGGCGCACGGGAAAGTGGTTGCCTGAGACGTCGCGGGCCATCTGTTTATAGCGCAGGGCGTGGTCGAGCCATACTTCCTTAAATGAGGATTGAGGAATGAGAAATGAGGAATGTTGATTTTTCATTAAATCGAGCAGCTCGTTCATCACCTCAAAGCCGCCCATGATGGTGGCCAGGTGGTTGGTGTTCCTGCGGTCCTCGGGGCCTTCATAGCTGATGCGCCCCGTGGCGGGGTCGTAGCCCAAGGCTTTGTTGCCCGTGAAGATGCCGTTCTTGAGGTTGGCCACACTCTCCAAGCCTGTCAATATCTTGTCGCGGTAGCGTGTGTTGCCCGTTCGCTCCCACTCCGTCAGCCAGTTGCCGGCGTAGGCCAGCCAGTCGGGGCCAAAGCGCAGTCGGGCAGGAGCCGTACATGGGAACTGCGAGCGCGGCTCGGCCAAGCGCATGGGGTCGAGGTGGTAGAGCAGGGTGTCGGCATCCGTCTGTGCGTGCATCAGGTCGCCGATGCGCTCGTCGCCGCCAGTCAGATAATAATAGAAGCGGAGGAAGGCCGACTGTGAGATGCGGGCCTCCTTGGCACCGCAGCCCCAGTGGCTGACGTTATGGCGCGAGCCCAGCGGAGCCAGCGGCCCCAGGTGGTAGGTGTCCACCTCGCTGTTGTGGCGGGTCATCGCCTCGGCCATACGCCACACGTCGGTGCGGCCGGTGCGCAGGAAGGAGTACCAGAGCCACATCGGCGTGGCCAGCTCGGTATTGTCCCAGGCATAGCCGCCCACGTCGTAGCGCCACGTGTGGCGTTCCGGGTCGTAAGCGTGCATCAGGTCGCCGTAGTTCCAGAAGCCATACCACTTATACTGCTCGATGGCGTCGCGGTAGAAGTCGAGGTAACGGGCCAGCCGGTCTTCGACAGACTTTACATTCCTCACCCTACTTTCAGAACTAAGACTCCACAGCCCGAAAGCCTGCTTCTGGTGCAGGTATTCGGGCGTGGGCAGCACACGCGGGTCGGCATAGAGCCGCTGCGCCTGCTCGCTGAAGAGCTGCGGGCCAGGATAGTCGGGCTGCGGAACCAGCCAGAAGGTGGTGGTGCGGCCGATGCCGTATGGCGTGCTCAGCCCTTCCTGCACGTCCTCGTAGCTGGCCTGCAGGCCGTGGGCGATGGTGTCGTAGTGACAGAGGTTCATCGGCTCGGCTTCGGGGCTCCACAGGTACATGGTCAGCTGGGCTTCGTCGCTGCGGGCATGGTCTACCTGGATGGTCGAGGGATAGGACTGCCAGAAGTCTTGCATATAGACGCCCAGGCCGCCCTCAGCATCACCCACGAAGACATAGCCCGGGGAACGCCGCCCCGTGAACGTGCCTATCCAGGGTGAAGGGTGAGGGGTGAAGGGTGAGGGAGAGACGGCGCGCTTGCGAATGGAAAAGCTGTTGTCGGTGAGCTGCGAGAGACGGAAACCGTCCCAGCAGGCCCAATTGTCGATGAGCTCACGGTCGCGTTCGGCCATGTCGTAGTAGGCAGGCAGTCGTTTACCTTCCGTCTGCCACTGCTGCGCCTGGAGGTTGGTCAAAGGGCGCCGCCCGTCCAGCGGCTGTACGGACTCTGCCCACACGCCGCCGTCGTCGGTGGAAAAGGCGATGTGACGGTTGTAGGGCTCCAGCCGCATGGGCACGTTGAAGCGGATGCCGAGCGAAGTGATGAAGTCGCGGTGCTCGTCGCCGTCGTAGATGAACGTGTGCACCAGCTTGATTTGCCGGCAGTGGTTGAAGATGTACAGGCGAACGGTGAATGGCAGACACTCCTGATGCTTGCCGTCGATGCGCACCACGGTGAGCTCGTTGCTGCTGCGCTCCACCGCCACGCGGTCGATATTGCCGGTGAATGCCTTCCCCGTGGTGGTAGCCACCAGCAGGGCGCTGCCCGCCACGCGTCGCCCTTCCATGATGATGCTGTCGATGATGCATGTGCCGTGCTTGGGGATGTGGGTAAAGATGCCATTGCTGCCCACGATGTACTCCTCGTCCGTCTCGGTAACGAAAGGCTCGGCCTTGCGCTTCTTCTCTGACAGGACAACCCGCAGCTCCTTCCCCGTGGCTGAGACGGAGGCCATGCCTGCCCACTTCACCGAGCCGTCGGGCCAGCGGGCGTTCACCCAGGCATCGGCGGGCATGTCACCCGTCAGTGCCAGGCGGTCGACGTCCTTCAGTTCGCCAGGGGCGAAGGGGACGCCAAAGACGAGTGCGGTGACGTAAGGCGAAACGGTGTCGGTGCCTATCCAGTGCAGGGGGATGCCCGTCGCCTGTAGCGACGGCTGCCCGACAGGATAGCTGCGGAAGTTGGTGATGCGAGTGCGCGACAGCGTGGTGCGGAAGCCGAACCAGCCTTCGCTGAGCGGTTCGGGGTCGAGATAGTTGACGATGAGCTCGCCGTCCACCCACATCTGTGTGCGCCCGGCGGCCGTCTGCAACTTGATGTGATACCAGTGATTGGGGCGGAGCAGGTGGGCCGAGTCGGTGTACTCGGTCAGGATGGCCGGGCGATGGCTGACGCTGTCCACGCCCAGAGCGTCACCGGTATAGCGGCGGAAGCGCGTCGTCGTATTGTAGTTGCCGCCATAGCCCAGGTAGTACATTTGCAGCGTATAGCAGCGGGCAAAGATGCCGCTGCGCCAGTCGGCTCTAGCCCAGAGATCCTTGGCCTCGGGATCGCTGGCCAGCCAGAAGCAGTTCATGTCGCTGAGGCGGTCAGCCCCCCTCGCGGCCTCTCCGGGAAGGGGAGCAGATTCCACCACCACCTGCACGTCGTACTCCACGGCGCAGTCCGCTTTGAGTTTCTCACGACGCCACAGCGTCAGACCCTTGGGTGCCGTCAGCTCGCAGGTGTCGCCACGGAAGGTGACCCGATAGTCGGGCGACTCTGACTCCACCCGCCAATACTTTTTGAACTCGCGGCTGTTCAATCCCGATTGTGCCAGCACCGCACCTGATACTATCAAGAGGACGGCCAGCACGAATATTCTGGTGCAATGTCTCATTGGTTCCTAGTATTTAATGCTGCAAAGATAAGGAAAAAGAGCGATACCACCAAAAATGAGACAGCTTTTTACTATCGGGAAAAGCGTATTTTGAGTTTTTTTTTTGCAAAAACTTTTGCCAGCAGGAAATAAAGTTGTACCTTTGCACCCGATTTTGGTGATGCCTCGCCGACTCCGGCGGGGCAGAGAGGGAATCAGGTGAGAGTCCTGAGCAGTGCCCGCTACTGTCATCTCCATTGTGAGAAGTCCACGGAAAGCCACTGAACCACCCCTGCCCCTCCTTTCTAGGAGGGGAATAAAAAAAGGAATCCTCCTTCGAAAGGAGGGGAACCGATGAAGGGGATTCGGGAAGGCGGACTTCTGGGAGAGAGCCAGGAAACCTGCCAGTCGGTAAAGATGCCTGTCGGAGGCCCCGGGACCAGGGCTTCGACGAAGCAGGAAACAAGGAATGACAAGAAGAACAACCATTGGGATGCTGATGCTTGTGTGCTGGTTGATGGCCGGCACGGAGGTTTGTGCCCAGCGGCGGAAGACGCAGATGCGCGACTCCGTTGCCCTACAGGAGGTGACGGTGACGGGCAAGTCGAAGACGCAGCGGCTGCGCGAGGGAGCGCTGGCCGTGAACGCCATCGACGTGCGCTCCATCGTCAGCTCGCTCTCCAACCTCAACGACCTCATCGACCACACGGCGGGCGTGAAGGTGCGCGAGGAGGGCGGCGTGGGCTCCGACTTCGACCTGAGCATCAACGGCATGAGCGGCAATTCTGTGCGTTACTTCCTCGACGGCGTGCCCCTCGACACCAAGGGACAGGACGTCACGCTGGCCAACCTACCGCTGAGCATCATCGACCACGTAGAGATATACAAGGGTGTGGTGCCCACCTGGCTCAGTTCCGACGCCCTTGGCGGAGCTGTGAACATCGTCACCAACCGCCGGGGCAGCAACTATCTGGACGCCTCCTACGGCGTGGGTTCCTTCCACACCCACCGGGCCGACATGAACGGCCAGTACGTGATGAAGAACGGCCTGACGCTGCGCCCCACGCTGGGGGTGAACTACTCAAAGAACGACTACATGATGAAGGACGTGGAGCTGTGGGACGAAGCCAGCCGCAAGTTCCTGCCGCAGAACCGCCGCCGCTTCCACGACGACTACTTCTCACTGCTGGGGCAGCTGGAGGCGGGCTTCACGGGCAAGTGGTGGGCCGACGAGTGCTTCTTATACCTTTCTTATAACAAAGTAGACAAAGAGATACAGACGGGACAGATGCAGACCCGCGTCATCGGCATGGCCGAGCGCAGCAGCCACGCCTGGAGCGTGGGCGCCCGCTACCAGAAGCGCCACCTGCTGGCGGACGGCCTGAGTCTGAACGCACAGCTGAGCCACACGTGGGATCACTCGCTGACCACCGACACGGCTTACCGCCAGTACAACTGGGACGGCGACTACATCTACAGCGCCCGCAACGAGCTGACCGGCCGCGGCCGCACCATGCGCCACTACCGCCGTCCGCTAACGCTGATCCGCGCCGACCTGGCCTACCAGCTGGCCGAGGGGCACCTGCTCAACCTGGACTACGCCCTCAACCGCACGGGCAACGACCGCTGGGACGAGGTCGACAAGACCTTCGAGGCCTCCAACGACGTGCTGGCCAAGCACATCCTCGGCCTAGCTTACAATCAGACGTTGCTCGACGGTCGCCTGAACAACACGTTCTTCCTCAAGGACTACGTGAACCACCTCAACGTGGAGCAGACCGACATTCCCTCGGTGACGAACTCGCGCGACGTGATGGGCTCCAGTACGAAGAACTTCGTGGGCTACGGCGTGGGACTGCGCTTCCAGATGGCCGAGCCCTTCGCCGTGAAGGCCAGCTACGAGCACAGCGTCCGCCTGCCGCTGGCTCGCGAGCTGCTGGGCAACGGCACCACCATCTATGCCAACATGGCACTGCGCCCCGAGAACAGCAACAACGTGAACCTGGGCGTCTTCGGCACGCTGAAGAACGCCGACCACACGCTCTCCTACGAGGTGAACGGCTTCTTGCGCCGCAGCGAGGACTACATCCAGCCGCAAATCTCGGAGAAGGAAGGAACGATGCAGTACGTCAACGTGCCCTCCGTCCACATCAAGGGACTGGAGGGTGAGCTGCGCTACGACTGGCGCAGCCGCCTGCAACTGGTGGGCAACGTGAGCTGGCAGGATGCCCGCGATCGTCAGCGCCTGAAGAGCGACGGCAAGCCCTCGGTGACGTTCAACAACCACGTGCCCAACCGCCCTTGGCTCTTTGCCACCGCCGAGGCGCACTACACGCTGCGCAACCTGCTCGGCGAGGGCGACCGCCTGCGCCTGGGGCTGGACTACCAGTGGGTGCACTGGTTCTACCTCTCGTGGGAGGGTTACGGCCGCAAGGACACCAAGGCGCGCATTCCCGAGAAGAACATCCTGGGCGCCGAGGCCACCTACTCGTGGCATGCCGACCGCTACAGCTTCTCTCTGCAATGCCAGAACCTGATGGACGCCACCGTCTATGACAACTATATGCTGCAAAAGCCAGGGCGCACCGTGTTTGCCAAGTTCCGCCTGCTGCTGGGAGGACAGAATAACAGGAGATAAAGACAGAAGAACAAAGGGACAAGACATAATAACAGAAGAACAGAAGGACAAGACATAATAACAGAAGAACATTAACCATTTTAATATTAAAACGAAAATGAAAAAGATTAGTTTGTTTCATTCCATGCTGGCCCTGCTGATGGTGGTCGGCGGCTTCACTGCTTGCAGCGACGACAACGATGACAAGGACGAACCCGTCGTCGAAACCATCACTCCGTATCACTTCGACATCACCGTAACCATCGGCCAGCAGGGCGGTATGGCACGCAAGGTGACCACCATCATGCACAGCGTTGACTCGCTGGACGGCGGCCCGCAAATCAACTTCGTGGGCGAGGGCGGCGAAATCAACGCCACCTACAGCATGGAGACCATCCTCCGCGGCAAATACTACTACCAGGTGCCCTTCTCGGCCGACCGCTTCGGCAAGTACGAGTTCAAGAACGACCGCATGGTGGTGGTGCAGGAGCAGCCCTTCGTGCAGAACACCTACAACACCCGATCCTACACCCACGCCTGGCAGAACGACAGCACCCTCATCATCATGGCTGCCGACGGCGACAAGACCGCTATTCAGTGGACTAAGCTGAACACCAACGACATGCGCATCCTGGGTGAGGGGAAGCTCAACATCAGCGTGGCCGAGGGTTGGGAGACCTTCACCACCAGCGGCATCCTGGCCTACCGACAGAGCGACGACAAGCTGTTCTACTTCTACTTCAATAAGAAGGGCAGCGGCAAGCGTGCCACCAACGAGGGCAACTTCCACGTGGTCACCATCAACGCCGCGACGATGGCCGTGGAGCGCGACCTCATCAACACCGACAAGGTGAACGAGACGGCGGGTTCGGCCTACGGTGAGCTGCTGCAGCAGACCGTCTTCTTCGACGAGGACGACAACCTCTACCTGGCCGCTTTCGACGACACCGAGATTGGCGAGGAGGGCAAGCTGCTGCGCATCAAGAAGGGCGAGTACAACTTCGAGGCCGGCTACAACGGCTTCCCCAACGCCGACGGCAAGCTGCTCACCGTGCACTATCTGGGCGGCGGCAAGGTCTTTGCCTACTCGCGTTGGGACGACGGCGGTGCCAAGGCCAACACTGGCATCGACTCGTACAGCCACTACTACAGCCTCATCGACCTCAACACGAAGACCCGCACCCGCATGGCCTTTGGCGGTCAGGACATCCCCTACAGCAGCGGACGCTTCGCGCAGCGCACAGTCTACGTGCCCCAGGAGAACAAGGTCTACTTCGGCGTGAACACCGAGACGGCCCAGCCCCAGGTCTACATCTACGACGTGGCCACGGGCCAGGTCAGCGAGGGCGTGAAGGTGGCCGAGGGCTACTACTTCGAGCAGATCCGCCTGGTGGAGGGAGACCCCTACACCGTGGTACGAGAATAAAGCCTGCGTCATGAAAACACTCCTTTCATCACTCTTCATGTTCCTGTGCCTGCATGGTTGGGCGCAGGAACATGACGCTTTGCTAATGGTGCACTTCGGCACCACCTTCGACGACACGCGCTCGAAGACCATCGACGCCATCAACGAGCGGGCGCGCCTGTCATTCCCCGGGCGCACGGTGGCCGAGGCCTACACCTCGCCCCGCGTGATGAAGCGGCTTGCCGAGAAGGGCATCCGGAAGGACTCGCCCGTCGACGCCCTGCTGCGCCTGCGGGCCCAGGGCATCAGGAGCGTGAGCGTGCAGCCCACCTTCGTCATCGACGGCAAGGAGATGGACTTGCTGCGCCGCCAGGTGGAGCAGGTGCGCCCCTTCTTCGACACCATCCGCGTGGGCACGCCGCTGCTCTACAGCGTGGAGGATGCCGAACACGTCTGCCGGATATTGGCCGCACGCCACACGGTTCCCCCCAAGGGGGGTGCCGCTGTCTTCATCGGCCACGGCACCGAAGGCCCCGCCACGGCGCTCTACTCGCAACTGGACTACATGTTCCACGCCCTGGGCTATGGCAACTGCCACGTGGCCACCATCGAGGGCTACCCCACGCTGCAGACCGTCACCGCCGCGCTGAAGGCCCAGCGGGCCAAGCAGGTGACGCTGGTGCCCCTGCTCTTCGTGGCCGGCGACCATGCCAACATCGACATCTCGTCGGAGTGGAAAGCAGCACTGGAGGCCGAGGGCTTCCAGGTCAGCGTACGCCTGGAGGGCCTGGGCGAAGTGCCTGAAATCCAAGCACTTTACATCGACAAGGCCCGCTAACAGACTCCTGACCCGCCTCCTCACGAAAAAATCTTGCGCCAGATTTTCTAAAAAACGGCCTAGATTTTTTTGTGGGAGGCCGAGTTTTAATCACCATACGGCTACGACATGAAAAAGAAGTACTTCCTCCTACTCCTGGTGCTGCTGCTCGCCGTGGCAGCGGGGACAGCCGCCTACTGCCGCTGGCTGACCCCGACGCGAATCCTCGTGGTCAACGCCCTCGATGCGCAGCAGGCCGACATCGTGCTATCGAACGACTCGCGCCATATCTACGTGGACTGCGTCACGGCCAAGCAGATGCAGTCGCTCCGCGGCTACGACGCCGTCATCATCTACGCCCGCCGCATCTTCCTCAACGAGAATCAGGTGGCCGAGGTGAAACGGGCAGCCGCCGAGGGCGTGCCCGTCTTCACGAAAGCCCTGCGCAGCAACGACTTCGTGGAGAACCACAACCTGAGCGCACAGCAGATAGCCACCTTGCAGGAGTACTTCGACAACGAGAACCGCCAGAACCTGCGCAACGGCCTGCGCTACCTGCGCCACCTGGCCACGCCCCACCGCTGGGGCGACCAGGACTTCGACCACCCCATCGCGCCGTTGCAGAACGTCTACTACTACCGCGAGTACGGTAAATACACCCTTACCCCACCTACTCCACCTACCTCACCTATAATACCTACCACCCCAAAAACTCCCACCCTGGCCCTCATCAGCGGCATCACCTTCCCCATGGAGGGCAACCGCGAGCACATCGACACCCTCTTCACCATGCTCACCCGGCGGGGCTTCAACGTGGTGGGCCTCTCGGCGGTGGGCAAGGAGCGTGAGCGCATGCTCCACGAGCTGCACCCCGACGCCATCGTCTACCTGGCCATGGGCCGCATCGGCAACGACACGCTGGTCAGCTGGCTCCACGAGCAGAACATCCCCCTCTTTGCGCCCTTCCCCCTGTCCTGCTCGCACGAGGACTGGATGAACCCGCAACAGCCCCTGTCGAACGGCTCGAAGAACGCCCGCATCGTCATCCCCGAGATTGACGGCGGCATAGCCCCCTACTGCGTGGGCACGCAGAACCCCTCGGCCGACGGCTACCTGATGCGTACTGCCGAGGTGGAACGCTGTGAGGCCTTCAGCGACTACGTCAGCCGCTACATGGCCCTACGCACCAAGCCCAACAGCGAGAAACGCATCGCCATCGGCTATTTCAAGCGCCCCGGCAAGGACGCCTTGCTGGCCAGCGGCATGGAGGTCATCCCCTCGCTCTACAACTTCCTGCACCGCCTGCGCCAGGAGGGCTACGACGTGAGCGGCCTGCCCCCGACGCTCGGCGAGTTCACCGACC
>ERZ842401.5150-NODE-5150-length-14673-cov-4.376317_pt1 | contig 14673 bp, 4 predicted proteins | sample MGYA00521270_ERZ842401 | MGnify/ENA primary metagenome ERZ842401 (study PRJEB31892, sample SAMEA3878208) | bioreactor metagenome | biome: Moose rumen | place: Sweden | collected 2011-10 | study: EMG produced TPA metagenomics assembly of the PRJEB12797 data set...
GATCTCGGACTGGCCGAAGATCGTGACGTTGTCGGGGTCGCCGCCGAACTGGGCCACGTTGTCCCGCACCCAGCGGAGGGCCTCCACCAGGTCGGCCATGCCCACGTTCACGCTGTTCTTGTACTCCTCCCCGAAGGAGGAAAGGTCCAGATAGCCAAAGGCGTTGAGGCGGTGGTTCACGGTGATGACCACCACGTCGTCCAGCTTGGCCAGGTTGAAGCCGTCGTAGCAGATCTGCTCAATGGCGCTGCCCGCCGCATAGCCGCCCCCGTGGATCCAGAACAGCACCGGGCGCTTGGCCTGCGGGTCGCAGGAGGCGGTCCAGAGATTCAGGTACTGGCAGTGCTCGGAGGAGGGCCAGAAGCGGTGGGGCACCAGCACCTCCCCGGTGGGCATGGGCTCATTGAGGACGGGACAGTTCATGCCGTAGCTGCCGGCGTCCTTCACGCCCTCCCAGGGCTCCACGGGCTCGGGCATATGGAAGCGCCGGGCCTTGGCGTAGCGGATGCCGTAGAAATGATCGACGCCGTCATAGCGGAAGCCCCGCAGCTTGCCGGCCTTGGTCTGGACGATGGGAGCGGACTTGGACATGAGAAACTCTTGGACCATAATACATTCCTCCAATAGTGGGATACTTTCCTTCAGTGTAGTCCAGAAGCGAAAAGGTTGTCAATAGAAATTGGGGTTTCTCTCCAGAAAAACTTGTAATTGTTTTGAAATTTTGGTATAATGAGTTAGATTGAATAGGTATGCCCCGGAGAGGGGCGCGCAGAAGGGAGGCCTGAACATGGACACCCTGCAGAAAAATACGGGAGAGGCGCCGAAGGCTCCTCTTTCCGTCACGGAATTTTTGAACAGCTCCTCCTTCGACCAGCTGCTGGAGCTGGACCTGAAGGGCCGCCGGTGGCAGTGGGTGGTGCGGGTCGCGGACAGGCCCTTCCCGGACACCCTTCTCCAGGGGCCCCTGGAGAATCTGGCGGTGTACGCCCAGGAGCATTTGATCCGGCCGGAGGACTGGCCCCGGGTGCGGCGGCTGCTGGACCCGGAGCACACCCTGACCTGCCTGGCCCAGGCGGACACCCCGGGGATGCTCTCCTGGCTGCTGCTGGAGAGGTCCGGGGAATGGGGCCAGTGGATCCTGCTGGGAGGACCGGACACGGACCTGCCCGAGGGCACCGTGCGGCTGTACCTGTACACCCTGCAGCGTGCGGAACGGGAGGACGCCGCCCCCCGGGCAGAGGCGCTGACCTACCTGCCGGGAGAGGCGGAGTTCACCGCCAAGGCCCCTGCGGTGCTGGCCCAGCGGGAGGGCACCTGGTGCTTCGTGTTCCTGGATATCGAGAACTTCAAGCTGTTCAACGACTGGTTTGGCCGGGAGCAGGGAGACCGGCTGCTCACCGGGGTGGGCAAGGCCCTGGAGCAGCTGGCCCAGGAGCAGGACGGCCTGTGCTGCTACCTGGGGCAGGATGACTTCTGCCTGCTGCTGCCGGACCGGGAAGAGCTGATACAGGCCTGCTACGACCGGGTGGTGGCCCTGCTGGGGGAGTACGGCTCCTTCGTGGGCTTCCTGCCGGCCATCGGCGTCAGCGCCGTGGAGCGTGGCATGCCCATTCTGGACGCCATGGACCAGGCGGCTATGGCCGCCGACCAGGTGCAGGGGAATTTCCACGACCGCATCCGGCGGTTTGAGCCGGCCATGAAGGACCGGGCGGAGGACGAGTACCGCATCCTGTTCGACTTCCAGCGGGCCCTGGCGGAGGGAGAGCTCAGCTTCTACCTGCAGCCCCAGTGCCGCATCTCCACCGGAAAGGTGGTGGGGGCGGAGTCCCTGGTGCGGTGGAAACGGCCCGACGGCACTATGGTGCGGCCGGATCAGTTCATCCCCATTCTGGAGAAGTACGGCTTCATCACGGAGATGGACCGCTACGTGTGGGAGCAGGTGTGCGCCTGGCTCCACGAGTGGATCGCCGGGGGCCACACCCCGGTGCCGGTGTCCATCAACGTCTCCCGGGTGGACCTGACCAGCATGGACGTGCCGGACTACCTGGGCCAGCTGGTGGAGAAGTATCAGCTGCCCCCGGGGCTGGTGAAGGTGGAGATCACGGAATCCGCCTACGTGGAGGACAACAGCAAGGTGCGGGACACCGCCCAGGTGCTGCGGGAGGCGGGCTTCCCGGTGCTGATGGACGACTTCGGCAGCGGGTACTCCTCCCTGAACATGCTGCGCAGGCTCAATGTGGATATCATCAAGCTGGACGCCCAGTTCCTGTCCCTGAACTCGGAGGACAACCAGAAGGGCGCCCAGATCGTGGAAACGGTCATCAACATGACCAAGACCCTGGGCATCCCCGTCATCGTGGAGGGGGTGGAAAAGGAGGAGCACGTGCGCTTCCTGGAAAACCTGGGGTGCCGGTACATCCAGGGGTACTACTTCTACCGGCCCATGCCGGTGAAGGACTTCGAGACCCTGATCAGCGAGAGCCGCATCCTGGACACGGCGGGCTTCACCTTCAAGGCCAACCAGCAGTTCAGCGTCCGGGAGTTCATGGACGACAACATCTACAGCGACTCCATGCTCAACAACATCCTGGGGGCGGTGGCCTTCTACTGCTGGGACGGCGTGGAGAACGTGGACATTATCCGCTTCAACGAGCAGTTCTACAAGCTGGTGAACGTGCCGGACTTCCACCAGCGGACCAAGGGCATCCAGCGATTCTTCCACCCCAACGACGTACCGGTGCTCTTCGACCTGCTGCGCCACGCCAACGAGGACCGGCTCAACGGGTCCCGGGGCGTGGTGGGGGTGTACCGCACGGACGGCTCCATCGGGCGGTTTTTGATGCAGTTCTACTTCCTGGAGGAGGGAGAGCAGGGGCCCATCTTCTACGGGGCCATGCAGGAGATCACCCAGGTGACGGAGCTGCAGAATCAGATGCGGCTACTGTCGGCCTATTCCTCCAGCAGCGTGGCCTTCCTGCGCAAGCAGCACGGCGCCTACCGGGTCCAGGTGGTGACCCACGGCCTGCGCAAGGCCCTGGGCATGACGGAAGAGGAATTCCGGCAGGAGCTGGAGGACGGCAGCTTCTACGAGCGCATGGACTTTGAGGCCCACCGGGAGATGCTGCGCCTTATCGTGCAGTCTATGGACGAGAACACGGCTTTCAGCTACAGCTTCTCCGTGAAGGCCCCCACCGGCGAGCTCGTGCACCTGCACGTGAAGTCCGACCGGGTGGAGGACGAATACAGCGACGTGGAGTATATCCTCCACTTCCGGCTGAAGGAAGACTAAATAACCAGCAAGAGAGGCCCCTGCAAACTCGGGGGCCTTTAGCTTTCAGGCGGTGGAGAAATGCCGCCCATCGGAAAGGCCCCTCCCGGCTGGGAGGGGCCTTTGGGCTGCCTGGAGATCAGGTCATCTCCAGGATCTTCTGGCAGAAGTTGGTCAACACTGTGGCGACCTGGGCCCGGGTGGCGGTGCCGGTGGGCCGGAGGGTGCCGTCCTCGAAGCCCTGAATGAGCTTCTGGGCCACGGCCCACTGGACGGGCTCCTTTGCCCAGGAGCTGACCTTGTTCCCATCGGGGAAGGCCTCCAGGCTGCCGGAGGGCTCGGCCGGGACCTGCTTGTACTGGCAGTAGCTGTACAGGACCTTGGCCATCTGCTCCCGGGTCAGGGGGCTGGTGGGATCGAACTTGCCGTTCCCCACACCGTTCATCAGGCCGTTCTCCGCGGCCCAGTTCACCGCGGGAGCATACCACTGAGCGGCAGGCACGTCGGTGAAGCGGTCCAGCGTCGCCGGGGCCGTGCCGGACTCCATGTTGTAGAGGATCTGGGCCATCATGGCCCGGGTCAGGGTGCCGTTGGGATCGAACTTGCTGTCCCCAACGCCCTTCATGATGTCGTGCTCGGAGACGAAGCGCACGGCGTCATAGTACCACTTGCCCTCCTCCACGTCCTTGTAGAGGGGCGCCGTGGGCTCCGGCGAGGTGGTGGGCGACGCAGTGGGCTCCGTGGTGGGCTCGCTGGTAGGCGTAGGCTCCACCGGGCCGGGAGGTGTGGTGGGACCGGGATCCGGCGCGGGGAAGCGCTCGTCCAGCACGCCCAGGCGGGTCTCCACCCAGGTGAGCATATCGCTGACGATGGCGGAGTAGGTGGTGCCTTCCTTCCAGAGGTGGCCGTCCTTGGAGGGGTCTCCGAAGGCCACGTAGGGCCACAGGGCATGGTCCATGAGCACGGCGTCGGTGACCCGGCCGGTATTGGCGGCCAGGATGCCGCTGCTGCCCAGGAGCTGTCGGGCGGCGGGGGCGAAGGTCTCGTTGTAAGCGGTGCGCACAGCCTGCTGGAAGTCCGGGATCTGGATCAGCGCCTCGGAGAGGTAGCGATAATCGCTGGCGGTGGCGGAGATGCGCTTGTTCCAGCCGCTGCCGAAGACCAGCTCCTGGTCCCACAAGGGGCCGCACACGGCGATGGACCCGGCCTCCTTATAGGAGAACATGGAGCTGTAGAAGCCGTCCGGGTTCAGGCTGAGCTCCTGGAGCAGGAAGACCTGGACCAGGGAGTCCTTATCGAAGTACTCGTAATAGTGCTTGCCGGTCTCGGGGTTGACGCCGGTATAGACGCCGCTCTCGTCGGTGGCGTACACCGCGTCCTCGAACTCCTGGTAGTACTCGCTGACGTACTTCATGGCCGCTTCGCTGGCCCACTCGGGGCTCTTGACGTTCAGAGCCTTGCCCTGCTTGGTCTTGAAGCCGCTGGCCTCGTTGATGGTGCTGCCGTTGAGCTCCAGCAGGAAGCCGCCGGTGAAGTCCTCCGGGTCGGTCAGGCCGTCGGTGTAGGTGAACTCCATGTCAAAGCGGTTCTGTCCCACCTTGATGTCCGGAGCCTGGCCGTAGTCCTCATTGAGGGCCTCGTAGGCCTTCTCCAGGTCGGTGATGTCCACTCCGGTGCTCTTCACGGAGTTCTTCTCCCCCAGCTGGTAGATGCCCCGGAATTCGCCGTCATAGTAGAGGGCGACCCAGTCGCTGCTGGCCACAAACTGCATGCCCAGGGAGGTGGCCAGGTCCTTCATGGTCTTGTCGTGGACCTTGGTGGCATCGTCATAGCCGGCCAGGAGCACCCAGGTAGTGACCTTTTCGCCGGTGCCCAGCAGGTCGCTCTTCTCCCCCAGCTTGATCTGGTAGGACTTCTTGGGGGCGTAGTTGAAGGTGGAATTGCCCCGGGCGTGGATCTCGCTGAGGGCGCCGTCATAGATCGCCGTGCCCTGAGGATCCAGCAGGCGCATGGTGCCGGCAGCGACGTTCTTCTTGGAGGTGTCCACATACTCCCGGCCCTTGGCAGCCGGGTCCGCGCTGGTGAGGAACAGGGAGCGCAGGGTGGTGTTCTGCATCACCCGCAGGTAGGCCTGAGGCTGGCCGTCCACCAGGACGGTGAGCTCCCGGGTGCTGTCCACGGGGTCGGCCAGGGCGGCCACGTTCACCGCGGCCCCGGGAGCGGCCTCGCCCTTGCCGCCCTGGAGCAGGACCGCCGCGCCGGCAGTCTTGGTCTCCACGGTGAGAGGCAGGGCAGTCAGATCTGCGTGGGCGGGCAGGAACAGGTACCGGGCGGCACCGATAGTCTGGGCGTGGAAAGCCGTGCCGTCCACGGTGGCGGTGATGTCGGTGACCTGATCTGCCTCATTGGTCTCCTTGGTGGTGACGGTGACCACGTTGGACCAGTGGGCGGCGTTGAAGATGGCGCCGCCGGAGAGAGTCCGGGAAGCCGCCTTGAAGGAATAGGTGGTGCCGGGCTGCAGGCCGGTGTAGAGCACGGAGGTGGCCTCCGTGCGCATGCCGTTGGTGGCGCCGGAGCCGGCAGCGCTGGTCTGGTAGACCTGATAGTAGCCTGCGCCGCCGGCGGCGTCCCAGGCCAGGGTAACGCTGTCCGCGGTGGTGTTGATCACCCGCAGGTTGGTCACGTCACCGGGGAGGATGATATACGCCAGGTCCACCTCGCCGTAGTAGTCCCCACGGCCCACATAGTGGACGGTGGCATTGCCCACGGAGCGGGACTGGGGCCAGGAGACGAACAGATCCCGGATGCGGCCGTCGATCAGGCGGTCGTCATTGGAGGAGGTCAGGGCGGTGACGCCGTCCACGGTGCCGAAGGAGGCGGGACGGATGCCGGACTCCTGGTACACGTAGCGGGGAGTCGTATTGTCCGTACGGGGGGCGTCGATGGTGCCGAAGCGGAAGGTGACCTCCGAGAGAGGCGTGCCCGCCTTGCCGCACACCGAGCAGGTACGGTGGCCGTCGGCGTCCAGCACGTACTGGCCGTTGGCGTCAGTGGCCCACACGTGGCCGCTGGGGTAGTTATACTGCTCGGCGCGCTTGGTGACGTTGTACTCCTTGCAGGTGTACACGTCATAGCCGCCGGTGGTGCAGGTGGCGCCCACCTTCACCTCGCACTCATAGACGATGCCCTGGGGACCGGCGTAGTACATCTTCTCGCCCAGGACGATCCAGTCGCTGATGACGGGCTCACCATTGCGGAGGTAGACCTGGTGCTCCTCGTCTCCCTCCAGCTGGGCGAAGCCGGTGTAGCCGGCACGGTCCAGCCGGGCGTGGCACAGGCTGCACAGGAGCTTTTCCTTGCCGGGGCGGTACACCCACCGGTGCGCGTCCGCCTGGCAGGGGTCGTACTTGGCCTTGTGGTAGGTGTCGATGATCTGGTACAGCACGGGCTTGGGGCCGGTGCCGTCGGTATCCTGCACCATATCCGTCAGGTCGTAGGTGGTGACGCTGATCTCGTTCTCCGCGGCCTCCACGCCCAGGAAGATCCCTTCGTAGTCCTGGGTGGCGACGGCGAAGTGGAAGTTCGGGTCGTTGGTGATCTCGTAGGACTTCTCGCCGGTGGAGCCGCAGATGAAGTACACGGCGCCGTTCTCCTCGTCCACCTGGCCGTCGGTCAGGGGCAGGGTGCGGGCATAGGAGTGGTCGTGGCCGGAGAAGACCAGGTCGATGCCGGCCTCATCCACCGCAGGGGGCACCAGCTCATGGATGATCTCCCCCACGCCGTCCAGGGCGTTGGTGAAGTAGGGCGGCTGGTGCATCACCAGGATCTTCCAGGGGGCGTCGCTGGCCTTGGCGTCCTCCTTGAGCCATTCCATGGCCCGGCGGATCTCCCCGGCGTCGGAGGAATAGTCCATGGTGGCCACGTACACGTTGCCGTAGGTCACGGAATAGTAGGGCTTTTCGGGGTCCATGCTGAAGATGCTCTTGGCCGCCGTGGCCCCGGGATCGGACATGAGCTCATGGTTGCCGATGACGTGGAGCATGTCGGTCTGGGCGAAGGCGCCGTTGGTCTTCTCCACGGTGTTCAGGAAATACTGCCAGGAGCTGTAGAGGATGGGCTCCTCCACGGCGTCGCCCAGCTGGATGCCCAGGGAGTAGTCCTTATCCAGGCCGCGGCCGCTGGGGTCGCTGGCCAGGTACTGGTTGATCTTGCCCAGGTTGTCGGTCTCTCCCACGGCGGTCTGGGTATCGCCCACCAGGAACAGGTGGGTGACGGCGTCCTCGTCGTTATCGATGGTGCTGAAGGTGCGCACGTCGCTCCACACGGAGCCGTCGCCCACCCGGTAGGTATACTCGGTATCCACCTGCAGCCCGGTGATCTTCACGGAGTTCAGCCGGACGGCGGCGTCCTGGAAGCCGTGGAGCTCGCTGACCCCCTGGACCGTGTCGGTAAAGGCGCCGGTGGAGGCGTAAGCGCTGCTGAGAGCGTACTCCACCACGGCCTTGTCTCCCCCGGTGAGACCGTTGGTCATCCAGGAGATGGACTTGGTGGAGAAGGCGTTCTCGGTGGCGTTCTCCAGGATGTTATAGGGCTTGCCAGAGGCGTCTCCCTGGGCGGGGAGCACGTTGACGGCGGCCTGGAAGGAGCAGCCATCCTCTCCCCGGGCGATCAGGATCTGCTCTCCGGAGAGCTTGCCCAAAGCGGCGGTAGAAAGCACGCCGGCGGCGTCCGTCACACCCAGCACCTGCTCGCCGGCAGCGGCGGAGAGGACCACCTGGACCCCCGCGGCCGGGGTGCCGTCCGCCTTGGTGACGCGGACCTCCGTGGCGGCCGCGCCCTGGACCGCCAGGTCGCAGGAGACCTCATAAGCGGCGGCGACGGGGACCTCCGTGCGGGAGACGGCAAAGGTGCTGACCACGTGCACCGGCTCCTCCTGGACCAGGGTGACCTGCTCGCAGATCACCTCGCCGGCGGTGACGGTATAGGCCACCTTGTTGCTGCGCAGCAGGGTGGGGTCGGCGCTGAGCATCACGGTGCAGATCGGGCCGTCTCCGGTCTTGGCGGCGCCCTCCGCCCGCACCGCGTGGAGGGTCAGCAGGCCGGCGGCAGCGTCAAAGTCAAAGGTGCTGCCGGCAAAGTCGCTGTCGAACTCAACGGCGGGCACCGAGGCGTTCTCCACCTTCAGGGTCACGTCCAGTTCCCGGACGTCGTCCCGGTGGTTGGTCAGGATCTTCAGGGGATAGCGACCGCCCAGGGGAGCGGTATCCCCCTCGGCCTCCAGGCGGATGGCGGTGAGGGACTCGTCGTCGCCCTCCACCACGAAGCTGCGGCTGACAGTGGCCTCGTTGCCGTATCCGTCCCGGACCAGCCCCCGCACGGTGTGGGTGCCGTTGGGCAGGCGCACGTCATTGAGCACGGTGCGGCCGTCCTGCAGCTGGGTGACGCAGTTGGGGTTCTCGGACATATTGGCCCCGTCCACGTAGATGTTGCTGATCTCCAGCCCGGTGGTGTTCTCGTTCTCCACGTCGGCGTACTCGGTGTAGAAGGTCACCGAGTTGCCGGCGATGACGGTGCTGCCGTCGCTGGCCAAGTCCGTGGCCTGGTCCAGAGAGGGGCCGGCCTGGAGCTTGCGGATGACGGGGTTGTCGATATCGGCGTTGTTGGTGCCGTACACCAGCTGGAGGTTATCGATGTAGAGAGAGCCCTTGGAGGGGCCGACATACTTGGGTCCATAGACGATCTCGCCGGTGTCGTCCTTCTGGCAGACCACCCGGCCCATGCCGGCCTGGGCCAGGTCGGTGACCACCGCCTGCTTGTCCGCCAGGGCCATGATGCGGACGGTCTCGCCGCCCATGAGGGTGATGGGGCCTACCACGTTGGAGAGGTCACACTCCAGGTAGCGCCAGCCCACCCAGTTGATGCCGCCGTGGGTGCCCTTGCTCCACTCGTTCATTTCACTGGAGAGGGTGGAGTCCACCTTGCCGGTGAGGGGGGTGCTGTTCTCCGCCGTGAAGTTCATGGTCTGGATGGTGCCGGAGCCGTCCCGGACCCGGATACGGATCCACAGGTTGGGGGTGTTCTCCGGGGCGTAGCACCAGAAGCCGATGCCCGTGGGCGAGCCGGGGATCTCCATATCCTCGCTGAAGCCCAGGCAGGCGCCTTCGGTGCCGGTCATCTTGGTGAAGTCATAGTCCAATCGCAGGGCCTTCTCGCCGAAGCGGACCTCCCCGTTATCCAGGTTGATCACCCGGGCGCTGCTCTGGCCGCCGCGGTTGGCGTAGTGGACCACCACCACGTCGCCGTGGTCGTCGGGGTGGGTCTCATACACCAGGCCGCCGCCGGAGGGATTGGCATAGACATAGGCGATGTTCTCATAGTTGTGGCCGTCGTTGTCGCCGCCGTCCAGCACCACCACGGGCTCCTTGCCCACGCTGACTTCGATGGTGGCCTTCACCGAGGCGTCCCACCGGGAAGTGGCGGTGACGTCGGCGGTGGCGGAGAGGTTGCGGGCCTCGTTATTGGGCGAGGCGGTAAACAGATTGCCGGTCACGGCGCCCACGTCGCCGTTGCCCTGGCTCTCCCCCACCTCCCACAGGAAGTCGCCCTCCTTGAAGTGGAGGGGCAGGCCGTGCCAGGTGGCGGAAAGCCCCAGGTCGGTCTCCTGGGAATACTTCAGATTTACGGCGTCGTTGAGGAAGGAGAGGCTGTCCGGGGCCTGGAGGTGGATCTCCGTGGAGCCCACCACCTGGCCGCCCTGGAGCAGCTGGACCTGAGCGGCGCCCTCCGTTCCGTTGGAGGTGAAGACGCCGTCGGCGGTGATGGCGCCCAGGCTCTGGCTCTCGGCAGCCAAGGCGTAGGTCAGCCCCTCGGGCAGGGCCACCTCCGCGCCAGTGCTGTCCACGCCCAGGGCGCTGAACGTCACCTCACTGCCGGGGGTGTAGGCCTCCCCCTTGGGAGACAGGGAGGCGTGATCGAACTCGCCGCTGGCCTTGGCGGTGGAGACCACCATGATGGTGCCGGACACGGCGCGCTCGTAGCCGTCGGAGGGGCTGTTCTGGATAGCCAGCTTGCCGGTGCCCTCCCGCTTGGAGGCAAAGGTGGCGCTGCCGCCGCCGTCCAGGTTCAGGGCGTCCACGCAGCCGAAGCTCTTCATCACCTGGGCCAGCTCGTACACGGACATGCCCACAGACTTGGGAGCCTGCCGGCCGTCGTTGACATAGAGGACCACTTTCTTGTCCGCAGTGATGCCCACGGCCGCCCGGGGCAGCCGGGAGGGATCATTGGCGGGGGTGACCACGATATTGCCGTCGCGCATGAGGAATTCCCGGCCGCCCATAGCTTCCCGCACGGTGGAGTCCACCGGGACGCTGCCGTCCCGGATCTCCACGGTGCCATCCTTGAGCACGGCCAGGTAGCTCCACTCGGCGTTGGAGGCGCCCTTGTAGATATCGCCGTTCATGACCAGGGGGCCGCTGGGCTCACCGGTGGCCATATTGAAGAAGCTGGCGTTGATGACGCCCACCACGTTGGCGTTGGGGTCCTGCTTCTTCAGGGCGGTCTCCGCCGCGGCGGCCTGCAGGGTAGAGGTCTGCATGCCCCAGCGGGTGCCGTCGTAATTGCGGTAGCCGGCCCGCAGCGTCACGTCGCTGCGGGTGGTGTCGATCTCCATGACGTAGCCCATGTTCTGCTCATGACCGCCGGCGGTATTGAGCAGGATGTCCGTCTCCGTGACGCCGGGGGTGACGCCGTAGGCGGTCTTGGAGAGGATGGAGAAGGTGCCCACGCTGCCCAGCTCCACCGCCGCGGAGGCGGACAGAGGCAGGCAGGAGGCCAGCATGGCCACAGCCAGGATCAGGGCTAAGACTTTCTTCTTCACGGATACTCCTCCTGTGGAAAAAACTGGTGTAAAAAAGCGGCCAAACGCACCTGGGCGCATTTGGCCGCCATTTTACGGGACAATGGGATGGATCAGGCAACAGTGGTGCCCTTGGCGCGATAGAGGAAGGTCACCACGTCGCGGCGCTGGCAGTTGGAGTTGGGATCGAACTGATCGTCGCTGCGGCCCTTGACCACGCCGTTGGCCACGCCCCAGGCAACGGCCTGGGCGAACCAATCGTCCGCCTTCACGTCCTTGAAGGTCACAGCCTGGTTGACCGTAGGCTCACCGGCCAGGCGCCACAGGAAGGTGACGATCTGCGCGCGGGTGACTTTGCCCTTGGGGTCGAAGTGGGTGGCGTCCATGCCGGTGGTGATCTTGGAATCCACCGCCCACATGATCTCCTTATAGAAGAAGTCGGTCTCCTTCACGTCCACGAAGGGGTTGGCGGTGGAGATGGGCTCCTCGCCAGTGGAGCCGGCGCCGGGAGTCTCCTCGCCGTCGGCCTCGGCCACAGCGGTATCGGCAGCCTCAACAGAGGCCACCGCGATGCGGTACAGGAAGGCCACGGCCTGCTCACGGGTGCAGGTATCGGTGACGCCGAAGATGGTGGAGGTCTTGCCGGTGGTCACACCGTTGGCATAGGCCCACTTCACGGCAGGCTCGTAATACTCGCCGGCCACCACGTCGGTGAAGGGCAGCGGCTCGTCATCGCCGGTGCCAGGAGAGACCTCCGTGCCCGTGCCGGGAGTGCCGGTGCTGGGAGTACCAGTGCCGGGAGTACCCGTGCCGGGGGTGCCGGTAGGCTCCGTGGTGGGATCAGTGGTCGTAGGCTCGGTAGTCGTAGGCTCCGTGGTCGTCGGCTCGGTAGTCGTAGGCTCTGTGGTTGTGGGCTCAGTAGTCGTCGGCTCCGTGGTCGTGGGCTCGGTAGTCGTAGGCTCCGTGGCCGTGGGCTCGGTGGCCGCGCCAGGAGTGGCGTCTTCAGCGGCGAAAGCCGGCACTGCCAGGCTGAACACCAGGACCACTGCCAGCAGAACGCTGAGCAGCTTGGCAAATTTCTTCATACGAAAGAGCTCCTTTCAGATCAGGATCGACGCTCACTCCGGACAGCGCCGAAAATGAGCTTTCTTACGCGGCTATTCTAATACACCTTGCCTAAATAATCAAGCCTTTTTGTGATTTTCTTTTACTTTCCTGCATAGGAAAAGGCTTCCGCCCACAGGGGACGGAAGCCCGGGTCTCGCTTACAGGACCTTGGACAAAAACGCCTGGGTCCGGGGGTTCTGGGGAGCGGTGAAGATCTGCTCCGGGGTGCCCTGCTCCTGGATGACGCCGTTATCCATGAACAGCACCCGGTTGGCCACCTCTTTGGCAAAGCCCATCTCGTGGGTGACCACCACCATGGTCATGCCCTCGGCGGCCAGCTCCTTCATGCCCTCCAGCACCTGGTTGGCGCTGGACATGACGTCCTTCACCAGCAGGGAGGAGTTGCCCTCCCCGTACATGACGATCTTATCCGTGTTGGCCAGAGGAGCGGCGGCGTTGCCCACCATCTCGGGCAGGGCGGCCAGCACCATCTCCAGGATGGAGGCCTCGCCCATCTTCCGCTGGGCCTCGGCCTTCTTCTCAATGGCCTCGGCCTCGGCCAGGCCCTTCACCCGGATGCCCTCGGCCTCCTGCTCCATGGCGTAGCGCTGGGCGTCGGCCTCGGCGCGCTGAGCCTCGGCGTCCTTCTGCCGGCGAATGAGATCGGCCTCGGCCTCCTTCTCCGCCTGGTACTTCATGGCGTCGGCCTGCTTGCGGACCTCCGCGTCCAGCTGCCGCTCCTTCAGGGCGATCTCCTTCTCGGCCAGCTCGGCTTCCTTCTCCCGGCGGGCGATGTCCGCGTTGGAGCGGGCCACCTCGATGGTCTTGCGCTGCTCCTCCTCATGGATGGAGTAGGCGGCGTCGGCCTCGGCCTTCTTGGTGTCGGCCTTCACCTTCATCTCGGCCTGCTGCACCGCCAGTTCCGCGTTCTGCTCGGCGATCTGCTTATCGGCCTGGACCTTCACGGCGTTGGCCTCCTGCTCGGCGTTGGCGTTGGCGATGGCGATATCCCGCTGGGCGTTGGCCTTGGCGATCTGGGCATTCTTGCGGATCTGCTCCACGTTGTCGATCCCCATGTTTTCAATGGTGCCGGCCCCGTCCTTGAAGTTCTGGATGTTGAAGTTCACCACCTCGATGCCCAGCTTCTGCATGTCGGGCACCACGTTCTCGGTGATCTTCTTGGCCACCCCCTGGCGGTCCTGGACCATCTCCTTCAGGCCCACGGAGCCCACGATCTCCCTCATGTTGCCCTCCAGCACCTGGGTCACCAGCCGGATCAGCTCCTCTTGCTGCATGCCCAGCAGGGCTTCGGAGGCTCGGGTGAGCAGCTCGGGGTCGGAGCTGATCTTGATGTTGGCCACGCCGTCCACGGTGACGTTGATGAACTCGTTGGTGGGCACGGCCTCGCTGGTCTTCACGTCCACCTGCATCACCCGCAGGCTTAGCTTATCCACCCGCTCAAAGAAGGGCACCCGCCACCCGGCCTTGCCGATCAGGATGCGCTTTCTCCCCAGGCCGGAGATGATGTACGCCGTGTCCGGGGGCGCCTTTAAGTACCCCATGGCCAGCAGGATGACTGCCAGCAGTGCCGCTGTTCCTCCGATGATGTACCCGATCATAAAAATCCCTCCTGCGTTTATTCTGTCATGGGCGCTTCGCCCGGATGACCGAATGAGGGACGCCGGCAAAAAGAAAGAGACTTCTACCGGGGTCCGGTAAAAGTCTCGTACAAGCGAAGGACGCTCCATGCTGCCGGGCCCTTGCGGGCCGACTTGACGGCGGCATGCCCCGTTGCCGGGGAACTACTCCCTTTTGATGGCAAGAGCATACCACCCCGGGGCAGGAAAAGCAATGGACGGTTTGGAAACGATTTGTAAAGGATCTGTGAAGGGGTCAGCCTTTGGCCGCGCGGAGCCGGTCCAGCAGGGCGAAGGCCGCCCGGGCGTCTCCGGCCAGGTCCTGGGTGGAGGCCTCCACGCTCACCCGGCCGGTATAGCCCATCTTCTCCAGCAGGATGAAGAGGGCTTCGTAGTCCACGCCGTCCCCCTCCCGGGGGAAGCGCCGGCCTGCCGGGTTTGCCAGGTGGAGATGCCCCAGCAGCCCGCCGGTCTGGGCCAGGGCGGTCAGGGGCTCTCCGTTGCGGGCCATATGATAGGTATCTCCCAGCACGCCCAGGTGGGGGAGGTCCAGCAGAGAGGCCAGAGCCGTGGCCTCGGTGACGGTGTGCAGGATGTTGCACTCCTCCCGGGAGAGGGACTCCAGCACCACCGTCAGGCCAAAGGGAGCCGCGGCGTCGTTCGCCCGGGCCAGGAACTCCCCCAGCTGGACCCAGGCCCGCCGGTGGGAGAAGCCCTCCGGCACCTGCCGGGCCCCGCCGGAGCCGAAGACGATGACCTTGGCCCCCAGCCGGGCGGCCCGCTGAAAGGCCTGGGCCAGGTAGTCC
>ERZ842401.5151-NODE-5151-length-14672-cov-5.235069_pt1 | contig 14672 bp, 1 predicted proteins | sample MGYA00521270_ERZ842401 | MGnify/ENA primary metagenome ERZ842401 (study PRJEB31892, sample SAMEA3878208) | bioreactor metagenome | biome: Moose rumen | place: Sweden | collected 2011-10 | study: EMG produced TPA metagenomics assembly of the PRJEB12797 data set...
AATCCCCATGATATATAAATTATTATAATATTATATTAAATAAAATATTTTAATAAATATAAATATATAATCATTTATTAAAACATTTAATTAATATATTAATTTTGCTCATTTTCTTCGTTTAAAAATTCAATATCTTTTTTATCATCATTTCCTATTAATTCATAGAATTTATAAGCTTGACTTACTTGTAATTTTAAATTACCAATATGTCTTTTTAATTCCTCTTCTAAATCACAGTCTAATTTCAATACTTTTTCCTCCCATAATTCTTGTCTACTTAATTCGAAATAAAGTTGTCTTGTATTTTCAATATCAATATTTTGTGTTAATCCTACTAAATATCTTGATATATATCTTCTTACCGCAGCGCCTAAATCTTTTAAAGAATAAGTTTTTTTATTATAATTATCGATTAAATCATTTTTTATTTTATCTTTTTGTTCTTGTGAAATTTCATATTTTAAATCCAATTGTAAATTTTTTATTAAGTCTTCGAAACATAAATGTTCAAATATGAAAAATAAATCCATTAATTTATTTATGGTTATATCCTTTCCTTCAGTTTTGAAGAAATCTATACAGTCATTTGAAATTTTGAAATACCCTGGAGCTTTTTTTATTACAGTATTTATTGTTTCGTCACTTTTTTGTTGGAGATTTTCACTCAAGAAAAATATTAATATCTGTAAAGAACCGAAAATTTCTTTAAAATCTTTTTTTATATTATATACTTCGATATTTTCTTTATTTAGTTTTTTTATATAGTCTTTCACTTTTTGCTTTTCTTCCTCTGTTAAATCTATTTGAGGATATTTATTATAGAATTTAATTATTATATCTGAATTGCCACCTCTGAATCCTTCAGACCAATAAACTACGAAATTTAATTTTGTTTCTTCTTCGAATTGACATACTCCTGGAAGAATAATTCTACCTAGTTCTTCTTCTATTGAATCATAGTCATATTTAAATGAATTGTAATCGGAATAATTTATTTTACCATTTTCGGAAAAAATATTTCGTTCGGAAAATGAATATATTATGTCTTTTATGTCATTATATTTACTATCCTTAATTTTTTTATCAATTAACACAATTTGGTCGGGTAAAGCGTCTTGAACAGGAATTTGTTTTTTAATAAAGTCAACATAATTATTTAAAATACCTCCAAGTGGATTCGCATCAATAATAGGTTTTAAAATATTGTTTTGCCATTCAATAAATTTTCCATAAGCGGCAGCAATATACATACCGCCTCCAATTTCACCATTATCATTCAAAAAGAATTTTAATTTATCAGTGTCTGATAAAGACTTGATAGACATTTCTTCTCTGCATCCTAATTTAGTTGCATCATCTTTTACTTCATTCCACACTTTTAAAAAAGCTTTTAATTTTTTTCTGAAATTTTCGTTTTTATAAATTTTTTCTTCATTTAAACTTCGTTTACTTGCGTCTTCTCTTGATATTTTGAAAGAATATTCTTCTAACATTAAATTACTAAATTCATTAAAATCAGGAAGGAATTTTAATTTTTTGATTTCTTCTATTTTAATCAAGATTAAATTCGTTAAAACATATTTTTCTTTATTTTGCATTCTATTCCAGAAATCATCGACTGTTTTATATTTGGTTAAAATGAAATATTTAAAATAAGGATATTCTGTTTTTGGATATATTTCTTCTTTATATTCGACTAATTGATCAAGTATTGTTCTAAAACTGTAATTACTTGCTTTAATTTGAATTTTATTTTCTTCAATATATTTTTCCTTAAAAGTATTATAATCCTCAATACTTTCTTTAATTAAATTTTCTATATCTTCTTCAAAGGCTTCTCTTTCCTCGCTTTTTTTCATAACTTGACATTGCTTTAATTTAGAACATAATTTCTTGAAAATCATGTTAAAAAAAATTTGGACTGAATTAATATTCTTTTTCTTTAATGCCTCGGTTAGATAATTCCAATCGGCTTCGATTATTTTTAATATGGACATATCTTTTACGCAATATTTTTCTAATTTTTCTCTAGAAATATTATCTATACAATAACCAAAGAATAAAAATGAATAAGCAATAAAGTTTAAGAGTCTATAACCGATGTCTGTTAAATTTCGTGTTGTTTTTTCTTGCTTTAAAAAAAAGTCCTGGGATACAGGATTAAACCCTATTGAATTCTTTTTTCTTATTGGTTCAATTATTTTCTTTTTGTAATCTTCATAAAGTATATTTGGAATATGTTCATCATTTTCTTTAAATTTTTTCATTTGAATATCTTTTGCTATCTGATTTTTAAAAATTCTTAAATGGCCTTCTCGTAAGACCATACCATGTCTTGGACTTCCCCCATCATTAAAAGGTTTGGGAGCATACCCTATAGGAAGATTACACATTCTGCAATTATTAGCAGAACTCATATCAGGAAAACCACATGGTCCAATGGAATAATAACATCCACAACTACAAACATAACAACCATAAGTATCTTCAAAATATTGCATATGATAATCCACATCATCTAAAAAGATTAAATGGTTATCATCTGATATATCTATCCCTGGAATAAAAGTTTTTTCGATAGTGTCTGAATAATTCTTTTCGAAAAATGATTTGTATAAATAATTATTTTCTTTATTTTTTGTATCTAATATATTTATACATAATCTAAATCCGTATAAAATCATTTCAAATAATTGTGGATTAATTACATCATTTTCATATCCTAATAATTTTTTTGTCTTTTCTTTAAAGGTATCACTATTATAAAATAAATATAATAATTTTTTTAATTTGAAAGTGAGTAAATCTTCTTTATCATTATCGAATAAAGTTTTAATAAAAGAAGAAAAATTCGAATATTCATCTTTATCCTTCGTATAAGTTTTCGATCCAAGATTTGATATTATCTTATTAATAGAAACCGTCAAAAAGATATCTAATCCATATTTTTTAATTAATTTATTTAAGTCCTCAGTAGAAACATTAAATCCATTTTTTTGATACATATCAAATAAATTCATTTCTTCTTGATATTTCGGGTAATCATCGTTATCTAACGGTAAAAAATAGTATTTTAAAAATCTATTATTATCTTCATCAGAATCAGAATCAAATTCATGCAAAAAATCAATCCAACTTTCTTTAAAATCATATATGATAAATTCTTCATAATTATTATTCATTGAATTATAGAATAATTTAAAAATATATAACTTAATAACTCTGGAAAAACTCGTGGATAGATTTTTAATATAATAAAATATTTCTTTCATTTTATCTCTATTATTAATTTGTGCTTTTTTTTCTTTTATCGTATAAACAAGTTTATATAAGTAATATTTAATATACACAATCGAATACAATTTCGCTAAGTGATAATTAAGTTCATTATCATTTAATTCTTTTTCTAAATTAATAAGTTGTTCTAAATATTGAGTAACTTGTTGGAAAATAGTGAAAGAATAATCAAGAATAATTCCTGTCTCATTATTAATATTTTTATTCTTATTATCTTCAAAATATTGAGGATATAATTCTTCCAAAGTTTCTTTATCCAATTTATCTATAGAGTCAAAAAAGGCTATTATTTTTTCTTCGAAAATATTTAACAAAACTTCATCAAGAAATTCATTATTAGCATTATTGAACATTTTCCAAAGAGGTGATTCGTCTTCTTTAATCGAGTTCAAATTATTTTCCATATCACTCACAGTTATATCAACGACATTTTCCACAATGACTTTTATCAATTGCGAACTGTATTTTATTAACGAATTATTTTCTAATATTTTTTCGAATAAAAGTTTTCTGAAATTTTCATCCGAGATTTTCATATACTCATTAAGAAAAATAAAACTTAATGTTTTATACATGTTAAACTTTTTATTTTCATTTTTCTCGAATTTTTTTAATAAATTTTGTGAAAAAATTTCGAAATTCTGACATAATTTAAAACTATTATTTTCGTTGATATATCTCGTTTCATTTTTGAAATAATTTATTGTTTCGATTAAATTATCAATATTTAACATTTTAATATTTGTAAAAGCGTCTAATATTTTAAGAATTTCTTCCAAAGAGACTGATTCTTTTGTTCTGAAGGTTAATTCATTATTTAATGATAAAGCGATTTGTAATATTTCTTTATAAGTACTAATTAAATTAAAAAGAATTTCGTCTGAATCTTTATCTTGTATTTTATAAATATTTTCATTTGTAATAATTACTCTTAATAGTGAATCAACAGAAATAAAAAACGTTTCATTAACCACTGTAGTATATTCAGGATTTCTTTTTGATATTTCGAATTTGATATCTTTATTTTTTACCTTTTCTTCAACTTGGGAATATAATTCGGGTATTTGTTGAGATAATTTCAGAAACATTTCATTTATTTTTGTTATTTCTCCCACGTAACTTTCGAAAAAATTAAAAATTTTAGCTAATCGAGATATAATATCTAAATCCTTGTCATTTTCGTTTTGTTTAAAATATCTTTTTATTGACTTGTCTCTTATTTTATAAATCAAATCCATAAATTTAATATTATCCTCAAGATTATATGCGTTTAATTCTTCGCTTTTTTCTTTATTTATTTGATTTATATTTTTCTTCAAAAAATTATAGTAATAATCATGCTTTATTAAATTGAATAATTCTTCTAAAAAAATTTTATCGTCTTTATAAAGCTCAACAAGACCTTTGATGATTTCTTCATCATTTATTATATTTACTGCAGAGCTATCGAAGATAAATAACTTCCTAAAATAATAATTAGTTTCTTCTTCTTCATCGTCTAATAATCCTCTTAAATTATTTTCATTTCTGCGATACTCTTTTGAAATGTTTTCTTTTATTTTTGATATTATTTTTTCGAGAACTGGTTTCAAACCTGGATATCTATATCTTAAAATAATATCCACCTTATTTTTTTGAAGGCCTATTGTTATTTTTGTTTTCCCATCGTTGAATTTTAAAACACTCAAATAAAATTCGGATATTTTTTCGATAATGTTTATATCCTTTTTCTTTTTTGTTTCTTTTTTTTGAATATTTTCAGATTGTTTTAAATATTCATTGCATAATAAAGAAGAAAAATATTGGTTTTTTTCTAATTTGAAAAAAAGTATATATATTAATGAATTATATATTTTTAATAATTCTTGTTTGATTAAATTAATAAGATCTTTAACTTCGATAGAAAATTTAGTCTTAGGATTTTTTAATATTTTTATAATAACATCAGACTCTTCGAATTTTTTCAATTCTCTAAAGAAACAATTATTTATAGAATTCCTTATTTTTTCATTGTTTAAAATATAATTCGATACTTCTTGTATATAATTGTCTTTATTTAAACCTTCATATGAATCATTTATCATATATTTAATATAAGTTTGTGCGGTAAATATTGCCGAAGGCAATTCTTTATTTACATCTATGCAAAAATTATATTTGGTTTTATCATCAGTATTTATTATATTTTCGATTTTTAAATTTTCATCTCCGTTTAAATTATCGATGAATATTTGATAATACCCTGCTAAATTAGTCAAAGTTTCATTAAGTATTTTATTCTTTGTTTCTTCATATTTTTTATCGTTATTATTTTCCATTTCTTTTATGACTTCTTTAGATATTCTAAACATATGAATAATAAAAATAAAGCATTTCTTAGTTTTATTTCTATATTCTTTTTCTTTGCTTTCGATTAAATATTTAATATTATTAATTAATTCTGTTTCATTCGGCATAAATTGAATTAAACAATATAAATAATTATCATTAAGGAAAAATTCGTCGAATAATTTTTCTAAATCATTTTCTTTTTTTAACATACCTATTATTATTTTTTTCGTTTTTACTTCGTCTATATTATTTATCTTTTCCATTTTGTGACTAAATGTATATACAATATTTTTAGTATTCGTCATATGTTTGAAAAATTCTGATAAATTTGTATGAACTCCTTCTTTATAGTAGTTCATTATCTTTTCGAAATATTGAGGATTATTACGTCCGAATTTTCCGTACTTCATATTAATTATTATATCTTGAGGCAATGTTAAAGCAATTTTACTAAAAATATAATCATATATTTCTTCTCTGGTTTTTTTGCCTTCTAAATCTGCTTTGTATATTAATGCTTGAATTTCGTCTAAATTGCAATTTATTAACAGTTTTTCTAAAGAATAATCAATTGATTTAAATTCTTCGTTGCAAAATGATAGGTCGGATAAATTTTCGTAGATTTCTTTTGATAAGGAGATTAATTCCTCACTTAATATATCTTCAAAGGTTATTATATGTTTTTCAAATCTATTTAAGAAAGGAGGTTCTTCTTCCGGAATTTTATTAATATCCACATTGACAATGCATTTAAAATTATCATTAACCAAACAATAAGCATTAGTCGAATTTCCTACAGCAATACGTGCATAATTTTTATTACTAATAACTGTAAAATTTTGATTGAATAAATCATACATATGTGGATAAACCGTTTCCAAATCTTTAAAAATCAGGAACATTCCACTTTCGATATCAATTTGAATTTTGTTCATAATTTTTGTTGTATAATCTTCCTTATTTAAATCATCTTTAAATTTACTTCCAATATAAAAACAGAATTTTTTATTTTCTAAAAGAATTGAGGAAATTAAATACATACTAACAGGTCCTTTCGTTATAATTAATAAATATCTACTTTCCATATCCTTAATACTTTCTTTCGCTCTTTGAACAACGTTATAATCTTTTTGGATATTTAACGCCGGATATTTTTTTTTCAAAATTTCTTTAAATTTTTCCACTGAACTTTTATCATTATCTAAAACAATACCTCCGAAATTTCTTTCAATACTATTTATCGCACTTTCAATTAAGGTATCATCATCTAATAAATTATTTTTTTCTTTTGCGATTAAATTCCTAGTAAAAATCTTTATTAAGTGATAAAAATCTCTATTACCATGGAAGTCTTGTCTTCCATCGGATCTATAATTATTTAATAAATAATTTCTATACTCATAATAAGCCCATCCCAAATCTTTATAAAATTTTTCGTATCTCACTGCCAAGTTTTCATTATATGATTTCCCAATAGTTAAAGATGTTTCAATATTATCATCCTCATTTAAATCGGGAATTGATATAGTTATTCCTCGATTCATTTTAGCCGCATCTAAACTCCAATTTGATATACCTAAAAAAGCTATTTTATTTTCTCCTTTATTTTCGTCATATTCTAATTCTGAATGTATTACTTTTAAAGGATTGTTGGGAGAATGCTCCGCAAGTCCCATTTCATCGAAGAATATCATAGATATATTTGTCTTCTTATCTTGAGGATTTAGTAATTTGTAATTTTCTCTCGCTTTATTAAATACATTTTCCACACCTTGAGATGTACTCGCCATTGAACCTTGGAAAGGATTTACTAATAATTTCGAATATTTTCGGAAAAAGGTGGATTCAGAACCTCCCGCTTGCATTGATTTGTTTATTAGTTGGAAACTTAGGGATTTACTACAACCTGGTTTACCTACGATAAATATTGGAACTTTACTATTAAGTGCGGCGAATAAAGAAAATATATTTTCAAGTAAAGCTCGATTTTTAGCGATACCTTTATCTAGTTTTATGTTATTTACTAAAAATTGCTCTTCTTTTAAAGGAACTTCGAGAAAATCTAATTTTTGATTTATTTCATCTTTTTGAAATATTTTATTCATTTCTCTAACGAATTCTTTTCGTTTAGTTTTTCCATTGATTCTTAAATAATAACACAAAAATATACTAAGATTAATAGAATAAACTTGCATTTCGAAATGATTTAAATTTTGATAAAAGACTTCTTCATCTTTATTAAAAATTTGTTTATCTTTTTCTTCTTCGATATTTTCTTTTCTTTTTTTTAGATAATCATAAAAAAATTCATAGAAAATATTAAATCTTCTTATTTCTCTTAAAGACACAATGGATTTATCATTATATTTTTTAATAAAATTATGTGCAGTGGTGACCATTTCTTGTGCAAGTTTTTTTAACAGAATAAAACTGTCATTCATTTTTTTATCATCTTTAACAAGGTCTTTTTTATCTCCATAATATAATTTAACCAGTGCTTCTTCAATGATACATCTTATATAACTTTCTTCATCTTGTTGTTCTAAACCTCCGAAGTCAAAAACGAAATTAAGTAATGAATGAGGTAAAGGATTTACTAAATAAACTAAATCTCTCTTTCTTTCCAGTTCTTCCTTTTCTTTCTCATTCAAATGTTTTTTCTCTTTGAAAGCCAAATTTGCATTTAATCCGATTTCTTCTTCCTTCTTTCCTTTTTTTTCCTTTTTTCTATAAGGATTACAAGCAGCAATAAAGACTATATTTTCTGGAAGCTTTGTTCCTTGACAAGAATGTTTACACATTAATTCACTTATGAGGCCCATTGATTTACACGTGTTTATTTCATCGAGAAAGACCCATAATTTTACCTCTTCATATAACATATTTTTTTTTGCGTGTGATTCTCTTTCTTTCTTGTTTTTATAAGAGATTTCTTCCGCAAAAGGAATTACATCTTTAGTGATAAAATTAATTATGTCTGTATCGTTTGTTCCTGCATGAATATTTTTTATACGCATTTTTTTTGGATTTCCATTATTTTTTAATTCAGAAAGTTTTCGAATCAAAGATGTTTTACCACAGCCTGTTTCTCCCATCATTATAACAGGAATATTTGATCTTATTCTTAATAGGATTAATACCATTTTAATGAAATTATCGGGAGTTATTACATAATTTGTAGTAATTTCTTCGAAGGAATTATATTCACTTTTAATTTTTCGTTTTTCTTCTTTTGTTATTGGATTATTCACTGCTAAAATATTTTTTAATTCTTCTAAGAAAACTTTTTTTTCTAAATTTTTATCATTGAAATTTGTCAAAGATTTTAATTTCTCTTCTTTTCGATACACTTGACAATTTTTTAATTGTAAAAAATTAATATATTCTTGATCATTTGGTTGTTTATTAGTAATTATACTAAAAGATTCATTAACTCCTTCATGAAAGAAGACAAGTGTAGAATCAATATCTTTAAAAGACATTATATGATGTTTATCATTTGCTAAATCATTTACTGCATTTTCGTTTTCTTTATTTTCTTGAGCTTTATCATAATTACCAAATTTAACTTCATGTTTTATTTCTTTATTTTTTAATAAATTCGTAAAAGCACCTTCAGTAAAATATTTTGTTAAGTCAATAAAATTATTTATAATATATTTTCTTATTGTGTAAATATCTTTCGCGGATAATTTTAAATTATGTGCACTTAAAAAATAATTTTGATTAAATTTTTTAAATTGCACTGCTAAAATATTTATAAAAGTATTTATTTGATAATACGTTGGATTTTTTATTGTTGTTTTTATATAATCAAAAATTAAATTCTGACAAATTTCTTGAGATAGGGGAGCTACACCTACAGCGGTTATTATCGTCCTTTTAGGCTTTTTGTATGTTATTCCCTTTTTGATCATCTCGATTAAGTCTACTGAAGTTATTTTGGGAATGATCAAATCATAATCGGATATATTTCCTTCTTTTAAAAATTTTAAATAATTTGAAACTACTTGGATGTTTGAATAAATTTCTTTTGGAACTATTAATGGAGATAATTCTGTTATTTTTATTTCCCTTATTTTGAATATTTTCAATATTGGAAATTTTTCTATAAAATTAATGAATGTATTAGGAATTTCAATTTTAATTTCAATATCTTTAGAAAGATAGAAAACATCTTCATCTTTTCCATAATATCTTAATATTAAAAATGAAAATAAAAATTCAATCATTAAAGAAACGTTATCAGTATCATACAAATCCAGATGAACGACAGATTTGCTATCAACTTGTAAATCCTTTAATCTTTTAATAATACTATCTCTTTCAACAACATCGCCAATAGGGAAATGAATGCATTTTTTACCTTTATCTTCAATATCTTTATTAATTTGTGTGGATTTCCCAACTCCTGATTTATCCGACATGATAATTTCAATATCATCTTTATCATATTTTATATTCTTATACATATCTCCTTTTATAGGTAAAATTTCTCTGTATTTTTTGCTTTCGATATTTACGCATATTTCTGCATTGTTATTCGTATATAAAAAAATCACACAAGAATTAATTTTATTTTTTTCTTTCTCATTACCGAAAAACTCATCAAGTAAATCAACCATATATATAGTTTGTTCGTAATCTAAATTTTCTACTCCTGCTATTATAAAACAAGAATTATATTCACATTTTACTACTCGATGCATAAATGTTAGAATTTCGTCTTTAAAAGTTTCTTTAGTACATAGTAATATATTTTGAGCTATTGGAGGATTTCCGGTTAAATATGTATGTATTTGGAATATACTCGTTTCTAATTTGTTACAAAGATATGTATAAAAACCTTGATATTTAACTTTTTCTTGCTTTATTATTGTTTGAGAGATTATATCTTTATATGTGATGTTGTTTATTTTTAATAATTCGGACAAATAATTTTCGCAATCATTTATATTATTCTTTATTACATCAGGAGATTTCTCGGGGATAAAATTTTTAAGTGGAGTTTTGTTTAAATCATTTGTTAAATATTTTAAAAATGAATTTATGCCTGTGTTATTATAAATTAATTTATGTACATGATCATTTAAAAGGCAGAATTTTCTTCCAAAGTACAAGCATATTAAAGGCCTTTTATCATAAGCTTCTTTATGATCTTTTATCAATTGATTTAAAATAGAATTTAATATATCTTTTATTTCATTTGGATTATGTTTTTCTAATCCATCCATATGATACGAACAACTAAAATTAAATTTATCATCTTTTTTTTCCTTACTTAATTTGACTTGGACTCTTATTTTTTTCGGATAACCTTTATAACACAATTCCCTTATAATATTATGAATTTCAATAATTTCATTAATAACATCGATTAAATATTTATATTCTTCAGTAATATTATTTTTCGATATTTGTGCCCTATCTCTCAAATTTTTAATATCTTCTTCCTTTAATTTTTTCATAATCCAATTATCATTCTCAAGAATATTATAATTACAAAGGAAAGAATTTTGTTTATCATTCGAATTATTTACTTCGAAAATAGCTTGTTCGAAAATAGCATTTATTTGATTTTTCAAAGTTTCAGATTTACTAAAGGGTGAATTTAACGTTTTAATTTGGGCGAAATTTGTGACATATTTTTGGAAATAAGCAAAAATGTCTTCTCGTTTTGATACTTTTTCTTTAAAGAGATTTATTATATCTATATCCGTTTTATCTTTCGATTGTTTAAAATCTAATAAAAATTCGATACATTTTTCCATATCAAGAATATCATTTGTTGATACGATATTGTTATCACTTTGCAAAGATAGTTGTTTTAACTCACCACAATCTTTAAGATCGGTATTAAATAAAAATATTATACTTTCCTGATTTTTATTTAATTCTAATAATATTGATATATATGAAAGATTTTCTTGATCAATATTAATTCCATATTTTTTTAATATTTCTTTACTTTCTTTGATTAATTCTATTTTATTTTTTTCTTTGAGGTTTTTTATTATTTTTTTTATATCATTAGAAAAATTAGTTTTTTTCTTTTGCTCTATTGCTATCAAGAAAGAATTAATTGCGACACTTATATTAAATATTTTATCTTTTTGAGATAATAAAACAAGTTCATCACAAATTCTATCCAAAAAATCAATATCATCATTCAAAATATCTATACCTAAAATATCTTGCAAAATTCTTAATTCTTCTTGTAATGAATCAGGATTTTCTTTTATGGTTTTAATACATATTTCTAAAATTTGCGGATTTATTTTCATTATGCCGTCTTTTTCGAATAAAATTTTTAATTGTTCAAATTTCTTTTTTGCTTCGTTTAAATAGTAAATATCTTCTTTGATATAATTTTCATACTGTTTTTTCGTTTCTTTAAATATTTGCAAGAAAAACTTGCTTTGAATATATAATTCCATTTTTATAGCTTCTTCATAATATTTTTCGTATTTGTTAAAACCTGATTTGTATTTTGTCTGATAAGTATTTAATGAATTATTTGATATATCAGAAACTATTGATGACATATTTTGTATTAAAGCATTATTTGACCGAGGGAAAAACATAGAAAAATATTTTATGACTTTTTCGTATTTATCTAATACAGTTTTAATTTCTCTTTTTTTATTAATTATTCTACTAAAAACACTTCGCGATTTTGCCTTGTCTTTTAAATAGATGTAATATATAATATCTATTAATTTACTTTCGTTTTCTTTTGTATCAAATGGAATTAATGTATGATAAGTTATTTCAAAATTTTCTAATTTATTACTTATATTAGATAATAACTCTGTTGTTTTCATTAAATATTTCTCTCCTAATTTCTTATTATTTTTTTCGATAATTTTTTGGTCAATTAATCCTCTTAGAAGTTTGAAATTTTCATTATCATTTATATCAAAAATATCTTCTTCAGTAGGAATAAATATATCCATATTTTGAAAAATATCTTTTCGCAATTTTTTGCAATTATTTATCAAAAATATTAAAGTCGTTGGGTTAGCATTTTTTTCCTTTGTAAAAAAGTCTACTATTTTTTTATTTAAATCATTAGGTATTTCCCCTTCACTTAATTTGATTAAAATTTTATTAATCATATTGATGTCCAACGATTTTTGTAATTCACGCAAGAATTCTCTAAAACTTACTTTACTTTTATGTATAAGTAATAACAACTTAGCACTATCATCCAAAAAATTCGGACATCCTTTAACCGAGTAAGTTTCAAATAATTCTTTATATCTTCTTTTTAATTCATTAATATAAGCAGTAGGAATGTTGTCGCTTTTATCCACTTTTAATAATTGAAATAACTTACCAAAGTCTTTCATATGTTTTACAAAAGATACAACTTTTTTAGCAAATTCATCTAATTGATATTTAAACATTTCTTTAAAGTCATAATTTTGCCAATGATTAATATCCAAAGTTTGTATATCAATTCCGTCTAATATTTTTAAATTACGACGTTCGGGGTTTTTAGCATAGTCTTTATCGTTGTAATAATTATTTTTATCGATAAACAGTAATATATCGTTATTATTTAACTTTTTTTCTTCGATAAGTTTTAATCCAGTGATATGAATATATTCATTTAAATCGAGATCTAATTCAAATTTTTTGTCGAGCTTTTTTATGTTTTCTATTATCTCTTTCAAAAATATTAAATTATTTAAGTTAATATTCACGTTATAATTTTTATAAGGATGAAAAAATTCTGGAATGAATTTTAATATTATTTGATTGTTTTTTAATTTTTCGAAAGTTAATAATTGATTAAGATAAGTATAGATCTCTTCTAAATTATCATTTGCATTAGGAACAGCATAATAATCGGCTTTAATTATATAATAATCTTCTTCTTCATCATTAACTTTTTCTTTATCTTTTGGTTTTTCCGAAGATAATTTTGATATCTTTTCGAAATTATTATAAATAACTTTAATTAAATTGAGTAAATTATATCCTAAATAATTCATTATGATTAAAATCTGATTAAAATTTTCAGCTTTTACAATAAGTTTATCACATTGTTCATTAGTTAAAGTTAGTCCAGTAAACTTTTTATTATAAATAAACAACTTATCACTAATTAATTCAAATATTTCATTATCATTCATCATTTCAATAGTTTTTTCTTTATTGAAAAAATTATTAAAATAAAAAATAACAAAATAAAATTGTTGTATAATTTTTTGTCTTTGTTCTTCATTATCAATAATAATTTCATTCGCTTTTTTTATTCTATTATCAATTAATGTTTTTATTGCTTTTATTTCTTTTTCAGGAACATTTCCAATTTCGCTTATTTTCGTTGGGTCAAAAATTAAAAGATGTTTTTGCATCATTTTAGTGTCTAAACACTTTTTGAAAATTAAAATATAAAAATAAAAAGTATATTCAATATTATTTTCTGTAATTGATTTCTGCGTTGATAAAATAAATTCTTCGTTTTCTCTCGAATCTTGCTTTTTCTTTAAAGTATTTTGAATAAAATTATTGTATATTTCTAACTGTTGTTCATAGGATGTCTTTATGAAATCAATTTGGTCAATTCCTTTATCTAAATCATACTCGTAATAATCTTTATGAATATCGATTTTTTCTAAATTAAATATAAACTGAGATTTATTATTATTTTGTTCTATATTTATTTTTATTTTTTTATTTTGCTCGAATAAATCTGGGTATAATTTAAAACGATATATTTTTAAAATTGTGGTCGAATTATAATTTGATTCAAAAGGATTTTTTCCGTCGAATATTTCTAAAGTATTATTTCCTTCATATTCATTTGATATTTCTATTTTTATTTCTTTGGATTTATCATGAATTTCGTTGAAATATATATAATGATATTCTCTATTTTGTTCTTCGGGTTTTTTTTCTTCGTCCTTTTCTTGAGGAATTTCTTCTTCCATTATTATTTTTTAATTTAATTAGATTTAGTTTTTATTGATTTATTTTTATAATATTATTCAAAATAGGTATTATATTATTATTCAATTTTATGGGGATTG
>ERZ842401.5152-NODE-5152-length-14667-cov-4.324665_pt1 | contig 14667 bp, 13 predicted proteins | sample MGYA00521270_ERZ842401 | MGnify/ENA primary metagenome ERZ842401 (study PRJEB31892, sample SAMEA3878208) | bioreactor metagenome | biome: Moose rumen | place: Sweden | collected 2011-10 | study: EMG produced TPA metagenomics assembly of the PRJEB12797 data set...
CAGCTTCAGGACTTGGCAGAAAAGCTCCAGGAAACGATTTCCTATTTCCAGGATTAACGCTGTCACGCATGGGCTGTAAGCAGAGCAATTTCCTATTAAACAAAAAAGTAGTGCTGCCCTTTAGGACAGCACTACTTTTTTGTAGCTCTTCTTTCCTCTACGGAGGATTAGCCCGTCGCCGGAAAAGGCGGCTTTTTCGAACGATGCATGGATGTCCCCACATTTTTCGTCGTTTACGGTGACACCGCCCTGCTCCACAGCGCGTCGCGCCTCATTTCTCGAGCCGGAGAGACCGGTTTTCACAAGAACTGTCAGGATGTCAATCCGATCATCACGAAAATCCTCCTCGGAAAGCGCAGCGGTCGGCATGTTTTCCGTGCTGCCCGATCCCGAAAAGAGCGCCCTCGCACCCTCCTTCGCTTTTACCGCCTCTTCCTCTCCGTGAACCAGCTTTGTCAGCTCAAAGGCAAGGATTTCCTTCGCCTCGTTCAGCTTTGCGTCCTTCCAGTCCGCCATCTCGTCAATCTGCTCCAGCGGCAGGAAGGTCAGCATCCGGATGCACTTCATCACATCGGCATCCCCGACGTTACGCCAGTATTGATAGAAATCGAAGGGCGAGGTCTTGTTCGGATCAAGCCATACCGCATTTCCCGCGGTTTTTCCCATTTTATTTCCCTGGGAATCGGTAAGCAGCGTGATCGTCATGGCATGCGCGTCCTTGCCGAGCTTCCTTCGAATCAGCTCCGTACCTCCCAGCATATTCGACCACTGATCGTCGCCGCCAAACTGCATATTGCAGTTATAGTGCTGGAACAGGTAGTAAAAATCATAGGACTGCATAATCATGTAGTTGAACTCAAAGAAAGACAGCCCCTTTTCCATGCGGTTTTTATAGCATTCCGCGCGGAGCATGTTGTTGACGGAGAAATGTGTGCCGACCTCCCGCAGCAGCTCCACGTAGTTCAGCCCCAGAAGCCAGTCAGCGTTGTTCACCATCTGCGCTTTTCCCTCGCCAAACTCAATAAACCGCTCCATTTGATGCCGGAAGCACTCCGCATTGTGGTCAATGTCTTCTCTGGTCAGCATTTTCCGCATGTCGGTTCGTCCGGAGGGGTCGCCGATCATCCCGGTCGCGCCGCCGACGAGCGCGAGGACCCTGTGTCCGGCGCGCTGGTAGTGGCACAGGTTCATGATCGCGACGAAGTTGCCGGCCTGGAGGCTGTCGGCCGAGGGGTCGAAGCCGCAGTAGACGGTCATCGGCTTCTCAAGCGCCTTTTCGATCTCCGGGTCGGTGAGTGCCTCGACGAGTCCGCGGGCCTTCAGTTCTTCAAGTAGTGTCATGGTGTCTGTCTGTCGTTGTTTGCCGAAATGTCTGCCGCCGCCGTTCAGAGGGATGCGAGAAGCCCCCCGCAGAGGACGAGGTGCCGTTCGCGCTCCGACAGCTCCGCCTTCACGCGGAACGTCCCCTTCGGTCCCTTCACTTCGAGGACGCCGTCGCCCTCGACAGCCGCGCGGATTCCCCTAAGTTCCAGTCTGTCGCCCGCGTCGATCTTGTCGTAGTCCTTCGGGTTCTCGAAGAGGAGCGGCACGATGCCGAAGTTTATGAGGTTCGCGCGGTGGATGCGTTCGATGGACTTGGCAATCACCGCCTTTACGCCGAGATACATCGGGCAGAGTGCCGCATGTTCGCGGCTGGAGCCCTGTCCGTAGCTCTCGCCAGCAACGATTACGTTCGCAAGGCCCGACGCCTTGTTCGCCATGCAGTTATCGTGGAACCCGGGGTCGCACGGCTCGAAGACGAACTTTGCGTACTGAGGGATGTTGGAGCGGAACTTGAGTCGCGCGCCCGCCGGCATGATGTGGTCCGTCGTGATCTTGTCGCCCACCTTGATCGCGCACACGGCCGTGTAGGACGCCGCGAGCGGCACGCCCTTCGGCACGGTCGCGATGTTCGGACCGCGCACGATCTCGGTCTTCCGCACGCCCTTCCCCGCCGTCGCGCGGTAGAGGAACATGGAGTCGTCGACCGGGAACTTCTTCGGCGCGGGCACGGACGGCACCTTCGCGCCGAGCGGCGAGGCCACCTTGCCCGTGAGCGCGCTCATCGCGGCCGTCTCGGGCGGCACGGTGAACGCCTCGAAGTCCATGTGGTGGTCTTCGATGTTGTCGGCCTTCACCGGGCGGAAGGTGCCAGGGCCCACGTGCAGCGTGACGGCGACGCGCCGGACGCCCTTCGCGTCGAGTGCGGCGAAGATCTCTGGCGTGAAGTGAAGCCCCGCTGTCGGCGCGGCGACCGAGCCAACCTCGCGCGCATAGATCGTCTGGTAGCGCTCGCGGTCCTCCTTCTCCTCCTCGGCCGTTCCCTCGCGCTTCACGTAGGGCGGGACAGGCGTGCGGCCGAACTCGTCGAGAAGGTCCATAAGCGGGCGATCGCACGAGAACTCCACCTGCCACATGCCGATGCCGGAAAGCGGCTTCAGAAGCGTCGCCTTGAGCTCGCCTGCGGGCCCGAACGAGGCGACCTGTCCTTCGCGGCACTTGCGGCCCGAGCCGATTATGCAGTTCCAGCGAAGCGAATCGGTCCCCGCCGTCATGCTCGGCCGCTCGTCGTCGGCGTCCATCGGCGCGGCGTTGACCATCAGAAGCTCGATTGCACCGTGCGTATCTGGCCACTCGCCAATAAGCCGCGCGGGGAACACCTTCGTGTCGTTGACGACGAGCAAGTCGTTCGCCGTGATGTACTCGACGATGTCGGCGATATGTCTGTGCTCGACGACGCCTGTCGCGCGGTGGAGTACCATCATCTTCTCGGAGCCCCGCTTTTCGGCGGGGTGCTGCGCTATCAGCCGTTCGGGAAGCGGATACCAGAATTGCCTTGTCTTCATAAGGGACCCTTTCTCCTTAGCACGAGAACGCTGATCTCGGCGGCATTGAAAAAGCGGATCGGGAACCCCGCCCACTGCCCGCAGCCGGGCGACACATAGAGGCGACCGGCCTGCCCCGAGGCCGACCCGTCGTCCGAAATGCGGTAGAGCCCGCGGACGAACCCGTTGTTGTGCCACGCGACAAGGAGATTGAGAAGCGGCATGGTGCCGCCGTGAGTGTGTCCGGAGAGCTGGAGCCGCACGCCGTAAAAGACATTCTCCCTCGCTTCCCCCGGGCGGTGCTGGAGAAGGACGCGGTATTCGCCGTTCGTCGCAGCGGCAAACACCTTCTCCAAGTCGAAATGCTCGCTTCCGATGTCCCAATGCCTCGTCGCAGCTTCGTCGTCGACGCCGCCAAGCGCAATCCCCTCGTGCGGAAAGACACACTCGTTGCGGAGAAAGCGGATGCCCCATTTGCCGTAAATCGCTCGCCAGGCGTCCCAGTCGTTGTAGAACTCGTGGTTGCCCGTGCAGAACCAGACGCCGTCCCGCGCCTTCAGGGTCTTCAGCGGCTCGACATCCGCAAAGCGCTGCGCGGGGTTGCCGTCAACGACATCGCCCGTGCAGACGATCAGGTCTGCACCGACGGCGTTCGCCTTCGCGACTATCGCCTCAGTACGCCAGCGCGGCGCAGACGCCGAAACGTGAATGTCCGCAAGCTGGAGGATGCGGTAGCCGTCGAGCGAGGCAGGCAACGCCGGGCAGTCGACCTCTACTACCCGCACGTCGGGGACCTTCACGCCGTTCCAGATTCCGATTGCGGCAAGCGACCACGCGAGCACGGGGAGGAGATACGCCTTTACCTTCCTCCGCAGGAAGAAGAGCGCGACCGCCAGGACAAGCAAGATCATCGCGCCCGAATACATCCAGTTCCACAGCCAGATCACGGCCATCGGCAAGTCCGGGTTGAACTCGTCGCCGCCCAGCAGACGGTAGAACAAGAACTTCGAACAAGCGAGGAGGACAAGCACCGACCATGCGGCCTGCGTGCGCGAGCGAAGCTGGAGGGCGCGACACGAGGGAAACACAAAGCCAAGCATCACGAAGACGAAGGCGATCAACGGAAAGCAGATGAAAATCGCCCTGAACACTTCACGTCCTCCAGCGGTGGGTCGAGACGCCCTTGGCCACTACCGGGTCGGCCTCCCCAACCATGCCTATCTCCCTGACGCCGGGGGTATCGATCACCATCGCCCCAGACGGCAGCATGACGAGCTCGCGACTCGTCGTCGTGTGGCGGCCCTTGCCGGACCACTCCTGTATCTCCTGCGTCGCAGCCCACGCCTCGCCAGCGAGCGTATTGAGGAGCGTGGACTTGCCGACACCCGACGAGCCGACGAAGGCGAGCGTCTTCCCAGGGGCCGCGTATTCCCTCACGGCGTCCATCCCCTCGCCTGTCAGCGCGGATATCCTCATGAGCCGTGCCCTGCCCGCTATCGTCTCGACGAGTTCGTCCACGAACGCCTCGTCGCCGTCGCGCCAGAGGTCGGCCTTCGTGAGCACCACGACCGCCTCACCTTCGCCAATGTCCTCGGCAAGCGCGAGATACCGGCTGATGCGGGCCGTAGAGAAGTCTTCGTTCAGCGACATCATTATGAAAAGCGTGTCGAAGTTGACTGCGAGTGTCTGCGAGGTGCGGCGCGCTGCGGGGTCGCGGCGCTCGAAGTGCGAAAAACGCGGCAGAACCTCGAGTATCATCGAGTCGCCCTGCGCGTTGTGGCGGAACCTCACGAAGTCGCCGGTGATTGGCTTAAGCGGTTCGGATGCCTGAAGCTCCGACTTCTTCGCGCCATTCATGTCGTCTGGAGCGACGGTCTTCATGCGACCAAACGCGGACTTCTTCTTGCGGGCGAGTATCTCGCCCTCTGCCTCGTTGCAGACGAGATGGTAGTAGTCGCCGTGCGCGCTCACGACACGCCCGATGCCGGGCTCGACGGCTCCACGCCAGCCGAATCTCTCGATGCGGGTCACGACTTCGCGACACCTTCGCCGCCGGCCGAGGCCTCGCCCTCGACAAGTGCGACCTTTTCCATGAACAGGCGCCGCAGGATCGGCATACGGCGCTCCTGGCGCTCGAGCGACCACATCACGAACGCCCATTTCCGCTCGAAGTCGTAGACGCTTGGAAGCGACGGCCTAAAGCCCTCGAACTCTTCGCGCATAACCGAAAGCTGCCACGCAAGCGCGTGCGTCCTGTACTCGAAGCCGTCCATGAACCTCTCGGCGACCTCGGCCATCGTCACGGCATGGCGCTTCTGGTATATCTTCAGGGCATGGGCGAAGTTGCCGAGATAGAAGTTCGCGAGTGCAAGCAGGTTCTCGTCGGAGAACGAAATATCCGGCCATCCGAAACTGCCGCGCACAGAGCATGTCGCGACGCGCTTCGGGACAACGCGCTGGCGGATGATGTCGTACTCGAACTCGTAGATCTCCTTGCCGACGCCGTAGAGCGGAGACTGCGTAGCAGGGTCGTACTTTTTCATCGCCATATTCTGCGCGGCCGCGTCTCCCATCAAGGTCGCGAGCCCAAGAACGACGTCCTTCTCCTCGACCGATGCGTCGTCGGCATTGCAGAAGTAGTTCGCGGGGATCGAGTCCATCGGCTCGCCCTCGCAACGCTCGCGGATGTAGAAGTCCAGCGGCCGGCGACCCTTGTGCGGACGGCGCCTAAGAAGCATGTAGTTCGCGCTAAGGGTGAGGCCGAGCGCCTTGAGAGCGCCGATCCGCGCAAGCATGTAGCTGCCGTAACCGCGGCGCGCGCTCGAAAGCCGCTTCTCGATCAAGCTCTTCTCAAGCGGGCTGCGGTTAGTCTTATAGACGATTTCACGCGTCTTGCCCTTCCCAATCGGCACGTCCTCGGCCTGACGAATCTCGTACACGTTCGCATATATGACGATCTCGTCCTTGGACATGAGCCCGCGCAGGTTGGAGAGAAGCACTTCGCTTCGCTCGTCCGCGCCTGGGTGCATTACGGCACGCCCGCCGACATAAGTCGCACCAGGGAGCGCAGTGCGGCGATCGTCGAACGCGGGGGTCGAGCCCTCGCCGGCGACGGCGTAGATCTCGCCCGTGATGTACATGTAAAGCGTCTCGGTGAACGCACCCGAAGTCTCGTCGGCGAACTCGGGGCGCGTCAACAGCGACTCGTAGAGCGAAAGTATCTCCTGTGTCTTCTGGATGACGCCAAGCTGGCCGAGCCGCCCGAGCGCGACAGACTCCATCAATCGCTCAAGCTCGGGGATAAGCCGCTCGAGCGCAACGCCGCGCCTCATGCCAAAAAGCTCGATCTCGTGGTGGCCTCGGTACTTCGGCATGCGGCAGAACGAACACGGCTGCCCCTCGTAGACCGAGACGAGCTCCTTCACGCCGCGCACGAACTCGGCGGGATCGTCTTGCGCAAGCGACGCGAAACGGCGGAGCTCGGGGAACGTGAGAAAGTGGACGCCTCGCGCGGAATGGTAGTAGTTGAGCTTCGTCGCGATGCGCTTCTTCGACGCCGCAAGCGCGGCTTTCATCTCCGCCTCGGTCCAGGCGAGCGGCTTCACGCGCCACTCCTGGCCAAGTTCGCGGTAGTGCGCAAGCGTCGTCTCGTTCCTGTCGCCCATCACGATGTCGTTCATTGCGAACCCGAGCGAGCCGAGAAGCCACCCGTCTGCGGCGTAGAGCTTGGGCGAAGGAACGTCGCGCTGTGAAATCTCTATAGTCTCGCTCACGACGTTCGCGCAGAGAATGCAATGCATCAGCACGTCGCCGCGGCGAGAGGAGGGGAGCCGAGATATCTTCCAGAAGCGGCCGTCGAGAAGCGGAAAGGCCGCGACGGAGTGGTTGCCCGTCGTCATCGTAAAGACGCGCCCGACCTTGCCGTGCCTCAAGTCGCGCTTTTCCGCGACGAGGACGCTCGGCCTCTCGCCAAGGTGGGTGGATATGCCCTTCTCGAAGATGAAAGTGTCGTCGCCAATATCCCACGCGCGGAACACGCGCTCGCGTCCCATGGCCACTGTTCTAACGCAGCCCGGGCGACGTACGCCCGTCTGGCAGACCCTGCTAAGGAACTGGCGAATCGCGTTCATCCCCTGCCGTGATCGTGTCCGCACGAGCAACCCTCGTGGCCTTGGCTTCGCCGCATCTCGGCGATGAGATCTTCCGCGAGCGCGCCGACGGCGTCAAGACCGGCGTCGTCTGCGGCGGAAAGGAGATTCTGAAGCGCAGGCATCACCCACTTGCAGAACTGCGGCTGCCCTACGGACGCGAGCCGCCCGTAGGCGCCAAGGCACTGGACGAGGCGCTGGACGGCGGCAAAGGGAAGGATCTTCTCGATCTCGGCGCGACCGCACTTCTTCGCATACAGCGCGACAAGCGCCTTACGCCCGTCGTCAGTGAAAGCAACATACGGGTCGTAGACGAGCGACGCGAGGTCGTAGGCCGCAGGGCCAAGGCGCATACCCTGGAAGTCGATGAACCTAGGCTTCCCGTTCTTCCAGAGGACATTCGTAGACTGGAAGTCGCGATGGACGAGCGCCTTCGGCTCCTTCTCGAGAATCTCGGCGACCTTCTCGAGCTCGGCCTCGACGTCCTTCGGCATCTCGCGCCGAAAGCGCGAGCCGAGGCAGTACTTGCGGAAAAGACCCCTTTCCCACTCCCAAGTCTCGTCATCGAATCCGGGCAGGAGGTTGAGCTTGTCAAGCTCGGGGTCGCCGCCGAGCGCGTTGAAGCGCACAAGCTCCTCGACGACCTTGGCGTAGTCGTCGATGGACATCTTCTTCTCGCCGCCTGCGTCCTCGAGAACGAGGGCCTTGATGCCGGGCAAGTCGGCGAGCACTTCTGGAACGGGGACGCCTCGCGACTTGAGGAAGCGCGCGTGTCCGGCATAGAGGCCGTTCTCGTCGCGGTTGCCGTCGTCGTAGAGTATGATTACGCCCTTGTCGCAGCGGAAAAACACTCGTTCGCTTCCCCTTGCACCGATAAACTCGACGCTGGAGTCCGGCTTGGAGCCCGCCGCCTCGAGCGCGGCCTTTACCTGGGGGATGTCGGTGAAGGCGTTGTCGTCTCCGTCGCGGTTGAGGTCGATGTAGCTCGGTATCGTGCCTGCATCCGTCCACAGCATCTCGCGGCTCTTCAGGGCCTTCACGAACCTGCCGTGCATCATCGCGTCCTCGTATGCCGAGACGATTGACGAGAACCCGTCCGGCTTGACGAAGTTGAGGATATCTGGCTTGAGCACTGTGATGCCGCAGTAGGTATACGTTCCGTCGCAGCCAGCGTCCTGGCTGCGCCAGTTCGTGACGAAGCCGCTTTCGGGCTCGACCTCGATCGTGCGAGGGCCAGACTCAGAGACGAGGGCGACGCCAATTACGGCGTTGCTGTCGAAATTACGCACCTTGTCGAGCGGGTTTGGCGCGTTCTCGACCACGATGTCGCCGTTCACGAGATAGAACGGCTCGCCCGCGATCCACTCGCGCAGTGGGTTCAGCACGCCGCCGGTGCCGAGGATCTCTGGTTCGTAGCTGACCTTTACCTTCACCTTGTCGCCAGCCGCCGCCGCGCCGCGCCGATAGCCGTCGGCCCAGGCCTTTACTTGCTCATGCAGGCAGTGGGTGTTGAAGGCGATGTCATCTACGCCCCAGGACCGTAGCATGGCGACGATGCGCCCGAGCATCGGCTCGCCCCATACTGGCATGAGCGGCTTCGGCGTCGCGCACGTAAACGGCCTAAGCCGAGTGCCGTGACCCGCCGCCAGGACAATCGCCTTGCGAACTTTCATCTGCAATAAATCCCCCTGCGTGTCATATCGTAGATTATACCATAAGTCCGTCGCATTTAGCCGCCCAAGTTAAACCGTCAACGGTAGACCGAGCGAGGACGCTGCATCTTGACCTTTGGCTCTTCGAGGAAAAGCGAATACCACTGGTCGCCGATCCCGGAGTTGTTGAAGTGGGCGATCCTGTTGTTCATCAGGCACTCGTGGTTGCGCTTCAAGGTCGCGTCGTCGGAGTTCTTGAGCGCCTCCGTGAGCGCCTTGAACGCCTCGTCGACCTTGCCGCGATTGACGAGTATCCAGCTCCATGTCGCGGCAAGAAGAACGTTCTGGTTGTAGCGGAGCCGACGAACGCCCTTGCGGTATGTCTTCTCCATCTCCGCGATCTCCTCTCCCCGCATCTGCTGGCGGGCGAGCTTGATTGCGACGGTAGTCGGGTCGAGGAACATCGCCTTCGGCATCAGCTCGTCTACGCGCTTGAAGTCCTTGATCATCCAGTTGAGCTGGAGCTGCGCGGTCGCCATCTGGCGCTCGATCATCGGCACCCAAAGGCGATACTTGCGAAGGTTCTCCGTCTCGGCAAGCGCCTCCTTCACGAAGACGCGCGTGTCGTCGGCGATCTCTTTCTGCGCGGCCTGGATCGACCCCGGCGGCCGCATCTGCCAACGCTGCATCTTCTGCTGGAGCCGCTTCTGCCCGCCTTCCAGTATGCCCTGCACCTTCGCCATGTCGGCCTTGACCTTCCGCTGGATGAAAAAGCCGAACGCCGCCTGGAAGACACCAAATGAAACGAGGCCGAGGAAAATGCTCCACCCCATACCAAGATCTGCGGCGTAGTGCGCCGCAGAGAAGCCGCCTAAAGCGACGACGATTGCGATGAACAATGTAATCATGCTGGTATTATACCATAAATTCCCGCTGTAGAGATTTACCCTTGGACGAGGTTTTGCACCGACGCGAGAAATGTCTCCTTGGCCGCCTTCGCATCTATGCGCGGGAACGCGCCGTTGTCGTAAAGAACTTCGCCGCCGACTATCGTCTCGACGACATCGCTCGCGTGCATCGAATGGACGACGAGATTCGGAAGGTCGAAACAAGGCGAGAGATGGATCCTGTCCAAGTCGACGACACAGAAATCGGCCTTCTTCCCGACTGCAATCTTGCCAATGTCGCCCCTGCCCAGCGCCTTTGCACCGTTCTTCGACGCCATCTCGATGATGTCCCACGGCGAGAGGGCGGTCGGGTCGTTTGCAAGCCCCTTGTGGATCAGCGAGGCAAGATGCATCTCCTCGAACATGTCGAGGTTGTCGTTCGAAGCAGGGCCGTCCGTTCCGAGCGCGACATTCACGCCAAGTTCCATCGCCCTAGGTACGCGCGCAAAGCCGCTCCCGAGCTTCATGTTGCTCGTCGGGTTGTGAATGAGCGAGACGCCCTTCTCGGCCATGATCCTGAAGTCGTCGTCAGTGCACCACACGCAGTGCGCGGCATATCCGCCGCAGTCGAGAAGACCCGTATCTGCAAGATATGCAATCGGCGTCTTGCCGTGGCGGGCGATGCACTCCTCGTGTTCCTTCTTCGTCTCGCTCACGTGGACGTGAAGCGGACGCCCGAGTTCCCTGTTCGCCGCCGCAAGCGCGCGGCAGAACTTCTCGTCGGTAAGATATTCGGAGTGAACACAAATATCTGCAGCAAGGCGACCGCCGGGCGACGTCTTGGCAAAGTCGATACACTCGTCGAGGCGTCCTGGGACGAATGAAAGCCCGACTCTGCATACGTTGCCGCGCATCCCTGTCGCCGCAAGAGCGCCAGCACCTGCGCGTGTGTGCTCGTACATGTCCGCAACGCATGTCGTACCACCAGCGAGCATTTCCATCGCGCCCCACGTCATTCCCGCAGCGACGTCTGCGTCCGTCATCTTCGCCTCAATGGGGAAGATCGCCTCCTCAAGCCAGCGCTGTAGCGGAAGTCCGCCGCCCACCCCACGCAAGAGCGTCATTGGCGCATGGCAATGGCAGTTCACGAGCCCGGGGATAACGAGGTGCGATTGGCGTGTCGTACTTGGCGCGGGACGCAAGTCAATCTTTGCGATCGTGTCGCCCTCGATCTCAATCGAGCCGAATCCGACAGTTCGATTCGGCAGAAGCATAAAGACGTTTTCAAGTTTCATTTATGTTCTCCTTTTAAGAGTTTTTTAACGCAGAGGCGCAGAGAACGCAGAGTGTTTTATAGGTTTTGAAATGTAATTTCTTTGTTGATGACAATATTTACCTTCATAATTCCTTCTCTGCGTACTTCGCGCCTCTGCGACTCTGCGTTAAAACCTAAACTGCCGATTTGATATTTTCCTTCAAAACAACTGAAACGGCAGAATCAATCGCCTCGGGGATAATGATCGGCAAGGCGTGTTCAGAGCCAGGGACTATCGTCACCGACGCCTGCGGAAATATCGACTTGAGGTACGCGGCGTTTTCGGCGCGCACGATTCCGTCGCGCTCGCTCTGGAAGATCGCGACCGGGCACTTGAGCCGCCCCGACGCCTTTAGTTCCTCAAGCTCTGCGCGTAGATCAATCTCGCGCAAGTATTCTAGCCCTCTGGCGAGATTCCTCTCCTCGTCGAGCATGTATGGATTCGGCTTGCCGTCTGGAATTCCGAAGAACCCTTCGCCATGCGTCATCTTGAGTCCTAACTCGAGCGCGGCAAGTCGCCTCTCCGACATCCCCGCCCAGTCGTTGTCCTTCATCATCCTCGCCGTCGCCGCGACAAGCACGAGCCCCTTTATCTTCTCGGGGTACGCCACAGCGAGACGAAGCGCGGCACTCCCACCCATAGACCACCCTACAAGAACGACTTCGTCCTCCGCCTCTACCGCCTTTTCTGGAAGACCTTCCAGCTGCTCGACGTATGAGAACACGCGGTCGCGCGGAAACGCGCAAAGATCCCACGCCTGCACGCTCGCGGACCAGCCGTTAAGGACAAAGGTCTTCACATTCCCTCACGATCCGCCGCGCAACGGCGAGCTTGGTCATAAGCGGCAGACGGTCGACTGAGCCGTCTTTTCGAACAAGAGTCACGCGATTGGTGTCGACGCCAAAACCAGAGCCCTTCTCCGTGACGTCGTTAGCGACGATCATGTCGAGGTTCTTCTCGCGGCACTTGCGCCGCGCTTCCGCGATGACGTCGTTTGTCTCGGCGGCGAAGCCCACAAGATAAGTGGGCGAGTGGATGATTGGGCGAGTGGGTGATTGGGCGGTTTTTGTTCTGCGACCAATCTCCTTGAGGATGTCGGGGTTGCGGACGAGCTTGAGCGTGTCGGACATCTGCCCCTTTTTTAGCTTCCTCGGCGCGCATTTCGCCGGCCGCCAGTCCGCAACTGCCGCCGTGGCAACAAAGATGGTTGGCTTTCCGCTCTTGGCTTTCGCCATCTCTTCTTCAACGGCGGCGAGCATATCTCTCGCGCTCGTCACGTCGATTCGCCTGACGCCCTTCGGCGTCTTGAGTGACACAGGTCCGGCCACAAGGACGACTTCATGCCCGCGCATCGCCGCAACGCGCGCGACGGCGAAGCCCATCTTGCCGGTCGACGGATTCGAGAGGAACCTCACCGGATCGAGATATTCGCGCGTCGGGCCAGCTGTTACGACAAACTTCATCGCTCATTCCTTGTTGAAGGGCTGCGACCCGCCCTGCGCGAAAAAGCCAAGCTTCTCAGCCTTAAGCGCTGCCTCCATGAAAGAGAGGCGATCCTTCTCCGCAAGTCGCCATACCTCGGCGGCGGTCAACGACGGCTTCGGACCGATTAAGGGACAACCCGACGCGGCGACGAGCATACGGACGGCGACAGGCGTAACGTCTGCGCCGTCGTGAAACCACTGCCCGCCCTTCTGCGTCGACACGAGCGACACGGCGCGGCTCGTCGTGCTCATGCCGTTCGTCGCGTACAATTCAACAAACGCGACCGCCGCGCATGTAAGGACAACCTCGTTCGTAGACGCGAGCGAGATCGCGTGGTCGACTTCGTTCTGCACGCTCGGCTCGAGGACGTCTTCGTCCACGAGCGGCTGTGCAGTTATGACTGCGGCGGCGACTATGAGAGAGCAGAACATGCGAGGTCGCAGAGTTTGTCGATCGACGGGTCGTCCGTCAGCTGGTGGAGGAAATTGCGGCGGAACTCAAGGTGATCGCGCTCGCGGCAGATGCGCCGCGAAGTCTGGTAATGAAGCCCTGAAAGCATCCAACCGACCTGGATCAAGACGAAGTCGGCAAGCGACGTTATGTCCTGATATGCGACGGGCATCCGCTTCTCTATGCAGTCGACTACGACGGGGTTCGGCGGGGCGCTAATAGCGAGGTTCCAGAACGCGCGGGAGTCGCTCTTCCAGTCGGTGTGCTCAACCTGGTCTTCGAGGACGCGGAATATGTCGAGCTTGTCGGCGTCGCGCACCGTGTGCGAACAGACCTCGGTGAGCTTGTCGAGCCCTTCCGGTATGTCGCGCCTGTTGTGATAGAGGACGGCATTCAAGATCGCGTCGCGCTTTCGCGTGTCGGAAACGAGCGCATCAAGCCAGCCCTTTTCCTTCACGATGTCGTGGGAAAAGACGGCATGGTCCACCGAGTCGGAGTCGCGGAAGGTATTGTAGAGCTTAAGTTGCTCGTACCGCCCAGTGTCGTGGAGAAGCGCCGCGACAAGAGCGGCCTCGCGCGTCTCGGCGTCGAACTTCTCGCCGTCGGCGATTAGTTCTGCGTTCTTCACGACAAACCCGGTGTGGATGCGTTTAAGGCGCATCAGCTTCGGCAGGGTCCCGTCCGGTTCCCTGTATCCGTCGACATATCCGTCGTAGAGTTTTGTCAGTTCCTCAAGCATCGCAGACTTACTCCGAAATCCTTACGCTAACAGCGCCTGTTCCCTTGCGAGGGGCGGGCGCTTCGCCTGTCTGGTGCATCTCGATCTTCGACGGCTTGGCAACCAAATCCTTCACGCGTCGCTTCGCGCCGTCATCGGCAGCAAGGAAATACCACGCCGCAAACACGGCGGCGGCGAGCAACACGACAAAAAGAACAAGCTTTAAGGCAGCAGACAGCTTCCCTCCGTCACTCTTGTCGCGCTTCTTCGTCCCCGCCTCGTGCAACGAGATGGGCGTTATGCCTTGGCGGCGCAATTCCGAATACACAGCATTGCGATCGGCGACTTCGATAGTCGTCTCGGCCATCTTGCCGTCGGCGGTCCTGTACGCTACTTCGAATTTCATACGAGCTTTATCCTCTTCCAGCCACCATTATACCATCTTACGAGCGTCCCTGCACAGATGACGACCACGTAAACGACCATCGTTCCCCATAGCGCCGTCATCGTGTTGTGCCACTTAGCGACAGCCCAGACGAGCGGCAGCCAAAGCCCGAAAGCGCAGAAAGTCATCCACCACATGACGAAATGCGTGTCGCCAGCGCCCTTTAGCGCGCCAGATACGATGACGTCCGTCGCGTCGAACACCTGCCACGCGGCCATCAGCAAAAAGAGCCAGAAGCCGAGGGCGTAGAACGTCGAGAGCCGCACGCCGGGGGAGGCGAAGAGAGAGAGGATCGGCCGGTAGAAGACGACCGCAAGAGCCGAAAGGACGGCGACGAGCAAAAGCCCGAGGGACAGTGTCCGCATCGCATCGCGGTGCGCCGCGGCGGAATCGCCGCGTCCCTGCGCCTGGCCTACGAGAGTGGCGGCGCATATCGAAAAGCCCTCCATCGGCGCGAAGAGGAAGTAGTTCACCTTGAAGCAGGCGTTCGAGACGGCGAACTCCTGATCGCCGATTCGTCCGGTGACAAAGACGAAAATCGTGAAGGAAAGTATGTTGAGCGCGGAATACGCGCCGCTCGGCACGCCGTAGCGCAGCACCTTCCCGACGAGCGGCCACAGGCCCGGCGCGGCAGATGCGCCGCAGTCCTCGCGCGAGCGTATGTCGCGCTCGGCGAACCATGCCAGAACGCCCCACTGGACG
>ERZ842401.5153-NODE-5153-length-14665-cov-7.761259_pt1 | contig 14665 bp, 18 predicted proteins | sample MGYA00521270_ERZ842401 | MGnify/ENA primary metagenome ERZ842401 (study PRJEB31892, sample SAMEA3878208) | bioreactor metagenome | biome: Moose rumen | place: Sweden | collected 2011-10 | study: EMG produced TPA metagenomics assembly of the PRJEB12797 data set...
TGTGTTATTTCTCCGCCTTCATATTTTGTAATGCATATTCACAGCACTGCCGCACGAGGTTGTTTACAGATACCTTCTCATGCTCGGCAATTTTACTCAGTTCGTCCAGAAGGCTTTGGGGCAAACGGAATGTCTTATTAATCATTTCTTCGGTTTGACGTACTTGAAACATGTATTCACTCACTCCTGTGTGTTTTATAGTCTTATTTGCATTCGCCGCAGTCTCAAAAGTACAGTGTCAAAAAGTATACGTTTTGGCACCGTACAAAATGCATTGCATAAAATCAAAAAATCGAGTAAAAAGTCTCAAAAAGTCCCTTGAAAATAATAAAAAAGTAATAAAACATAAAAATTATTGGACTTTGATTATCCCCTTTGCTATAATGAAGTTTGTAATTTCAATAGTCTCAAAACGTATACTTTATGAGACTATTCCATTGTGTTAAATTATTTTTGCATCAAAAAAAGCCCTGACAGTTGCACTAGCCTGTCAGGGCTTTTCGTTATTTTTACTTATAGATACGTTTTTCGATAGCTTTAGCTGTATCCGTCGTTGCCAAGCCGCCTTCGCTGGTTTCCCGGAGGCTCTTGGGCAGGGCTTTGCCGATACGATTCATGGCATCAATCACTTCATCTACAGGGATAACGGATTCAATACCTGCCAAGGACATGTCAGCAGCCAGCATAGCCTCAATCACAGCAAAGCCGTTGCGCTTGACACAGGGAACTTCTACCAGCCCCGCCACAGGGTCACAAACCAGTCCCAGAAGATTTTTGATGGACAACGCTACGGCGTTGCCGATTTGTGCAGGCGTTCCGCCAGCAAGTTCCACCAAAGCTCCCGCTGCCATACCGGCTGCCGTACCGCATTCCGCCTGACAGCCACCGGCGGCTCCGGCAATCGAAGCGTTCTGGTCGATAACCATGCCAATACCGGCAGCGGTAAACAGGGCGTAAACAATTTCCTCCTCTGAAAGATTCCGCTCCATTTTCGCCGCATACAGGGCTGCGGGAACAATGCCACAGGCCCCCGCCGTAGGGCAGGCCACAATACGGCCCATAACAGCGTTGACTTCACTGATGCCCACAGCATAGGCAGCTGCGCTTAACACCTCCTGTCCCATATAGCCATTTTGCCGATAGGCATAAAGTTTCTTAGCATCACCACCAGTCAAACCGCTCAGGGATTTTTCTGTATTCTTTATCCCACGTTCAATGGATGCCTGCATAACCTGCCAATTTCCCTGCATGGAAAGCATTATCTCCTCACGCGTTTTTTGACTGTCGTGCATTTCCCGTCTGATGACAATTTCATGCAGAGCCGTATTTTCAGTTTCGGCCTTTTTTATTAACTCACGGATATTGTTAAAATTCAGCATTCTATTTCTGACTCCTAAATAGCAGGAATGGCAAAAGCATATTCCACGCTTTCAGCCTGTTGACATTCTGCGATTACTTGTACATCCGGTTCTTCGTCCAATTCCATAATCATCATGGCGGTTTCGCCCCGGTTTTGCCGCGATACTCGCATAAAGGCAATGTTCACTGCCGCATGAGCAAGTATCTGGGTAACTCTGGTGATAACGCCCGGACAGTCATGATGAATGGTAATGAGCGCCGGATATTGTCCGGTTAATTCCACCGTATAACCATCGATATTGGAAATCATAATATTGCCGCCGCCCACGGATGCACCACGAACTCTGGCGGTGCGGCCAGAACGCCCGACCAAATAGATAACTGCCGTATTGGGATGAGCGTCTTCCAGATTCACGGTCTGAAAACTAAATTCCAGCCCTTTAGCAGAAGCAATGCTTAATGCATTGCGAATGCGTTCATCCTCCGGGGCAAAGCCTAAAATCCCCGCCAGCAATGCCTTGTCCGTACCATGCCCCCGATAGGTACGGGCAAAAGAACCGTGCAGGTTAATCTCCGCCCGCACCGCTTCTTCACCCAAAATCTTTCGCGCCATAAGTCCCAGACGCACTGCTCCGGCTGTATGCGAACTGGACGGACCAATCATCACCGGTCCTACAATATCAAAAACTCCGTGCATGTTCTCTCTTTCCCTTTTCACTTAAAAAAGCCTTCCCCATGGGGAAGGCTTAAAAATTTCTCACTTTAATAAGCCATGGTTGCGCAGAGCGTCTTCCAACTGTTTTTCATGCTGGGGTTCCATCTCGGACAGAGGCATGCGCAAAGGACCTGCGGCGTAACCAAGTTTTCGCATAGCAACCTTGACGGGAATCGGGTTAACCTCACAGAACAAGGCATCAATGAGGTCAGCATATTCCACCTGTAATTCCTCAGCTTTTTTGGTATCGCCATCAAAGAAAGCCTGACACATAGCATGAGTCTCTTGCGGTGCCACATTCGAGAGCACAGAGATTACGCCCTTGCCCCCCAAAGACAAAATCGGTACAATCTGGTCATCATTACCGGAGTAAATATCCAGATTATCCCCTACAGCAGCGCGCAGGCGCAAAATCTTGGACAGATCTCCGTTTGCTTCTTTTACGGCCACAATATTGGGATGTTTGGAAAGTTCCACATAAGTAGACGTGGCAATGGCAACGCCGGTACGGGAAGGCACGTCATAGAGGATGATGGGGATATTCACCGCATCCGCAATAGCCGTGTAATGCGCAATAAGACCTTTCTGTGTGCATTTGTTATAATAAGGCGTTACCACCAGCAGGGCATCCGCGCCAACACGCTCAGCATACCGGGAAAGCTCTACGGCATAACTGGTTTCATTGGAGCCAGTACCAGCAATCACCGGTACACGTCCCTTCACATGGTCAACCGCAAATTTGATTGCTGCGCGATGTTCCTCATCACTCATAGTTGCCGATTCACCAGTAGTGCCCGTAATGATGATGGCATCGGTATGATTCTTTATCTGGTCATCAATAATCCGGCCCAATTCCTCAAAGTTAATGCCATCTTCTGTATACGGTGTTATAATGGCTACGCCCGCGCCACGAAAAATTGTCTTCTTCATGAAAAGCCCTCCCAGTAGTCTAATCTTAACTGTCTATAATTATCACACGATAATCCGTCAAAGTCAACGGTATACAAGCGCCTTGGCATTTATTGCGCAAAATTTTACAGATTACGCACGAAACCGTTCAGGAAATAACCGCGCCCATAGCTTCTTTGACAATCTGTTCCGGCACATCATTTCTGCAAGTCACCTGACCGATTTTTTCCATAAGCACCCAGGTGACCTTACCACCCACAGTTTTCTTGTCATGGAAAATATCCCCGTACATAGCATCTACGGTTACACCTCCAGCCTGCACCGGCAGATGATAAGACGCAACTATTTTTTGTACACGCTCAAAATCTGCTGCATTAATCATGCCTAATCCCCGGCTGATATGCGCAGCACCAATCATGCCTGTGGCTACGGCTTCACCATGATTATAACGCACATACCCCGTTTCCTTTTCAATGGCATGGCCGATGGTATGACCGAAATTCAATATCCGCCGCAGACCTGTCTCCTTCTCATCCTGACTAACCACAGCCGCTTTTATCTCGCAGGAACGGGCAATCATATGCACCAAAGCCTCCGGTTCCAACGCAAGCACTTGTTCCTTGTGCTCCTCCAAAAATTGAAAGAAATCTTCATCATAAATAATGCCATACTTGATGATTTCGCCCAGACCGGTATAAACCTCCCTGCGCGGCAAAGACTCCATGCAATTGAGTTCCATGAACACCGCCTGCGGTTGATAAAAGGCACCGATAAGATTTTTGCCCAGTTCGTGATTTACGGCTACCTTGCCGCCCACGCTGGAATCCACCTGTGCCAAAAGGCTTGTAGGCAGTTGTACAAAGGGTACCCCCCGCATATAGGAAGCTGCCACAAAGCCTGCCAAATCTCCTACCACGCCGCCGCCCAGAGCAAAAATCGGGGATTTACGGTCTAATCCCAACTCAATCGCCCGCGTAAAAACATCATTGGCCACCGTGAGATTTTTGGAATTTTCACCGGCAGGAATCTGTATGATTGACACATTAAGACCGGCCTTGCCCAAAAGGTTCTGCATCATCTGTCCATAAAGAGGGCCGACATTGGTATCCGTAATCAACAGTGCCTGCTTGCTGTAGCCTGCACTTTGGACAAAATTCATAATCTCCTGCCCAATATCGTAACCTATGACAATATCATAGCTTTTTTTCCCTAAATCGACCCGCACTTTACGCATGGAGTACACCTCTCGTCTTTAATGTCCTTACAATTATCTCCACCACCTGCAAGGGAGACAACTCACTGGTATCCACAAAAAAATCCGCCTGCTTATAAAATTCTTCCCGTTGTGCCAAAAGTTTTTCCACAGCCTGACGCCTGTCCCCCTTGTCCTCTTTGTCCAAAACCGGACGCGTGCCACGGCTTTGCGTGCGTTCCAGCACGGTATCTACATCAGCCTTGAGGCAGATCATTACACCGCTCTTTTTTAATGCTTCCACATTGGCAGGATTTTTGACTGTCCCACCACCGGTGGAAATCACGGCATTGCGGCGTTTTGACAGTCTTAAAGCCAGCTCGTGTTCCTGCCTGCGGAAATGTTCCTCGCCAAATTTTGCAAAAATCTCTGGAATGGTCATACCGGCTTCTTCTTCGATTTTTGCATCCATATCGATAAAGGCACATCCCAGTCTTTGCGCCAGCATCTTGCCTGTACTGCTTTTACCGGTGCCCATAAAGCCAATCAAAATGACGTTACGCATGAACGCACCAATCCTTTCCAATGCGCTGCTTGTAAGTGTCCATAGCCGATTTAACATCCACCATAGCGTCACCGCCAAACTTTTCACAGACAGCCTGAGCCAGCACAAAGGCCACCATAGCTTCGCCCACAACGGATGCAGCAGACACGGCGCAGGTATCACTGCGCTCCTTGCAGGCCAGCACGGCCTTCCGGCTTGCAATGTCAATGGACTTCAAGGGAGTCATCAAGGTGGGAATCGGCTTCATTGCGGCTCGTACCACAATGTCCTCACCATTGGTCATACCGCCTTCCAAGCCTCCGGCTCGGTTGGTCTTGCGCTGGATTCTCCCATCTTCCCAAAAAATTTCATCATGAATCTCGCTGCCGGGAAGATTGGCACACGCAAAGCCTGCACCGATTTCCACCCCCTTGATGGCCTGAATAGACATCATGGCAGCAGACAAGCGGGCATCCAACCTCCTATCCCACTGAATATGACTGCCCAGCCCTACAGGAGCACCTTGAACGATAACCTCAAATATACCGCCCAATGTATCACCAGCAGCCTTAGCCTCATCAATGCGGGCTTTCATCCGGGCTTCCGCCGCACGGTCATAACAGTTAAGCTCTGAACCATTTTCCTGCCCAATCACGTTTCGGTCAATTTTTGACGGGTCAATTGCCACACCACCGATATTGGTCACCTGAGAAACAACCTTTATTCCCAAATCCCGCAGGAAGGCTTTGCATACAGCCCCCACCGCCACCCGCATGGTGGTTTCTCTGGCACTGGAACGCTCCAGAATATCCCGCACATCCTCGCGAGCATATTTTAAGACCCCCGTCAAATCCGCATGTCCGGGGCGGGCTGCCGTAACTTTTTCTCCTTCCCTCGGACCAAAAGCAGCCATGCGTCCATTCCAATTGGCAAAATCTTTATTTATCACCTGCAATGTCAGAGGCCCGCCCAAGGTTTCATCAAAGCGCACTCCCGAGAGAACTTCCACCTTGTCCGTCTCAATCTTCATGCGACCTCCCCGTCCATAGCCCTGCTGGCGGCGGGCAAGTTCCCGGTCAATATCGTCTTTGTTCAGCTTCAGTCCTGCCGGCAGCCCCTCTAGGATTGCCGTCAACCTTGGCCCATGGGACTCCCCTGCCGTCATAAAACGCAGCTTGCTCATAAATAACACCTCATCTGTTGCAAAATTAAACAATTATATATAGTTTAATGGATTGTTATGTATAAAGCAAGTTTTCTCTATCGTATTTTTGTCTATTTTGCAGGTACAGCGTAGATATTCAACAGCATATCTACCATAAGGCTATCCCCTTTGACCGTCACAGACATATCCTCTACCTCCACCAGTCTTTCTCCATTTTGCAGTCCCTGCAAAAACTTCAACAGGCCAAAATAGCTGCCTGTAAGTTTAACCTTAAGGGGCAGGCATATTTTATCCGTATCGGTCATCAATTTTTGTGGGCTTACCATTTCCAGCTGCATTTCATTTTTCAATGCCAGCCGCTCCACCGACATAATAAACACCCCCTGCCCGATATCCTCAGGCAGGAAGCTGCGGACACGTTTTTCCCGCTTGTCTATTTCAGCCTGATATTCCTTAAAATTCAAATGGGCATTTTGAAAATTGGTAATCTGCGTCACCTTGCTGGCTGACTGCGCCGCCTGCCGTGCATAATCAGCAGCGCCAGCGGCCAATGGTTTATGCAGGCAAAAATAAAACAGCAGCCCCAAGAGCAAGGTGCCTGCACTGCCGACTGCCACTATGACATAACTATCACGACAAGTTGTCGTTAACTTCCCCAGAATCTTTTCCATTACGCCCCGACTTCCAATCTACAGACACAGAAAAATTTAACCTACCCGATGTTCCAGCCTGCCCCTTGACCCAGAGTGCATTATCCAATTTCACCCCTTGAGCAAACACGTCCCTATCGGCTTCTAACTGCCCCAAAAATTCAGCCAATGCATCATAGCTTACCGCCTGTCCTTCCAAAAAAAGCTGCCCACCATCAGCACTCAGATGTAAGGCCGTTAAATTCACGCCTTCTGTGGTATTCGTTCCCAAGTGCACCAACAAACTATACCAGGATATCCCCTGCCTGTTTATATCCATTAACAGCTTTTCCCGTGTATCTATCGCGGCTGCTCTGGCTTCTATAATTTCCATCTCACTTTGTTCAGCAGAAAGGCGCATTAATTCCTGCTCCTGCGCCAAAGCCCTGCTTTGATTCTGTTTGTAATGACAGATATCAAAGACCAGCAGCAAAGAGCACGCTAATGCCAACAGCCCCAGCCAGGCCGACAATATGTGCCTGATTGCCAGCCGCTCACCACGGCGGTGCTTAAAACCGGCTGTTTCCCGTTGTCCATTACGCAGATAAGACAGCACTGCGTTCTGCGCGCCTCCAATGGGGGGAATTATATCAGCCGGAGATAGTTCTGCCTGCACAAAAGCTTGCTCTACTTCCTGTAAATAACCATGACGCACGCCCATAATGGTGCACTGTCCTCCATTAATTTCCATGGGCTGACAGATACAAGCAAAATTCTCTGCGCTCAGGCCGCGAGCCAATAATTTATCATCAAATTCCCAATAAGCCGCCTCCTGCTGCTCCTCCATATTCAAATCTGCCGGAAGCTGCAAAGCATAGCCTAATATTTCTTCCTCCGGCAGGACAAAGAGCACAGGTATCTTATGCCAGTCCTTTCTGGCAATTTCCAGCGCAGCCTGACCGATAATTTCCTCCAAGCTAAGTCCCGCTGCAATAAATGCCTGTTTTCCATCCTCTGCCTGCCAGCCTTCCTGAGCCAACATGTATTTTTTCAGCTCATAGGCACCATTCTCCCCACTGGGCAGCAATGCTATAAATTCCCTGTCTGTTTCGTACAAAAAAGTTCTAAGGTGCCCAGCCCAGCCATACATAATGTTTTCCCTCTTTTCGCAGAATCCCTTTGATCATAACATGAGGTTCGATTATTTCATCCAATGCTGAACTGCGGCGAAACGCTGTGGCAATCAGGTAAATATTTCCTCCCCAACTGCGGGCAAAAACCGTGTAAGGCAATCCTTCCCACTCGCCACTATCCAAAGAAATCATCTCATTTTCCTGCAACCCTGCCAATATGCGATCATCCTGTTTTAATTTCAACCACTGTTTTTCTGCCATACTCTCAGCAACTAAACGCATCTCCATTTCCTGCCGGAATGCCTCCCCATTTTTAGCCCCCTGCTGCGCAAAAGAAATAAGTCCCTGCCCCATAAGCAGCATGGTAAGGAGCAAAACCAAGGCCGTCAGCGAAGTTATCCCCTGCTGCTTAGGGCTGCGGCAGATAAACGGCTGTACACATGGTATATTCATGCTTTGTCATCTCACTTTTGCCAGTCAGGCGCAATCTATACACATCAGGATAATTCTCATCCCGGCCTGCGGTTAATTCCACAATAGTCACCGAGGCCAGCGCGTGATTTCCCGTAAGCGGAGCATCATCACTGCTGCGCACCAGTTTTTGCAAGCCTTCCATATTATGAACCATATAACGAACTCTTATTTCCCGTCCCGGTACACTATCGGTATATAAGGGATTGGGACGGCTGACTATTTCCAGTCCCTGACGTGGATAAGGAACGGGGTTGATTTCCTTTCCTTCCATAATTTCCTCCGTCATCCGCACAAAAGCACTTTGCACTTCCTGTACCAATTCCGCATCCGCCAGCGTGTAAAAATAAGCTTTCATACACCAGCAAAAGATGGTCGTAACAGCCATGAACAGCAGTACCAATAATGGCAGAGCAATTATTGCCTCCCAAAGAACAAAACCTTCTTCACTTGTATCTGACCAAAGAGCGCTTATATTCCTGCTTTCCATATCTGCCCTTTACCTCCCAGAAAACCGTAATGGTCAGCTGCCAAAGCCCTCCATCTTCAATCGCCTCCGTCATCACCTGATAGCGGCTGTCATTTTGCTGCAGGTCGTCTATAGCGCCTTGATAGTCCATATGCTGTGGCAAATTCCCCTCTCTGGCCAAAAGTGCCTGCGCATAAGATATCTGGCTGCGGGCCAGATAATCTGCCCGCCCCGTCACTGCCTCTACAGCCTGCAATTCTGCTGCCTTTACATACATGCTCACTGTCGCTGCCATAGCAAGCAGGAATATACTCAAAAGCATGTTTTCCCAGAAGAAAAAACCGGACTGGTTTTCATTTTGCAACGCCGCCACGCTCCATTCGAATCCTTCCACCTTTACTGACCATAATTCTTTGCCCATCCTGAGGATAGCCTTGATAATAAATGAGTATGGTCATCATGTCTCCGTTTTTTGGCTGGCCATTGGCCCGAAAAAACAGCTCCACAGGAGCATCAAAAATCGTTTTTCCCTGTTCCTGATGAATTTTTACGGCCTTCACACCGGGCAGATAATGATGACTGCCGATAATATCCCGGCCACTGCCTGCAATCTGGTTGTAATCCGGAAAAAGCTTAATAAATACATAATGCCTGCGCGACTCTTTTGCTCCATAGCCCCAGGCAGATTCTTCTGTCATACGGCTCATATTCTGACAATAGCGAATCGATGAAAGCAGCTGCTCCGCCTCATATTCTACCGCAGCCTGCCGATAAAACTTACAAGCTTCCGGCACCGCACGGGCCGCTAAAATCATCAGCAATGCGATAAGCAAAATAACCTCCAGCAGCATAGTCCCTGCTTGTTTATCCTCGATTACCATAACCATTTCTCCAAATGTGCCCGGATAAAATTTCCTGCTGCAAAGGATAGCAATGCGCCTATCGCCAAAAATGGGCCAAAGGGTATCGGCGTATATCGCTGAATACGCCCCTGGCAGAACAGCAGGCCGCCATATCCTACCCCCAGACAGGACGCTAACAGGAGACAGAGCATAATGTCCTCCCAGCCCAGCCATAAGCCCAAAGGTACAGCCAGTTTAACATCCCCCAGTCCCAAACCGCCATGTGTCAGATACCGCAAAGCCCCCAACAGTCCACTCCCCAGCAAGGCTCCCAAACCAGCCCTGACCGCATCAATATGTCCGCAAACTATGGGCAAGCCGCCCAACAGAAACAGCAAAATTACCAGCCGATCATAAATCAAGCCATAGCGCCAATCATAGATTGCGATGAGTACCAAAATACCTGCCATAACCATGAAGAGCACAGCCTCCATTACCGGCAGCTGCCATGCCAGCCCCAAAAGCACGAACATCAGTCCACACCATTGGCCTTGTACATCTGCCAGCATTGACCAGTCAAACCGCTGCGGTATATTACTGTTCAACTTTTTTGCCATTGCCAAACTCCCCGGCAGTATGCCCGGCACAAACAGCTCTTGCCCCCGCCAAACTATTTGCCTCGCTCTTGCGCAAATCGTAATCGGCATTCTCCTCCAACGTAATTATCTCACCGCTCTTTAACTTACACTTGCCCTTGGGCGGTTTAAGACTGGATAAGTCATGGACATACTCGGTCAAAGCGTTGATATCAGCTGGTTCATAGCCGTTCTCCAGCTGATAAACCGCAATGGCCGCATCCAAAGTGGTCAAATCACTCTGCACCTTGGCGGTATTCGCAGTTATGATGCTTGCAGAAAACTTGGGCACTGCTACTGTGGCCATAATCCCCATAATCATGACGGCAATTAATACCCCCAGCAGGGAAAAACCTGCTTGCTTTGATTCAGACATAAGCAACCTCCTCACTGTACATTTTTTCTCATATTTTTCTAATTAAAAGAGTCTTCTATAAGAAACACGTTTTTCCTGCTTTTATTTTTAATTCCTTACCCATACATGTCAAATAAATTATTTGCTTTTATTCTGTAAATTTGCTATAATATCGTGGTCTTGCGATAGGGCTGTTTTCTTAATCGATGATGACTTTATTAGCAGGGCATGCGTACAGATTTAGCTATCATCCTATCCGGGTGAAGCTTCCCCAACCAGAATTCCTGCTATCACCACGTAGTAGGAATTTTTATTTTCCATACGATTAAAGCCCACCACATTTCCTGTGGTGGGCTTTTGCCAACTATTTTATCCAATCAGTTCATAGCCTGCTTCGGTAATCACCTGTGCAAACTCCGTCCGGGGAATTTCCCGCTCGGCGGTCACCCTGGCCGTACCAGCTTCGAGATTTACCTCCACAGCCGTTACACCGTCCATTTTCGAGAGCGCATCATTTACATGTTTCTGACAATGCGCACACATCATTCCTTCAATTTTAAGTTCAGTCTGCATAGCCATTTCTTTTTCTTCCTTTCCGACAGCTCCCTGTCCTTCCTGATTATCGTTATTATCTGCCAGCCTGTCTGTGCCCCGCTCCGGCTTGAAAGACCGCAGCCGCAGCGCATTCAGGACAACGCATACACTGGATAAACTCATGGCCGCCGCCCCAATCATCGGTGACAACTTGATTCCAAAGGCAGGATACAAAAGGCCTGCCGCCAGGGGAATGCCAATGATGTTGTATATAAATGCCCAGAAAAGATTTTCCTTGATATTGCGGATAACCGCCTGAGATAATTTTATGGCACTTACCGCATCCATGAGATTGCTGCGGACAAGCACCGCATCGGCACTGTCCATTGCCACATCCGTACCTGCACCAATGGCTATACCCAAATCTGCCCGGGCCAGAGCCGGAGCATCATTGATGCCGTCACCAATCATAGCCACCTTATGTCCTTCAGCCTGCAAATTGGCAATATGCGCTTCCTTCATAGCGGGCAGTACACCGGCAATGGATTTTGTCAGCCCCAGACGGCGGCGGACAGCTTCTGCTGTACGTTCATTATCTCCCGTAAGCATAATGACCTCCAGCCCCATAGCAGAAAGCGCCCTTATCGCTTCTACACTGGATGCTTTTTCCCGGTCTGCTGCGGCGATAATCCCGGCCAGTTGTCCGTCCTGTGCAAAAAGCAGCGGGGTCTTGCCTTCATCGGCCAGTCTTGTAAGTTCTTGGCGGCAGGCCGTGGTATCCACGCCCTGTTCCTCCATAAAGGCCTCATTTCCAGCAAGGCAGGCTTTTCCCTTTACCTTTCCTTGCAAGCCCCGCCCAATAACGGCCTGAAATTTTTCTACCGTCACCGGCAGTATATTCTTTTCCTCCGCACAGGCAAGAATGGCTTCTGCCAGTGGGTGCTCACTGCCCTTTTCCAAACCGGCAGCCAAGGCCAGCAGCTCATTTTCCGTCATGGACACAGGCAGGATATCCGTAACCAGCGGACGGCCTTCGGTAATGGTGCCGGTTTTATCCATGACCACCGTATCTACGGCCTGCGCGATTTCCAACGCCTCGCCTGATTTGATGAGAATGCCGTTTTCTGCGCCCTTGCCGGTTCCCACCATAATGGCTACAGGCGTAGCCAGCCCTAATGCACAGGGACAGGAGATAACCAGAATGGATATGGCAATGGAAAAGGCAAATTCCACGCTTTCTCCCATAGCCAGCCAAAGTCCACCTGCCAAGAGCGCAAGAAAAATAACCACAGGAACGAATACACCGGCAATCTTATCGGCAAGCCTTGCCATAGGCGCCTTGCTGGCACTGGCCTCATCCACCAGCCGGACAATCTGGCTGATGGTCGTATCACCGCCCACCTTCTCGGCACGGAAGTGAATCGCTCCGGCCTTGTTCAAGGTGGCCGAAGTCACGTTATCTCCTGCCTGCTTAAACACAGGCAGGCTTTCCCCCGTAATAGCGGATTCATCCACACTGGTCTGCCCCGAAAGAACCACACCGTCTGCGGGGATACGCTCACCGGGGCGCACGATAATCTCATCTCCCACCGCCAGCTGTTCAGCCGGAACGGAAATTTCCCGACCATCCCGCAGCACATTAGCCTGCTTGGGTGCAAGGTCCATAAGTTTTGCCAATGCCTCACCGGTTTTGCCCTTGGCCTTGGCCTCCATATATTTGCCAACAGTAATTAATGTGACAATCATGCCTGAGGACTCAAAGTAGAGATTGCGGCTGTATTCAGCCACTAAAGCCATATCGCCATGACCTAATCCCCACCCCATGCGCAGCAGCGCAAACGCGCCAAAGACCGCTGCTGCCATGGAGCCCATTCCCACGAGGCTGTCCATATTCGGCGCTCCCTGCAAAAGATTGCGGAAGCCGTTTATGTAGTATTTTCTATTCAGATACATAATCGGCAGCAACAGCAGGAATTGCACAAAAGTAAAAGTAATGGCATTCTCCGGGCCGGCGAATAGTTCCTGCATAAGTTGAGGAATCGGCAGTCCCAGCCATGCGTAAAGCAATGGATGGACAGCAATGTACATCAAGGGCAGGAGAAAGACCACCGACAGCCATAGCCGCTGCTTCATCCCCGCTGCTTCCCCTGCGAGCGGGTCATCTTTCCCCTTTGCCCTTTGTTCTGCCTTTTCCCCTTTCAGGCTGGCTCCATACCCCGCCTTTTCTACAGCTTCTATGATTTGTACAGGACTCACTTGCCCCTCATCATAAAAAAGCTGCATGGAGTTTGTCAGCAAATTGACGCTGACCTTCTCTGTTCCTGTCAACGCCGTTACGGCTTTTTCCACTCTGGCGGAGCAGGCCGAACAGGTCATACCGGTAATGGCAAACCGTTCTTTTTTCATGCAATCACCTCGCTTAACGAACCATCTTGCCCAAGAGCATAACGAGTTCATCCACAACTGCATCATCTCCTGCGCGTATATCGTGAACAACACAGCTTTTGATATGCTCGGACAACAGTTCCTTATTAAATGCTCCCAATGCTGCCTGAATGGCACTGACCTGCGTCATGATATCCACGCAATAGCGGTCTTCCTCCACCATGCGGCGGATGCCCCGCACCTGACCTTCGATACGGTTCAGCCGGGATATCAGTTTCTTGTATTCCTGACCATCCCTGTCGCGGTGTTTATGCTTTACCGCGCCACAGCAGCAGTTTTCAGCAGAAGTTTCCATAAAAGCCTCCATACACAGTAAAAAATACCCCCTACAGGTATAAATATTATACCTGTAGGGGGTATATGTCAAGCTGCAAATCACAACCAAAACGTACTTCCCGCTGTTCTCAAACTTCGCGATAAAACATTTCGCACCACTTGAAAGACTATAATTGTTGAATAAAAGCCAGTGACTTCAACGGCTTGCCCAATAAGTTCTGTAAATACGTCAAAAAAAGATTTTCTGCCTGCATCAGCATTGCTCCCGTTATCCTAAGTTCCGACGGATTTTCCCAGTCGTAATCCCTAAGGTCAAGGATAAACCTGCGCAGGCTGTCAGATAAGGAAACGGCTCCTGCCTCACGGCAATCAGCACACAGAACACCTCCCGCATTAAAGCTAATATAGGCATCTCCAACCACAGGAGCACCACAGCGCAGGCAATGCTCAAAGTGCAGCTGCATGCCGGTAAATTCCAAAAGCTGAATCACCGCTATCAATGCTGTAATTCTGGGATTGCGCACCTCAAAGGAATCCAGAATATAGAGGAGACGGGCAAACATCTGCGGCTCGGCCTGTCCGGGCGGCAGGAACTCCCGCAAAAATTCAGCCACGAAGCTGCCATAGGCCATAACCTCCAAATCCTCGGACAGCTTTTTGTAATGTTTCTTCAACGTGCACTGCCGTACCGTATCCACCCGCTTGCCCTCGGTAAGCTGCACCTCAACACTGGAAAACATCTGCATGCCGGCAGAAAGGGGGCTGCGCGGGCGGCGGCAGCCAAAAGCCGCGGCCTCTACAAGACCGCGGTCATAGGTAAAGAGCGTCACCATCTTATCCGCTTCGCCCCAATTTTTCGAACCCAGCACTACAGCAGCAGTCTGATAACCAGCCATTACTCTTTCTCCCCGCCAGCTGGCATATCGCTGATGCGCTTAGGCATAACAGCACCTGCCGTCAGCATATACTGCAAAGCCGATTCGCTGCTGATA
>ERZ842401.5155-NODE-5155-length-14662-cov-19.349216_pt1 | contig 14662 bp, 14 predicted proteins | sample MGYA00521270_ERZ842401 | MGnify/ENA primary metagenome ERZ842401 (study PRJEB31892, sample SAMEA3878208) | bioreactor metagenome | biome: Moose rumen | place: Sweden | collected 2011-10 | study: EMG produced TPA metagenomics assembly of the PRJEB12797 data set...
AAGTGCGCAGAGGCGTAAAGAAAGAATTTCGTAAAAAACACAAGTGCGCAAAGCGAAAAATATACTTTTTAGTGAAAAACACAAGTGCGCCGACGTGAAAAAGTACTTTTACGGAAAAAACACAAGTGCGCAGAGGCGTAAAGAAAGAATTTCGTAAAAAACACAAGTGCGCAAAGCGTGAAATATACTTTTTAGTGAAAAACACAAGTGCGCAGAGCACGCACAGCGTGAATTTCAAAAAACACAAGTGGGGAAACACGAAAAAGTATATTTTGAAGAAAAACGCGCGTGTATAAACGTAAAAAAAATTGAGAAACACGCTGTGCGTGTGCGCCGACGTGAGAAAAAATTTGAGAAACACGCTGTGCGTGTGGATAAGGAGAAGAAAAGAATGGAAGAAGAAAATTTTGTGGAAAAGCGGTTGGACGCGGTCGAAATGAAGCTCGCGTATCTTGAGGATTTCACGGCAAAGCTGCAAGAAGTCGCCGTTGAGCAGGGGAAGACGATTGATATTTTGCGGGAAGAGAATAAACTCCTCTCGTCGCGCCTTCGCGATTTGATTGACAACCTCGAGGAAATCCCGAACAGGAAACCGCCGCACTATTAAGGAGAATTTTTATGGCAGAAGTGCATAACGTAAAAAAAAGCACGCAATTCAAGCGTGAACACAAAGAAGATTACGGCAAAGAGAAAATCAAAATCTTGTACAGCGATGAATATCTCGTCGTTATCGAAAAGCCGTCGGGGCTTCTCTCGGTGCCATACCCCGGAAGCAAGAGTCGAACTGCGCTGGGGATTTTGGAGAAGATTTTTCAAAAAGAAGGCAAGAAGGTCTACACGGTGCATAGGCTTGACCGCGACACGTCGGGCGTGATGATGTTTGCGCTGAGCGAAAAGGCGCAGAAAAAGATTATGGACAGCTGGCACCAGATGGTGAGCGAGCGGCTTTATCGCGCAGTGGCGGAAAATCCGAAAAAGTGGACATTATCGGACGCGGGGCTGATTGATGACGAGCTGGCGTTTAATGCGCACAATATGGGCTTTGTGCCGAAAGCGGACGCGAAGCCGAAAAAGGGGAAAAGCAAGGGTGTGCAGACGCTTTACGACAAAAATATCATCGGCAGCGGCGAAAATATGAAGTTTAAGACCGTCGCCGCGCGCACGCATTACAAAATGCTTATTAAAGGAGAAACGCACACGATGTTTGAGCTTTCGCTTGACACGGGAAAGAAAAACCAAATCCGCGCACACCTCGCCTCGAAAGGTTTTGTGCTTGCAGGAGATGAGAATTACAGGGCGAAGACTGACCCGTTTCATCGCCTCGCTTTGCACGCGCGAACGCTTTGCTTTACTCACCCGTTCACGAAAGAGCAAATGAGGTTTGAGGTCGCAGAGCCTGAGGAATGGGCGGAATATGTGAAAAAAGGCGACAAAAATCCAAAACCTCCCGTGTGGCAAAAAAAGAATGACAGAAATGAAAATCGTGATATAATGAATATTAAGGCAGAAAGAGCATTTTCTAAAAAGCAGATGGCGCACATGGACTTTATGGAGCGAATGAAGGCAATGCACCGCGGGGGGCGGTAAGGAGAGAGCGTGAAAAGAGCGATAGAAAGGCGAATTGTTACGATTATAGCGATGGTTTCTCTGTTGCTCTTTTTTTCGTGCAGGATTTTTTGGCAGCAAGAGGCAGGGCAAGCGGAAAAAGAGGGCGAAAAGAGAGCGATTGAGGCTGTGTTTGTAACGCCGTACGCGACAGAAGAGGGCTTGAACAATGCTTTTTGGCTGAAAAAACTCGCATTGGAGCAAAAAATTGCGATAAACTGGCGCGTTATCACTCCTGAAAGCTGGGAAGCGGAGAAAGAAGCCGTGTTATCGGGCAAAAACGCGCCTGACCTCTTTATCAACGCCCTTGAAACGAGCGATTACGCACGCTATCCGCTGAAATTCGAGAATTTTGCGAAATATATCGGCACTTCTACGCCGAATATCGCAAAGATGTTCCGCGAAACAAAGAATTTAGTCGCCGCCGCCACCGTGTACACAGGCGAAGTGTTCGCTTTGCCCTCGTATTCCGCTCTGGAATTGCCGCAAAGTTTTTCTCACAGCGCAAAAACAGTCGTGTTTATCAATCAAGCGTGGCTCAAAAAGCTCAATCTCCTCATTCCCGAAACGCTCGACGAGTTTGAATCGACGCTGCGCGCTTTCCGCGAGAACGATTGCAACGAAGACGGAGAAGCGACGGACGAAATCCCGTTCGATTTTTACGGTTGGGACAAAAGCCAATTCTCCGCTCTGATGTTCTTAGGCTCTTTCGGCGTGCAGCTGACGGACGGCGGCAAAAACGGATATTTTCTTGAAGATGAGGTCGTGAAAAACTTTTTTATTGACGAGCGATATAAAACGCTTCTCTCTCGATTGGCGAAATGGTACAAAGAGGGCTTAATCCGCGATGCGTCGCTGACGAGTGATTACAGAGGGTATCGAGAGCGGTCGCACGGGGACAAAGAGGGAAGAGCTTTGGTCGGAGCTGTGATAGGCAAAGAGGAAACGGAGCAGTTTGGGGAGAAAATCGCCTCGCAATACCGCGTTATGCTGCCGCCTGTGGCTGAAGCGGACGGGGAGAGGGCGAAATTGTGCTGGAGTTATGATAATTTGGCGCTGCAAGCGAACAAAGTGAGCCTTAATGCCGCGTGTGCGAAAAAAGAAGCGGTGATTGCGTTTTTAGACAGCCTGTATTTGACGGAAAACAGCATATATTCGATGTTTGGCGATGAAAATTTCGTGGCGACAGGGGAAAACGCCGATTTTGTGATAAAAAACAACATTGAAAACGCAAATTGCTTCGGCGAATACGGGCCGCACTATGTGGAATCGGGCTTGTCGCTGGAAATCCCCGAAAGCTATGTGTATGCACAGCTGGAAAGGGCGCAATATCAGAAATTAAAGGTGAAAAAAGAGAATATTTATCCTGAAATCTTCTTGAAATATCCTGCGCTGCAGCATAAAGACATTGCGGCGATTGAAGCGGAGGTGAGGAAGGAAGCGCGGGCGTTTGCAGCCTCAGTTATCCGCGGGGAGCGGGAGATTGAAAGCGATTGGGGGAAATATTGCGCGCGATTGGCGGAAATCGGGATTGAAAAAGCGATTGTCGCGCATCAAGCCGCCTATAATCGCTACGCTACGAAATAATCGTGCCTGCTTCTGCCTTTACGCTGTGGCTTATCGCCGTGCCGTTTTCGTCCTCGAACTCGCTGATTGATAAAACGCGCAAAATCGTTTTGTCCACGTCGGTTTTTACAAAGGAAAGCTCGCTTGTCGAAAGTTTGGTGTTCCATTTCATTTTGTTGAACGCTTTGTACAGCTCGATGTCGGAAAACTGGGAGTCCTTTCCCCTCAAAATCGTGATGTAGGCGACGGGGGCTTCACATTTTTCAGCAATCGGCAATGCGATGTCGTAAATTTTTTTGCTCACTTCTTCTATCTGCATAAAATCCTCTGCCTTCTCAAAAATAATTCCGTTTATACCTAGTAATTTAACACACTTTTTTGTAAAATCGTAGTGTTTGCAGAGGATTTTTTATGAAATTTGAAAAATTAGCGTTGCACAAGCACTTGATTTTGGCTGTTTTAGCGATTTTGACGGGGCTTGTTACGGGTGTTATCTGTGCGGTGTTTGGAAAAGGGCTGCTGTTCATCGAGGAGTTTCGCAATAATCATTTAGTTTTGCTCCTGCCGTTTTTGGCTCCTGCGGGATTTTTGCTCATCAAGGCGTATCACAAATGGGGCGGACAGTGTTATAAAGGAATGGGCTTGGTGTTTGAAACGGGCACGGGAAAAAGCGAATATTTGCCGCGCCGCTTCTTGCCGTTTGCGTTTTTATCGACGTGGCTCACTCATTTTTTCGGCGGCTCATCGGGCAGAGAGGGCGTTGCCGTGCAAATCGGGGCGAGCAGCGGCTTTAACTTAGGCGAAATCTCTGGAGATATGCGATTGAGAAAACTATTGCTCATCTGCGGTATGTCGGCAGGCTTTACTGGGCTGTTCGGCACACCGTTTGCGGCGGTTTTCTTTGCGATGGAGGTCTTGGCGGCGGGAAAAATGGCGTATGAAGCGTTGATTCCTGCGTGTTTGTCGGCGGTCTCGGCGTTGATAATGCACCATTTGCTAGGGCTTCACGAAGAAACCGTGAAACTCACCGAGTCCGTCGATTTTACATACATCGAGGGCGTGAAAATCATCGTTGCTTCGCTTTTATTCTGCCTTGTGGGGCAAATCTTCGCGCGATTATTGGAAAAATGCAAGAATAAATGGTTTCATCGCCTCATTCCAAACCCTGCTTTGCGCATTTTCATCTTAGGCGCAATCGTCAGCGCGGCTTCTTTTCTTCTGCACAGAGGTCGCTACAGCGGTTTAGGGCTTCAAATTAACCAAGCAGTCTATTCGGGCGGCGAGGTATACGCGTATGACTGGATTTTAAAGCTGATTTTCACGGTGTTGACGCTCGGCGCGGGCTTTCAAGGCGGAGAACTCACCCCGATGTTCTGCATTGGCTCATCTTTCGGCTATGTTTTAGGTGGATTTATCGGCTTGCCGAGAGTGTATTGCGCCGCGCTCGGTTATTGTGCGGTCTTTGGCAGTGCGACAAACACGCTTATCACGCCGATTTTAATCGGTTGCGAAACATTCGGCTTCGATAACTTCCCGTATTTCGCGATTGCAAGCATTGTAGCGTATTCGTTCAACGGGGGCTTCTCGCTTTACCAAAAACAAAGACCCTATGACACAATTCTTAGGCTGAAAAAAGCAAAAAATGCTTGAGTAAGATGTGATTTTAGAGTAATCTGTTATTATGGCTTATGAAGTAACCGCGACAAGACGGCGACCGCAAAAGTTTGATGATTTAGTCGGTCAGGAATTCGTCGCAAATACACTCAAAAATACGATAAAATCGGGTAGGATTGCGCACGCATATTTGTTTTCAGGTCCTCGCGGCTGCGGAAAGACCTCTTCTGCGCGCATTATGGCGAAAGCCCTCAACTGCGAAAAAGGTCCGACCACTGAACCGTGCGGAGTATGCGCGGCGTGCAGGGAAATTGCAAAGAGTTCTTGCTTCGACGTGCGAGAAATAGACGGCGCGAGCAACACAAGCGTGAACGACGTGCGAGAAATCAAGGACGAAGTTATCTTTCCGCCGCAATCGTGCCGCTACAAGATATATATCATCGATGAAGTGCATATGCTTTCGACGAGCGCGTTCAATGCACTGTTGAAAACCATCGAAGAACCGCCTGAATATGTGATTTTCATCTTTGCAACAACGGAATTGCAGAAAGTGCCTGCGACGATTAAGAGCCGTTGTCAGCAATTCAACTTTCATTTAGTGCCGATTGAGCGTTTAAAGAACCTGCTCAAAGAGGCGGCGGACGAAATCGGGATAAAAGCCGACGATGAGGCGTTGTATTGGGTCGCAAAGGAGTCCACAGGCTCGGTGCGCGATGCGTATACGCTCTTTGACCAAGTCGCCGCCTTCTCCGACGGGGAGATGACGTATGAAAAAATCCGCGATAAGCTCGGTCTTGTCGGCATTGAACAGCTGAACACGCTTTTTGAGCTTGCCTCTTCTGGCGATGTGGAAAAAACGCTTGAAGAGCTGGATTTGACGCTGCAAAACGGCATTACGATTGAACAGCTCATCACAAATGCGGCGCAGTATGTGCGTTCTCTCTTGCTGATTAAAGCAGGAGTGAGAAAAGAGGCGTTGCTAGGGCAGAGCGCAGAGAGATACAGTGCGAAAGTGCTGGAAAATTGGGATAAAGTGAGGATTGAGCGCTCGTTATCGCTGTTTTTGTCTTTGTATCGCGACATTCGCTATTCGCTCTCGCCTCGCTATGAGCTGGATTTAGCCTTTAGCCGATTGTGCAGCTTGAAAGACGCGGCGAGTTCGGGCGAAATCAAGATGGCGATTGAAGCGGCGCGAAAGGCGTTAATGGCTGGCGGCGTGGCGGAGGGGAATATTGCTCCGACACAAAGCGCGGTGAATGTGCAAAGCAATGCTTCGATTCCGCAATTCTCGGCTCTTTCGCCGAAAGCTGTGATTGTGCAAGAAAGTACACCTGTGCAAAGTGCGCCGAAAGTGCAAGCAGAAAAAGTAATGCCGAGAGCAGCGGCGGCTTCCCCTGTCGAGATAAAAGACGTGGAAGAGCTCAAGCGAAAGACGATTGAAGAGCTGCAATACAGCGAAGCTCTGGCGGCTGGGGCGTTGAGCGAGGTGCGATTTGAGAGAAAAGGGGAGAAAATCACGGCTTTTGCGCCGAGTGCGTACCAGAGCATGCAGATTGACACGTTTAAAGCGGTGATTTTGGGCGCGCTCAAAAAAGTGTCGGGAGACGAAAAACTGGAATTTGATTGCGCAGTGGAAAAAAAGGAAGAAAAAGAAATCGTAGTGCTTCCGAAAGCTGTGGAAATAATCAGAGATGAATTTAGAGGTACGATTGTGGGGGGAAAAGTATGAGTCCTTTTGATATTTTGAAAAATGCAGATGCCATTCAGCAGCAATTCAAGCAGCTTCAAGACGGCTTGGAGGAGGTGAGCGCAACAGGTTCTTCGGGCGGAAATCTCGTTCGAGTAACACTCAACGGCAAAATGGAGATGACCGATGTCAAGCTAGACCCGATTGCTGTGGACGCGAGAGATATACAGATGCTTGAAGATTTGATAGTTTCGGCGCATCACGACGCTATGAACAAGCTGCAAGAAGAAATGCGCTCACATTACAGCGATTTGCTCGCGGGGCGATTTGGAGAGAATTCGTGAACGCGATTGATGAGATTGTGGATAGCTTTTCTCGCTTGCCAGGAATTGGAAAAAAGAGCGCGGCGAGAATTGCAAACAGCCTTTTGAATGCGCCGAGTGCGTTTATGGAGCGGTTTTCTTCTCAGATTTTGCATTTGCAGGAGAGAATAAGACCGTGCAGCATTTGCGGAGCGTGGACGGAAAGAGACCCTTGCCCGATTTGCTCGGATTCGCTTCGTGTACGCAGTGTGATTTGCGTGGTGGAGAGTGCGCAGGACGTGCAGACGATTGAAAATTCGCATACGTTCCGCGGGCTTTATCATGTGCTCGGCGGCGTTATCGCTCCATTGGACGGGGTTGGTCCTTCTCAACTGCGCATTGCAGAATTGCAGCAGAGAGTGGTCAATGAAAACATCGCCGAGGTGATTATTGCGACAAACCCGACTCTTGACGGCGATACGACGGCGTTATATATTCAAAAATTGCTTGAAAACAACGACGTAAAAGTTACAAGATTAGCAAGCGGTATCCCCGCGGGGGGAGATTTGGAATATGTTGACCGATTGACGCTAGACCGCAGCTTTAGAGGTCGAACTTCTTTTTAGGAAAATGATTTTTTATCTTGCACTGAAAAACATAATAGCTCGAAAAAGCTCTGTTGTGATTGTGGCGTTTATTGCATTTGCGATAATGCTGCTTGTTTCGACGAATGCGGTGTTTGACAGCACGGAAAAGGGCATTGAAGACGCGTTCACGGCTTCTTTTTGCGGTGATGTGGTGATTCGCCCTGTGTCTTCTTCTCCGCTTTCGCTTTTTGGCGACGAAACTCCCGTTACAGGAGAGCTTTCTGATACGCCGTTTGTCATTCCCTTTGACAAAATCACCGAAATCGTCTCAGAAAATGCCGATATCGCCTCTTTTACGCCTCAGGTGTCGGGCGCGGCGGCGATGGAGTTCAATGGCAAGCGGACTCCTGTATCTCTTTTTGGCGTTGAAGCAGAAGATTATGTGAAAATGATGAGCTCAATTCACATTCTCGAAGGTGAGCCGTTCCCGAAAGGCGAGCGCGGGCTTATGATTTCCTCGTATTATGCGAATATGCTCGGCGCGAAAGTGGGCGACACCGTGCAATTCAGCGTTGCTGACGGGATTTCGTTTAGAATACGCGCGGTGAAGGTGTATGCGATTTATGAATATGAGGTGGGCAATCAGACATTGGACAAAATAGTCTTGATTGACGCGATAACGCTGCGCGCGATTATGGATATGAGCGACACGGTGCGCTCTTCTGGTGACGAGGAGGGCGAAGAACTGACGGAAAACCTCGATGACCTCTTTGCCGAAGCCGAAGATACGGACGTTACGGGAGAAGCCGTTGTGCCGATAGAAGAGATTTTAGCTTTGAGCGCAAAGGCGAGCGGGGCAGAGGAGAATGAAGCGGAGTCGATGTCGTGGAACTTCTTGATTTTGCGCTTGAACGACGCATCTCGTGCAAAAGCCGTGATACGAGAGCTGAACCGCACGTTTAAGGCTCTCGATTACCCTGCCGAAGCGGTGAACTGGCGAATAAGCGCAGGAAAAACGGCGTTGTATCTGTATTGGATGCGCCTTATTTTGAATGTGGGCATTTTAATCGTGCTGTTTGCAGGCTTTATCGTCATAAACAATACGCTTGTTATCAATGTGTTAGACAGAATTCGGGAAATCGGCACGATGCGGGCTATCGGAGCTTCTCGCCGCTTTGTGTGCGCGATGTGCATGAGCGAAACGCTGCTGTTGGCGATGAGCGCAGGAGTGGTGGGGCTGTGTGGCGGCTTTGTGCTTTCGCGCGCAATAAACGCATCGCATTTTCAGCTTGCGAACTCGTTTTTAATTCAGCTTTTCGGCTCTCATTTCATCTTTACGACGATGACGCTTTCAAATATCGTTCATTCGTTTTTGACCTCTGTCGTTTTGGGGCTTGTCGCGTGGATTTATCCTGTGTTGACGGCTCTCAAAGCAAGCCCTGTTGAAGCTATGCAAGGGGGAAAATAATGTATCAAATCACGTTAGGCTTGCGCTCTCTTTTATATCGCAAGAATCAATATGCCTCGCTGCTTTTGGTGTGTTTGGTGGGCGTGGGCGTGTCGTTGTTTTCGATTTTCTTAATCCGCGGTATGCTTTTTTCGCTTGAGTCGAAGGCGAGATTGTATTACGGCGGCGATTATCAATTTATCGGCGGCAAAAATAATCTTTCGTTTGACAAGGTTGAAGAGTACATCGAAAAACTTGAATCGATTTTCGGAGAAAATGCGGTTGTTTCTCCTCGATTTGACTGCGATGCAAAGAACACCGCGCTGTATTTTGAGGGCGTGGGCGTGAGGCAGCGAGTGATAAAAGGGGTGGACTTTGAAAGAGAGAAAAAACTCTTTCAGTCAGTGAATTATGTGGCGGGAAATGCAGAGGATATTGCCGGCACGAATGGGATTTTGCTTTCAGAGCCGATTGCCGAAATGCTCGGAGTGAGCATGGGCGATGAGATTACGCTTATGCTTCGCACGGGCACGGGGTATTTGAATACGATGACGCTGGTGGTCAAAGGCATTTTCCGCGACAGCTCGCTTTTCGGAATGTACACGTCGTATATGGATATAGGCTTTTTGCGAAAGGTGTTCGGTGCGTCTGACGAGTGGGCGAACCGCATTGCGATAGATTTTCAGGGCAAAGTGCCGAAGAAGACGGAAGAGTATCAAGCTCTTTTGGAAAACGAGTTCACGATGTATCGCTTAGTGGAAGACAAACAGATTTTCTACAATGAGTTATTGACGGGAAAACTCAAAGATGCGACGTATGCGCTCACGCCGTTGAGTGCGAATATGCAAGAACTTAATGTGCTTATTCGGGCGATGGAGGCGATAGCGTCTTTTGTGATTATAACGCTTGTCGTGATTATCGTGGCAGGTATCGGCAGCACATATCGCGTGCTTGTGATGAAGAGAATAAACGAAATCGGTATTTATATGGCGATAGGAATGAAAAATTCGTCTATTGTTTTGACTATTCTTTCAGAATCGCTCTTCTTGCTCTTTGCAGGCTGCGTTTTGGGTTTGCTGTTTGCGCTTTTTCTGTGCGGCGTGCTGTCGGCGTTTAATTTTTCGTTTATTCCTGCGTTCGATGTCTTTTTACAAAATGGGCATCTCTTCCCGATTTTCGACGCAAAGGCAACTCTCTTTGTTCCCCTCCTCGTTATTATTTTGACTGTCGTCGCCGTTTTGTACTCAATTCAAAAGAGCGTGCGAATTATGCCTGTAAAAGCCCTTGCTACTACTGAATAGCAGCTACAGGCTGTTTTTAACAGGCACAGACTGCTTTGTATTAGACTAGTTCGAAGACTATAAGATTTTGACATAGCAAAGGTGAATGCCCCTTGTCAAATCAAGTTTATCGAACAGCTCAATTATTTTTTTTCGGAGGAAAACGATATGAAAGCAAGAAATCTTGTAGCGTTGATATGTACGCTTTGCACGCTTTTGCCAGTGAGCGCAATAGAAGAAACGGAGGCGAAAAAACTGCTGAAAAGTGCACAAGATAATACGGCGTTTTATGAAACGGACTTTTCGGGAGTGTATTCTGTCGTGCAAAAGAAGCCAGGCGAGGGAGATAACATCAATAATGCGATTATGTACAGGCGCGACAGCCAGGCAAAGTGGACGATTTTAATTACAGGACCTGCAAAGGAGCGAGGCAAGGGATATTTGCAGTATGACGGCAATATTTGGTTTTATGACCCTGCCGACCGCAGATTTACTTTCACGAGTTCGCGCGATAAGTTCCAAAACACTAACGCAAACAATTCGGATTTTGCACCGCAGCATTACGAACGCGATTACAACATCAAAAATACGAGCGAAGTGAAGCTCGGTAGCTATCAGTGCGTATTGTTTGAGCTTAGTGCAAAGGACGGAGTTGAAGTGGATTACCCGACATTGAAGCTGTGGGTTACGAAAGACGACGGCTTGATGAGAAAAAAGGAAGATTACAGCCTTTCGGGACAAAAATTGCGCACGACGGCTGTTCCACGCTATCAATCGATTAAAGGCGCAGACGGAAAGCGGACGTATCATATTCCTGTGGATATGGTGATTCAAGATAATCTTCGAGGCAAGAAGATTAACGGCAAAATGCAATATGAGCAAACGGTGATTTCTATTTCTAACGTGAAATTCGACAAAGTGGATAACTCTGTTTATACAAAACCGTATCTTGAAATGATGTCGATTCGCTAACAACAGCCACAGGCTGTTTTGTCAGGCATAGCAGCCACAGGCTGTATTAAAAAGGAAAAGGAGCTATGAAAAAAATTTATTGCGCTTTCATTGTTTTAATGTCGTTTTCGCTGTTTGCACAATCGATTGATACTGTTTCTGAGGAAGCGGAAGAGAGCGCAATAGATGAGAGTGAGAATACAGAAGAAACTTTTTCTGACGCAGAAAAGGGCGAAGAAGATACAGACGAAAGCGACTTTGATTTGCTGTTTGAAGATGCCGAGGATAGCGATGCTGTTATTACGACAGAGGAAAATACGAAAGGGACTGTTGTCGCAAAGATTGGCGATGTGTCGATTCCGCTTCGTTGGTCGGGATATATGGAGTCCTCGCTTGGCGGCGGTGGCGTAAGAGAGAACAGAACGAATGAATATTCGGCTTATTTCGCATTTCAGAACTATCTTTATTTAAATGCACGCCCTGATAAAACACTTTCTCTATATGCCTCTCTTGTTACAACGCTTCCGAGTTCTTCAAAAGTGTTTTCCATTTCAGAAATGTATTTTACCTATCTATTATTCGACAGCGTATTTATTTCCGCAGGGCGAAAAGACACTTCGTGGGGATATGTGCGCCTTATCGGTACGGTGGACGATACAGACGATAAAGCTGATGTTGTTGCAGGCACAGCATACAAATATGGCGGCGTGTCTACAGATATTCTTTCTGATTCATCGAGCGGAACATCGGGGTTAATCCGTATTCCGTTTTGGACAGGCACGATTTCTCTCTGGGGATACTATGCCGATAGTTATGGTTCTGCTTCTAGTATGAGTTCTGATAAACTTTCGTTTGCAGTATCTATTGAAGAAACGATTTTCAAGACTTCAATAAATCTTTTTGCACGCAAATACCCGAATGTCGCTCCTGACGGCACAGTGTACACGGCAGAAAACCGCACTCAATTTCATATAATGGGCGCGGAAGCAAAGCGAACTATTTTTGACGCTGATGTGTATGCACAGTGCATTGGTCAAGTGAAAAGCGCAGGCGATGTGTTTAAAAGACACGATATAAAAGGTTTTAGCGAGCTTGTAGCGACGGCAGGTCTGTATAAATGGTGGGACAAACACGACCCTAATGTTGGCTTTAATGTTGAGTTTCAAGACATTTATTTCCCTGAAACGTCTAATCATAATCGCTGCATAGCCTATGACGCAGGAATAAAGCGGCTCGGAAAAAGAAAGAACATAAAAATAGGCGCGTCGGGCTATCATTCAATTACTGATAAAAACGGATATGTAAAGCCTGGCGTGATAATCACAGGTTTGTTTCCTCATGCAGAGTGGGATAATGGATTGAGAATTGATTACGGAGAAAGCTCTTCGTATGTTTCGCCAAAATACACATTCGGTTCTTATATAAAAATTACGCTTAATTACTAGAATTTTTCAAAAAAGACTAGAATTTTATAAGAGAAAGCGATATAGTTTCTGTTATAAGGGAGGACTTCTTTATGATAATAATAGAATCTGCTTTAATCGCGTTCGTGTGTTCTGCGCTCCTTATCCCTCTCGTTATTCGTTCATGCAAGAAACACGGATGGTATGACAGCACTAATGAAAGAAAAATCCATAAGGGAAATATCCCCCGTCTTGGTGCTGTAGGTTTTATTCCAGCCTCGATTATAGGCTGTGTTTTTTTCTGTCTTACCTATCCTGAAGCTCGTCCGCTTGAGTATATTCCATTAGCTATTTCAGCGTTTATTATTTTCTTCTTTGGTGTTCTTGACGACTTTATTGAGATGAGAGCAAAGAAAAAGCTAGCTGTGCAAATCATTGCAACGCTCCTTATTCTTTTAAGCGGAAAAACATTTAAGACAATCGGCTCAATCGCACTTCCTGCACCTGTGAGCTATGGATTAACATTTTTGTGGATTGCGGGAATGATTAACGCCTTTAATCTTATTGACGGAGTGGACGGTCTTTGCGGCGGTTTGTCTGCAATTATTCTTTCAACGCTCGGTATCATCTATTTGCACACCTCTCCAACGATGGCGGCATTCTGCTTCGTCATTGCGTCAGGTATTGCAGGCTTTTTGCTCTATAATAAGCCAAAGGCGAAAATCTTTATGGGCGACGGCGGAAGCCAGACACTCGGCTTTTTAATTGCCGCATTGCCATTGTATAATTCTGCGTCTGGATTTGAAACAAACAAGGCTTTCTCTATGGTTCTGCTCACCTGTATCCCTGTTATCGACACGGTGGCGGCTATGATTCGCAGAGCAAGAGAGCATCGCAGTTTCTTCTCTCCAGATAAAGCGCACTTGCATCATAAATTGATGAATGTCGGCTTGAACTCTGTGCAGATTTTGCTTTTGCTTTTGTCTATCCAGGCTGTTCTTTGCGCTGTTGTCGCTTCATCTCTTTTGCTTGATAAAACAAAGGCTGTTGTGCTTATTTGCAGTGTGTGGTTTATCGTTTTGGGGGCATTTATTATGCTTCACTACTACAACAGAAAGATTTTGCAGAAGCAGCAAAAAGAGGCAGAACACGTTGCGGATTACGCTTCACTGAACATTGCGATGGCTCAAGGCGCGAGTGTGGCTCGTGTTGCGTCTATGATTACCCCCCCCCCGTACAAGTCAGAATCTAACTAAGGTATTTAGCATAATAAGAAAAGGCTTTCTGCTCGGTTTCAGTTCGAGAAGGAAGCCTTTTTTATATCACAGAAAAAAGAATTATGCAGAAAGGACTTTGCCGTCGCTTATTTTTATGACGTGATTCGATAAAGCGACAATTTTCGCATTGTGCGTTGAAAACACAAACGTCGTCTTTAGCTCTTCGTTTAACTTCTTCATAAGCTCTAAGATTTGCTCGCCGTTTTTGCTATCGAGGTTCGCAGTCGGCTCATCAGCTAAGATAACAGGGGCTTTTGTAACAAGGGCGCGCGCGATTGCAACTCTTTGCCTCTGCCCTCCAGAAAGTTCGCTTGGTGTGTGGTTTTGCCAATTCGTCAAGCCCACTGTGTCCAAAAGATACATAATCCAGTCTTCTTTTTCTTGCTTGCTCATCGTTTCATTTGCGTGAGAAGAACCGAGTTTTAAGGGAAGTTCGATATTTTCTTTCACATTTAAAACGGGAATTAAATTGAACGTCTGAAAGATAAACCCAAGATGATTGCGTCTCATTTGCGTGAGCTTTGAATCGATTTTCATCGGAGCTTTTGCGCATTTTTCAAGGTTAATGCCTTTATACACGTCCTCACCGTCCAAAATCACCGAGCCAGATGAAGGCAAATCGACAAGACCGATTATATTCAAAAGAGTGGATTTGCCAGAGCCAGAATGTCCAGAAATCGCCGCAAACTCGCCCTTTTTAATCACAAAACTTGCATTGCTCACAGCATTCACTTGCACTTTATCCATTTGATATGTTTTAAATATATTCTTCAATTCAATAGCACTCATAGCTTTATTATAACACATTATGTTTATTTGTAATAGCGTTTGTTACATAACTTTGACTTTTTTGCTATAATATGGCTATGAATACTTTGCCACATATCGTTTTTACCACTGTTCTTGTTGAAACATCTCCGCAGGCTCTGCCATTGGGGGCGGC
>ERZ842401.5156-NODE-5156-length-14660-cov-4.204793_pt1 | contig 14660 bp, 16 predicted proteins | sample MGYA00521270_ERZ842401 | MGnify/ENA primary metagenome ERZ842401 (study PRJEB31892, sample SAMEA3878208) | bioreactor metagenome | biome: Moose rumen | place: Sweden | collected 2011-10 | study: EMG produced TPA metagenomics assembly of the PRJEB12797 data set...
TGCCTTCGCTCTCGCCTCGGCGCATGGCCAGCAGACGGTGGGAGGAACAGCGCTTCAGGGGCTCCTGCCAGTCGAAGTAGTCGCTGTATTTGGCAGCTACGTCACTGTCGGCCTTCGACTTGACGACCTTCGACGTGATCACTGCCTCGCGACGGAAAGCCTGGCGCACCTGCTGACGGCTGCGCTCGTCTTCGCTCACCATCTCGGCAATGATGTCCTGTGCGCCCTTCAGTGCCTGCTGGGCATCCTGCACGTCGCCCTTCACGAACTTCTCCGCCGCCTGTTCCGGATCGCGCTCTCGCTGCATCATCAGGATGGTAGCCAACGGCTCCAGCCCCTGCTCGCGAGCCACCTGTGCACGGGTGCGACGCTTGGGCTTGAAAGGCAGGTAGATGTCTTCCAGCTCAGTGGCATCCCAGCAGTTGTCGATGCGCTGCCGCAGCTCAGGAGTCATTTTCTCCTGCTCGGTGATGGTCTTCAGCACCGTTTCCTTGCGCTTTCCGATTTCCTTCAGCTTGTCATACTGCTCACTGACGGCCGAGATCTGCACCTCGTTCAGTCCGCCGGTGCGCTCTTTGCGATAGCGTGCAATGAAAGGAATCGTGCAGCCCTCGTCGAGCAGTGCCAGTGTGTTAGCGACAGCATTGTCCTGCAAGCCGAGGCTCTTGGCAATGAGTGTAGCAAGCATTTTGTTTTCCATAGGCGTCGGGTGTAGGGGGAGAGGGTCACTATTCGGCACAGTTGTCGCCAAGAATCATGCTACTGATGGGCAGCTGCCTATCGATGGCTGAATGGAAGGAGATGATGCTCTCCGAGCGTGCAAGCCCCAGAGGCTGCAGCTTGTCGTGAATAATATTCAGCAGGTGATGATTGTTGAGGGCATAGATCTTGATGAAGAGATCATAGTCGCCTGTGGTATAGTGGCACTCCACCACCTCAGGTATCAGTTTCAGTTTCTCGACCACTTCGTCGAAGGACTCCGGGTTTTTCAGGTTCAGTCCGATATAGGCACAGGTCTCATAGCCCACCTTTTCGGGATCGATGATGAACTGCGAACCTTTCAGAATGCCCATGTTCGTCAGTTTCTGCATGCGCTGATGAATAGCAGCACCGCTCACTTCACATATCCTTGCTACTTCAAGAAAGGGGATGCGCGCATCCTCAGCAATCAGTTTCAGAATCTGCCTGTCCAGCTGATCAAGCTTTTGATTTGCCATAATATTGCGTGATTATTCTAATAAATTGGTGCAAAGTTAACAATTTTTTTTCACAATCACGAAAAATGGCATGAAAAGTTGCCCTCCCTGACTGCTATTCGCTGCCATTCTATTTCTCCGTGGCCGAATAGTTGACGCGCAGGGCAAACGACTGCTGGAGCATCTTCTTCACGTCGGCAATGATGCCCATGGGCACGTCGCGATCGGCCTTGATGCTGACGGTCATGCGTGCCCGGTCGTCGTCGCTCATGCGCGCACGCTCTTTCTCTATAAAGGTCTTGATGTCGTCGATGGTGGCCAGTTCGTTGTTCAGCTGAATGAAGAACTCGCCGTCGTCGGCCGTGCCCACGCGGGCGTTGCCTGCCAGTTGGCCCGACGGCATCTTCCGCCCGATGTAGATATTGGCGACAGCCGACTTGTGGCCTAACTGCTGCACCTCCGTGCCCTGCGGCACCTGATAGTGCACCTTCAGGTCGACATCGCGCATGTGGGTGACGATCATAAAGAAGAACAGCACCGTGAAGATCAAGTCGGGCAGCGACGAGGTGTTCAGCCCCGGCACTTCGTTCGCTCACCTATGGATAAATCGGCGGTTTCTAATCATGCTCCCATAAAGAATTAGTGGTCACTGTTCTTCTTGAACCTCTTCGCTGATGCGCTGCGGATAGACCATAGCCACGGCACTGCGCTGTTCGGCCGTACACTTGGCATAGGGCTGGCGGAACTGCTTCATGGCCAGACCGTCGCGCAGCTGGTTATAGGCTCTGGCAATGGCATCCTGCACCTGGAAGTAAGCCTCGTATCGGGCACTGCGGCTCACCTGCAGCAAGAGAACATGGCGGTCGCTCACCTCACAACGCCCCATGAAGTTCACCTCGCGCACGCTCATCTCGGGCAACGACGGATCACCGGCCTTGTTGGCCACGAACTCCACCACCCGGCGCGTCAGCGTCTCAGCATCCGTCGGCTCGTCGTTGCACAGCAGCCGGTTGTCGGCATCGAGCCTTATCCTCAGCACATTGCGCTCCTTCACCCTCAGCTCCTGCTCCATCTGCTCGTTTTGCGGAGGCGGCAACTGGCGGGCCAGCCCCTTGTCGGAATCCATGGACGAGGTGACCAGAAAGAAGATCAGCAGCATGAACGAGATGTCTGCTGTGGCGGCGGTGTTCAGGCCGGGTATGCTCCGTTTAGTCGACTTAAACATGACGAGACGAGATGATTTTCCTGACGTGGCCAACAATCAGGCAGCCTACGGCCACCGTCATCAGCACGAGCGAAGTATCAATAAACATGTCGCTCAGCCGGAGCCAGAGCACATCGGTAAAGGTGCGGCCATTGATCAGGAGCGGACTGGTGTCGGCCAGCAAGGCCGTGACGGCGAGCGTCAGCACCAGCAGCACGGCCACTCCCCAGGCTATGCGCCTCGCCGGCATGCGGTCATCGCTGCCCTGTCCGCGGCGCAACAGCAGCGAGCGAAGGACTGACCAGACGGTCAGTGCAGCAGCCACGAGCAGCAGCAGATAGACGCTGTCGATCAGCAGTTCGACAAACAGGGGTGACTCATAGAAGTTCATGCGCGCGACTGCTTATGTTTCATGATGATGTCGAGTAGCGAGATGGCCGACTCCTCCATCTGCGAGGTCAGGTGCTCTATCTTGGAGAGGATATAGTTATAGAACACTTGCAGGATGAGGGCCACGATGATGCCGAAGATGGTGGTGATGAGGGCCACCTTCATTCCCTCCGCCACGATGGTAGCGCTCATATCGTCGGCCTCCTGAATACGGTCGAAGGCCATCACCATACCGATTACCGTGCCGAGAAATCCCAGTGAGGGCGCAATGGCAATGAACAGCGTGATCCATGAGCAGCCCTTCTCGAGCTTGGCCGACTGCACGGCTCCGTAGCTCACGATGCTGCGCTCCACCACGTCCATCTCTTCCTCCATGTGCATCAGTCCCTGGTAGCAGATGCTGGCCACGGGGCCTCGGGTGTCGCGACAGAGGCTCTTCGCCCCCTCCACGTCGCCCGTATCGACCTTCTTCTCTATGTCTGAAAGCAGCCGCTTGGCATTGATCTCCGACAGCGTCAGATAGATGATTCGCTCAATGCAGAGGGCCAGTCCCAGCACCAGTGCCAGTGCCACGAGCGACATGAAGCCTGCCGAGCCTTCCACGAACTTCGTCTTCAGTTGGGTGTGGAACCCGTCGCCCTCAGCCGCCATGTTCTCAATGGCCGCCATGTCCTCCTCGCCAATCAGTTCTTCGATGGCCATTTCCGTCTGAACCGCCGTGTCAGCCTGTTCCACGACCTGCACACTGGCACTGTCGCTTTGGGCTGCCGACTGCATTCCACAGACCATCAGTGCCGTCATGGCCATTATAACAATTTTCTTCTTCATAATCTTTTCACATGCGCTCAATCAGCCCACAAAGGTAGAGATTTTTAGCCGAAATATAAAAGGAAATGGCCAAAATTTAAGAATTTCCAACCTAAAATGAAGGGATGAAGGGACCTTTCCTTTGTAAAACTTTTCTTCTACAATAATTTGTAAAGTTCAGAGATTCTTTTTATCTTTGCAAACGTTAAGGTCGCATACTGCTTTTTTTTGCGTTTTTTCGAGATGGAATCGAACTTTATTATTTTCAATTCAAGAGACCAGTTGCTTCGGATAGACCTGAATGAGATTGTCTATTTCGAAGGTGACGGTAATCTGACTTATATCATCACTTCAAACAAATTGAAGGGGACAGTCAACATCAACCTCGGTAAGATGGAAAGCTTTCTGGCCACTGAGTATGGAAAGAAAGCGAGTTTTTTCCTACGAGTAGGCAAGAAATTCATCATCAATATGAACTACATCTATCTTATCAATGTAGCTAAACAGAACTTGATACTATCAGACTATCGTAACTTCTCTTTTTCGGTTCCCGTGTCGAAGGAAGCCTTGAAAAAAGTAAAAGATTTGGTGTTAATTACGAAACGATAAAAGAATCATTATTATATGGAAATTATCATTGGACGAGATAAACAGACCTCTAAGCTGCGTATGTCTGTCGGTCAACAAGCAAAGTTGTTTGGTACAAATGGCAGTGTGCCTTTATCTGTAAGTCGTGAGCATCTTAGTCTGACCGTCAATGCTGATGGTACTTACAAAGCGAAGAATCTCAATGCTCAGAATTCTACGTTTGTGAATGGCGTTTCAATAGAGAAATTGAGCATTACGGAAAAAGACTCTGTTGAAATGGGAGCCGACCATTATCCCCTTGACTGGAGTTACATCAAAGAGTTACAACCTAAAATTGCAGACATCAGACCTCTTCAGGAAGTTTGGGAGGAATACAATAAGAACGAGTTAGACCTGACGGTAAAGGAGCGAAAGGCCAATGCACTGCGTTCCGGTACGGGCTTGCTGACCATGGGGGCTATTGCTGTTGGCTTTATTTTGGGGAAAGAGCAAGCAGGCTATATATACATGGTACTTTATGGAGTTGCTATTTTGGCATCTGCTCTTTTCTTTATAAAGTCTTTGGTGGATGCAGGAAAGATTCCTCAACAGCGCCAAAAGCAAAAGGAAAAATTTCAGCACGACTATACCTGTCCTAACTGTGGAAGGTTCCTTAGTCAACCTTATGACCAAATTAAGCTGATGGATAATTGTCCCTATTGTAAGGTGATGTTCAGGAAATAGCAATTAACTAGCATTTCGTAACAAAAACCCACCATTTCGTTGTAAACAAATATCATTTACTTGACATAGGCTTTATTTTTTAGTAAATTTGCATCAGGGAACAAGAATTCAGATTTACTAAAACTTAAAGCGTATGAAACCAAATGATGAGACCATTTACAATGGAACGGAAGTAGGTAATGAGGAGAATCCTCAAGTTGTTAATGACGGCAAGAAGAAAAATGCCTGGAAGTTGATAGGCCTTGGTGGCGTTACAGGTATTCTGATGGGAGCCGGAACCATCTATGCAGCCAATGCAATGGCGGCAGAAGGCGGAGAAGTTCCTGTAGAGGATGAAAACGTTGGAGAGGTATCTTCCAATGACGGTACATCCGAGGTGAAAGTTGCTAATGTTACTCCTGGCAAGTCTTTCTCGCAGGCTTTTGCCGAGGCACGTGCTGAAGTGGGTCCTGGTGGTGTGTTCCACTGGCATGGCGGCATCTATAACACCTATACAAAAGAAGAGTGGGATGCAATGAGTGCGGAAGAGAAGCAGGAGTTTGCTGAGAATGTCCGTCCGGAATATGGAGTCGACAAGATTGACACTGCCAGCATCAATGAGACACAGCCACAGGTTCATGTTGTTCCGAACAGCGATGAAGACATTGCTGATGCCCAGACTGTCAATGTTAGCATTGACGAGGTTCACATTCACGCCAACGGGAATGACGACGATGTTCATATTATTGGTTATCAAGGTTCTGTAGACGCATCCCTCAACGGTCAGGATGCTACTGTTCATATTGGACAGATTGACAATCATGATGCTCTCATTATCGACTATAATGATGACGACACCCACGACATTGGCATCGTCGACGTGAACGACAACGCCCTGTTAGACGATGGAGAGGCCATTGACCTGACAACAGGCGAAATACTTGATGCAGACTTAAATCCTATGCAAACATCTATTGACAACACAGACATGGGATCAGATTCTACATTTGGAGTATAACTGTTATGAACAAACAAGTTACATGTGTGTCGTGCGGAATGGTACTTGATGTTCCTCAGAGGAACGGAGAGCCTTATAGACTTTTCCGCTGTCCGAATTGCAGTCATCAGCTGAGAGCCGACTTTTCGGTTCCTCAGTCCGATGACTCGGGAGGCACCGTTTATGGTGGAGCTCAAGGTGCTGCACAGCAACAAAAACATTCTGGCGATGACTCTAAAACCGTTTTAGTTTCAAAATCTTGTGCCAAGCGGGGCGTACTTCGCTGTGCAGAACAAAACTACCCATTGCGGAATGGAAGCAATCTTGTCGGAAGAAAGGCACCTAACTCTGATGCCGACGTACAACTTGCAGTTACTGACAAACATATAAGCCGCCAGCACGCCGTTATCAAGGTGACACGGATAACCGACGGCAGTCTGAAGGCACTCATTAGTGTGTGTAAGGACAGGTTGACAACGATAGTCGGCGGTCAGGCATTGGCAGTTGGCGATGAGGTGGTATTGACAAATGGCACCAACCTGACATTGGGTGAGACTTCTTTAGTTTACATTGAAGAATAGGCGATTATGAACATCAGATTATATCCGCCACAGGCCATTCATGAGTTGGGACAGCGAGCCAATCAAGAGGACTGCATCTTCCCACTTTTGGGGAATGCCACAGCCGATGACCGTCTGTTTGTCCTTTGCGACGGCATGGGGGGGCATGAGCGTGGTGAAGTGGCCAGTTCTGCCATTTGCCTGGGATTGGCAGACTTTTTCCAGAAAGAAATCAATGCTGATGAGATTCTTCCAGATGAAAAATTTCTGGATGCGCTGGAATATGCATATCAGAAGTTAGATGCCAAAGATAACGGCTCTTTCCGCAAAACGGGAACCACTATGACCCTGCTCTACTTCCACCGTGGGGGATGTACGGCCGCTCATATTGGAGACAGCCGTATCTACCATGTCCGCCCCTCTTCGCGCACCATATTGTATAAATCGCGTGATCACTCCTTGGTTTTTGAGCTATATCAGATGGGCGAAATCGGCTATGACGAGATGAAAAACCATCCAAGGAAAAACCAGATTAGTCGTGCCATGATTCCTGGCGCAAGCAATCGTCAGGAGGCAGACATCGTGCATATCACAGACATCCAACCAGATGATTATTTCCTTATTTGTTCCGATGGCGTTTTGGAGACCATTGATGACAACGAGATACTCGACTGGATGTCTGCCGACACGACAGACGATGAGAAATGTCAGAAGCTGGTGGCGATGACCAGTGAGAATGACGACAACCATTCTGCATATCTGGTACATGTCAAAGATGTAGTTGCTGAGCCAAATGACAAGAGTCTGTTAAACGATGAGCAATCTGTCCGCTTCAACGCTATCAACATTCACCCTGTGTTGCAAGAAAAAAACGATGATGATGTGAAAATTGTAACGCCGAACCATCCCGATAAGCATCTTTCGGTAAATAGCACAAAGCCTTGCCAGTACCCAGCAAATAAGAAATCATGCAACTACTGGCTGCTTTTGCTTGCTCTCGTATCATTTTTTACGATTGTCATTTTCGGCTATTTCTGTTTCAGGAAGTTCGCTTAAAGGACAGAAAAACAACAACTATCAAACGATAAGACTATGAGCAACGAGAATATAACAGTTGACAACACCAAACTCCGGCTTGGCACTACGCTCCAAATGGGTAAGTACAGAATTGTGAAGTACCTTGCTTCTGGAGGCTTTGGCAACACCTATCAGGCTATCAACAACTTCGATGAGGAAGTGGCTATCAAGGAGTTCTTCATGAAAGATGTCAACCAGCGCGTGGGCGACACTACTGAGGTCAGCCTGAGCAATGTCACCCAGATGCCAGTGTTCAAGGAACAGATGGAGAAGTTCAAGAAGGAAGCCAAGCGGATGCGAAAGTTGCGCAACGACCACATTGTCGCAGTAAACGACCTGTTCGACGAAAACGGTACGACCTACTATGTGATGGACTTTATCGACGGTCTTTCGCTGCGCGACATGGTTAAACAGCGCGGCAAACTCGTGGAACAGGAGGTAACAGGCTATCTTGAACAGACACTGAAAGCCTTGGAGGTAGTACACGGTCAGGGAATCTTCCATCTCGACTTGAAGCCCGCCAATCTGATGGTAGATAAGACAGGCTTGCTGCGAGTCATTGATTTCGGTGCCAGCAAGCAGCAAAAGCCCGATGGCGGGGCAACCTCAAGGAGTGCCATCTGCTATTCGCCAGGCTATGCACCTATTGAACAGAAAGATTTGGAAATCGACAATTTCGGCCCTTGGACGGACTTGTATGCGTTAGGAGCAACACTTTACAATGTTTTGACTGGCAACGAACCTCCTTCTACTACCAAGATTGCAGATTATCGTGCGCAGGCTTTCGACTTTGGCACAGGCATTAGCGAAAAGATGCGTGGTTTGATTATCTGGATGATGCAGGGGCGTCGCTCCGATCGTCCACAGTCTGTTGCCGACGTATGGTATTATCTAAAAGAGGGTGTCAAGCCTACCATAGAAGAGGACGGTGGTGATGAGACTATTCTTAATCCGCCTATTCAGGAACCAAAGCCCAAACCAGAGCCGAAACCGAAACCTGAGCCGAAACCGAAACCTGAGCCCAAGCCCAAACCAGAGCCGAAGCCCAAACCTGACGGTTCAGGCAAAGGCAACAGTAAAAAATGGCTGATGGCCGCTTTGGCTGCACTTGCTGTTGTTGTAGGAGTTGTCTTGTTGCTGCCCAACAAGAAAGAGGAACCTTCCAGGTCTGTAGCTGAAGATATTCAAGCCCTCAGCACACTCATTCCTGACAGTGTTCAGAACAAGGCATTTAAGAACGATGTCTTGGGTGACTACCTCTATTCAGGCCCGGTCAATAAAGAAGGTATTCCCGATGGAGCCGGTGAGGCAACATTTATCAAGAACGGCCAGCCCAATGGTACATTATACAGGGGTCCCATCGTGAACGGTGTCTTTTCCGGGAAAAATGCCTATTTCTATTACAAGGACAAGGAGAATGGCGACAACATTTTCGAAGGATCTTTCAAGGACAATCTGTATGAGGAAGGAAAGCTGACGCTCGTCTCTGACGGCAGTTATTTTGTCGGGACATACAAAAACGGCAATCTCTATAATGGTTCCTGGTACGATAAGAACGGAAAGGAACTTCAAAAAGTCACAAATGGCAAGTAATCATTACAATGTATATATGAAGAAGAGATTTATCATATCCATCTTTGCGTTCTCTCTGCTGTCCGCGTTGCCAACATGGGGACAGACGAGAGTGATTAAACGGGATAAGCAAACGGTCTCAAAGTCAGCAAAGCCCCAAAAACTACAGGATAATCCAAGAATCAAAAAGAATGGTCTCACTTATGAAATTCACCCGAATGACTGTGCCTCTATCGTAAATGATTATGATGATCATACAAAGTTGTCAGGGAAAGTTGTAGTGCCGGCATACATATCATATAATGGTCGCAACTATCCAGTAACGGGTATTGACCGCTCTTTTCCTTCAGCAGTAACAACCATTGTCGTTCCTGCAGGAGTGGATAATCTTTGGGGATTGACCTATTATCGTCAATCTTGGAAGACCGTTGAGATCGATGCCAATAATCAGCATTACTCTTCATGGGAGAGCGCACTTTTTGACAAAAACCAAACGACCCTGCTTAAAGTATCGGAAATCGTTTCAGGAACATTCGAAATACCCTCTTCTGTCGTCAAGATTGAAAGAAAGGCTTTTTCCCGGTGCCACAATTTAGAATCTGTAATCATTCCTGCGTCTGTTACCACAATAGGAAACAAAGCATTTGAATTTTGTTTCTCTCTTACATCAGTGTCAATACCATCCACTGTAAGAGAGATTGGTGATTATGCATTCCAACATGATTCTGCATTAGTAAGTGTTGTCCTACCGAAGACTATTGAAAAGATGGGGCGTAAAGTATTTGAGTATTGTAGCAAACTGAAGTCTGTACAACTGCCTGAAGGTGTAAAGTCTATTTCCGATTATGAATTTTACAAATGCACAAGTCTTTCTTCAGTTTATGTGCCTGATGGAGTGGAATCTATTCGTCAAAATGCTTTCTCCAGTTGCAAGAGCCTGAACGAGGTTAGTATCCCATCGTCGCTAATAGGAAACATTGAGGAAGGTGCATTTAATACCTGCGACAAACTGGAATCGCTGACAGTTCGCTATCCAAACGGTACGACGAAAAAAATGCTTTTAAAAGATTTTCCGTTTAAAGCCAAATGAAACAAACAATCTATAAATAATAAGTGATCGTTATGAAACATAAAATCATCACCTCAGTTATCGCTCTCTCCCTGCTGGCCACGATGCCGGCATGGGGACAGACGAACGTCATTAAACGGCAGAATATTGACAAACAAAACAGTTCTGCGAGTAACCCCAAAACCACAACAGGCAAAAAGAACGCCATTAAACCTGTTGAGCAAGAAAAAGGAATATATTATATATGTGTGAATACTGGATATAATCTTGGATGGATGCAACAAGTTTGTCGTGAAATGAGGGCAAAAGGCTATCCTGCAATTATCCTCAAGACAGGATTCGCTTATATGACATCCAAGGATGAATCCGGTTATATGACATGTGTTAGTACTTTCAAGGATAGAGAATCTGCTAATGCATTTTGTAAGTCGTTTTCTGATGAAAGATATCATATATATTCTGTTCAATACAACGGGCATTGGATAAAAGAAGACGGATTAGGTATGAATTCCGACCAGTTGTATGAATTGGCAGAGGATTACTATTATGGTAGGAATGGAAAGGAAAAGAGTAATTATCGTGCGGAAGAATGGTATGAACAAGCTGCATATTTAGACAATGCTTTGGCACAACTTAAACTGGGCATCTTGTATGAAGAAAAAAGTGAAAATTGTAAATCTTATTATCCAGAGGGCGTATTATTTTATAAAAAGATGGCAATAGAATGGTATGAGAAAGCTGCCAGTAATGGAAATGCAAATGCAAAATCTGCACTGGAACGATTAAAAGGGAAAGAATAGTAAGGTCGTCAATCAGGAAAGAATATATGAAACATAGAATCATCACCTCAGTTATCGCTCTTTCCCTACTGGCCACGATGCCAGCTTGGGGACAGACGAACGTAATCCGGCGTGGCCAGACTGAAGCCGAGAAAGCTCATGCAGATCGTCAGCGGCGGCAGGCTGCAGAAAGGGCACGAAGAGAAGAAGCAGAGAGGATACGGATTGAAAAATTAGAAGCTGAAGCTGAAATTGAAAAACAGGAAATCGCCAAAGGAGGACTTTTGGTGGTTGATGATAACCCATTAATCGATGAAAAGGGTACGAAATATTTTGATGCTGGTGATTTTCAGGTTTATCAGAGTAGTCTGGTTGCCGGCATTAGAAATGGACGAAAAGATTTAAAAGGTGACATAGTACTCCCTAAATATATCAAAATATATGGACATAAACACCCCCTTGTCTTTATTGATGATTATACATTCAAAGATTGTAAGAATATTACTTCCGTTATTATACCTGAGGGGGTAGAATCTATTAAAAGTCATGTTTTTGAAGGCTGTTCAAGTCTCGTTTCAGTTGTACTTCCGCCTTCTATTAGTTCAATTGGCGATTATGCTTTTGCTTCCTGCGAAAACCTGACATCAATCAATCTACCTACATCTCTTCAACGTATTTATGACGGTGCATTTAAGGGATGCAAGAAACTTGGTGCCATAGAATTCCCATCTTCAGTCGATTATATTGGCAAACGTGCATTTTATGGCTGTTCAGTACTGTCTTTCTCAGCACTACCTTCATCCCTAACATTCATAAAAGAAGAGGCTTTTGAATGTTGTGATAGCCTAAAGGAGATAAAGTTACCTCCAAGGGTAAAGGAAATTGGTGAGTATGCATTCTGTTACTGCACCCATCTAACTAAGTTTGAACTATCTGAAGAACTTTTGCCAACAATCTCTGAAAATACATTTCATCAATGTATGCGTTTAGACTATTTGACTGTTTATGCAGAGGACGGGAAGACGAGGAGTGTGAATAATTATTATCGGCATTGGAAGTAAAGACAGCAAGAATATGAATCAAAATATCTCAGCAATCAAGAAGTTGTGCCCGACACGGATTGAGGGTTATAAAAATGGCAAATAATATTTGTGAGTCCAAAACCGCTTATTTCGACATTGTCGGAGATGAGCCTATCCAACGCCTGAAAGAGCGACTTCAAAACAACATGGTGGCAGTCACAGGCTTCGACTATCCTTTTTCTATCAGCAAATGCAAGCTTAGTCAGGAAGACTATGCTGTGATTATGGGTATTGACCATTTCCATCATGAGGAAGAACCTGTCGGCCCTGACTGTCCCTACATCACCAACGAATGGGATCAATATACGTGTCGCTCGGGCTCGGGCCAAAACAGTGGAGAAATAGGCGATATATTGAGAAAACTGGAAAAGTTGACAGACCGTCAGTTCCGCTTGCCTACATTCAAAGAGGCTAAGTTTATCAACGAAATAAAAAGTAAGGAATTGGGATTTCGGCTTGAAAATGAACTTTGTGAGGTAGGCCGGGGATTTCTCTGTACTGAAAAAGGGGGCATCTATGTTTCAGACCCGATGTATAACGACCATCCTCCTTACAAGTCAATCCGTTTGGTGGAATGCCAGAAGACGTTGTATCAGATAAACTACGAAGACAAAGAAATAATAGAAGCCATAGAGAGTAGGATTGACAAATACGAGGAACAAATGCACTATTTTTGGGAAAACTAAATCAGACCGTTCCGAACCATCGTTCGCAACGCCATTCACAACGACTCACAAAACAGGCCAAAAAGAACCGTTTTACAAAGTCGACGAGTTTGTCCCACAAAGTCGACGACTTTGTAAACTCATTGCATATCACAGTTCTCCATCATTATGCTTTATGTTACCTACTCCCCGCTATCAACCGTTATTCCTGTTCATAATAGTACGAATAGTCAATGCCCTTCATGAAGATTTCGCGGTCATTGATTTTATCGGTCATCGCCCCTTGGAGCAAAGCTTTGATAGCAGTAGAATCTGTTGTGCTTCTACGCATGGCTTTCAGATATTCCTTCTTATTAATCTTGCTCCAATCTACACATAGTTTCAAACGCTTCTTGAAAATAAGGTCGAGCCAAAGACGTGTGCTACGTCCATTGCCTTCCATGAAAGGATGAGCCACGTTCATCTCTATATATTTGTTGGCAATCTCGTCGAAAGTCGTTTCTGGCATAGCCTCAATGATTCTTAGGTTCTGCATCAGATACTCCGCACGACAAAACAGCGTACCATCTTTCCAAATGGTCTTTGTACGGATCTGCCCGGCAAAGTCGTAAAGTCCGCCAAACAGATAGGCATGAATCTGCTGCAAACACCTTACCGTTCCTGGCTCCATATCATCCAACAAACCACTCTCTATAAGGGTATAAGCTTTTTTCTTGCTTTGTCCGTCAATGCTGTTGTCGCTATAAGTAAACCATTCAAGGAACTTACGGGCACGATTGTTGGGGTAATTCTTGGCAAGCATCTGTACACCATCGGCATCCAAGGCATCAGCAGCACGTTGTTTGCCATCGGGAGCCTGAAACTTGAAGTCGTGAGTGACACTCACGAGTTGAACGTCCTCTGTATTGAGCTTCTTTTTCAACCAGCGCCAGTAGTTACCAGCTTTTACATAATCATCCTCGTTGTTAATGGCACGCACAATATCCGTGGCAGAGAACCACCACTTGCTGTGCTCCTCGTCCCAAACGGCCCGCACCTCACGGTCGTTGAAAAATCTTATCGATTTTTTACTCATATTCTACGTTCTTCTTTATACATACGGGCAGAAACCGTCATGCCTGCTTCCGCCTGCAATTGTCGGGCAAAAGTACTAATAAGCGAGCAAAAATGCAAATTTATTTGCAATTATCCGTCAGATTTCCTTCCATGGTCAAGATTTCGCAGGTGGGATTAGATCAAGACTTCTATGACGAGCTTGTTTTGAAGAAACCATCAACTTGAAACTCCTGTTTTTATTGTTAATCTTTATGAATTACTTGTCTAATTGGGGGATTTTTACGACATTTGTATCGTAAAAAGACAAGAAACGATAGAAAGTATTGACATTACTATTTTATTAACCCCTATAAACTTAACAACCATGACCATGGCAGAATTAGAACCAATGTACCTTTGGATTACCGTGGGCGTCATCGTGCTCATCGTGTTTCTCTTCATCTCCTACGTGAAGGCTCCTCCCTCGTTCGCCTATATCATTTCGGGTATCTGGAAGGAGCCGAAGGTGCTCATCGGTACGGGCGGCTTCCGCATCCCGTTCTTCCAGCGTCTGGACCGTGTCTACCTGGGACAGATCACCGTGGACATCAAGACCGAGGAGAGCGTGCCGACGAACGACTTCATCAACGTCGACGTGGATGCCGTGGCCAAGGTGCAGGTGCTGCCCGACAAAGACGGCACGCGACTGGCCGCTAAGAACTTCCTGAACATGACGCCCGACGAGATTGCCGCCCAGCTGCAGGACTCGCTGCAGGGCAACATGCGTGAGATTATCGGCACGCTGGACCTGCGCTCACTGAACACCGACCGCGACGGTTTCTCCGATCAGGTGATGATGAAGGCCACGCCCGACATGGCCAAGCTGGGCATCAACATCATCTCGTGCAACATTCAGAACGTGACCGACCGCGAGGGA
>ERZ842401.5157-NODE-5157-length-14660-cov-4.194043_pt1 | contig 14660 bp, 13 predicted proteins | sample MGYA00521270_ERZ842401 | MGnify/ENA primary metagenome ERZ842401 (study PRJEB31892, sample SAMEA3878208) | bioreactor metagenome | biome: Moose rumen | place: Sweden | collected 2011-10 | study: EMG produced TPA metagenomics assembly of the PRJEB12797 data set...
ATTTGTAAAAGGTTTTATGACGGGGTCGGACCCCGTCTTGAATGTACTCACATCTCGCCTGCCATTCCGTGAGGTCCGTTCTTGAGAGCGTCGCTAGGAGCTGCTCCTGCGGGTGCCTTACGGGATGCGATGACATCGTCGATCCTGAGGATCATGTTGGACACTTCCTCAGCAGAGTTGATTGCCTGAGATTTGACCCTGAGAGGCTCGATGACGTTGCGTGCGAGCATGTCGACCGCATCTCCGGTGTCGAGGTCAAGACCGTAGTATTTGGCCTTGGCGTTCTTCTTCTCGTGGGCGTTCTTCAGCTTGATGATGCTGTCGATGGGGTCGATACCTGCGTTCTCTGCAAGGGTCCAGGGGATGATCTCCATGGCCTTTGCGAACTTCTCGATAGCGAGCTGCTCTCTGCCTCCAACGGAGGATGCGTAGTCGATCAGTGCAAGCTCGACCTCGATCTCGGGTGCTCCTGCTCCTGCAACGACCTTTCCGTCCTCGAGTGCTACTCCGACTGAGCGGATAGCGTCTGTGAGGGCCCTCTCGACTTCCTCGAGCACATGCTCGGTTCCGCCGCGGATGAAGATGGTGACTGCCTTTGCGTTCTTGCATCCGGTGATGAATGACATTCCGTCCTCTCCGACCTTCTTCTCCTCAACGGATCCTGCGGTTCCCAGGTCCTTGCTGGTGAGCTCCATCGCGTTTCCGCAGATGGTCGCACCGGTTGCCAGGGCGATTGCGTCGAGATCGGATGCCTTGCATCTCCTGTATGCGAGGATTCCTGCCTTTGCGAGGTAATGCTGTACGAGCTCGTCAACTCCCTTGGAGCAGTAAACGACGTTAGCTCCTGCCTTCTTAATGACCTCTACGATTGCCTTCATGGAGTTCTCTTCCTCGCTGAGGAATGAGGACATCATCGTGGGGTCGGTAATCTGGATGGATGCGTCGAACTCTGTCTTCTTGACCTCGAGGGCACAGGAGAACAGAGCGATCTTCGCCTTGTCGACCTTCTGGGGCATCCTGCTGTGGACCATTTCCTTGTCAACGACGATTCCCTGAACGATCTCGGTGTCCGCGATTGTTCCTCCGACCTTCTTCTGGAGGCGGATGTTCTTGGGGTCGACGATTCCCTTCTCTTCGACTGCCTTTGCGGCCTTGACGACCAGGTCTGCGAGGAGTGCTTCCTCGTCTCCGACGGACTTTCCGGTCAGTGCTGTGGCTGCGACCTGCTTGAGGATCTTGTCGTTCTTGGCATCGACTGCGATGCTGTCGAGGACTTCCATTGCCTTGGCCGCTGCCATCTTGTAACCGTTGGTGATGACTGTGGGGTGGACGTTCGCATCGATGAGTTCCTCGGACTGCTTGAGGAGCTCTCCTGCGAGAACGACGGATGTTGTTGTTCCGTCTCCGCACTCTGAATCCTGTGTCTTGGCGACCTCGACGACCATCTTGGCTGCGGGGTGCTGGACATCGATCTCCTTGAGGATTGTGACACCGTCGTTCGTGATGACGACATCTCCGATCGTGTTGACGAGCATCTTGTCCATTCCCTTGGGTCCGAGTGTGGACCTGACTGCATCTGCGACCGCCTTTGCGGCTGCGATGTTGTTGAACTGCGCTTCCTTGTCCTTGCTTCTCTGTGTACCTTCCTTCAGTACGATAACAGGCTGATTTCCAGATCCATACATGGCATTACACCTTTCTATGTTGGAGGATATTTTAGTTCTTCTATATAAAAGATACTAATCTTCCTTCAGATAGAATAAGGTATGCCAGCATCAATAGAAGTCTTCGATGCGACGCTGTATCAGATAGTCCTTGAGGATTTCCGAGTTATGCAACCAACGTTCCTTCTTCAGATCCATGAAGGCGTTGATCTGGGGCCAGAGGCCCTCAAGTGATTCTGCGGTGTAGGGCTGGGTACGCAAAGCTGCCCGGACATTCTCGCGAATGTTCCAAACACCCAGGGGGATGTCGTAACCGGGATGGACCTCCCTGAAGACCATCACTCCTGCAGAACGGCCGATGCTCTGAAGGTATTCCGTGACGGCCAATCTTGCCGCGTAGTATGCGCCGGTGATGTTGTCCGCGTACTGCGTCCTGCCCTCGAAGAACTCGTGATCGTGGGCAACGACCATCTCGTTGGGACTGGGGTTCCAGGAGGTCTTCGGATACCATGCCTCGATCATCTCGTACCTCCAGGTGACAGGCATCATGACGATGGACCACCAGTTGTCGAGCCCCTTCCATTGGAAGAGCCTGAACTCATCTATGGTCTCGTTGTACCTGACATCCTTCATCAGATTCTTGCCTATGATGTCATCGACCGCGGTTATGCTCCAACGGGTTGGTACGAAGCGCCTGCGCTTTCCCACACCCATCGTTCCCACGGAGAACGCCTTCTCGATCTCGGAGACGAACGTACCGTTATGATAAGCGGCGACAACGGCATCCGTAGAATTCATATCGGTGTCATAGTACGACTTTTCGAGATTGTGCTCGAACCTCCCGTTCTCCACCCTTATGCTGGACATCTTACCCGAGGGGCCGAAAGGCATGATCTCGTCATCGAGTACGATGCGTCCCGAGGGTTTCTTCTCGAAGTATGTCTCGACATTGACGGGTTTCGCAGTCAGTGCGAGTTCCTGGACGTTGTCCACTATCTTCCCCGATTTCGCAAAATCGGTGGCATCTATGCGGTATTTCCCCCTCACGAGCTGATATCTCATGGCGGCGATGTCGTACATCGATTTCCCGCCCCACAGCTCGGGCTTGTCAAGTTCCGTCGTATCTCCCATGAAAGTGGGTAGCAACGGACCGATCTCCACCTTGGGATAGCCGTAACGTCCTACAAAGACCGCCGGGGGCGAACTGCCGGTAACATCGTTGCTCTTGATCACGGGCGTGTTAATCTTCTTTGTATAGAATTTGACCATAAGCGGACATCTGTCCTTGCCACACAGACGCCTCGTCCCTTTGCAGACGTTGCAGAGCCCGTTCTTCACGACGGTATCGCTACCGCCGGTCATCTCATCGAAGAGCGTGCTCTGATTCTCCATGTACCTTGGATGGAGTGTTCATAGAAAAACCCGCCCTCTGGTTTTTTTGGATGGATACAAAGGTAATAGGAGAGACAGCTGGATTACTCCAATGCAAGGGGACTGTCTCCCTCTATGCATTGTCATCATGCTCAAAGGATAAAAAGGGAACGCCCAAAAAGCCTGATTTTAATCAAAATCAAGAGAAAAACTGATGTTTTGACTAGGTTATATAAAAAGATACATTAATAAAAGGGTGGATAACCACCCTAAATATTGTACAGCCTCACTCGTCCGATTTTCTAGCCTTGACGGAAGCTCCGTGCGCGTAGAGTCCCTCTGCGTTGGCAAGAGTTTCTACTGTGGGGGCGAGAGCTGCAAGACCGCCTTTGGTCAGGTACTGGACAGTGGATGTCTTCATGAATGCCATTACGTTCAGTCCGGAACAGGTCTTAGCGTGCTCGGCCGTGGGGAGGACATGGTTTGTACCGGATGCATAATCGCCTGCAGCTACGGGCGTGTAGGGTCCGACGAAGATGGAACCGGCGTTCCTCACCTTGCTCAGGGTGTCGAGAGGATCCCTGGTCTGGATGGACAGGTGCTCGGGAGCGATTTCGTTCATGATCTCGATGGCGAGATCTAGATCGTCCGCGATGATGTATCCGGAGTTGTTCATGGCCTTCTCGATAATCTCCTTCCTTGGGGTCTCGTTGATGAACTTCTCCATGATGGGCCACACCCTGTCGGGCAGGGTCGGGTCATCGGTGACGAGAAGACATGCGGATGAGGGGTCGTGCTCTGCCTGGGCAACCAGATCCACTGCAACGAACTCCACGTCGGCATATTTGTCAGCAAGGACGGCCACTTCGCTAGGTCCTGCGGGGAAATCGATGTCCACCTTGTCGCGGAGCATCATCTTGGCCGCGGTGACGAACACGTTTCCGGGTCCGACGATCTTCTGAACGGGTTCTACCGATTCGGTTCCGAGGGCCATTGCAGCGATGGCCTGGGCACCTCCGCTGTAGTAGATTTCATCCACTCCTGCGATGTCGGCAGCGACCAGCGTTATGGGGTTAGCGGGTGCGGGAGTGAACATGATCACTTCGTCGACACCTGCGACCTTCGCCGGAATGGCGGTCATCAGGACCGTACTGGGGTATGAGGCCCTTCCTCCGGGGATGTAGCATCCGACCCTCTCGAGAGGGGTGGTCTTGACACCCAGAGTGATGCCGGGTTCGACCTCTGTTAGCCAGAGGCCTGCGGGCTTCTGCATCTGATGGAAGCGCTGGATGTTATAGGCCGCATTCTCTAGTTCGTCCACTATGTCCTGGGAGACCTTGGAATAGGCCTCATCGATATCGTTCCTTGTTACTGCGACGGATTTGAGCTTGATTTTGTCGAACTTCTCGGCGAGCTCGATCAGCGCCTTGTCGCCGTCCTTGCGGACCTGTTCGATGATGTCCTTGACGGTGTCGTTGACCTGATCTACCTTCGATGAGCGATTCTGTGCCCAGAAATCCTCGCTAACTTGCTTCCACATGACCCTCTCTAATCCTGATGGAATATAAATTAGATGTCATGTGGACTTAGCCGTATGAGTCGATCACCTGAGGGACAAGCCCGCATCGGTTGCGACAAGATGTAGATAGTCTGGCCAAAGCATCGGAAGAGTGGGCCCCGATGTTCAAAAATGTACTTTTACCAGCCAGGTGATATGGCATATACCAGTAATGTGGTAGTTTCCCATGCGAATGATTTTAACGTTGGGATGTTTCGGTACCTTCGCCCATGAAAGTGATCATCATCGGTGCCGGTAGTATTGGTTACGTTGCTGCCGAGACCATTTCCGATATGCACGATGTGCTGATTGTAGAGGACGATGCTGCTTTGGCAGATATTGCGAAGAACCGTCTCAATGTTTCGGTCCTTCACGAGGATGGTACCAACCCCAAGACCTTGGAGCAGGCCATCCAGACTCACAAGGCAGAGGTAATCATCTCCACATTGGCGCACGACGATTCCAACCTGTTCATCTGCATGATGGCCAAGAGGATCAAGCCCAGTATCAGGACGGTCGCATCGATCACTAACCCGGATTACATCATCAGCACGACGGACCAGGGTGTCCCCGGAGTGGACATAATCATCTCTCCCGAGCTCCTGACAGCGGAGAAGATGTACAAGCTCTGCGTCCTCGAGAATGCCCTCGACTACGAGATCATGCCCGTTTTCAGATCATCCATGGCCGTCTTCCAAGTACCGCCGGAGAGCGACCTGATCGGTAAAGTAGTTATGTTCGCACTGGACGCCTATGAGGCTATCGCGTTTGCAATTTACCGCGGCGACGATCTGTTCTTCCAGGTTGATTCCATGGAGATCCATGCCGGTGACAGGATATGCATCATGGGTTCCGAGCAGGCAATCGACGAGATCAACGAGGCACTCGGTGTAGAGAATGCCTCCAGGGAGATCATCATCCTGGGAGGTACCATCGTGGGAAGGCATCTGGCGAAGCTGCTGGCCGAAGACTCTAAGAAGAGATACGTCAAGATCGTAGAGAAGGACCAGGATGTATGTAAGGACCTGTTTAGGATTCTCACCGGCGTCCTGGTGGTCAACGGCGACTTCACCGAACCGAACCTGCAGTCCTCGGAGAACATCTTCAGGTCAGATTGCCTGGTATCCGTTACGAACCAGGATGATACCAACCTCCTGATGTGCATGTCAGCCCAGAAGTACAACACCAACAAGATCATCTCCAGGTATCTCAAGAAAGAGTACATGGACATCTTCATATTCACCGGTCTGGACACTATCATCGGTTTCGACAGGATCGTATCCAATGAGATCTCGAAGTGCGTCATGTCCAATGATAATGTCGTGATGAGGATGAGGAACCACGAGGAGCAGTTCTTCATACACGATGTGAACAAACAGTCAAAGCTCATGGACAGATATTTCGGCGATATCGTCATGCCGAACGGACTCAGCGTCCTGGGCATCTACCGTGACGGGAACATCATCTACCCCATGATGGATACCAAATTCATGGAAGGGGACCGTGTAATGGTCTTCACCAACTTCACCAAGGAGAAGGAACTGGCGAAGGTCTTCGGAAGGAAAGCGATTTCAGAGAGTTGATCGGATGGCGTTCTTGAATAAGGACAGGTTGATCGATAGGTTCGCGGTGTACAGGAGCACCGAAATGAGACTTCTAGGTGGAATTCTGGCCATCCTAGGTCTGATGTTCCTTGTTCCCGGTACGTATGCCCTCATCTTCAACGAGAACCCCGATCCGTTCTTCTATCCGGCCATCCCACTTATCACGACAGGAACTGTCCTGTTCCTGTTGTTCTCCGCATCCGACAGTCTGAGGACTGTGAACGGATTGATCATGATTGCAGTGACATGGTTCGCCATGTTCTTCGTCGGTTCCATACCATATCTCATGGTCGGTATGACACCGGTAAACGCCCTTTTCGAATCAGTCAACGGATTCACGACGAGCGGAAGTACGACCGTCGACAGCGTTTTCTATTGGCCCGAGAGCCTGATGCTCTGGAGAGCTATGACAGCATGGCTCGGAGGAATAGCGATCGTCATCATCTTCATCTACATACTCCCGCTCTTCGGAATGGGACGTATCTTCTTCAACAACGAACTGGAAGGTTCGGGTTCGTCCAACTACAGTATGAAGCTCCAAACGGCCGCCAGCAGCTTCATCACGGTCTATGTCGTGCTTACGGTCATCAACTTCGTGCTGTTGATGCTCCTCAATGCGCCATTCCTTGATTCCCTTTGTATGAGTCTGACCACCATCTCGACAGGAGGTATCCTCATTTCGGATACCAGTCTGATCGGTACGACATGGTCGATCCAGCTGGTCACGATGATCTTCATGTTCATCGGAGGTACCAACTTCTACTTGCACTTCAAGGCGATATCCACCAGGAGTTTCAAAATCTATCTCCGCAACAAAGAGCTCCGCAACCTGATAATCTACTTCTTCCTGGCCTCCATAATACTCTTCATCTTCAGGGTCGGGGACCTGTCCAGCATCGGACTCCACCCGGAGAATTACTTAACCGAGTATTGGGATACCCTGTTCACGGTCGTCTCCATAGGTACCACCACAGGTCTGGCTGTGTACGATTTCACTCAGAGTTCTGAAATCGTCATCGCCATCCTGATCGTACTGATGATGATCGGAGCATCCGCAGGATCAACCTCGGGAGGTATCAAATTCTCCAGGATAAGGATCATCATAGGTTTCTTCAGGAACTCGCTGCTTAACATCCTGCACCCCAACGCTGTATATTCCGTCAAGGTCGACAATGAGGATGTGCCTGATTCCCGTGTCATCGGAGCGGTCTCAACGGTTCTCCTGTACATGATCACAGTGGTGATCGGTATCATCATCCTCATGTCCGCCGGTCTCGAATGGGTGGATGCCATCGGACTTGCCATCGGTTCCGTTACGAACACCGGAGTAGGATTCGGTAATTACGGACCTCTCGGGAATTATGACAGCCTTGGCGAACCCCTTAAGATCGTTCTGATGTTCCTGATGTGGATCGGACGTCTTGAGATATCCATAGCACTCGTGTTCTTCACCCCGTCGTTCTGGCGCGAGGTGAAATACTCCTTCAGGTCATCGAGGAAATACAGGAAGGTTCGCAACGATCAGTGACCTTCGCAGTAAGAAAGTATGTTGATGGCCGCTTTGTCCCCAGGAGAGATCTCGTTGATGGCTCCGGCGACGATTCTGGCTTTCTCATACTCCTCCTTCAGTGCGAGACATATTCCGAGAGTCTCCATGCCTCCGATGTGCTCATGGTTCAACTGAACGGCACGGGAAGCATACCCTCCGGCAGCCTTGATGTTGCCTTGGATCCTCAGCGCATAAGCCGCGACCGCATTGGAATCGGCGGATTTGTCCTTGAGTCCGCTGCGTGCGTACTTCATAGCCTCCTTGTTTTTACCGCCCATGACCAGGGACTGAACATACGAGATCCTGACGTCGTAATCGTTGGGATTCTCTTTCAATAATGCTTCGGATTCGTCCATGGCCCTCTTATGCTCTCCCAACGAGCTGTATATGGATGTAAGCAGTATCCTGTCGTTGATGCAGGGATCCGTGATCTCCTTGTACTCATCAAGGGCGGATTCGTATTCCTCCATGTCGTAGAGGCAATGACATTCGAGCCTGTGCGTCTCATCCGTTTCGAAAAGGTCCTCGACGATCTTGAGACTGAAATAAGGGCAATCGAGGTTATAGAGCGCCTTGGCGATTTCCAACCCGTTGTTACCATCTGCGATGTCTACGAGCCTTGTAGCGATCTTCGATTCGGTACCGTCGTTCGGTACAAGTTTCAGTATCGACATGCACTTGAGGATCTCATACGGATCCGCTGTGGATTCCGCCACAGACAGCAGCTTGGCTGAAACACCTTCCGTCCTTCCTGCGGTGATATCCGCGGATATGGTCTGGAGGATCTCGTCATTCGACATCGACCCACCAATCGGGAAGGAGTTATAAATTGTTTAATAAGCGGATTACAATCCTGAATCCATGAAGATTCGGTCGATAAATGTCAGAGGTCTATTCAACGAACATGACTATGAATTGAACCTCAATCCGGACCTCACATTCATCCACTCCCCGAACGGCATGGGGAAATCGGCCCTCTCTCGCATGGTGTACACGATCCTCCGCGGTGACAGGACGTATCTCGAAGAGATCCCTTTCTCGAGATTGGACATCGGTTTCATCGACGGCAGCACCCTCATAGCCCAGAAGAACAACGGGAAGCTCCTTGTTCAGATGCAGAAGAACGAGCTTGAATCCGTTGTGACCGATGAGGAACTGGAGAATCTTTGTGACATTATCTACCTCCCCCCAGAACGCCTTCTCATACGCAAAAAGGACGGACATGTTGTGAACGCTCTTGAATCCTGCGCGCAGGAACTCTGCGATTCCATTCGTTACGCCAAGGAGCACAACAAGCTCCAGAAGTCAGAGGCCGAGCACAAGGAGATGTCCGGCAGCGATCTGGAGTTCTGGTGCAAGGACCTGAAGGCTAAGCTGGACTTCATAAAGGATGCCGGCTTCGAACCTGAGATCCCTGAGGGTACGAGGTTCCCTCCATCCAGATACGACATCATCGAGGACAGGGAGAAGTATGAGGATATCGCCTATTCCATCTCCGAATACGTGGAGAGGAACTATCAGTTCGCGGAGTCGATAATCGTCTACAAGGACATCGTGAACAACATCTACCTGAACAAATCCATCGATATCGATTCGGGCGGGAAGATACATGTGACGATGAACAACGGCACATCGCTTCCCATAAACAAGCTGTCCTCCGGAGAGGTCCAGATACTCCTGATCTTCTACTACATCCTCTTCCATGCGAATTCTGGTGGAGTCGTGATCCTGGATGAACCTGAGATCTCGCTCCACGTCTCATGGCAGCAGGTCCTGGGAGACTACTTCAGGGACATATGCAGGGTAAGGAACATCCAGATCGTGGTGGCGACCCACTCACCCCAGGTTATCCATGACAAATGGGACCTTGCCATGGAATTGGTGCAGAGAAATGCGTGAATACCTTACTTCCGATGACATCTGTAACCAGATCTCGATGAACAGATCTGTCTTCAAAGGCACGATCATGCTCGCCGAGGGGAACACCGATCTCCGTCTCTATTCCAAATTCACGGAACCGGACAAGGTAAGGATAATACCCGCACATTCGAAGAGCAATGTCATCAAGGCGGTCAATAAGATGGTTCGCCGCGAAGACGGAAGGACCATCGGCATAGTAGACAGGGATCTGGACGACCTCAAGGAGATGACGGTATCCCCACCGCTTTTCTATACGGAACATCGTGACATGGAGATGATGCTCATCACCAGCTCAGCCCTGGACGACGTCCTGACTGAGTACGGAGACACCGAAAGACTGGATAGGTTCCAGAGACAGATCGGTAAGGTCCGCGATGTGATCATCCAGGCCGCATACCCGGTCGGATTGCTAATGTATTTGTCCTATCTGCGTGGTTACAACCTTAATTTCAAGGATCTCGACTTCAGGAGCTTCATAGACAGACGCACACTGGGGATCGACATCCAGAAGATGGTGCGCGAGGTGATCTCCAACACCTTGGGTTCGGAACTGTCCAGCAAGAACGTGGCCAGGGACCTTCAGATGCAGATGGATTCCAAAACGGACAGCCACATGATCGCACGCGGTCATGATACCGTCAGCATCCTCCTTATCGGCCTGAAGGAGAATTTCGGCAGCTATAACGCGAATGCCATCAACGACGGCACCCTGGGCGGAGCGCTAAGACTGGCGTACGATTTCAACGACTTCGAGAACACATCGCTGTACAACCAATCCAAGAAGTGGGCCGAATCCAGAGGGATAGCCCTCTGGAAGGTCAATCGAATTTGAGATCCTCGGTTTTCAGAGTACCGGATGACTCCATTATCCTCTGTATGCGGCGCTCACTCTCGTCCAGTATCTGCCTGCAGTGATTCCTCAGCAGGACGGCCTTCTCGTAGATCTCTATGCTCCTGTCCAGATCGATTCCGCCTGCCTCGAGTTCCTTGACGAGGTCCTCGAGTGTCTTTATGCTCTCTTCGAATGTCATCTTCTCTACTTCATCTGCGTATGTCATTCCTTCAACTCCTTTGATGAGATGTCGGCCTCAGCGCTGCCGTCCCTGAGACGGACGATGATGCTGTCGCCGACGTTTATCCTTTCGATGGAGGTCAGTACCCTGCCCCCTTTGTCCGTGATCATGCTGTACCCTCTGGTTAGGACATTGCTGGGATTCAGACCCTCCAATTGCTTGGAATCGGACCCCAGTTCCTGCTCGGCCTTCTTGAGTATCGATGTGATGGCCTTCTCCGGGCCCTCTGAGACGGATAGCAGTCTGGTCGAGCCCATGTCCATGATGTGCTTGGAACTCGCCTGTATACGCTCCAGAGAGGCCTCGACGGTGGTCTTCAGGCTGTTGATGTCCTCCAACGCTCTTGACGGCCTGAGCCTCGCATCCACTGACGTGTATTGGTTCTTCATGTCCTTCAATGTGGCCAGTACGGAGGATTCAGCCGTCTTTGAGAGTTCCTCGACCATCATCGAGCGCATCTCCAGGTCATCGAGAGCGCTCTGCAGACCGAGTTTTGAATCCAATAACTGGAACGAATGCTTCATACCGTCCATGACCGAACCAATGGCGCGGTTAAGACGTGTCATGTATCCCTGCAGTTCCGACCTGATCTCCGATTTGTCGCGTAGTATGATTGCTGCAGCACCTGTTGGAGTCGGTGCCCTTGCATCAGCTACGAAATCAGAGATTGTGAAATCGGTCTCGTGACCTACTGCGGAGACCACAGGGATCTTCGAATTGTAAATCGCCCTGGCGACTATCTCCTCGTTGAAGGCCCAAAGATCCTCGATGGATCCACCTCCTCTGCCGACGATGATCACATCCACGTCGCTCTTGTTCAGCAGTTCGATACCTGCAACGATGGATTGTGCCGCTCCTTCTCCCTGGACCATGGCCGGCGCAAGGACGATGTCAGCGGTGTATCTGGATGCCGAAGTGGTGATGATATCGTGGATGACCGCTCCGCTCTGGGATGTCACCACACCGATCTTCTTCGGATATGCGGGTAAAGTCCTCTTATGCGACTGTTCGAAGAGTCCTTCCTCCCCCAGCTTCTTCTTGAGGGCCTCGAATGCTAGATACCTGTCCCCGATACCGGATTTCTCTATCACTTCGACGATGAACTGGTATTGTCCCCTGGGAACATACAGGGCCACACGGCCGAAGGCACGTATCTTCATGTTCTCGGTAGGTTCGAAACCCAACCGGGACAGTGCTGATTTGAATATGACCGCACTTATGACGCTGTTGGTGTCCTTCAGAGAGAAGTAGTACCCAGATGGATACTTCTTGAGGCCCGATATCTCTCCGCTGACCCATATGTCGTTCAGGGACACAGACTTGGAGAACAGCTCGCTGACGCGTGTGTTCAGTTCGGTTACGGAAATTACCTCGGGCATCGGACCTAGATAGATGATTAACGATAAATCAACTGTGACTCCGATTTCGTCAACAGCAACAAAACCGGATGTTGTTCAGATATCTTTTTGAAAAAGCAGACCATCGGTCCCTCATGGATAAGGCAGAGCTTCTCCCTAAGATGTCGGAGGATACCAGACAGTATGCGGACCGTGTGCTGGATGTCTTCTCGGCCCCTTTCGCTCAGCACATGGGTCTCAAGATTGAGAGCATCTCCAAGGAGGAGGTGGTCTGTTCCATGGCCATCCAGCCCTTCATGATCAACAGCATGGGCCGCGTCCATGGAGGGGCCATCTACGCATTGATGGACCACACCTTCGCAATCATCTCCAACATGATGCACGACGGGACCGGTCAGAGCACCGAGGTCAAGTTCTACAGGCCTGCCAACACCGATCTGAGATGTGTGGCGAGACCGATCAACATCTCCCGTTCATTGGCAATATATGACGTAAGAGTCTATTCCACGGAAGGAAAGCTCATAGCGTCATCTACATGTACTGGATTCATCATACAGAAGATAGAATGACACGTTACTGCCCCAAATGCGGCGAGCCTGTGCCCTCTAATTGCATAACCTGTCCCAAATGCTATACCAAGATTCCGTTCGAACCCGCATCCTCGGAGAAGGAAGCCGAGAGCTCCCAGCCCAGGAAGAGGAACGATACGGTGAAGCTGGTATTGACCATATTGCCGGGTCTGTTCGGGTTCCTGGGGCTGGGAATACTGTATGAGGATTCCCATGATAAGATGGGATTCAAATTCCTGGCTGGCGGTCTGCTCCTTTTCTTCATCGGAGTGGCATTGATCGCAGCTCCCGGAGTCATCACGACGATTCTCGGTATAGGGCCGTTGATACTGTACTTCCTGCTGTTCCTATTGAGCATCCTGTATTCGCTGCTCAACATCAAGACGATATTCCGCCACTTCTGATTAGAAGTATCCAGATTGGCGGAGCTTCATCATGATTGACGTGGACATAAGGCACAGGTCCATGGAATTGGTACCTTGGACATCCATCGGGTTCCCGGGCGTCACATAATCGTAAGCGGCCTTGATATCCTTGGCATACTCCGGAGGGATCCTGCTGGATATGGACGGCAGGAATGTGATCTCCCCGTTCAGATCCCAGGGTTCCACGCATAGGAACTGCCCGAAGGTGCGATTGACGTTGAACGATGTACATTCCTTATCCTGGAGTTTATCGAACAACTCTTTCACAACGATATCCTCGGTCGGCGATACATAAAGCATCTCTGCTGTTATTCCGTAATTATCGGACAGGTAATCAAGTGAATCCTTCCCCAGATCCATCGGGTCGGCGAATACCAAGGAGTCGTAAACTGTATCGAAATCGGTGCCGTCGCTGTGCATACGGCAGACGGAGACCTGGACCACCTTGTCCTGAGGGAAACCATTAGGCCCGGTGACTGCCACCTCCACAACGTACACGTCGTCCATGAAGGGCCATGGTAGTCGGAGTTAAAGTATTGATGCGGTGACCTTTGACCGAGATGATTTATTACCGATTCCCCATTGCAGATTGATATGAAGGGAGTAAAGGGTATAGACGAGTTGTATGATGAGGTCCGCGACTTCGATCTCGTCATCACGAACGATGCAGCGCTGGCCACGGCCCTGAACGGGCGCATCGACAGGCCTGTGGTAGGATATTTCGCACTCACTCCCAAACAGATTGCCTCGCGCATAGCATCAAGGATATCGGATAGCCCTCTCTGCTCCGAACTCAAGGTCCTCTCCATCGTATCGGAGGAGACCGGTTTCAGCATCAAGTACGTCCACAGCGAGATCGAGAACATCAAGGAGATCAGGAAGTACACCAAGGATGTCCGCAAGCATCTCCATTCCAAGGCCTCAAAGGCCGTTTACGACTCTTATGAGCACATCTCCACTCTGGAGAGGCTCATGGGCAACTTCATCCCTGAGGAGGATGAATTCTACAAGGGCCTATTCGTTGCCGTGATTGAGGAGGAGCTCTTCAACGACCTGGATAAGCATTTCATCCCGATCAGGCACGAATCCGTGTCCATATTCAAGAAGGACCCCTACGAGATAGAAACCATTTACGAGATAGGGAACGACCGCCAGATCGCCGAGAACACTGCTGACATGATAGATCCGGAGAATCCTGGCGATTTCGCCATAGTACTGAACACAGCCAGTCCCATCGCGTACTCCGTCAGGGCATCCATGTACAGGAAAGGGCTTCCGTTCATCAACTCCCTCAACGTCCGCGACCTCTCCCAGATAAGGGATTATCTTCAGTTCATCACCCTGGCGATGGAATTCGATACCATCCGTGTCAAGCATGTGAAAGAACTGTTCTCGAATTACAATGGATTCTTCAAACGTGGCAGGGAGGAGTTCCTGTTATGCAAACAGACCGAATCGGATATGATGGACCGCAGTCAGGAACTGTGGGGTGTGATGAGGAACATCCATGACATGACCTTCGGAGAGGTATGCTCCAGTATATGCGATTCAAGAGCCAAGATACAGGTG
>ERZ842401.5159-NODE-5159-length-14651-cov-16.414566_pt1 | contig 14651 bp, 13 predicted proteins | sample MGYA00521270_ERZ842401 | MGnify/ENA primary metagenome ERZ842401 (study PRJEB31892, sample SAMEA3878208) | bioreactor metagenome | biome: Moose rumen | place: Sweden | collected 2011-10 | study: EMG produced TPA metagenomics assembly of the PRJEB12797 data set...
AAATGCACCTCCTAAAATTGAACTTTATTTGTCCAACTTTAGGGGTGCACTTCAACTTCGCTCAATGACCATTTTCTATTCTCTGTATAATTTTCCGAACTTTCCTAAATCGGCTTTTTAATTCGATTTTCCGGGGAGTGTCACGACTCCGCCTGCGGCAGTGAGTGGAACGTACTCCGGGACTTCCCTTCCGTCCCATCTCTTGGCGCGCTCAAGCTGAATCTCAAGCTCCTTCAAGCGGATTTCCAAAGCCTGGTTCTGGGCGACCTTGGCGTTGTAGTAGGCAAGGGCGTCGGCCTCAACCTGCTTTGCTTCGGCGGCCTTCTGAGCCTTTATCAAGTCGGCCTCGGCGGTCTGCTCCGCGGCTTTCTTCGCGGCCTCGGCCTCGGCGACCTGCTTCTGGGCGTTCGTCTCGGCAAGCTTCAAGTCCTGCTCGGCCTGGCGGACCTGCTGCGTCCTGTTCATCGTCTCCTTGATGTTCTTGTCGAAATCGTCGCTCCAGTCCCAGTTGGAAATGGTGAGCTGCGTGACTTCGATTGGATATTCGGAAAGACGCTTGACGAGGCTGGCGGAAACGTCGGTCGTTATCTTGTCCTGGTTCTCCACAAGCTCGTAAATCGAATACTTTCCAACAGCTTCCTTGACGCAGGAGACAAGGCTCCTCGTTATGGCGTTCTCCAGAATGGACTCGTTGTACTTTGTCACGGCATCCATGATTTTTTCGGCGTTGTAGCGGTAGAAGACAGTGACCTGCGACCCCACGGTCTGCATGTCCTTTGTGATGGCTCCGTCCGTTCCCACAGAGAAGTTCGCGTTCATTCCCTTGGGCACAATCGAATACTTCTGGATGCGGCTTATGAACGGCGCGTGGAAGTGCATTCCAGGCTCAAGCACGTTTCCCGTGACCTCACCGAGAGTGACCATCACGCCGCGCTCGCTCGGCTCGACAACGTCGCAAGAGGAAACGACAGCGGCGAAAACGACGACAGCGGCAATGATGCCTAACACGATTTTTCCGTATTTTTTCATTCAATTCTCCATATTTATAGAAAAAATATTTTTTGGATTCCAAAAGGATTGAATCCGTCCGAAATCCACCCGATAAAATAGACCTGTCCAGAAACTGCAGTTTCGGAACAGGTCTAATATACAGAAATAAAATCAAATCGAAAAGAATTTCCGTATTTCAGGAAGCTTCGCCAATGCGATTCTCCTTCCCATCTCGTAGATTCTCTTCAGTTCGTCGGGGTTCTTTTCCGCGCGGGAAATTCCCAAAGGCTCGTCGGGACAAACCACAAAGCACTTTCCGTTTTTCGCCTGGTCGAAGACGTACTTCGTCTCCTCGTTGTAGACGTTGTGGCGATTCGCCACGGTCTTTATGAGGTTCGGGTATTTTCTGTACTTCAGCTTGATGAGCGGAAGGAGCGGATTCCTCTCCTTCACGAAGCCCTTCGGCTGGGTGAGGATGACAAGGTTCCGTCCGAACCCCATCTCCTCGAACGCCTTGAGCGGAATGGAGTCCGATATTCCCCCGTCCAAATATTTCTTGCCGTCGAATTCGACAATCTGCTGGACGATTGGCATGGCAGCCGAAGCCCTCATGTATTCGAGGCAGCGTTCGTCGCACTCGTCGAACTTCTTGAAATCGGCCTTTCCACTCTCTATGTCGGTGGCGGCGATGTAGAACTCGACAGGATTGCTCTTGAATGTCTCGAAATCGAACAAATCGAGTTTCTCTGGAATCGTGTGGTAGGCGAATTCCTTGTTGAACAGGTTCCCCGTCTTGAAGAAAGACCTCCAAGAGCAGTACCTCTTGTCGCCAGCGTATTTCATGTTGAACCGCACCGCCCTTCCAATCTGCCTGGACTTGAAATTGCAGCCGAAACAGGCTCCTGCAGAGACCGTCATCATCCCGTCAAATTCAATTCCCTTCTCCATCAAGACATCGAGGACACCGCACGAGAAAATGACGCGCAACGCGCCACCCTCCAAAACAAGACCTTTTTTCATAATGCAAAACTCTATCCTAAAAACGGCGTTGATTGAATAGACAAACGCGTCAACAAGTTACTCTGAAATGCGAGAATGGAATCGCACTATCTTTGCGATTCCATTCTCGTCGACCTGAGCGATAACAAAGTTATCGAACAGGTCTAATATTCAGTTGGATAAAACCGAAATTTTTGATATTCTCAATTGCGTTTGCTGAAATCTACGCGAAGATGCGTGAGCGTGCGTGGGTTTCGGCTTTTTTATTTTAAATTTATCCTTAATATAAAATGGAGAAAAAATCATGGAACTGTTTGATTCGATTTTGACGAAGATGGACAAAATCGTCTGGGGACTTCCGACAATCGCGCTCATTCTCGCGACAGGATTCATCCTGACACTCAGGACGAGAGGAATGCAGTTCAAGTACCTCGGAAGGGCAATCAAGTCGATGTTCAAGAAGACGGACAGCAAAAACGGAGAAGTCTCAAGCTTCGGCGCGCTCTGCACGGCCCTTTCGGCGACAATCGGAACGGGCAACATCGTCGGAGTCGCCACGGCGATAGCGGCGGGAGGTCCGGGCGCGCTCTTCTGGATGTGGCTCGCGGCATTGCTCGGAATCGCGACGAAATATTCCGAGTGTATGCTCTCTGTTCACTTCAGGGAGAGGAAGGAGGACGGACACATCCTCGGAGGCCCGTTCTACACGATTGAGAAAGGGCTTGGCAAAAACTGGAAGTGGCTGGCAGTCCTGTTCGCATCATTCGGAGTGCTCACGGGTCTGCTCGGAATCGGAACGATAACGCAGGTAAACGGAATAACGACCGCCGTGAACGACGCGTTCAATCCGGGGAACGGAAGCATCGCTTTTTCAATAGGAGACAAGTCTTACTCATGGTACGTCGTCGTGGCGGGAATCCTCATCACATTGGCGGCGGCACTCGTAATAATCGGAGGGCTCAAGAGGATTTCCAAGGTGGCGGCCTTCATCGTCCCGGCAATGGCTCTCGTCTACGTCTTTCTCGGACTTTCGGTCCTCCTGATGAACGCCACAAGGATTCCGGAAGCCTTCCACGTCATTTTCAAGTCGGCGTTCGGCTTCAAGGCCATGGCGGGAGGAGCCGCAGGATTCGCGCTTTCGCAGATGGTCGCCGCGATGCAGAACGGTGTCGCCAGGGGAATCTTCTCGAACGAGGCGGGTCTCGGTTCGGCACCGATAGCGGCGGCATCAGCCCAAGTGGAGGAGCCAGTCTCGCAGGGGCTTGTCTCCATGCTCGGAACATTCATCGACACCCTCATCATCTGCACGATGACAGGACTCGCAATCGTGATAGCCTTCTACATCGGCGACGGAAGCGGTGTCGGCGAGCTAAAGGGGGTCGCAATCACTTCGAGGGCGTTCTCAAGGGTTCTCGGAGGGGACGGCCACTCGGTGCAGTTCCTTTTGATGATATGCCTCATCTTCTTCGCTTTCACGACGATTCTCGGATGGGACTACTATTCGGAGAGATGCCTTGAGTACCTGACGAACGGAAAAATGGGAATCGTAAAATTCTACAGGCTCCTCTACATCGCTGCGGTTTTCATCGGTCCATACCTCACGGTCAACCAGGTCTGGACGATAGCGGACATCACGAACGGTCTCATGGCCATACCGAACTGCGTGTCGCTCATCGCCTTGAGCGGCCTGACGGCGAAGATGACGAGGGAATACTTCAACAAGTATCCAAGGCTCGAAGACGAACCGTAAGAAAAAATGAATTGGAAAAGAGAAATTGTAGAAGGTCGAATGTCGAGTTTATGCATACCGTAGTTGCCGAAACGCGCTCCCAGCGGGAACCCACAGCCGAATACGGCAGTACCGCTTTGCGGTGGCTGATTGTATTCGACTGTGGAACCCCGCTTCCGCTCGTTTCGGCCATTTCTCTGTAAAACTCGACTTTCGCCCTATAAGTTTCCAAACAAGTTCAATTTTCACTGTGTCAGACTCGTTATCCGTGATAAAATCAAAGCATGACAAACACGACTTACGTCTTCGGACACAAAAACCCAGACACAGATTCAATAGTCTCGGCGACCGCATTCGCGAGACTGAAGAACATGATGGGAGAGAAGGAGTACGTGGCGGCGCGGCCCGGAAAACTCTCTCCACAGACGGAATACATCTTCAAGAGATTCAATATAAATCCGCCGGAGTACATTCCCGACCTCGCGCCTAAAGCCGCCTACTACATGACGGAAATCGACAAGGGCGCGACCGTGAACGAGAACGAACCGTTGTGGAACGCCGCCAGCATGATGCAGAAAATCGGCAACCACGTTCTCCCGGTCGTGGACTCCGACGGAAAATACAAGTCCCTCCTGCACTACAACGTTTTCGCGCACAACGTCCTTTCGATTCTGAACCCGGCGCATCATCTGACGGTCTCCACGAGCATGAACCTCATACTCAAGACAATAAGCGCGCAGCCGATACATCTCGTAAAACCGGAGGAAATCCAGAAATACACGATAATAGTCGGAGCGGCGAGCTTCGACTCGTTCAAGAAGACGATAGAAGCGCACCTTTGCGAGAAGCTGATCATCATCACGGGCGACAGGGACGACATCCACGAGTTCTGCATGGAAAAGAAAATATACGGTCTCGTCCTGAGCGGAGGAAAACTCCCCAAAAAAGAGATAGTCGAGAAGGCGAAAGCGAACGGAATCAGCATTCTCGTAAGCTCGTTCGACACGGCTTCCACGGCCATGCTCATGTCGTATTCCGCTCCCGTCTCGGTCATGTCGGACTACTCGGTCGCGCCGGTGCACAAGATGGACACGGTGAAGAGAATCAAGCCGCTTCTCCACTCAAGCCCGAGCCACTCGCTTCCGGTAATCGACGACGATGGAAAGCTCATCGGGGTGATTTCCGAGAACGACCTGCTCCACGAACCGAACGTGCAGGTGTCGCTTGTGGACCACAACGAGCTTTCGCAGGCGGTGGACGGAATCGAGAACTACAGGATAAGGGAGATTATCGACCACCACAGAATCGGAGCGATTCCGACGAAGTATCCGATAACGTTCATAAACAGGCCGGTCGGCTCCACGTCCACGCAAATCGCGAACATGTACCGTGAAAAACGTGTCTCAATCCCAACGGACATGGCACAGATTCTCCTCTGCGGAATACTGAGCGACACCCTGATTCTCCAGTCGGCCACGACGACGGAAACGGACAGGGAAGTCGCAGAGTACCTCTCTTCAATAACGGAACTCGACATCCAGAAGCTCGGAAAGGACATCATCTCGGCGGGAAGCCACATAGGCTCAAGGAGCGTCTCCGAAGTCCTGAACCAGGACATGAAGGAATACTCGGAACCCACCGAGAACGGAAAACTCGTCTACACGGCAAGCCAAATCGAAGTCGAGGACACGTCAGAGATTCTCTCCCGGAAGAAGGAATTCCTGGACGAGCTTGAGATAACGAGAAGAAGCCGGGGGGGACTCTTCAGCCTTCTTCTGGTCACGGACATCACCAAGCTCAGCTCTGTCATGCTCATAGCGGCGGACGCGAAATTCATGCCGTTCGTGAACCTTCCGAAGAAAGACGAGAACATCTTCTATCTAAAAGACGTCGTAAGCCGGAAGAAGCAGCTCATACCGCTCATAACCGAGATAATCGGCCAGTACAAGGGCGCATGACATGAAAATCGCGCTGATTGCAATTTCCGTGTTCATCGTCGCGGCCATCGTCATTCCGATTGTCAGGCGGATTCTCAAGAAATCGAGGGCGGAGGCTGAGAACGTAGAGCAGAGGGACTCTTTCGGGAAACAGGGGGAAAGCGAAGTCTCAAAAATCATCTCCGCCCTGCCCGAAGCGTACAGAATCTACAACGACGTCATGCTCAAAGGCTCCACCTCGACCGTGCAAATCGACCATGTAATCGTGTCCGTTTTCGGAATTTTCGTGATAGAGACGAAGAACTACAAGGGCGAGATTTTCGGAAAAGAGAAGGAGCGCATGTGGAGGAAGCTTTGGAAGGGGACGCAGAAGGAATTCTACAACCCCGTAAAGCAGAACAAAGCCCACATTTCCGCGCTCAAGATGAACACGATGATGAAGAATTCAAACGCCTACATACCGATAATCGCTTTCTCGAACGAAGCAGACCTCAGGCATCTGGACACCCCGCTCGTCAAGCTCAAGTCCAAGAACGGGACGGTCGTGAACTTCAAGCACATCATAGCCAAGATAACGGCGTTCAAGGAAAAGGTGCTCTCCGAGACACAAGTCGAAAAAATATGCATATCGATAGAGCAGCTCAGGCTGGACTCGGAGAAGATGGCGAAGAAGCACGTCAGGAACATAGAAAAATCCCTCGAAGACCGAAAATTCTTCTCCGAATACGGCAACTGCCCCCGCTGCAAGGGCAAGCTCCTGCTCAGGAACGGCAGGAGGGGATTCTTTCTGGGTTGCTCGAACTACCCCCGCTGCAAGTTCACGAAGGAAGTGAAAGGCGAAAACTAGACGAGCATGGACACGGCGTTCTTCCACACGGAATAGCGGGCCGAGCGGATGTTTCCGAAAAGCTCCCCGTCCGTGTGGGAAACGCTCGGAGCGTCCGACTCGATTTCCATGGTCTCGAAATCGCGGAGGACGAACGACTTGAACTTTTTGTGCTTTCCGAGGCACAAGAACGGGAACATCAGGAACGTGAGCCATTTCGGGACGCCGGAGACGACGCAGACAGAGAGTTTTCCGTCGTCCATGCGCGCGTCCGGATTCATCGGAACTCCGCCGCCTTCCGCGTGTCCGTTCATCGCAGCAAGGAAAATCAGTTTTTTGAATTCCTCAGTTTCCCCGCCGTCGAAGCGGATTTTCACGTCCTGCGTCCTCATCGAAAAGAGAGTCGCCACCGTCAAAATGGCGTAGCTGAGCTTTCCGAGTTTGATTCGATTCAGAACAACTTTGATTTTTGAAGTATTGATTGAAGTCCCCACAATCGCGTCCAAACCGAAGCCTGAGCTGATGGCGAAAATCTTGCGCTTGAAAAGGGCGTTCTCGTCGCTGGACTCGATTATGCCGAGGTCGATTTTTCTGTCGCCCTTTGAATTGAGAATCAAGTCCAACGCTTTTTCTGGATTGTGGCGCGGAAGCCCAAGCCCACGCGAAAAGTCATTGCCGGAGCCGGTCGGGATTAATCCGAGCTTGACGCTCCCCATTTTCTCCTCCGGGATTCCATTCAGCACCTCGTTCAAAGTTCCGTCGCCGCCAAGGATGACGATTTTCTTGTCGTCGTCGTCAAGAGCGACAATCTTCTTCGCAATCTCGCCCGCGTGCCCGACCCGCAGGGGAACGTAGGTCGCATACTCCACGCCCCTCTCCTTGAGCAGCTCCTTGATTTTGTTCCAGAGCAGAAACGACTTTCCGCTTCCGCCGTGAATGTTTACGATGAAATGATACATGAACTGATTTTATCACAAAAATCACGTCCACGCGTCCACAAGTTTTTTCGCCTCTCCATACGGATTTGCGGCGCCCGCGACCGCCGAGATGACGAAGAATCCGTCCACGCCTGACTTTTTCAACGCCGGAATGTCATCCACTTTCACGCCGCCGCCTACGACGACAGGAATCGGGCTTGAGGATGCGAGAGCGGAAAGCTCGTCGAAGACCGTTATCACTTTTCCGGACGAGTCCCGCTGGCAGTCGAGCTTTGAATTCGTCTCGTGGACAGGACCCGCGCCGAAATAATCGATTTTTGAAGAGTCGAAATTCTTCACGTAGTCCACAAGCTCGCTCGTCAACGCGGAAAGCCCCACAATCGAATCCTCGCCAAGATACTTTCTGCAAACGTCAACAGGAATGTCGCTCTGCCCCACGTGGATTCCGTCGACCTTGATTCCCCTCTCGCGGGCCGCAAGGACGACATCGAGCCTGTCGTCGACGACGAGCGAAACAGAGTCCGACTTTCCGAGTTCCGCTATCACAGCCGCGGACTTTTCACAAAGCTCAATCATCTCTTTCGCGCCCGCGACTTTCGAGCGAATCTGAACAATCGTAAACCCCGCGCGCACAGCGTCCTCCACGATTTTCTCCACAGGACGGCCGTTTGTGTTCTCAGGTCCCACGACGAGGTAGGCCGACACGTCAAGATTCTTTCTGTTGTACATCACATCTTCTCCTCAAGCCTTTCGAGTTTCTCGCTCATCATGTTCTCGAAGCCCGGGCGGATGTCCATCTTCATTATCACCTCCGTCCTGATTCCCTTTTCAGCAAGCACGAAAGTCGCATCCTTCACGACCTTCATCACTTCGTCCCACTCCCCTTCAATCTCGGTGAACATGGAATACGTCCTGTTCTTCAAGCCGGAATTCCTTATGACTTTGACGACCTCGGCAACCTCAGCCGAAAGTTCGTCCCCGACTCCAAAAGGCGCAATCGCCACCGCAACAAGTGTGTTCATTTTTTTCCTCCAAAAAATCAAACGACTGAGAATTTGCTTTCCGCGACATCGGAAGGGCTGGCGTTGTAAAGCGCATCCAAAAATTCCACCTGGAAACTCGCGGGACCGTGGCAATTTTCCTCAGCCCTCTTTCCGGCGAGATTGTAGATTTGCGTGGCTGTGAGGACCGCGATGAACGGCTCGGCGACAGCGGCGTAGACCGCGCAGACTCCCCCGAGAGAGCATCCGGCTCCCGTGATTTTCTCAAAAAAGTGGGAGCCGCCTTCCGCGCGCACTGAATTTTCCCCGTCCGTCACGAAATCGACTTCGCCGGAAACCGCCACGGCACCGTGGATGAATGAGGCGAGGGCTTTCGCCGCATTCTCGGCATCGGAAACAGAATCGACAGAATCGACACCTTTCGGGCCTGATGAGGACGATTCGACTACGCCCCAGAGTTTCGAGAGGGCAATCACTTCCGAAGCGTTCGCGCGGACGATTGTCGGCGGAAAATCCCTGCAGAACGAGAGAAGCTTCGTCCTGAGACTCCCGATTCCAAGCCCCACAGGGTCGAGCACCCACGGCGTCTTGTTTTCATGAAGGGCTTTCATCGTCCTTGGGAAAGTCTCCTCGTAAAACGGAAAGAGCGTTCCCGCGTTCAAGTAGACGGCATTACCGTTCTTCGCGCACCACTCGCCCTCGTCTGGAAGATAGACCATCGCTGCGCTGCCGCCGACCGCCAACTGCGCGTTCGCGACGAGATTCACCGTCACAGTGTTCGTTATGGAAGGCGCAAGGGGCTTTTTCTCCCTCGCGTCACAAACCGCCTTTTCGACTTTCGACTTGATTTCTGATTCCGTCATTTTTTTCTCCGTTTTTTAGATTTTTAAAACAAAAAAGCCCACCAAAAAGGTGAGCTTCATGATTTCCGTTTGGATTTTCATTTTTTTTCATTCAGCTCCCTACGACAGTGTTGACTGACAGGTTCAAAGAGTATTTCTCAACCTCCGAAAAAATCGGAAGTACCTCCGTGAATTGACGGAAAAAGATTTAAGTGTTTTTTTTGCTTTTTGTCAAATATGAAAAACCGCATTGCAAATTCTCCACTTTTTTAATATCGTTTATTCTACATTTCGATTTTTCGGGAGCTGGTGAAAACCGGCTGAGAGGAGGACTGATTCGTCCTCGACCGCACCTGATTTGGACAATGCCAACGGAGGAAATACAGATGAAAACCGCTTTGACGATTGCAGGAAGCGACAGTTCCGGAGGAGCCGGAATCCAGGCCGACATCAAGACGATGACGGCGAACGGAGTCTTTGCGATGAGCGCAATCACAGCCCTCACGGCGCAGAACACGACGGGTGTTTTTGCGGTGCAGGTCACGGAGACTGAAATCCTGGAAAAGCAAATCGAAGCGGTCGCCACGGACATCTTCCCCGACGCTGTAAAGACGGGAATGATTCCCACCGAAGAACAGGCGCATTCAATCGCCGAATCAATCAAGAAATTCAATTTCAGGAACATCGTCGTCGACCCCGTAATCGTCTCCACAAGCGGGACGAAGCTGATTTCCGACGAAGCCATATCGAAAATCCAAAAGGAACTCTTCCCGCTCTCGACACTCATCACGCCGAACATCCCGGAAGCGGAGTTCATGCTATCAACAAAAATCCAAACGAAAGAACAAATGGAAAAAGCGGCGGAGACGCTCTCCAAACGGCACGGCTGCTCGGTGCTCATGAAGGGCGGACACATGGTGAACGACGCCTGCGACTTCCTCTTCAAAAAAGACGGCGACGGAATCTGGTTCGACGGAAAAAGGGTGGACAACAAGAACACGCACGGAACAGGCTGCACGCTCTCTTCCGCCATAGCGTCGAACCTGGCAAAGGGGCTTTCACTCGAAGAAAGTGTCAAGAACGCGAAGGACTACCTGACGCTCGCACTGGAAGCGATGCTCGACCTGGGGAAAGGCTCAGGCCCCCTGTGCCACAGCTTCGCATTCATGTGAAAAAATCAAGCAAACATAAATTGGAGAAAATCAAAAATGGAAAGCAAAAGCTACACAACGCAGATGGACGCGGCGAGGAAAGGAATCGTCACGAAGGAGATGAAAATCGTCGCGGAAAAGGAGCGCATGGACGAAAAGAGGCTCATGCAGCTCGTGGCGGAAGGGAAAGTCGCGATTCCCGCGAACAAGAACCACAAGAGCCTGAATCCTGAGGGAATCGGCTCGATGCTCAGGACGAAAATCAATGTGAACTTGGGAGTCTCAAGGGACTGCAAGGACTACGACATAGAGATGCAGAAGGTGATGAGCGCGGTGGACATGGGCGCGGAGGCGATAATGGATTTGTCCAGCCACGGAAACACCCAGCCGTTCAGGCAGAAGCTCACGAGCGAATGCCCTGCGATGATTGGCACGGTTCCGGTCTACGACAGCGTAATCCACTACCAGAGGGACTTGGCGACGCTCACGGCTGACGATTTCGTGGAAGTCGTTCGGATGCACGCGAAGGACGGAGTCGATTTCGTCACGCTGCACTGCGGAATAACGAGGAAGACAATCGAACAGATTAGAAAAGTCGGCCGCAAGATGAACATCGTGAGCCGAGGCGGCTCCCTCGTCTTCGCGTGGATGGTCATGACGGGAAACGAGAATCCGTTCTACGAAAGGTACGACGAGATTCTGGACATCTGCGAGGAATACGACGTGACAGTTTCCTTGGGCGACGCGTGCAGGCCGGGCTGCCTTGCCGACGCTACGGACGTGTGCCAAATCGAGGAACTGGTGCGCCTCGGCGAATTGACCGACAGGGCGTGGAAGCACAACGTGCAGGTGATGGTGGAAGGACCCGGCCACGTCCCGCTCAACCAGATAGCGGCGAACATGCAGGTTCAGCAGACAATCTGCAAGGGCGCGCCGTTCTATGTTCTCGGCCCGCTCGTGACGGACATCGCCCCCGGCTACGACCACATCACGTCCGCGATTGGAGGGGCTGTGGCGGCGGCTTCCGGCGCGGCGTTCCTCTGCTACGTCACCCCGGCCGAGCATCTCGCGCTCCCGAACCTTGACGACGTGAAGCAGGGAATCATCGCGTCCAAGATTGCGGCTCATGCGGCCGACATCGCGAAAGGAATCCCCGGCGCGCGCGACATTGACGACAAGATGGCCGACGCGCGCAAGAAGCTCGACTGGGACGCCCAGTTCGAATGCGCCCTCGACCCGGAGACTGCAAGGAAAATCCGCGACAGCCGCAAGCCGGAGGACGACCACTCGGAAGCCTGCTCCATGTGCGGAAAATTCTGCGCCGTCAGAAGCATGAACAAAGCGTTGTCGGGCGAATACATCGATATTCTGTAGATACTGGACCTGTTCGGAAACTTCTGTTTCGGAACAGGTCTATTTTCTGTGGATTTTGTGGTAGAATCGGAGTCATGGAAGAAAACAAAACAAAAGACACAGACGAGACTTGCGACATAGACGAACAGAGAGTGAAAGTCATAGATTTGGATGGCAGTATTCTTCCTCTTCCAGGCGATGACGTTGTGCCGCAGGAAACGACAAAGGATATTCGACAACTCCTCAGAGAAAAGAAAGACAACGAGACGATTGTGCAGGTCTACTGCCGTGTCCGCAATTTCATTTTCATATTCATGCCCCCAAGTTTAGACCCCCCCGACATATCAGAAGAGCCGCTTGTGATTCCTCAAAAAGAATATAGACAATGGCTCTATCTTCGAAAGGAGCTATTTTTTAGAATAAAAATGAGAGTTGAAAAGCAGAATTTTCCAGACTTCGACTCGTTCATTGAACAATACGGCTACATTGACAAAGACGGTTGGTACAACACAAAACACGAGAATGCGGCAGAGCAATTGAATTGAAACAAAAACGGCAGGGTTCTGTACAAACGCTTTTCTGGATGGTCAAAAAATGGAGAATTTAAGTTTTCCTCGAATTTCCGATTAAAAAAATGCAAAAAATGTTAACTCAAGTGATTTTTTCGCTTCTTTTACTTGGTGAATATTTGATATAATTTCTCATTGGGTCAAACATGAGGGGAAAAATGTCCAGCGACAACTATCGAAGCGAACACAGGCAGGAAACTGCAATTTTGCCAGCGGACAAGATTGCGGACAGCAACGACATCGAAATCATAAATTTGAAGAAGGAATACTACGAACTCAAGAAGATAAATTCGACTCTCCTTCTCTGCATAAACACGCTCTATGACTCGAACGACGGCAAGGACGCAATCAACTACCTTTTAGCCACAATCGCCGGATACCACAACGCGGACAGGGCATACATATTCGAAGTCTCAGACGACGAGAGGATGTTCAGGAACACGTTCGAATGGAAATCGGACACATACCCAGAAGGGCTTTCGAGCATCAAGAGTTTTCAGATGAAGAGGTTCGAAAGGTGGCTGGACGCGTTCGAGAAAGACGGCGACATCTACATAGAATCGCTGGACAGCATTCCGCAAAAGGATTCGAGCGAATTCGAAATCCTCTCCACGCAGAAAATAGAGTCGCTCATGGCGGTTCCGCTCTACAAGCACGGAACGCTCACAGGCATGATAGTAATCGGAAACCCGAAATCCAACACCGAATCGATGACGCTTCTGAAATCGGTCGCGACATTCCTCATGGGAGACCTTGAGCGGCGAAAATACATGGACCAGCTCTACAATCTGAGCTACCACGACAAGATGACGGGACTCCAAAACCGCCACGCATACATAAAGAAGATGAAGGAGCTTGAGCGAACATCGGAAAAGTCGAACGCAAAAAGGAAGAAACTCGGAATAATATTCGCCGACATAAACGGACTGAAAGCTGCGAACGACAACTACGGCCACGAAAAAGGCGACGAGATGATAATCACCGCCAGCACCATCTTGAAGACGATATGCGCCACGACATCGCAATCCGAGAAGAGCATGGACTCGGACTCCCTCCAGCGGAAACTGAAGAAGACGAACATCTACAGAATAGGAGGCGACGAATTCGTCGTGTTCTTCGAGGATATTCAGAAGAAGATATTCGAGGAGAAAGTCAGCGAGATGAAGAAGCACCCGATTATCTCGGTCGGCTCAATCTACCTCGAAAAATGCGAGAACATAGAGAAGCACGTGGTTGAAGCCGACAAGCGCATGTACGAAGAAAAAAAGAAATGGCACGGGGAAAATTGAAAGGTCAGGTGGCTTCGACTTCGCTCAGCCACCACTGGCATGTAAGAACAGTCGTTTCGACTTCGCTCGGCCACCTTTGGCATGTAAGAACGGTCGTTCGACTTCGCTCAGCCACCTTTGGCATGTAAGAACGGTCTTTCGACTTCGCTCGGCCACCCCTGGCATGTAAGAACGGTCATTGAGCGAAGTCGAAATGACCGTTCTTTATTTTAAATTGATATTCAAATATCGGGTTTTACAGCGTCTCCAATGTTTTTTTCAGGATTGAAAGGCCCTCGTCGATTTCCTCTTTTGAGATGTTGAGCGGAGGGACGATTCTGAGGGTGTTCTTTCCGGCGGTCGATGTGAGAAGGCCGTTGGCGAGCAGCTTCTTCTCAAGCTCAAGCGCGCTCTTTCCGTTTTCGATGTCCACGCCAATCATCAAGCCCTTGCCGCGGACGTCGCCGGTGTTCGGGCTCTTCCAAGAGGCGATTTCCTTCCTCATGTACTCGCCCTTCTCCTTCACGCTCTCCAAGAAGCCGGGCTTCTGCAGTTCGTGGAGCACGACGAGTCCGGCCGCGCAGGCGAGCGGGTTTCCGGCGAACGTGGACTGGTGGTCGCCAGCCTTGAAAACGTCATTCGCCTTTCCGCGGAAGAGGATTCCGCCCATCGGGACGCCGCCCGCAACGCCTTTTGCGAAAGAGACGACATCAGGTTTGAAACCAAGCTCATCGGAAGCGAGAAGGCTTCCAGTGCGCCCGAAGCCGGTCTGAACTTCGTCCGCCATCACAATCGCGCCCGCCTTTCTAGCAGCCTCAGCCGCCGCCTGCGCCCAAGCCGGGTCGACGAGGTTCACGCCGCCCTCGCCCTGCACGCACTCAATCAAAAGAGCCGCGGTCGTGTCGTCGAAGGCTGTCTTTATCGCGTCCCAGTCGTTCGCCTTTATCGTCTTGAAGCCCTCTACATACGGAGCGAAATAAGCCGGGTGGAATTTCTCCTGGCCGGTCGCCGTGAGAGTCGCCATCGTGCGTCCGTGGAAAGAATTCTC
>ERZ842401.5160-NODE-5160-length-14648-cov-6.075036_pt1 | contig 14648 bp, 10 predicted proteins | sample MGYA00521270_ERZ842401 | MGnify/ENA primary metagenome ERZ842401 (study PRJEB31892, sample SAMEA3878208) | bioreactor metagenome | biome: Moose rumen | place: Sweden | collected 2011-10 | study: EMG produced TPA metagenomics assembly of the PRJEB12797 data set...
TGTGTAGTAGATAAATGACAGGCGCTGACATCTTGTCAGAACAGAACCCGGCTTATAGGGACAGTGCTTTTTCCTTTTTCTGCGAACTGAAAACTTGTTACTGAATGAATTTCAAGAAAGTCATCCGCTTCTTTCAAACCGACCTCTGGCGCATTGATCCTGATGAGTTGCCACCAATCAAGCGCTTGTTTTACGAAGTTGTGCAAATCCTTTATCTCGCCATTCGCTTCTTCACCACAAAGCGAGTCATGACGCAAGCTTCAGCACTCACATACTCCACGCTGCTGGCCATCGTGCCCATCATGGCTGTGGTGTTTGCTATTGCAAGGGGATTCGGCTATAATATATATATAGAGGTGTGGTTCCGCGAAGCATTAGCATCGCAGCCTCAGGCAGCCGATGTCATCATTGGCTTCGTCAACAGCTATCTGGTGCACACCAAGAGCGGCATCTTCCTGGGTGTGGGCTTGGTGTTCATGCTCTACACCGTGCTGATGCTGGTTAGCAACATTGAAGCAACGTTCAACGAAATCTGGCAGGTGAAGAAGCAACGCAGCATCTTCCGTACCTTCACCGACTATCTGGCCATGTTCTTTATGTTTCCCATCCTGATTGTTATCTCATCGGGCTTGAGCATCTTCATGGTCACATTGTCCTCATCGCTGCCCAACTTCTTGCTGCTGGGACCTGTGGTGAAGTTTGCCATCAAGATATCGCCCTACGTGCTGATGTCGGCCTTGTTCATGGCTCTCTACGTGTTCATGCCCAATACGCATGTAAAGATAAGAAACGTCATTGTGCCTGGCATCTTGGCAGGTATTGCGATGCAGTGGTTGCAGTATTTCTACATCAACTCTCAGATTTGGATGACTAGCTACAACGCCATCTACGGATCGTTCGCCGCCCTGCCGCTGTTCATGCTCTGGATACAGATTTCATGGACTATCTGCCTGTTTGGTGCCGAGCTTACCTACACCAGTCAGAATCTTGACTACTACGACTACGATGCGCGGACTTCCGATATCAGTCATCGCTATCTCATCATGTTGTCGGCCATTCTTATGTCGCGTGTCTGCAAACGTTTTGCCGAAGGCCGTCGTCCCTATACGACCGAGGAACTGCAGCGTGAGACGGGCATCCCTGTAAGAATTGTCAATGACTTGCTTTATAACCTGATGGAGGCCAACTTGCTCATTGAGATTTCGTCTGACGAGAAAGGGCAGTCCTCACAATTTGTTCCTGCCGAGAGCATCGCCAACCTGAATGTAGGCGTGATGGTTGACCGATTGGAGGCCAAGGGGAAGTGGAAGATTGACTTGCCTGTAAGCGACCTGATGGGCAGCGAGTGGGCAAAGGCTATTGAGCAGCGCAACAAGTACTTGAAGTCGATGTACGACATCAAGCTCGAAAATCTCTAACATTCTCAAAGTATTGCATTGAAATACTCGCAGTATTGCATTGAAATACTCGCAGTATTGCATTGAAATACTCATAGCGTTTGATGTAAACTCTATGAGCGTTTGATGCAAACTCTATGAGTGTTTGCCATTTAGTTGAAGAAATTCCATGAAACACCAAACTTCAGAACGGAGCGATTCAGCGGATAGTGCGGCGTGAGGAACGATCGCTTGTTGAACGATGTGCCTGTGATATTGCTCATCATCACAAAGAAACGGGCACGCTTCAGATGAAGATTGGCATAGACATCTACAATAGGGAAGTTACCCAAGCTTATTCTGCTTTCGTCAGTCTCCTGCACAGCATACTGATTGAGCTGTGGAAGGAAGTCTGGTGCATAGTAGTCAGTGAAGAATGTGGCAGCACCACCCAACTCAACTGACAGCACCTTGGCATAGACAAACTTCAGGTAGAGATTGGAGAAGATGTTGATGGTTGGCAGTGGAATGATGTAGGGATCTGAGCTGGTTTGATAGGTCACGATGTTATCCCAATGAAGAGGCCCTAACTTCATGCGCTGGTCGAGCTGAGCCGTCAAGATGTGCAGAATGCCAGAGTGCTGGTGTATAGCAGCCGTAAGGGCGGTTCGGCTTGTGCTTGTTGCATCATACGACATGCCCAGATAGGTGTAGTTTTGCAACTCTTCGATGGCGATGCGCAACTTTGTCTTTGTTTTGTCGTAGGCAAAGATGCCTTCTGCACGCAGGCGAGTAGTCATTTCAAGTGAATTGTCCCACCAGAAGTGCTTTGAGTGATAGTTGCGCTCATAGAAAGTGGGATTCAGACGGTGCAGATAGCCTTTGGCTGCCAGACGTACAGTGTCGCCCCATAGGGGGAAGTTCAGGTCGGTGGAGAAGTCTACCTTCAGCTGTCCGAAATCAGCACCAACGAGCCATGTTTCAGCCGTCAGGTCGTAGTGGAGCGTCTTTCCCTGTGTCTTCGAAAGCCGTCCGCCAATGCTCACATTGTTTTCAACCCAGCGTTCCATATATCCCATCCCAATGTCGTCAATCAGCGGCATTTGGAAACGTCTGTATTCATGGGTTATAAAGGCCTTTAGTCCTGCTTTTGCCCATTTGTTGAATCCCTCAAGCAGGGCAACGCCAAAGGTGTTTTTCACCATCAGATGCTTGGTGACATCCCTGATGGAGTCGCCAGGATAGCCTGTGGCCTGCATGAGTGAGTAGTAGGTGTTGGCATAATAGTCAGTCGGCGTGCTATAGGCTTGGTAGAGCCGCTCGTGGTCAGACATGTCAAACGTATGAATAAAGCTAGTAACTGGTACAAATTCCTTCTTCATATACATCGACATTGAATCCTTCTGGGCCTCTTCTGCCAGAATACTGTCGGCGGCAGCCTTCGTGTTTACCTGTATGCGTGTACTGTCGATAGATGCTGGTTGATCGCTCTTCTGTTTCAGCGCTTCAGGTTCGTCCCCCATCACGACTGCTCCGTCTGGTCGACCGCCAGGCACTCTGCCTGAAGGCATTTCGCCTTTTTTCTTCTCGTCCTCGCTCTTTTCAAGGGCTTTCTGCTTCTCAGCTTCCTTTTTTGATTTCTCAGCAAATTTCTTGGCTTCGATTTCTGCCTCCGTCATCTTTACGTCGCGATAGAAGCCTACGCTATAGCGGTGGGTGAGGAAGAAGTGGCGCGAGTCGTTACGGTTCCAGTTTGACGACAGGGCCACAGGTATCTCGTTGTCGCTGAACGATTCAGAGAAAAGTTCAGGGTGGGTGATGTAGTCGTCATTGAGAATGCCGCCATTCTCTGATGCCTTCTGGTGATGCTGAGCATACAGAGCATGCATCTGATAGCGGTCGCCCAGATAGGAGGCATAGAGCGTAGCGTTGAAATGGGAAATTGACTGATTCAGAAAGTATCCGCGAGCATAGTCGTAGTCAAGGTCGAAACCAAAGCCGAACCTCTTACCAACGTTGGCAGCAAACTTCGCGTCGATATGGTCTTCACCGTCGAGTTTGTCACCGCAGTTGTCGTATGACAGATTTGTAACAGGCGATAGCGTGTTGGTGAAGTGCCACTGGTCGGGCGATTTCATTACCTGACTATATGCCTGAGTGAAGATGAACTGCTGATTTTCTTCGCGGTCGATGAAGATGCGCGAAATGCGAGGCGTGTAGTTTGAACCAGTGGTGTTGTAGGTTCCATAGGTGCCCATCGCCATCGTGCTCTGCGGATAGAGGTGGGGTATGGTGTCGACATCAGCTTTGATGATGTCGCCTAACTTTCTGTCAACTTGCCATACGTAGATGCCCTTGGGCACTTCTTTCGTCTTTCGCGTGCTGTCAACCCTGTTCGGATTAAAATTGCCCTGTTCGTTTATCCGCGTCATATTGCCGTTCTCGTCAATGCCTGTTAATTCCTGGGCATGACCAACGGTGCTGCAAAGCATGAGAGAGAGTAGTATGGCGGAGGATAGTTTTTTCATACGGGTGGTTTACAATTTCATGATGCGCATCGTCAGTTCGATGAACTTGAACCCTACCGCACCAATCAGAATATAGGTGGCAAGATCGTGCGAATAGCTGAACCACACTATCATGCCGATAATGCCCAAAATGATGAAAGTGACATTCAGAAACTGACGCAAAGAATAGAAGCGGTCCTTACCTTCAAAAGGATCGTCTTGACGGCGGTGGAACTTTTGCCAAAGGTCGTCTTTGGCTTCATATTCTTCCCTGTTCATGATGGCTTATTTCGTCAGTAGCTGTTCCAGTTTGTTGAAGATATAGTCTTTGCGGTCAATTGTCTTCCTGCGGAATTTTCCGCTGACACGTGCCAGCTTCGTCATCTTGCGGTTTAAGCCGTATCGGTCAGTAATCCACTCTTCTGCCTGATAGGTGGTGGGGATGCGCTCTTCGTCGTAGAGATAGTAGATGCGTGTCATCTTGATGGTTGCCTCGCCGTCCTTGATGTCAGCCAGCAAGTGGAAGAACAGACGTGTTCGGTCAAGCACCAGCGGCTTGTTCTTGAACACCAGCCATTCCTGATAGGATGCTACAATCTGAGCCTTGCCGATGCTATCGTTCAGAACGATGCGGCTCTGCTCGAACTGGTTGGGCTCTTGAGTCATTTTCTGGAATTGGGCCAAGATGATGTCATAGATCTGCTGCTTGGATTTCCCAGGTGCCTGAATTGTCTTCTCAAACAGCACTTTTCCGTCAACAACAGGGACAGCTCCTGCCAGATACTTGGCATCAGGGTTGCCCTTTTCTGTGCGTTCCACCTGTTCCCACGTATTGTCCTGTGCAACGGCATTCATTGCCGACAGCATGATCATCAATGCAAAAGCTACTTTTTTCATCCTTATTAAAATATGAAGTTATGATGTTTTTGAAAATTAAATTGGTGCAAAGGTACAATATTTTTTGAGAAATCATAGTGCAAATTCTAAAAAAAAACTTACCTTTGCATAAAAGTATCAAAAAACACATCATGGACAGTTATTCTGATGAACAAAAACGCATCTTGCAATTGAGAAAAGAGTTGCATGACCATAATTATAATTATTATGTTCTGAATCAACCCAAAATCAGCGATCAGGATTTTGATTTTCTGATGCATGAGTTGCAGGACCTGGAGGCAAGGCACCCAGAACTGAGTGATCCTAACTCGCCGACGCAACGGGTGGGCAGCGACTTGAACAAGGAGTTCAAGCAGGTGGCTCACCGTTATCCGATGCTTTCGCTGGCCAACACCTACAATGAGCAGGACGTGCGTGACTGGTTTGAAAGCGTGAGGAAAGGACTTGCCGGCGAGGACTTCGAAATCTGTTGTGAGATGAAGTACGACGGACTTTCCATTTCGCTCACTTATGTTGACGGGAAACTGGTACAGGCGGTTACACGTGGCGACGGTGTGAACGGCGATGATGTGACCAACAATGTGAAGACGATTCGCTCTATTCCGCTGGTGCTGACGGGCAACGGCTATCCTCGTGAGTTTGAAATTCGTGGAGAAGTGTTGATGCCTTGGGCCTCGTTTGACCGTCTGAACAAAGAGCGCGAGGCAGCTGAAGAGACACCCTTTGCCAATCCGAGAAATGCTGCCAGCGGAACACTGAAGAGTCTCGACTCGCGTGTTGTGGCACAGCGGCAGCTGGATGCCTACCTATATTATCTGTTAGGTGAGGAAATTCCGACTGGCGGTCACTATGAAAATTTGGAAGTAGCTCGCTCTTGGGGCTTCAAGATCAGTGAGGGCATGCGTAAAGTCAGTTCGCTGGAAGAGGTCATAGACTTCATTAATTATTGGGATAAGGAGCGAAAGAATCTTCCTGTCGCAACCGACGGTATTGTATTGAAAGTGAATAGTTTGGCTCAACAACGTTCATTGGGATATACAGCCAAGAGCCCTCGATGGGCCATCGCCTATAAATTCAAGGCCGAACGCGAATGCACACGTTTGTTGGAAGTCACCTATCAAGTGGGTCGTACAGGTGCAGTTACTCCTGTTGCCAACATGGAGCCGGTGCAACTGGCGGGCACAACCGTGAAGCGTGCAACGCTGAACAATGAAGATTTCATTCGCTCGTTCGATCTTCACATCGGCGATTATGTCTATGTGGAAAAGGGTGGGGAGATTATTCCCAAGATTGTAGGTGTAGATATTGACCAGCGTCCCATCATTGCCCAGCCCGTTCAGTTCATTCAGAAATGTCCTGAATGTGGCACACGGTTGGTGAGGTATGAAGGCGAGGCTGCCTGGTATTGTCCTAACGACACCTCATGCCCTCCACAGATTAAGGGGCGTATTGAGCATTTCATTGCCCGCAAAGCGATGAATATTGATTCGCTGGGCCCTGAGACTGTTGACGAATACTATCGTATAGGGCTTATTAAAAATGTGGCTGATTTGTACGACATTGAGGTGCAGCAGATTAATGGTGACGGCAGCCGGACGAAGTCGGCACAGAAAATTGTCAACGCCATTCAGCATTCAGTAGAGGTGCCTTTCGAACGTGTCGTCTTTGCGCTTGGCATCCGATTCGTTGGCGAAACCTCTGCCCGTTTGCTGGCTCGCCATTTCAAGACGATGGATGCCTTGAAGAATGCCAGCTTGCAGGATTTGCAGGAGGTGGAAGGCATTGGTGAGGTGATGGCTAAGAGCATCATTACCTATTTCCACAATGAGGAGAACCTGCGCATCATTGACCGATTAAGGGCAAAGGGCGTACAAATGTCGCTTTCAGAAGAGCAGACGAACATGGCCTCAGACAAACTGGCTGGACAGAGTATCGTTATCAGCGGCGTGTTTGCCCGTCATTCGCGCGATGAATACAAGCAAATCATTGAACAGAACGGTGGAAAGAACGTCGGTTCCATCAGTAATAAGACATCGTTCATTCTGGCTGGCGAGAACATGGGGCCTTCGAAACTGGAAAAGGCCAAGAAACTGAATGTCAGAATTGTCGATGAGGAGGAGTTCCTAAAGATGATAGAATCGTGAAGACCCTACTAAACATGTGCGCATCATGAAGATTATCGTATCAGAAGAAATTGCTAACGTCTGCCCTGAATTTGTCGGGGCTGCTGTTGAAGCCACCGTTCACAACTCGCCTTACTCTGAAAAACTGTGGGCGGAGATACATCAGCTGGAGAATCGGTTGAGACAGGAACTGTCCACAGAATCGCTGAAAGAGCTGACGAGCATAGCTGCTACACGACAAGTATATAAGAAATGTGGAAAGGATCCTTCACGCTATCGTCCTGCCAGCGAACAACTGATCCGGCGCATGCTGCAAGGAAAGGAACTCTATCAGATAGACACGCTGGTCGATCTGGTCAATTTGGCTTCGATAGCATACGGATACAGCATAGGCGGCTTTGATGCAGCGAAAATAGTGGGAGACACGCTCACGCTGGGTATCGGTCGCGAAGGCGAACCCTATGAAGGCATCGGCCGAGGCGTTCTGAACATTGCAGGGCTGCCGGTCTATCGTGACCAAGAGGGTGGAGTAGGGACACCTACCAGCGACAACGAACGTACAAAAATCTCTATTGACACACAGCACCTGTTAGTGCTCATCAGCGGCTATGACGGCAACGAACAACGGGTGTTGGAGAATGCAAGATTCATACAAGAATTGCTGCGTCGTTATGCAGAAAGCGACGGAGGAACGGTCTTAACATATAAAAGAAACGAGAAATGAAAAATATTTGTATTATTGCAGGTGCACGTCCAAACTTCGTAAAGATTGCACCACTGATCAGAGCCATTCGTGCAACGGAAGGAGCACACTATGTGGTCATCTATACAGGACGTGAAGATGATGCTTCTTTGGAACCAACCTTGTTCGACGATTTGCAGATGCCGCATCCTGATGTGTTTTTAGGCGTTGACAGTGTCAGACTGAATGAAATTACAAGTCAGGTAATGGCGCGTTTCGATAGCTTTCTGGATTCTCATCCAGTTGATGTGGTCATTGTCGTAGACGATCTGGCTTCAACGATGGCAGCAGCTATCGTCACCAAGAAGCGCGGCATCAAACTGGCTCACCTTGTAGCAGGAACTCGCTCGTTCGATATTCAGATGCCAAAGGAGATTAACCGTCTGGTCATCGATGCCTTGAGCGACTATCTGTTCACGGCAGGCGTGAAGAGCAACAGCATTGCATCGCGGTCGCAGGGCGATGCTTCGCAGACGTATATGGTGGGCAATATCCTTATGGACACGCTTCGCTATAATTACCAGCGGCTGCAACGTCCTCGTCTTGACCTGCAGGAGAACAACTATTTCGTGCTGACACTGAACAGAAAAGCCTTGCTTGCCAATCAAGAACAGCTGAAGCAAATGCTGGATGCCATGGTGGCCGCTGCAGGCGACATGCCGATTCTTGCACCGTTACGTCAGGATGCCCACGACACGGTGGCAGCGCTGAACGACCGTATACGGCTGATTTCTCCCTTGTCGTATCTGGAATTTGGTTGGCTCACTGCTCATGCCAAAGGCATCATCACCGATAGTGGTAATGTGGCAGAAGAAGCCACGTTCAACAATGTGCCGTGCATAACCCTGAACAGCTACACAGAGCATCAGGAGACCGTCAGTATAGGAACCAACGAACTGGTGGGCGGCGATGTGGAATTGCTTTCGACTGCCATCCAAAAGATTCTTCAGAACAATTGGAAGAAATCTTCGCTGCCTGATCGTTGGGACGGTCGAACGGCTGAACGTATAGTAAAGATATTATTGTAAAAACAGTGCCTATGAAACCGATGAGAGCAAAAACCCCATACATGGTAGCCCTTAGAGAGCGTATCTTGAAAACAGCCATGAATGACTTTACTACCAAGGGCATCAAGGCTGTCAAGATGGATGATATTGCAAAAGACTTAGGCATTTCTAAGCGCACTCTCTATGAACTGTATGAGAACAAGGAAATCTTGCTCTATGAAGGAGTGAAGAAATACAAGGAGCAGCGTGAAAACGAAATGACAGAGTTATACCGTCAGTGTCCGGACATCATGGATACCATTCTGAACATTTATCGCAAAAAAGTTGAGGAATTCAAGAAGACGTGTCCTGACTTCTATGCCGACATAGCGAAATATCCTTCTGTTCAAGAACTGTTCAGGCAAGACCGCAAACAGTCTCTCGATAATTTTGTCGAGTTTTTGAAGCGGGGAATCGACGAAGGCTATTTCCGTCGAAACCTGAATTTGGAGTTGGTAGCGGCTCTGTTCACCTCAGCTATGGAATTTGTCATGCAGAATCAGCTCTATAAGAATTACTCTATAGAAGATATATTCCACAACATTGTGTTTGTATCCTTGAGAGGCTTCTGCACCCTAAAGGGTGTTGAGCGGCTTGACTCATACTAATCGCTATAGGGATTTTTCATAACAAAGAAAATCTTCAAAAATCCGACACAAATGATATTGCTAAACAATATATGTGAAAGATTTTTGAAGATTTCTGTTTTTTCAGTCAAATCATATTGACTGGGCTCTTCAGAAGCATGTTCAAATAAAGGTTACTTGATCAGCTCAACACTTCTTTTCAGAAACTTGTCGAGTGCTTCGCCCTTTAGCATACCGTTCTGCAGCAATGCCAAGTCGATGAGTTGATGAACAATGTCGTTCTTGGCAGCATAGTCATTGATGAGCTGCTGTTTCTTATCCTTCTGTTCGTCGATGGCCTTTTGTGTATTGGCCTTGTCGTCTTTCTCCTCTTGAGTGATTTCCTCAGGCTTCTTTTTCTCTGTCTGTTGGTTCAAGGCTGCCAAGCGAGCTTCTTGTCCCTTGATTTCGCTCTCAATCGGTTTCAGTTGTTCAGTGAGCGCTGCCTGTGCATCGCTGAGTACCTGCTTCACAAGTCGGTGGTCACTGTTCAGTACCAGGTTGAACGAGTCGGGCATCTGACCATAGAAACTCATGCCACTCTGATAGCGGCTCATCTCCTTCATGCGGCGCATCCACTCATTCTGTGTGATGATGACGGGACGCTGTTCCTCACCAAGTGCATCTACCTCAACGAGGAATTCTGCCTTGTCATGTTTTGGCACTTGCGACTGGAAAACGGCTGACAGATTGTCACGCTCTGTGTCAGCGAGCGTGCTCTTTTTGTCATCGCTCTTTACAATCAGACGGTCAACAATGTCACTGTCCACACGAGTAAACTTACTCTTCTCAAACTTCTGCTCGAAGGTCTGAATGCATGGCACATCGAGTTGACCGTCGAAGAGCAGCACTGAGTAACCCTTGTCCTGAGCAGCCTTGATATAGCTGTACTGTTCCTCTTTCTCGGTTGCATAAAGGTAAACGAGTGTGTCGTCCTTGTCTTTCTGCGAGACCTCAATCAACTTCTTGTATTCCTCGAAGGTGAAGTACTTTCCTTCAGTGTCCTTGAAAAGCGAGAAGTCCTTAGCGCGGTCGTAGAAATCCTGTTCGGTCAGTATGCCATAGTTGATGAACAACTTCAGATCGTCCCACTTATCTTCATACACCTTGCGGTCGTCATTGAAGATTGCTTTCAGTCGGTCGGCCACCTTTTTAGTTATATAGGTGGATATCTTCTTTACCTCACGGTCACTCTGCAGATAAGAGCGGCTGACGTTCAGAGGAATGTCGGGCGAGTCAATCACACCATGCAGCAACGTCAGGAACTCAGGCACAATGCCTTCCACCTGATCGGTCACAAAAACCTGATTGCAGTAGAGCTGAATCTTGTTGCGCTGTATCTCAAGGTTCGACTTGATTTTTGGGAAGTATAGAATACCTGTCAGGTTAAAGGGATAGTCGACATTCAAGTGAATCCAAAAGAGCGGCTCGTCCTGCATGGGGTAGAGCGTGCGATAGAACGACTTGTAGTCTTCGTCTTTCAAAGTAGACGGTGTTGATGTCCACAACGGAGCTACATTATTGATGATGTTATCCTCCTGTGTGTCAACCATTTTACTCTCGTCCTTCGACCATTCCTGTTTCTTTCCAAAAGCCACAGGAACGGGTAGGAACTTGCAGTATTTGTTGAGTAATCCCTCAATCTTGTTCTTTTCGAGGAACTCCTTGCAATCGTCGTCAATATAAAGAATAATATCCGAACCGCGACTGTCGCGCTCAGCCTCGTCAATCTCATAGGCAGGACTGCCGTCGCAGCTCCACTTTACGGCCTTTGAACCCTCACGATAGCTCTTGGTGATGATTTCTACCTTTTTAGATACCATGAACGAACTGTAGAAGCCGAGACCGAAGTGACCGATAATGTTGTTGGCATTGTCCTTGTACTTTTCCAGGAAGTCGGTGACACCCGAGAAAGCAATCTGATTGATATACTTGTCAATCTCCTCTTCAGTCATGCCGATACCACGGTCACTGATAGTGATTGTTCCTTTTTCGGCATCCAGACTTACACGCACTGTCAGGTCGCCTAAATCCTCTTTATATTCACCCTTTTCGGCTAATGTCTTCATTTTCTGCGTTGCATCAACTGCATTCGATACCATCTCGCGCAGAAAAATCTCATGGTCGCTATAGAGAAACTTTTTGATTACGGGGAAGATGTTCTCAGTCGTAACCCCGATGTTACCTTTTTGCATCATGTCTTTTGTTCTTTTTCTAATAGATTTATTTACATTTGCCATAATATATGCAAATTCTGTGCCACAGTTGTCGCAGAGTGTTTATAAAGGTTAAATATCAAAATTTAGCGGTCATAACACAAAAAATAATGTTTTTTTTATGGTCAATTCAAAATTTAGTTGTAAATTTACACCCAAATTATCGCAACAATAACTAAAACGTTTATTTAAAACTAAAAAAATGAAAACACTTAAAGGTTCATTGCTTTGTATCGGTGCGTCTGCACTGATGCTTTCTGCATGTGCTGGCGGAGCTCAGGAATCGGCTTTGACAAAGTCGGGTCTCGATGCCGCCAAATTCGACACAGTTATTAACGAAAAGCCGGTTAAACTCTACACACTGAAGAATGCCAACGGCATGGAAGTATGCATTACCAACTATGGTGGCCGCGTGGTATCTCTTGTTGTCAACGACAAGGATGGCAATCCCACCGATGTAGTGCTGGGCTTTGACAATATTGCACAGTACGCCGACACGCTGAACTCGCCGACAGATTACGGATCAAGCGTTGGCCGCTATGCCAACCGTATTTGCGATGGTAAGTTCACACTTGACGGTGAAACCTATCAGTTGCGCCAGAACGACCCTCATGAAGGTGACACGCGCATTCACTGCCTGCATGGAGGTGGCGCAACTGGTTGGATGAATCAGGTCTATGATGTCATTGAGGTGAATGATTCTCTCATTAAGTTGCAGATCAATGCAGCTGACGGTGAGAACGGATTCCCCGGCAACGTAACAGCCATCACCACCTATAAGGTTACGGCCGACAATGTGCTTGATATCACATGGGAGGCAACCACCGACAAACCAACTATTGTGAACCAGACGAACCACAACTACTACAATCTGAGCGGCGATCTGGAGAATGCTGCTTACGATCAGGTTCTCTATGTGAATGCCGACAACTTCACCGAGGCTGATTTCAGCTATATGCCTACCGGCAAGATTCTTCCTGTTGAGGGAACTCCTATGGACTTCCGTACACCGCATGCCGTTGGCGACAACATTCACTCTGAATACTATCAGATTAAGAATGCTCATGGCTACGACCACAACTGGTGCCTGAACACCAATGGTGATGACACGCAGGTTTGTGCTTCGCTCTATAGCCCCCGTACAGGCATCTTCATGGAGATGTTCACCAACGAGCCTGGTGTGCAGGTGTATAGCGGTAACTTCCAGGGCGTGAACGGCGAAGAGAACATCGTTCGCAAACTCGGTAAGAAATATCCTCAGCACGTGAGTGTATGTCTGGAGAGCCAGAAATATCCCGACTCGCCAAACCATCCCGAATGGGCAAGTCCTGTGGTTACTCCCGAGAAGCCATATTACAGCCACGCAGCTTATAAATTCAGCATCAAATAATCAAAATCCTATAAATACTAATTAAACTATGAACTGGAGTTCACATGAATTCATTTGGCTCGACTGGGCGATTCTCGCCATCGGCCTTTGTGGAGTGGTGGCTGCCGTGTGGTATGCCATCTGGAAAGACAAGAAAGCCCAGAAGGGCGAAGACTCGTCGGCTTACCTTTTCGGTAAGGGTGAGCCTTGGTATGTAATCGGTATGGCTATTTTCGCCGCCAATATCGGCTCTGAGCATCTGGTAGGTCTGGCCGGTACGGGTGCCAAGGACGGCGTGGGCATGGCCCACTGGGAGATGCAGGGCTGGATGATCCTCATCCTCGGCTGGCTCTTCGTGCCTTTCTATCAGCTGCTGAACAACAAGATGGGCAAGATCATCACCATGCCCGACTTCCTGAAGTTCCGCTACACCCAGCGCACGGGTTCGTGGCTGTCCATCATCACGCTTGTAGCCTATGTGCTGACAAAGGTATCTGTTACAGCTTTCACGGGTGGCGTGTTCTTCAAGTATTTGTTAGGCCTCGACTTCTGGGTAGGTGCCATTGGTCTGATTGCCATCACGGCTGTATTCACAGTGTTCGGTGGCATGAAGGGCGTGATGACGCTGTCCACGATTCAGACACCTATCCTGATCATCGGTTCGTTCCTCGTGCTCTTCCTCGGTCTCTCGGCCCTGGGCGACGGCAGCATCACTGCTGGTTGGGAAAACATGATGGCCGTATGTAATGCAGCACATGACGGTTATGGCACTACGCACATGTTCCATACCGATCCGGGCGACCCGATGTATCCTCAGTTCCCCGGCTATGTGGTGTTCCTTGGTGCCTCTATCATCGGCTTCTGGTACTGGTGCACCGACCAGCACATCGTACAGCGTGTGCTCGGTCAGGTTCCCGGTGAGGACAATGCCAAGGTGATTGCCCGTGCACGTCGTGGCACCATCGCTGCAGGCTTCTTCAAGATCCTGCCTTGCTTCATGTTCCTTATCCCAGGCATGATCGCCTACGCTCTGTCACAGAATCCCGACAGCGGCATCGTGATGGATATTGCCGACCATGAGTCTACCGACGGTGCCTTCGCTATGATGGTGAAGAACATCCTGCCTGCAGGTATTAAGGGCATCGTGACCATCGGTTTCGTCTGCGCTCTGGTTGCTTCGCTGGCTGCATTCTTCAACAGCTGCGCCACACTGTTCACTGAGGACTTCTACAAGCCCATGAAGAAGGGCAAGAGCGAGGCCCACTACGTATTCGTAGGTCGTTGCGCTACTGTCGTTGTGGTAATTCTTGGCCTGCTTTGGATGCCTGTGATGATGTCGATGGGCAACCTCTACAGCTACTTGCAGGACATCCAGTCGCTCATCGCTCCCGCCATGGTGGCAGTATTCACACTGGGTATCTTCTCAAAGAAGATTACACCGAAGGCTGGCGAGTGGGGTCTCATCGGAGGCTTCCTCATCGGTATGGTTCGCCTGTTGACCAATGTGGTGACCGACTCGGGCAAGGCTGTCATGGATGGTGCCTTCTGGGAGAACACCGCCTGGTTCTGGCAGACCAACTGGCTCATCTTCGAGTGCTGGCTGCTGGTGTTCATCATCTGCCTCATGGTCTGCGTGAGCTTCTTCACGCCTGCACCCTCGAAGGCACAGGTCGATGCCATCACCTTCTCGGCTGACTTCAAGAAGAGCATCCGCGAGAGCTGGGGCGTATGGGATGTCGTCGGCAC
>ERZ842401.5161-NODE-5161-length-14648-cov-4.025149_pt1 | contig 14648 bp, 11 predicted proteins | sample MGYA00521270_ERZ842401 | MGnify/ENA primary metagenome ERZ842401 (study PRJEB31892, sample SAMEA3878208) | bioreactor metagenome | biome: Moose rumen | place: Sweden | collected 2011-10 | study: EMG produced TPA metagenomics assembly of the PRJEB12797 data set...
TCTAGTAAAAAACAAGGCGTATAATAAGTATCTGGATCTATATACATCAGCAAATACCTCACTCACAAACCGCTTTCTTCGGTGGTTTGACTCTCTCAATCAGGCTGATGCTCAGAAGGGATTTCCACTTCTTTATCGGTATCTCCCTCATCACCGTATCGTCACATTTTTCTATCTCAATTATAAGAATAGCACACGTGCTTTAATGTCAAAAATAGGGAAGGCCCTACCATCTGCCAAGAAGGATAACAGTTTCAGAACCTTTGGTGTTCTGTGTACGGGTGTTTCCCTCACGGAGATAAAGAGATTTCTAAGCGTTCTGCCTGGTCTTCGTGAATATATTATCTTTGTTGACTCACAGGTTGTCCGACAAGTCCAAAAAGGAGATCACCACCTTTATATTCCACTATCACAAATTCCTGCAGAAAGAAATCGGGTTATTGCAGAATCTATCCAAGATTTTCAAATCAAGTGTATAATCAACGTCTCCCCATTCACAGTATTGACCTTATTTGATCTCCTCTTAGTTAAACTGGAAATGGTACCAGCAATTCAATATCTAGGGGAATTATGTCCCCGATGTAATACTACAGAGATGGAACTGATAAAAACGTGCTATGATTCCCAGCTTATTCAGCGAGTTGTCTACGGAACTCCAGCACAGAAGACTTACTTAGAACGGATGAATATATCCGGACTGTATATTCCCCGAGCGGTATTTACTATTCGTCGAAAACAGCTGATTATTGTCAACCTTAACTACTCCGACAGCAGATCCATTACCCTTCTTTCTGAGCTTACCAGCGTTCTTCCTGATTACGGTACCAAGATAGAATTTGTTATCCCAACCTGTGATCGAGAAAGAAAGCACTTGGATGAATTTCCAACAAGCAGGCCTCAAGATCATATCACAGTCACAACAATTCCGGAAGATGTTGAAACCCTCCTCTCATTTCTGGAAGAAGCTCTATTAGTAATTAACATTTGTTCAGATAATTCAACATGGATATCAAGGATGGCATTGTTGAATAGTATTCCTGTTCTCGATATCTACGGTCAGTCTTTTAGTTCAGTCATACAATTCCTGAATGAGTTAGCAGAACAGTTGAACGCGACAGCTCTTCCTTTTATCCAAGAATCATTTAACAGGAAAGACTATTCAGAATTACAACAAATGTGGGATAATACCATACACACGTTAGGATTGTCTAATGCAGATGGAACTGCAATCACTACTCAATCGCTCATCCCGAAAGGAATTTTGGAGAATTAGATTTGAAAGAAGTTGATAATGGGAAGGCTTTTGACGTTTCATCTGGCTCTATGATGTCTTCCGGACAAAGAGTGGTTAGGAGAAGCTGGCTACTTCTATTTCTCTTCGTTAGCTGCTTTCTTCTATCAAGGATAATTAATCAGAGGTTCTCAACTAGCAATAATGCAGGAGTTACACAGTCGAATCAGCCGAAGATTGCAGGACATCCATTGTCGCAGAGGTTGTTCCATAAATGTAATGATGAGAAACTACCGTTTATAAGTGGATTACTAGAGACCGCCGAATACTTGCTGTTCCACCCTCAAACAAGTTTTATTCGCTTTGGAGATTTTGACTTGAAACTTGTGATGGGCCAATCAACAGCAAATCAAAACGTCTCTCTCGAGCTTCAGCAGGCGCTTCTTAATATCCTGAAGGACAATGATCCAAACATTGCAATAGGATTACCTGATATATTTGGAGGATATCCAGCAGTGCGATCCTCTGTTACGAAGATTTGGGATACGTGGCCACACTTTCGTCAATGGCTCCTAAGTAATATTGATCTGAATCGCCGCTACTTCCAAACCTGGATTTCTCAACTCTATATTGTAAGACAGGATGATAACTGTTTCAATACCACATTAATTTATGAAACCCTGAGAGACATCTGGAAAGGAAAGTCGATAATGATAGTTAGGGGAGACAACAAGCAGAAGTATAAACGAGATATATTTGATACTGCTTTGTCCAGAACAATTCTCTATGCACCGCGATACCAGGCCTGGACAAGCTACAGAGCTTTAAAAGAAAAGATCTTCCAAGAACACGAAGTAGATATCTATATTTTCACATGTGGTGTAGTTGGAAAGATTCTAACGTATGACCTTTCAAAAAGTGGACGGAGAGCATTGGATTTGGGTCATCTCCCGAAAGATTATGACTATTACTATGGAAATGGTCTTCGAAAGGATTACTATATTGATTAGTTCTTTGGCACAGAGAAATGCATGCCAACAAGCATGAGGTGAGGGTCGCAGAACAATATATTTTCCTGCACCTGATGAACACTATTTTCATGACTATTACTGATATCGTTAAAATGAAAAAGGATGGGGCTTCGACATCAAAGCGATTGATCAGTAGCACTGATATCTCCTCTCATAGTTTGTCCTGTTAATTATGTAATCTTTGTCACTTCGAACAATAGCGAAGGCATATGTTGCTGATAATCAAAATTACTAATGCCCTCAGAATATGCTTAATATGTCCGCGATTTGTCCTTTTGTTTTCAAAAGTTTGCATTGTAAAATCAACGGTTATTGTTGGATCAAAGGATCGTTGATGTTGGTATATAATCGATTCAAATAATGATTTCAGTTCAGATACATGGATATCTGGATTCAGTCGGTACTGGTTGGAAGGGGTATATAGCTCTCTGAAGATTTCCGTCCATATCCGGCGATAGTCGATCTGTTTAAACTTTTCGATAGACTCAATAGCTTCTTTTGATAACTTCATCCATAGAGTTTTGTTTTTGAGGAGAGTGACAATAGCACTTGCTGCTTTGTCGCAATTATTCTGCGGAACTTCAATATAACCCTTTCTATCCTTCAGTAATTCCAAATATGGAAGGGAAAATACAACCAGAGGGATTCCGAACGACTTTGACTCGGCAATCACCATACAGAACGATTCCGTCGCAGACGTCACTAGGTGAATTCTAGCTTGTCTGTACCACTTATCCACCTCTCGTACATCCCCAAGATAACTGATAGAATTTGTTAAATTGTTTCTGCTGATGTATGCTTGAACTTGTGCTGCAGCATTCCGATCATACTCGCGACCTAGCATGACCATTCGAGCTGTTGGATATTGGACAAGCACTTTCTGCATCACTGTTAATGCTGCTGTATAGTTCTTATTTGAATCGAGCCTGCCTAACCATAAAATCATAGTACTCTCTGATGCATTCTCCGGGGAATCAGATTTGAATTCAATCGGATTCGCTAGATATTTCGCATGTACTCCGAACATTTTTAGATAGTATTCATCAGAAGTACTCAAGACTAACACCAAATCAGCAAGTCTATATATATGAGGAAACATATGAGTTCTTCGTAGTTTCAGCAGGATTTCCTGCTGAAGGACCCCATGTCGAACTATGATTACCGGTATAGATTGGCTTTTGATCAACAGGAGATCATAGAATAGAGGAAGATGGTTCCATGCGTGATATAAGACAACATCTATTCGATAGTCTCTTAATACCTCCGTAAACCGGGAAGCCCGATTTGAGTGGAAGGATGAAGGAATGCAAACCCGAATTACTCCATCTGCAAGAGGATACTCGTTTTCTGGATCCCGCACATCAGTAATAAACACAACCTTATATCTCATTTTAACGAACAATTGTAACTGAAGGTTAATCACCTTTTGTACACCCCCCTGGTTATAGTGTAGATAATATATCCCAATAGTTCTAACTTTCCTTCTTGAAGACTGAAGAGATGTTGCAGTATGTAGAGCATGAGCAAGCAGCAGTTCTCTGTCTCGATACCCCTTCCATAACTGTTCTATAATTTCACTGCTATTAAACACTCCAGTCAGAATATCCCATCCCAATGCAATTTCGTTCTCTTCTAACAACAGCAACTCATTCAGCGCAACAGATATTAGCGCCAAACTGACTGCTCTCTCAGTACGATGTTCAGTTCTATTCATCATTGTTGCTCTGTTGTTTGCTGATGCGAGATAGTTTATCTTATTTCGAAATGAAATGTAACCTGTCTCAGAATATCCGGAGTGAGATCCTTGACTAAACAAGCAAATAGGTACTGCCACACACAGTTGAATCTGAGAAAGACAATAGAAGAAACAGCAATATTCGTCATGAATACAGAGGCTATTAATTGAAGCAAGTACTTTTTGAAGAATTGTTGTTCGCCAGATCTTTCTTGTCAAATGCAGAGAATTGGGCAAATATGAAGAACAGTGGTTTATTATCGCCTCTAGACTACGGAGCTGTTCAACGCCAGTCGAGTTCTGTTTGCCTGTCCCTTTCTTCTGAAAGCAAAACAAATCCGCCTGATATTTCGTGAGATAGGATATCGTATATCTCAACGAATTGATAGAGGAAAAAGTATCTTGCATAGTGAGCACCAAAGTATATTGGCCTTTACATCTGGGGATTGCTTGCTGGATACGGTGAGACAAGCCATCCTCTTCGTGATTATGCATTCTGGACTCATCTGCTGTCGTCAGTGACTTTGTTAATCGTGTGCTCCGATCGGAACAACCATCAATAACAATAAGATCATATTCTTGGTAGGTCTGGTTTTGAATAGAGTTCAAGCAGGGTTGTGTCTCTGAATTCACATTACTGGTCACAACAATTATGGACAATAATTGCCCTTTAGAGGCTGACCGACGTTCATGACTCCAAAACCTTGCACAGTCAACTGTACATACGATGAAAATGATAAGAATAGGAAAAGTATGAGTAGGCATCTTAATCCATTCCATAAATAGACCATTGAACGGTTTTCCACTCCAACTGAAAACTCGCAGAATTCGATTTGTATGCCAGATCATCTGATGCTGTTTATAGGAAGATGGAAGAAACTGCTAGATGTTGACTCCTGCTCCTCTGTAGAGGTTAGAGTCTATTAAACCATTATTACAGATTAATCTGTTCATCACCCAGACTCATCAGATCTAACCAGCTTGGCCACGATGGATGCATCCAGCACTGAAACCGGAGAACTATATACAACATCACAGATAGTTTTTCCGTTGTTGGTAAACTATATTTCGAGTGTTTCTGTTGTTCTTGTCAACAAACAAGTAACAAAAGCTTGGCCGTTCGGATTAAGCTTAACTTGCATCCATTTTTTGACAACATTTCTCGTTCTGCTCCTCTTATGTTCGTTGAAATTCTTTCCATATGCACAGCTATCGATTGCAAAAGTTAGTGAACTTTCCCTCATGTTCACCCTGAGTATTGTCTTAAATAATCTTTCCATCCAATACAACAGTGTATGTCTGCAAGTGATCTTTCATCCTTCTGATTTACTGAATATTTAGGTTGGTTTTTATCAAACAATGAAAATCTCAATAACTCCTGTGGTAGCTATCCTCGAGGTTCTTTTCTTAGGTAAAAGACTTCCACTCCGATTGTATCTTCCAATTGTCTTCATTATCTGTGGAGTTGGAATGAGCACAATCAAAGACTTTTCAGTTGTTTGTTTGTTCAATCATATGTCAAATCACAAACCTTCTGTAGAATATCAAAGGTTCCGTCGTTGGAGTGAGCAGTGTATTTGCAACAGCAATTTACCAAATCCTATCCAAGACGAAGCAAGAACAATTACACTGTACTTCATTGCAACTTCTTCTATTTGAAACTCCTCTATCTGCAGCTATGTTGATTCTACTTCTCCCATTCGTCGAGAATTACAGTCTCGACAACCCCGAAAGCATTTGGAATATTACCTATACTCCGACACTCTGTGTTTGACTTCTGTTATCATGTGACTTCGCATCTCGTTTACATTGCCTAACAGCTACTAATTCTCTACACAGCACTAGGAGCTGTAGCCATTAATATCTCCATATTCCTCGCTATACGCCGCTCTTCTGCGCTCACGTTTATACTTTATATTTCAGATTCTTCATTCTGCTTTCCCTTATCATAGCTACAATATTATCTCTCAATTGAAAGGAATAACAATCATTATCATCGGTTCCATTATGTTTCATGAAGCTCTTTCCGTTCGAGAGATAGTTGGAATGTCACTAGCAATCATCGGTATTATAGATTACACGACTCTTCGTATTAGCCTTCAACATAATTCAAAGGAATTATAGGGATCATTATGCAAACATTTTTATATGTCATTCCGGATGGTCTTTCAAGGAGAGAAGAGTCGATGCTATTGTGAGACGTGAGAAAGGGTCTGGTGAGGAAAAAAAAGTAAGAATTATTCTGACGCCTTGCCGATAGCCTTCACCGTAAACCCTATTTTCCGAAGCTCTTCGGCATTTAGAATATTGCGACCGTCGAACAGGATGGCTGGCTTGTTCATATTTTTGTAGATTTTCGACCAATCTAACTCCGCATAACATGTCCATTCAGTACATACTATTACAGCATCACTATGCTTCACAGCATTGTAAGGATCAGCTTCAAATTCAACATTCTGTTGAACATCCTGCAAGACCAGTTTGGCATTTTCTAAAGCCTTCGGATCGGTGACGACTGGGTATGCATGTTCAGCTAGCAGATCTCTTACCACAATGTTAGCTGGAGTTTCGCGAGTATCACCTGTATTAGACTTGAACGCAAAGCCAAAAACTGCAATTCTCTTCCCGGCAAGGGTATGAAACAGGGTATGGAGAAGAGATTCGGTTACTCTATGTGTTTGCCACTCGTTAATATCCACGACACTCTTCCAATATCGGGCAACTTCAGATAATCCATAATAATCAGCAAGATAAGCCAGGTTTAACACGTCCTTTTTAAAGCAGGAGCCACCAAACCCAATGCCGGCTTTCAGGAACTTTGGCCCAATACGACTATCGCAACCAATCGCATGCGCCACTTCTTCAATATCAGCTCCTGTGCGCTCACAGATCGCACTTATTGAATTGATCGAACTGATTCGTTGAGCGAGGAAAGCATTTGCCGTGAGCTTCGCTAACTCGCTACTCCACAGATTTGTGGTTATTATTCGACTACGTGGGACCCATCGGGCGTATAGTTCCACTAACATTTCGCAAGCCCTTAGTCCAGATTCGCTTTTATGCCCCCCAATAAGAACTCGGTCAGGTTGCATGAGGTCTTGAATGGCTGTTCCCTCTGCAAGAAATTCCGGATTGGATACTACTTCAAAGTGGATACCCTTCTCATTTGAGTTAAGAATTTGTTCAATTGCGGTAGAAGTACGAACAGGGAGTGTCGATTTTTCGACAATTATTTTATCATCTTCAGCCACATCTAGAATCTGGCGAGCAGCCTTTTCCCAGTATTGAAGATCACTAGTCATTCCGGCTCCATGACCAAAACTCTTCGTCGGAGTGTTAACACACAGAAAGATGATATTAGCCTCCCGTATAGCAGTTTTAATATCTGTGCTGAAGAACAGATTTCGACCTCTTGCATGTTCAACTATCTCTGCTAGCCCCGGCTCAAATATGGGGAGTTTCTGACTGTTCCAAGCATCAATACGCTGCTGGTTAATATCTACAACTGTGACTTTCACATCCGGACATTTTTCTGCTATGATGGCCATTGTAGGACCGCCTACATAACCAGCACCAATACAAGCAATTGATGGTTTACTTTGCATTCTATCTAGTATGGGACGAGCAGTGATAGAAAGGTACTCTGGCTCTCTGGGGTATTATCATCCGCTCAATCTGAATGCATGTTTCTGTCTATTGTGGTGTAAGAAAAGCATATCGTATACAGTCTTCCCACCCAATAACTTGGCGTAGTACTTGCTTGGCCTTGCGTTTGTGGAACTCGGTATTGTTTCGATTAGTTATGTAGCTACATATCAAAGTTGCTAGGTTTTCAATATTATCCCGGAATAAATATCCATGTGGTATGCGCAGGACATCTTCGAAGTGTTGTGGGCATCCCGCACAATCTTCACTTGTGTTAATGAGTACCGAAGTAGTTTCAAGATAATGGGATACGAATGATATGTTTTTGTTGAGAATTATATCTACGTATGGCATGGGGATTGCATTCCTTCTCTGTATTGTTTGAACGATATCTAACGCAATCTCTTCCAAAGAAGAGATAACAAGTAAGCGCATTGCTGTTCCGTTATTTGAAATCATTCTAAGCAGTTCGGCCAAAATAATCCATTCATCCTTATCCGACTCGGTGGCGTTGAAAATAATGACGCTGTTCCCATGGTTTTGAATCACCGAACTGGGTAAGGCATTTGTATATGAAGATGTATTCCTTTGAGAAAACAAGAAGAAATCGACTTCATGAGAGAAAACAACCGTTTGTGCTAAGAGAACGCTGTTATAGCACGCATTGATCTGTCTTTGTCTCTGGTAAGAATATGTGTAACCTAAATGGACAAGAACAGGAACCAACTCCAATCTTAATAATAGAAGATCATAAAAAGTGGAGTCAGATAACAACGAGCAAGAGACAATCCCCTCTATTCCATATTCTCGAACGGATGAGATGATTTTACTCATTCTATCTGGAATGGATGATATGTTAATAATGATGATATCTTCTGTCTTATGAAAAACGATGCGAGGATCGCGATCTGTAAAAACAACATACTTTCTTTTGTCAATCCGGTTAGCGTATCTAAGGTCATAGAGAAGCATTGCAAACTGATACTGATCCAAGTCCGTACACAATATTCCGATCGTACTTATTGCATTTAACTGTTTGGGGACTGGTAATACATATCCAATTTTTTGGAGCAGTTGATCTGCTTTGTTCCGATAATGACGTCCAAAGTACTGAACTATATTACTAGGAGATATATATCTGGTTAAAAGAGGAAACGCTGCTTGTGATTCTGCTATCGACAGTCTTGAAAACCAGCGAAGGAAGGATATTTGAATAGATGAAGTAGCTGAATAATACACATCAGTGTATCGGTCCAGATGCTCATGGCGAAGTAGAAAAGTCTTAATAATTGTCCATGCTATATACCGCCCACATATTTGATACGAGAATTTAACCAGTTCACCACCCGCTGTTGAGATTCCACTCCCAACTCTGTATGAAGTAATTTGCTCTGTCTGCAGAGCATGAAATGAGTTAGCGTAATAGCAGATAACGAAAAACATTACGGTATCTGTTGCGCATATCAAATATGAATTTGGAAGTTCATAACACGCTAACTTGCAGATATCTGCACGAAATATTTTATTCCATAGATAAGCATTGCTATCACCATTCATAAAGAACGTTCGCAAAATGTTGGATGATCCATTAATAAAACGTGGTTTTACCTTAAGCCAATTGTGCGGGTATTCTTTGTGCACATTATCAGCAAATACCATTTTTATCGAGAACTGAAGAATATCAACAGCCTGTCGCTTCACATGGTAATAGAGCAAATCAAGCGCGTGTGAGTTGGCATAAAAATCATCAGGATCTAAAAAGGTTACATATTCTCCCTTCGCCTGGAGTATACCTGCTTTTCGAGCTACTAAGGTTCCTTTATTATCCTCGTGAACCAAGACTTTAATTCTCCGATCGACTTTAGAATATCGATTCAGGACCTCTCGGCTGTGATCGCTGGATCCATCTTCCACAAAGATAGCCTCAAAGTGGTTGAATGATTGAGAGATGATACTTTCTAGGCATCTGGGCAAGTATTTCTGCATGTTATACACTGGAATAATGATTGAAATTAGAGGCTTTTCTACGAGGCTATTGTCCCTCCGTTTCAGTGTCACCAGACTCAGAAAGGCAAACAGTATGATGACTATCAGAAACCTGAAAGGTGTTTTCTTTCTTATCAAAGAAATGAACGAAACGGAAGATGAGATTGACTTTTCAATCATAGATCCCGATTGTGGGTTATCGAGCGAAACAATCGGAATTAGCTGTCATCCTTCCACTGTGACTAATCTAACCATGCCAACTCAGTCTATCTGCTGTTTTCTTTTCATATCAGTCAGTATGATCCGATTCTGTTTTGACAGATGATTAATCAACCCAAAAATCACCAACAGGTAAATTATCACAGTACAGATTATAATCTTTTGCCAAATGACCCAAGTCTAATGCCCTCCGACCCACTTTAACCAGGTCAAGTATCAGAAGCTTGGAGACAGGTCCCGCGGTGAGAATGTACAAAGCGTCAGGATCCTGATTCATAAGTTGTTCACGCAACACCGCATATGCATCATAAGCTTGATACCGTGGTGCGTAGATGACTGTTTGTGATCTTGCTGTATCATAGATATCATGATTATATACTTGTTTATTATCTCCGCGTAGAAGCACAATGTGTTTGTCCCTCCATATTGTTCGAAGAGTACGATAAATGTCAGAAAGAAGCAAGCACGCAGAGTGAGCATTATAGACATACGGTGTTGTTAACCACGTTTGGAGATACTGTCTATCCAGTTTGACCTCCTTCATTAAAAACTGTCTATAGACATCATGTTGGTGATAAAAGGTAACAACATCTCTATGATGCTCAGAGCAGCCAGAGAATGTGTCCGGCAATCCTATAAATAACTCTTTATCCTCAACGCGAAGAACAGAAAGTAATGCCATTGCTAATTCTGTACTTGCTCTCTGCCAAACTTTCCCAATTCCCATCATAAGATCAATATCTGCATCACCGAATCGTACAAAGCTCTTGTTTGTTAGAGCCAGGAGTTGCGCGCTTTCAAGTACGCCAGCTATATGTGGAACTGGTCCAGCATTACATTGATGTAGTTGTGGTTCCTTCTTAGTTGTCCTGTGGGGAATATAGATAATTACGAGGAAACATCCACAGATAATTGCAATGAAACCGAGAAACGAAGAACTTCTTTGCTTTGAGATTGAGGTCATGATTGCGGAAGTTGTTGTGGGTGTGACCCTAGCTTCTTTCTCCAATATTGAATGAATCTAGTTATCAGGGCACTTATTCTATGGCATATTCAAATTTATTCAACACAAACATACCCGCGAATAATCTGGTCTTATTGGGATGGTAAATTTACGAACTTCATGAATGATATTCACAATCAGACAGTGGCATGTCTTGATGAGAGGTGGGACTATCGGCTACTTAACAAAAGTACTCTGGGAACCTATCTAAATATTTCAACTTTTCCATTATTATACTTTTCTCTTTACCCACAGATACAATCCGATTATATACGACTCAGACTATTAAAAGAATATGGTGGATGGTGGCTGGATGTTCCAACCCTGATTAATTCAAATACCCTCTTGGAGAACTTCTATTCTGAAGCATTAAAAAGAAAAGTTCAGCTTCTGGGTTTTAGCAATCATTTTTATCATGGACATCCGTATCTAGAAACAGGGATTATGTATGCGCCAAATGGAAGTAACATCATTTCTTTGTGGCTTCAGGAAATGGAAGTATTATTCTCAATCGGGATCATTCCGTATATGCATTATGTTGGACAGCTTGGGGTGTACTTACCCCCTCCTGTATATCAACCATATCCATTTCTTGATGGTTATTTTGCAGTCTATTCTTGTTCTGCTCTCGTTATGGAACGGCTGATTCCAAGAAATACAACATTCATCACTTATGATGTGAATCAATACTACTATAAAATGATAGACAGCTGCAACTGGTCAGGGAAATGCATACAGAAAGTGATGAGAAGTAGCAAGCAAAAGGAGTATCCGATTATAAAATTGAATTGGCCAGCTCGTAAAGTCTTAGATCCAGAATATAGGCAAGCTTTCCCTCTTATTCATCAAAGTAGCTATGAGCGAAAGCCAGATGCTTGGCTGTTCGCGTACATGTGCTATCATCTACTCTGTTATGCATGTGTCTCACTTCATATGATTCAGATGGTTTCAATCGGAATCAAGTTACCATGGAAAGAGAAGGATTTTTAAATTCCTACTTTCTAGTCATTTTCAAAAATCAATTTGGTTATTGATGGAAACCATAAACATTTGAAGCTATACGTACACTAACTGTTGATGCTTATTATCAGAATAGTTATACTCAAGTTATTCGCATCTTTCCTTTCAGAACGAATCCAAGCCCGCTTGTTCCTCTTCACAGTGATAATGAATATTTCGAATTCTGAATTCATAATTCCAACATTCAAATCCATCACCGAGCAAACTATAGGATTCAATAGCATTCAAGTTATTATGAACATGACTAACAGTCATGACGGTTTGAACATCTGTCAGGCATATCACCGAAAATACCCTGAACATGTATTAGTTCACCGAGCAGACATGGATTTGTTTCATATGTCCGATGCAATACTGGGAGAATATGTTTTATCAATGCAAGCCGGAGATGTTTTAGATCGAAATACACTCAACACCATTCTTAGGTCGTTCGAGCTATATCGGAATGTGGATTGTGTCATTCCCGCATATGGATATTCCAAACAATGTCATGGCATTAAAACAACAACGTTCCACGGGAATTCTGCAAAATCAGTAAGAGGTTATGCTCTAAAAAGAAAGATTCTAGAGATACCTCATTTATCGCATCTCAACTGTACACATAATCAGAACGTTCATTATAGTTGGCTTTGTTAGGTCATCTCGGTACACATCTTTGAACTTTGACATTTCCAGATTGATATCGGGATATAGACTAAAGAAAGCTGATAATTCAGTCGAACTTGATATTAATGGTTTTGGAACAAATACAATCCAAGAAACATATCTCTGAATCTATTTGTTCGTTGGCAATCTGATTTACTTTTTAATTCACTAGTGCTTTGCACAATATATAGTTCCATTGAGATTATTCACGAGCTTTGCATAAAGCATGAAAGAGACCAACGGTGGGTGTATCCCTTACTAGGCGCAGGACTTTGTGAACCATTTCCTAATAATTGTGACTGAACAAGCTCAGACCACAGCGTTCGCTGCTTGACGGCTGCTTGCACAACTAGAGCTGGGGAAGGAACGTCTAGTGTGAACATCGTCTGTTGTACCTAACCGTATCTGTTGCACTACAGCTGTCAATATATAATAGTTCATACACAGTCGCTAATCGACTTTCAGCGATCTGAATCTCTTTGCAAAGGCTCAATACTCGCTGGAAGGAGCCATCTCACCTCAATCAAGGTCTTGTTTGTAGGACTTCACTGGCCTGATCTTTCATTCGATTGTAATTCTAAGACAAATCCATAACATATGGTTATAATCCATCCGAAGTGATGTTCTCAGAGAACTAACCTGTTTCACCAAAGTTTTGAAAGGAACTCTCTAATGATTATTGAAATCATCCAGTAAGCTATCAACGGAACCCCAAAAAACCGTTTGAATCCAGTGTCACATACAATAAGTAGTGGTTATAACTACAGTACAGTATACTTGTAGTCTTGTAAGTCCTCGGATAGCGCTGTACTATTTATACTCTTTTTAATAGTAAATACATACAAGTCGTCAGCCCTATCAATAACGTCAAGATATTTCAATACAACATGATATGTTGGCCTGGAGGGAAAGTCATGGATCAGAATGCGCACGTTTGTGTTGCAAGTGAGGACAGCTTCAAGAGCACAACTAACACGAAACCTACCATCGATAAGAACAGTATCGAATGTCTTCGCTAGATCTGTATGTAAGATGGAGTAGTAGTTTGAAAAGAGCTCTTTCATTTGGTTGCTTAGTGGATAACTCCACGCTGTTGTTGGACCAATATATACACAGATTAGATGCAATTTATTGATCTTGCTATTCTCGCGAATAATGCTGTACTGTTTGAGATAATCACACCAAGATTCACTTCCCTCAACTGAATATATCACCTTATTCTTCCCGGTCATAATTTTGAGAGCATCAAAGGTTGACCCGCCGGAGCCAAATTCTAGATATCTTTGACTGTCTTTCAGATATTTGTAAAGACATTCTCGTTCCATATCTGTATTTAAGGTCGAGTAGTTCTCAGGGTAGTTTGCTGCCTGTGTTGCCAGATGTAGTTCTCTCCTGTATGAATGAGCGAGTAATACCATGACAAAAACAGAAACTGCAACAGTACTCAAACATAACAATCCATGTCTTCGCTGTTGGACTGGTAACATTGTGGCAGTACCGATTACCATTTAGGACTAACCCGTCATTTTTGTCCACTGTCAAATCCTTGGCACTCTGCTGTTCCATAGCTTGCATATCTTCAGGAACTTATAAGTGAATATCTATGTCTATGCCAAGTGCTCTTCAAATCGGAAATATTATCTACCATCGTGACCTGCAGCCATTACAATAACAGGGCAACAAACTGCAGTAGGAATGAGGAGCTCCTCGTCTCTACTACGGTGGATGTAGCATCCCCTGATTTGTATTCCGATCATACGTATAAATCTGCTTATTATAGATGCGTTCCCGATTAATATTGAAGTTGTTGTTTATGAGACTGAATGTTGGATTATATTCTGGTGTAGAGATGTCTAAAAGATCTAACACTGTATGGATAAGATCATCGGTCATGTACGGACGATCTACTGCCGCTTCAAGCCTTGCAACTAACTCAGGATAGTCATGCTTGAAGGAATCTGACATCCAGAATAAGAAAGGTATTTCAATCATGTATCGACTTCCTTGTATCTCATCGTGTCCAAAGTAATTTCGATCCGGATTATCATACACCTCTTCTCCGTGATCGGCGAGATAGAGAACAATGGAAGAGATGTTTGTGACTCTTTTTATGATGTCGTATAAAAGCTGATC
>ERZ842401.5162-NODE-5162-length-14646-cov-5.928038_pt1 | contig 14646 bp, 12 predicted proteins | sample MGYA00521270_ERZ842401 | MGnify/ENA primary metagenome ERZ842401 (study PRJEB31892, sample SAMEA3878208) | bioreactor metagenome | biome: Moose rumen | place: Sweden | collected 2011-10 | study: EMG produced TPA metagenomics assembly of the PRJEB12797 data set...
TTCCCTACACGACGCTCTTCCGATCTAGCGGTATAGTTGACGGTTCGGGACTTCTTGAAAGCGATGAACTCGAAACTCTTGACAGTGTTGTTAAAACATATTCCGATAAGCTCAGAATGAACATACTTATTTATATTTCAAATTCCTATATGTCGGACAGCGATACGGAAATTTTCTGTGATGACAGTTATGATTCAACATATGGTGAGGATACGGACGGAGTTTTCTATTATATCGACAATTCAGGAAAAAAGCCCGCTTATGACTACATTTCAACAAGCGGTAAAGCCATACTGATGTACGAAGATTATAAAGAAGATATTTTTTCATATCTTGACTATTTTCTTCCTCCTTCGGGGGCGGCTATGACTAACGAAAATCTTGACGGGGCTATAATGGGATTCCTTAACAGACTTGAATACTATTATGATGATTCCAACCAGTCCAAAGATTACTATTATGATGAATCATCAGGAAAATATCTCTATTACGATTCTGGAAATCTTATTATAACAAAGACAAAACCGCCTCAGCTTGTCCGCAGACAGATGATTGGTTCATTTATTGTTTCCGCATTAATCGGAATTATAGTTGCAGTCTGCACTTATTTTATTATAAAAAGTCATTATAAGTTCAAAAAAGGACAGAGTTCAGGAGTATATCTTTCGACAGAAAAATCAGGGTTCAGTGTGCGTGAGGACAGATATTTAAGGTCGCACGTTTCAAAGCACAAAATAGAATCCTCATCAGGCGGAAGCCATGGAGGAAGTCACCACAGTCACAGCGGTGGACACGGTGGCGGAGGTCATCACAGATAATTTAAATCCGTGATTGAAAAATCGGGATTAATTATATAATAAAAACAAAAGGAGAATTTAAAAATGTCAAAGGAAATTCCATACAAAATTTATCTTGAAGAAAACGAACTTCCTAAACAATGGTACAACGTAAGAGCGGATATGAAGAAAAAGCCTGCACCCCTTCTCAATCCTGCTACCTGCAAGCCGATTACACCCGAAGAACTCGGTCATGTTTTCTGTGACGAACTCGTAAAACAGGAACTCGATGAAACTACACCTTATATTGATATTCCTGAAGAAATACTTTCTTTCTATAAGATGTATCGTCCGTCACCTCTTGTAAGGGCATACTGTCTTGAAAAGGCTCTTGATACTCCTGCCAAGATTTACTATAAGTTCGAGGGCAACAACACAAGCGGAAGTCATAAACTCAATTCCGCAATTGCCCAGGCATATTACGCAAAGAAGCAGGGACTTAAGGGCGTTACAACCGAAACGGGCGCAGGTCAGTGGGGAACGGCTCTTTCAATGGCTTGTTCTTATTTCGGACTTGACTGTAAGGTATATATGGTTAAGGTTTCTTATGAACAGAAGCCCTTCAGACGCGAGGTTATGAGAGTTTACGGCGCGTCGGTTACTCCTTCGCCGTCAATGGATACCGAAATCGGTAAAAAGATTAACGCCGAGCATCCCGGCACAACGGGTTCTCTCGGCTGCGCGATTTCCGAGGCGGTTGAGGTTGCGGTAAAGAATCCGGGTTACAGATATGTGCTCGGCTCCGTTCTTAATCAGGTGCTTCTTCACCAGTCGGTAATCGGTCTTGAAACAAAGGCTGCGCTTGATAAGTATAATATCAAGCCCGATGTAATTATCGGCTGCGCAGGCGGCGGAAGTAACCTCGGCGGACTTGTTTCCCCGTTTATCGGCGAAATGTTAAGAGGCGAGGCGGATTATGAAATAATCGCCGTTGAGCCTGCGTCCTGCCCGAGCTTTACAAGAGGCGTATTCGCTTACGACTTTGCAGATACGGGTATGGTTTGTCCGCTTGCAAAGATGTATACTCTCGGTTCGGATTTTATTCCCTCCGCAAATCACGCCGGCGGACTGCGTTACCACGGTATGAGCCCCGTTCTTTCCCAGCTTTATGCCGACGGATATATGAAGGCTGTCTCTGTTGAGCAGACAAAGGTCTTTGAGGCTGCGGAGCAGTTTGCAAGGGTTGAGGGTATTCTTCCCGCTCCCGAAAGCTCACATGCAATAAGAGTCGCTATTGACGAAGCGCTCAAATGCAAGGAAACAGGCGAGGAAAAGACAATAGTATTCGGTCTTACCGGTACGGGCTATTTCGATATGGTTGCATACGAAAAATTCCACGACGGTAAAATGGACGACTATATTCCCACCGATGAAGAGCTTGAACAGTTCAGAGCAAGGCTTCCGAAAATCGACTGATAAAAAAATAAAAGGACCTCGGTTCAAACGAACCGAGGTCCTTTTTTATCATTTAGTTTTTATCTGCTTTTTTATTTTTCTCTTCGTGTTTCTTTTTAACGCGTTTGTATTCCGCGGTGCGCGAAACTGCCGTGAGCAAAACAATGAGCGCGATTATTCCGACTGCTCCCGAAAAGATATAAAAAATATTTGTGCCCGTTACCGTTCCTTCATTTATTTCGCTTTGCTCAAGCGAATACTTTAAAAGAACATCTTCGTATCCTTTAAAATAAGTGTCAAGCTGTTCGGTAAGGTTCGGCGACATATCCCTTGAATAGCCGTAAACCTCAACCGTCAGATTTTCGTCAAGTATTTCAAGCATACCGCTTTCAATATCCTGAACGGAGTTGTCCTCAAGCGGCTTGAGAGTGCTTTCGTAATACTCCTTCGGCGCGGTAAGAATGAATCTGTTCCCCTCCGAATCAACGGCGAGTATATGATAATTCTCTCCCGTTATTATGCCTCTGTCGTCAACTCTGTCCTGAGAAAAGAGCGCAGAGACGAGTGTGACGTCACTTTTAACAAATGTGTCGACAGCCGTTTTTGAACTGAACTGTTCTGCATTTGGCGCCTTTGCCTTCGGCTTTATAAAAATGCCGAGTACAAGCAAAATAACGCTTAGAACCAGGCATATGGCAAAAGCGATATAGCGTGTTGTCATTTTTTCCTTTGCCGCCTTTACGGCAGGGTGTAAATCATTCTTCTTCATTTTTCTTTACCTTTCCGAGCTTTTTGCGGAATATTTCTATTGTTTCGTTTTCGCCCTTTTCGTTGCACTTTTCAACTATTACGACAAACATTGTAACAAGGAAAAGGTACGGCACGGGACAGAAAACTCCGGGGTTTACAAGCGACATCATTTCGACGCCGATATAAGAAACAAGAACCGCAACATTGAAAACCGTTGTTCTTTTGAGCATTATATAAAGTCTTGTCAGCGCCTGATATACATAAGCGACAACTCCGACCAGTCCGAAGGACGCGATAATCTGGAGCGGTTCGCAGTGGTACCAGCACAAAGCAAATTTTGCGTTATGGAATACGTCGCGGTTACCGAAATATGTAAGTCCGGTTCCGAAAATCGGGTTGCTCTTGAAATCGTAAAACGCCCTTGCAAAAAGTCCGAGGCGAACCTCCTTGTCGTTTCCGCGAAGTCCCATAACAAGCCTGTCAAAGGTATGACCGAAAAAGCTGTATAAATCCTGGAAATAAATGAAAACAACCATCAGAATTGAAAAGATTATTGCGAGATACGGAACTCTGTGGCGTTTGTCAATACTGAAAAGGAGCGTAATGCAGATGAATAATTCCGTTCCGCCGAAAAGCAGACCGCCGCGCGAGCCGGTAAGCAGTATGCAGCCGTAGAATAAAAAGCCTATGAGCGCGTAGTAGGGATTTTTCATTGACCTGTAAAACGCAAAGGGCATTGAAAACATAAAGAAGGTTGAAAGGTTATTTCTCCACTGCATATAGATAATGCTGTGAGTGTCAATGACCGTTTCGATATTTTTAAGGTAATAGGAAACTATCATAAACACGCCGAAAAGACCTGCAACTATCATTATCTGCGTTAGCTTGTCGCTCAAGGAATAGTCGTCGTGAGCCTTTATGTAGGTTGAAAGCAGTATGTAGACGAGCGTCATTCCGAAGCCGCAGCCGAAAATATAATAGAAGCCGACAAGTGAAATATAGTTTTCAAGCGGTAAAAAGCCGAGTCCGCCAATTGTGGTGGCAACCGATACCGCAAGCATTGCCCAGATACATTTTCCGACCTTTATTTTCGTTCTGTAGAATATAAAATGGAATAAAAGCGAGCCGACAACGGGTATAGCCAGCCATATATAACCGATAAAGGTTGAATATGAGTCATAGCATTTTATAAGCGTCATCGCCAATAACAGGAACGGAAGCGTTGTCGCTAAAAGGTCCTCGCAAAGAATAAGTATAAGACAAATAATCCCTGCAAATACAACCAGACCGTAGGTTTCAATTGAAAACACGGTCACAACGCACGCAAGGATGAAAATCAGAATATTGAATTTTTTGCTCATAAAAAACGAGCGTATGGGTTTGAGCTTATCGTCAAGGCTCTCCCTTATTTTTGCATTCAAAAGAATTATCTCCCCTGAACAGTATTCAAAGTATATTTTACCACATGTTATTTTTCTTTTCAACCATAAAAATAATAATCGGTTTTCTGACAAAAGCATTTGATTATTTAATGAAAAATGCTATAATATACGGGAGGTGATTAAATGGGAAACAGCAATTCATTTAAGGGCAAAAGAAAACTCGGTTATTGCTCGGGTATTATTACCGAGTCAATTGTATACAACGTATACTATGTTCATTATCTGTTCTTTTTAACAAATATAGCTCATCTCGACCCTGCTTTTGCAGGCACAATAAGTTTGATTTCTGTCTTTTGGGACGCAGTTACGGACCCCATAATAGGCTATTATATCGATAAGCCCGGTAAGGATAAAAGAAAATTTATGCTCAGGGCGATTTTCCCGTTGGTGCTCACTTTCCTTGGAATATTTATTCCGTTGGGAAACGCAGGCGGACTCGTCAAGTTCATATTTTACACGGTAATGACAATGCTTTTCTGGCTGTTCTATACTCTTTACACAATTCCGTATTATGCGGTTGTTGCAGATATTACCGAGGACTATGACGAAAGAACGTCAATAAGAGGCTTGTCATCGCTGATAAATACCTTCCCCATAGCAGGAGGCGCAATTGCGCCGGCAGTTCTTCCCGGACTTTTTGTCGGAATGGGACTTTCGCTGGCATTGGGTTGGGAGCTTATGGCAGTGATTATCGGTATTATCTCGCTTGTGTTCGGCGTTATCGCGGTTAAATCGCTGCGAGCTGTGAACACAACGGCAAGAGAGCCTGAAAATGCCGAAACGGAAAAGGGAAAATGGAGTGATATTTTTGTAACCTTTGCTCAGGTTATAAAGCTTAAGCCCTTCCTTACATTTATGTTTTTTATTTTCTTTTTCCTTATGGCTTCGTCAATGATTCAGTCAAATCTGATGTATACAATTGACTACTGTATTAAAGGCTCGCACGATATTCTCGAACCGATATTCATAGGCGGACTCGTGCTGACAATGGCGGTCGTTATTCCCATTGTCACAAAGCTTGCTGAAAAGCTTGACAGAAAAACAACCTGTCTTATATTTTTTGCTATTTCATTTGTCGGTCTTATTATAATTAAAATAGTCGGTCTTAAAACCGTGCCCGTATTTGTTTGTCAGCCTATAGTACTCGGCTTCTCCTCGGGTGCATTCTGGACTCTTTTCTACACAATGGCTTATGACCTTGTGGAGGTTGATGAATTTAAGCACGGTAAAAGGCGCGAATCCGTTATCACGGGACTTCCGCAGTTTTTCCAGAAATTCGGATCCGCGGTCGGTATGTGGACGATAGGACTTATTCTTAAATTTACCGGTTATGACGCTGCGTTAGCGGAGCAGAAGCCCGAAGCGGTCAAAGCAATTGAGAATATGTCGTCAATAATACCAGCAATTCTTCTCGGTATCTCTATTCTTGCTATTGCGCTCTATCCCGTTACGAGAAGACGTATGGTAATTCTCCAGAGCGAGCTTGAAAAGAAGCGTAACGGCGAGGAGTATTCAACCGAGGGAATTGAAAAGATAGTCGGATAAAAAAATTCTTGACATATTATAAAAACATATATATAATATCAAGGCTATCAAATTTTTAAAGATAGCTCCTTTCCCTGAAGGTGAATTCAGGGGCAAAAGTCCACAAGGAGGTGCAAAAAAATGGTAAACTATGAAACCGTTGCTGTTTTTTCGCTTAAAGGCGGCGAGGAGGCAGCGGCAGGTCTTGTTGAGAAGTTCAAGGCTCTTATCGAGGCTAACGGCACTCTTGACAGCGTTGATGAGTGGGGCAAACGTAAGCTTGCTTATCCCATCAATTATGAAGAAGAGGGCTTCTACGTACTTTACAACTATTCCTGCGAACCGACTTTCCCCACAGAGCTCGAGCGTGTTTTCAAAATCACCGACGGCGTTCTGCGCTGGTTAGTCGTAAAGAAATAAGGAGGTAATGTAAATGCTTAATTGTGCAGTAATTATGGGTCGTCTGACTGCAGACCCCGAGCTTCGTACAACTAATAACGGCACTTCGGTTACATCCTTTACGGTTGCTGTTGACCGCTCTTTCGTAAGAAGCGGCGAGGAGAGACAGACCGATTTCATCAACGTTGTTGCATGGCGTCAGTCCGCTGAATTTGTTTCACGCTATTTCCATAAGGGTAGCATGATAGCTGTTCAGGGCTCTATCCAGACCAGAAATTATGAGGACAAAAACGGCAACAGAAGAACAGCAGTTGAAATAGTTGCAGACAGAGTTTCGTTCTGCGGCTCAAAGTCTGAGTCAAACACAGGCACAACCCGTTATGATAACGCTCCTGCTCCGTCTTTCTCAAGCGGCAGTGAAGCAACATTTTCGGTTTTGCCCGATGACGATGATACGGATTATTCCTTTGACGGCGGCGCGTCTGACGACGGCCTTCCGTTCTGATTAGATTGGAGGAAAAATAAATGGCATTTGATAAGTCCCGTCCCGGAAACAGAAGGGACCGCAGAAAGGTTTGCTCCTTCTGCGTTGAAAAGGTTGATACTATCGACTATAAGGATGCGCTCAAGCTTCGCCGTTTCACTTCTGACAGAGCAAAGATTCTCCCCAGAAGAGTAACAGGTACCTGCGCATACCATCAGAGAGAGCTGACAACGGCTATCAAGCGTGCCCGTCACCTTGCTATTTTGCCTTACTCGGCTGACTGATAAAAGAAAATCAAAGGGTGCGAGTTGCACCCTTTATTTTTTTACTGAAAAATGAAGATTTTAGACTTAAGACTTAAGAATGAATAATTAAAATGTCATTCTGAGCGAAAGCGAAGAATCTCAACCGATTCGTAGGGGCGGTTATTACCGTCCGTGAAATAAATTTTTGCGAATTTGTGAAATGTTATTAAACAACGTGAAGTACGTTTTCAAGAAAACGCGTGAAGTGTTCCTTCGGAACGATAAAATGTTTCGTAGGGGACGGGTTCCCCGTCCCGTTAGTAAATTAAACGGGCGACCGCTTATTATTCCTGCGCTTTTTATTGATTATCGCAAGCATTTACAGTACAATAAACCCGAAAGGATGTGCTTTTATGGCGAAGCTTGAAGAATTTATAACTGCCGATTTTGATACTCTGCTTTACAGAATTGAAAGCGGCATAATGGGCGGCAGTATATCAGCAACTCTTGAGGATAAGAGTGATTTTGTCACTGCTGACGCGCGCTGCAGTGTGCGCGTGTTTGAGCGGTACAGCTATCTCGGTCAGAATCGCGTAAGTATGAGCGTAACCCTTTTTAAGGCGGCGAATTCCGACACCGTTGCGCTTTCCGCTATCACGTCGGGCGGCAGTCAGGCGGTATTCTTTAAAATCAATACCTTCGGGGAAGAAGCTTTTCTTAATAAGCTTAAAGAATTGCTCTGAAATGCCTCCGCCTTTGGCGAACCGCTCGGCATGGACTATATCGTTCGATTTCGCCCTCAAAATCGACCAATAAAAAAACGCCCCATAAGGCGTTTTTTATTGGTGACCCGGACGAGAATCGACAAGGCTGTGCCTTGTCGTTTTGCTTCGCAAAATATTCCTATCTTATGTCCGCCTCGCTCCGCTTTCGGCGAACCGCTCGGCATGGACTATATCGTTCGATTCTCTTGCTTTACATTTTTAAAGGAGTATTCACAAAAGTGAATACCCCTTTAAATGACCCGGACGAGAATCGAACTCGTGTTACCGCCGTGAAAGGGCGGTGTCTTAACCGCTTGACCACCGGGCCTTATTGGTAGCGGCAGTCGGATTTGAACCAACGACACCCCGGGTATGAACCGAGTGCTCTAGCCAGCTGAGCTATGCCGCCATATAGGCGCCCTTTTTGAGCGCCTTGTTATTATAATAAACTTTACTCTACTTGTCAACAGTTATTTTTTATAATTTTTTAAATTATGCTTTCCCTGCCTTGAAAAGCAGATGTGCGCTCACAAGTGAAACCACCACTCCGACGGGGATGAGAACGCCGACGCCGAGAGTGCCTGCAAAAACGAGTACGAGAATTACAAAAGCGATGGGAATAATCGAAATTCTCCAATGCTTTAAAAAATAACTTAAACCGAGCGCGCCGAAAAGCGCCGTAGTGACCTGCTGAAAGGCGGGGGCAAGCACGGGACTTTGGGTGATTTTCGGTAAAATCGGCGTAAAGAGGACGACGCCGAGAGCGATAATAATGGTTGTCACTATTGCCGAAACGCCGACCGCTATTGTTGCAATAACCTCACCTTCGTCGGATGTAATGCTGACGTTATTGCTCTCAAGCGCATTGAGTCCGCAGGGCATTTTCAGGTTTGTGATATTACCCGTGACGAAGCTTAAATATGTTGCTCCTGCACCGAGCATAGGCGTATAGGTGAAGACCTCAATAATCGCTGTCGGGTAAAACAGCGCCGCAACAGGACCGAGACCTTTGAGTATGTATTTTACTTCCGGATGAACCCCTAAATGATTGCTGATTAAAACGGGAATTGAAATAAGAACAGCAATAGCGATTACATCCCATATTCTGCCGTAAAAATGAGTCTTGTCGTTATAGCTTTTCATCTTAACCCCTCCATTCAAAGTACGCAATGCTTTCGGGAAGGAAATGCGCCGTAAGTACAGCCGTAGCCATTGCAAGAATCATACTTAAAGGCATTGCAAACGGTTCAAGCCATTTGACATTACCCTTTTTACAGATAAGCTGAAGAATAAACATATAAAGCATTGACGAAAGCAGCGTAACGAGCGACAGAACACCTGCGCCGTCACCCTTTACGGCTTTGTCGCCCTTGCCCATAACCGCCTTGCCGAAAAACGCGGCGATAAGACCGATGAATGCGGCGGCTGCCATGGTGTCCGCCCATTTCTGATTTTTGCTTGCGACCTTACCGACCTTGTTCTGTATTTTTTTAAGTAAAAACGGAACCAGAAACAGCGGAAGGATACTGCCGAGAGTCATAACCCACGCTATGGTTGAAAAAACTGTCGGGTCCGTTATTTCCGCTGACAGTCCGCCCTTAATGCCAAAGGCTTCAATTGCGCTTGTTGCGGCAGGGACCTCATAGGAAATCGCGCCTATAACCGTAAGCCTTATCCAAGGCAAAACAGTACCCAGCGCGCCCGAAAGAGTCAGCACTGTTGCAACAATTGCAAGCGCAGGCGCAATTGTGAAAAGCGCGCTTGAAACAACGGTTTTCTTAAGCGAGGAGGAAGAAATGCCGAGCTCCTTTGCTCTCTTCCACGCTCTTACGATAAAGAAAACCGACTGAACAAGAATAAATGCAACTACCCCGAAGCCGAGCAGATACATAAAGCCGTCGGATTTAAAATCCATATCATCACCCCGTTTTGTTTTATGAAAGAATTGTACCATACTTTTTTCTTTCAAACAACCTAAAAGCCAAAATAAAAATGGGTGGTATTTTCTTTTATTATATGTTATAATATTAAGACATGATTTCAAAAACACTATTTCAGAATCGTTTCCTATGGGAGGTATTCCTTTGAAACTGAAAACAGGATATATTTTAAAAGCGGTATCGTTTGTTTTGATACTTTCTATTATTATTTCGCTCTTCTCCGCCTGCGCTTCGGGTAACACTGCAAAGTACAGAGTTGCGTCGGTGAACACGGTTGAAAGCGTTTTTTCGGATGCAAAATACCATACATACGACAGAGAAAACAGCATTTTTGTTGTAAAATCGGGACTTATTGAGCTTTACTTTGATAAGATTACTTATTCCGTTTGTATAAAGGACACGGCTGCAAACACCGTCTGGTATTCTCTTCCTGCGGTTAAAACCGAAAATGAGCAGGCGTCGGTTCTCAGCGTTAAACTGTCGGACAAAAAGGGCAATATCTATAATCTTAATTCCCAGGATAACTCCGTTGCCTTTGACAGTGCTTCGTTTACCTCCGTTGAGGGCGGAATAGTTGTAACCTATAATCTCGCTTTGGACGCCGAAACTGCAAAAAAGAAGATTTCCGATCTTCCCGACGGCACTCCTGCGGCGCAAATCAACATTGAATTCTTCCTTGCCGACGGCTCGTTCTTTGTTAATATTCCCGATGAAGGAATGAGTGTTCCAAAGGGCATAAACCTTGAGTGTGTTACCGTGCTCGACTATATGACGAGCAGTACAAAGGTTAAGAAGGATGACTTTATCTTCATCCCCGACGGCAGCGGAGCGCTTATTAAAAACGCGCTTATTACCGAAAATGCGCAGTACAGCGTACCCGTTTACAGGACGGATGACGGTTCGCCTGCTTGTGCGGTAATTCCTGCGTTCGGCGTAAAGCAGGGAGACGCGGCATATATGGCTCTTGTTGAAAGCGGTGACGCGCTCGCAAGGATAAATGCTTATACGGGTTCGTCAAATACCGTTTCGGGCAGGGTAGGCGTCAGCTTTGACGTTACTGAAATGAAATACGTTTCAGGAAAGAGTTCAAAGAGCACTGTTTATTCGGGAATAAGATCCGGCGACGACTTAAAAATAGCTTACAGATTTCTTTCGGGTAATAACGCTTCTTACGCCAGCTTTTCAACCGCCTGCAGGGAAATGCTTATAAGAGATTCTTTTCTTTCCGTTTCGGGAGTTTCACGCACGGAATACTACCCCGTTTTAATAAATATTGACTGCGCTGCGGCGACGGACAAAAACGGCGCAAAAACCCGTGTCCTTTCCACCTTTGAGGAGACGGAGGATATTATTTCCCAGTTAAAGGCAAAGGGCGTCAATAACGCCTACGTCAACCTTAAAAATGCGTTAAGCGGAGCGGACGAGCAGGGGGATGCAAAGGATGTAAGACTTAACAAGGCGCTCGGCAGTAATGAGGATTACGAAAAGCTTTTCAGCTATATCAATATCCAGAAAATGAAGCTTTTGCTCTCCGTAAATCTTATTACCTCCAACAAGGGTTCGAGCGGATTTTCCTCTTCGGACAGATTAAAGGATATAACGGGAAAAAGCGCTGTTATCAGTAAGTCAAATCCGTTTTCTTCAATAAGTAAGGCGCAGAAAAACTCTTATTACGCGCTTAATCCCGAAAAAATCGAAAGCCGGGTTTCCGCTCTTTTAAGGAATTTCAGAAATACCGAGCTTTCGGGCTACTGTGTGAATGACTACGATACGGGATTAGGCATTGACTATTCTTCAAAAACCGCCGTTTCAAAGACAGCGGAGGTTATTAAGGAAGCCAATTCCTCTCTCGCTACGGAAAGAACCCTTGCGGTTTCAAAAGGAAACGTCAACAGCGTAAAATCCGCCCAGCTTATTATCGGCCTGCCGAGTGAAACGGGCTATGAGCAAAACGACGGCTACGTTTCAGTTCCGTTTGCGCAGATGGTTCTTCACGGAACTGCCGACTACGCCTTCGAACCGATAAATACCGCTGTTGATATGCAAAGGGCGCTACTTAAATGCGTTGAGTACGGAGCGTTGCCGTCATTTGAATGGTTCTACCGTGAAACAGGAGACGAGCTTCTTGACGAATCGTATAAATACGATAATTCCATTAACCTTGCCGCAGGGATTTACGAGTCCGTTTCCGTTCTCAATTCTCTTCGCGACTGCAGGATAACGGGCCATTCCGGTATAAAGGACGGCGTATATCTTACCGAGTACTCCGACGGCAGCCTTGTTTACGTCAATTACAACGAAACCGACGTTGAGGTCAACGATATTTTAATCGGCGCAAAGGACTTTGTGGTTATCGGTTAAGAATTGCGAATTTGCATAAAAAAGACGGTTGTTTTTTATAAAAGATAGATATAGTAAGAAACATAAATAATATTGTATAATAAAATGTAATTAACTTTTCTTTTCGGGAGGTATCAGAATGAAAAGGTCTGTTAAAAGTATTGTTGCAATTGCTTTATGCTGGATAATGGCGTTTTCCGTTATTCCGCTTTCCGCATTTGCAAAGGCAAAAAATGCAAAGCTTGCCATTGGTCTTATCTCGGACCCTCACGTCTATCCCCAGGCGTATATGGGAGACGATATTTCGCTTTTCCAGGCGGCTTACAGAGCCGACACAAAGCAGTATGAGTATTCCGAGCAGCTGCTTGACGTAGCGCTTAACACTCTTGCCGAGCATGCAAAGACGAACGGTATGAAATATCTTATCATTCCCGGCGATATCACAAAGGACAGTGAAATCTGCGCTCACGAGGTAGTTGCCCAAAGGCTTGAGAAGTTTGAAAAGGATACGGGAATAACCGTATTCGTTACCAACGGCAACCACGATATAAATAATTCCGACGCGGTTGATTTCAGAACGGGTGAAGCCGTAAAGGACGGCGGCCTGATTACAACGCCCGAAAAGTATCTTGAAATATATAAGAACCTCGGCTATGACGAGGCTTATCATACCTTCACTCCTCCCGAGGGAGCGCAGCAGGGTATGATGTCATATTCCGCAAAGCTTGACGGAAATTACAGACTTATTGCGTTTGACTCCAACTGCTTCTCTGCGGACTGCACCAAAAAGGGTAAGGACGAGCACGACACGAGAGGTATGGTTTCCGAAGCGCTTATGGAGTGGATTCTTGCCGAATGTAAGGACGCGCAGAAGCACGGTGAAACCATAATCGGTATGTGCCACCACAATATAGTCGCTCACCATGACCTTGAAAATAACGTTCTTAATGAATTTGCAATTGACGACTGGGAGTATGTAGCAACCACGCTCGCGAACGCAGGCATGCACTTCGTTTTCACCGGCCATCAGCATTCAAACGACGTCGCTTCGTACGTTACGGATGAGGGCGAAACAATTTTTGACTGTGAGACCGACTCGCTTTCTTCATTCCCTCACGATTTCAAAGAGGTAGTATTTGACAATACCGATTCAAGCGGTAAAATCGTCTGCGATTACTCAACCTACAGGGTTGACACAATGTTTAAGCTTAATGACCTTGAGGGCAATAAAATTGACGATTTCGCAAAGTACTCCTTCCAGAAGGTATTTATGGACGGCGGCGACGGTGACGTTGGTCCGTACTTTGACGCGATTATGGATAAATACGCTATTAACGCTATTTATAATATTGCAAGCAAGCTTAACCTTACCGAGGAACAGGTTATCAATATTTCACGCGACCTTGTCACAAACCTTAAAACTCTTAAGATTTCGGATATTCCGTCAACAAAATTCAAGGATGAAATCGGTTTCTATGATGAAGAATACGGCACGCTTGACAGCGCTATTTGCTCGGCGTGGTATTATCTGTCCTGCGGCGACGAAAAAATTGATGACGACGAGTTTATAAAGGACGCAATTGAACAGTGCAGACACGGCGACGTCGGCGCAAGAGTTGTATTCACTCTTCTCGAAACGATTCTTGATAACACTGCCGGCAACGCAAGCGTTCTTGAGTTTATTGAGGGCATTTATACCTCGGGACTCAATATGTATTCGGGCTTCGCAGGTAATCTGCCTTTGGCTCCCAAAGCGGTTGAGGACGCAACGGATGATGAAACCATTACAACCGGTGAGGATGCAGCTGCCGAAGAAAGCGAAGAGAAATCGGGCGGAATTGACCTTTCAATTCTCAAAAAGATACCCGGTATGAACCTTGATACTCTTAAGGGACTTCTTTCAAATCCCACGCTTGTAGGTCAGCTTCTCGGTTATGCGCTTGAGGCTATGTGCATTGACGAAAACCCCGGACCGCAGCAGGATAATCATTACGCTCATATCTATTCGGGTAAGGTTGAGCCTGCCAATACGGATGAGGAACAGCCCACCGAACAGCAGCAGACGTCGGGCGAAACAACAACTACCGCAACTACTCCTGCAGATACTTCTTCAACAGTTCCTGCAGCAAATATCCCCGGTTCAAGCAACCCCGGAACGGGCGGAGCAGTTGAAAGGAAAAAAATTGAGCTCGAGCCCAAGGTTCCTGCCGTAGAGCTTGTTATAACTCTCGGCGCGAGCGCGCTTGCTCTTGCGGTAACATTGGTACTGCGCAAAAAGAGAGAAGAAGCGTAATATATTTATTAAAATATAAAAGAAACATTATAAAAGAACAGCACGGATTTTTCCGTGCTGTTTTTATGTAGGGGCTTTCCTGTGGTCGCCCGTTTAATTTACATCTGCCTTTACGGGCGGCTGATAGCCGCCCCTACGGGTTTGAAAATCATCCTCACACCCTGTAGTGGTGTGTTTCTACGCCCACCCGTTTGCCGCTTTTGCGGCAAATTGTCGCTTTTGGCGACAACGGGA
>ERZ842401.5163-NODE-5163-length-14645-cov-6.757231_pt1 | contig 14645 bp, 18 predicted proteins | sample MGYA00521270_ERZ842401 | MGnify/ENA primary metagenome ERZ842401 (study PRJEB31892, sample SAMEA3878208) | bioreactor metagenome | biome: Moose rumen | place: Sweden | collected 2011-10 | study: EMG produced TPA metagenomics assembly of the PRJEB12797 data set...
GCATCGGCAACAGCCTCGAAGTTATCGAATCCATGGACGTGCTGAAGGGCAAAGGACCAAAAGACCTTACGGAAGTTTCCTTGCAGCTGGCTTCCAATATGCTCTATCTGGTGGGCAAAGGCACGCCGGAAGAATGCCGCAAGATGGCTGAAAAAGCTATCGAGGATGGTTCTGCTTTCGAAACCTTCTGTACGATGGTTAAGGAACAGGGCGGCGATGACAGCGTACTGCGCGATTACAGCAAATTCGCTCAGGCTCCCTTCAAGGGCGAAATCAAGGCAGACAAGGATGGCTTCATCACGAAGATGAACGCAGAAGCTATCGGGGAAATGTCTGTAGTTCTGGGTGCTGGCCGCGAAACCAAGGAGAGCGATATCGACTTCTCCGCCGGCCTTATCCTGCACAAGAAGTATGGCGATGCAGTGAAGAAGGGCGATGTGCTTGTTACCCTCTACACGTCCAAGGAAGCTGCTCTGAAAGGCGCCGAGGATATGTACCGTGAAGCTGTAGTGATTGACAGCAGCGCTCCGGAAAAGAAACCGCTGGTATATGCCCGCGTAGAAAAAGACAAAGTAGAAAAATACTAAGTTTTTACAGGCGGCGCCCCCTGCCGTTAAAGGGGGCACTGCTTTAACCAATAATTGTCATACAATTTTGTATTGAAGGAGTGTTTTTACGGTGGATGATAAAGAATTAATCGCAGAAGCGAAAAAGTATCGGGAATTTTCCTACAGCCCCTATTCCAAGTTCAAGGTTGGAGCAGCTGTACTGACGAAGAAGGGCAATGTGTATGGTGGCTGCAATATCGAAAATTCCAGTTTCCCGGTTACCAACTGTGCAGAACGCACGGCTATTTTCAAGGCGGTATCTGAAGGGGAACAGGAATTTGAGGCGATTGCCCTGATTGCCGATACGCCGGGACCATGCTCACCGTGCGGTGCCTGCCGTCAGGTGATGGTGGAGTTTAAGATTCCGAAAATCATCATGGCTAATCTGAAAGGCGATGTGAAGGTAGTTACCCTCGAAGAACTTATGCCTTACGCCTTTACGGAATTTTGAGTTATTGACAACTATACATGGTTTGTGCAACAATAGGACATGTGTCCTATATATAAATCATAAAAGGGGAATTTATAATGTTACTAGTGGTAAACTTAATCGGTGTTGCGGTGTTTTTGGGCATCGGCATCCTGCTTTCCAAGAAAAGGAATGCAATTCAGTGGCGCTGCGTAGGTTCGCTTTTGGCGCTTAACGTATTTTTGGCATGGTTTCTGACGTCTTTTTCCATTGGGCGTGAAATCATCGTTGCCGCTGCTGCCGGCTTTAACTGGCTGATCAGTGTGGCTTATGAAGGTATTGCGTTTGCTTTCCCGGATTGGGTACATGTACCGCAGATGAACTTCTTTACGTCTGCATTACTGCCTATCCTCCTTGTTGTGCCGATGTTCGATATTCTGACCTATATCGGTGTTCTGCCCTTTATCATCAAATGGGTAGGCAAGGGGCTGGCTTTCCTGACGCATGCACCGAAGTTTGAATCCTTCTTCGCTATCGAAATGATGTTTTTGGGCAATACGGAGGCTCTGGCCGTATCCAGCCTGCAGCTCAAACGTATGAAAGCTGACCGCTGCCTGACGCTGGCCATGATGTCCATGAGCTGCATCACGGCTGCTATGGTCGGTATCTACACCAAGATGATGCCCGGTGAATTCATCATCACGGCTATTCCTTTGAACGTTATCAATGCGCTTATCGTAACCAACATTCTCCATCCGGTAAAGATTACGGAAGAAGAAGATACTGTTGCCCGTGTTGATGATGATGGTGCAGAACGTGAACCGTTCTTCTCTTTCCTCGGCAACTCCATTCTGGGGGCAGGCCGTCTGGTACTCATCATCTGTGCTAACGTTATCGCCTTCGTTGCTTTGGCAAAACTCATTGATATGCTGCTCGTACTGATTCACCCGGCTATTACGCTCGAAAACATTCTGGGCTGCATCATGTTCCCCTTTGCCTGGCTTATGGGACTGGACAGCGGGGAAGCTTTCCAGCTGGCACAGTACATGGGTACGAAACTCGTTACCAATGAATTCGTCGTTATGCTGAGTGTACAGGACATCATGGGCCAGTTCAGCCAGCATATGCAGGGCGTGCTCACGGTATTCGTTACCTCCTTTGCCAACTTCTCCACGCTGGGCATGATTATCGGCTGCTTCAAGGGTCTGGTAGATGACGACAAGAACCAGCTCATCTCCCGCAATGTCGGTTACATGCTTCTGTCCGGTATTCTCGTATCCCTGCTGTCCGCAGGTATTGCCGGCCTGTTCATTTGGTAAATCTCACAAAAGCCTTCCATAACGGAGGGCTTTTTTTGTACGAAAATATTTTCCTAGTAAATGATGGACTGGGGCGGTATAATGAAATAAATACTTTCAATGATGACGAGGTGGTTGTGTGATAAAACTTATCATGTCGGATATGGATGGTACGCTCTTAGATGAAAATGGGCAGTTGCCGGCTGGTTTTGCCGATATTGCCCGGCAGCTCAAGGAAAAAGGGGTTATCTTTGCGCCGTGCTCCGGGCGGCAGTATTATTCCCTGCTGGACACGTTCAAGGGTTATGAGGATGATTTTCTGTTTTTGGCGGAAAATGGCACGATGGTACGCCATCATGGGAAGGAACTTTTTTCCAGTACGATGCGGCGTCCTTTAGGGCTGAAAGCACTGCAGGCCACGGCTGATTTGCCGGGAATTTACGAGGTGTTCTGCGGGAAAAAGGATGCTTATGTGTGCAAGAACCGCATGACGGACGAATTTGCAGCAGAACTGCATAAATATTATACTCATTCGGCTGTAGTGGACAGCTGGGCGGACGTGGACGATGATATGATAAAGGCCTCTTTTTTCGATGCCACGGGCAAAGCTGGGGAACGGATTATGCCGGCTTTGCAGAAATTCGCCGGCCCTTTCCAGATTGCTTTGTCCAGTGATTACTGGGTGGATGTGATGAATTTTGACATCAACAAGGGCATTGCTATCCAGCAGGTACAGAAAAAGCTGCATATTGCGCCCGTAGAGTGCGCCGCCTTTGGGGATTTCATGAACGATGCCGAGATGATGAGTTCGGTTTATTATAGCTTTGCTATGGAGAATGCCCATCCCAAAATCAAGGAGCTGGCCCGCTATCAAACGGCCAGCAATCGGGAGCATGGTGTTTTGCAGGGCATTCAGAAGCTGATTGATGACGGATTATGCGGGTGAGGTGAGATTATGCGGGCAGATTATCATATGCACTTTGAAAAAGGCTCTTATGATGAGGACTGGGTGGAAGGTTTTTTCCATCAGGCAAAGCTTTTAGGCTTAGAGGAAATCGGTATTTCCGAGCATTCCCATACCTTTCCGGAATTTGAAAGCCTCTACTATGATGATTTGATTCTGGACGACAGCTTCATCGGCCAGTTTCAGAAAAAATGGCTCAAGACTAATAAGTTCAAATACACCCTGGACGAATACTTTGCCTTTATGGCAAAGCTCAAGAAAAAACACAAGGTCAAAACCGGCATTGAGGTCTGCAATTTCCAGAATCAGGATGCTGTGAGGGATATTCTGAAGGACTATGCCTTTGACTATGTGATTGGCTCGGTGCATTTTCTGAACGGCTGGGCCTATGATTCGTCGGAAATCATGGCGCAGTGGGATGAGGAAGATTTGGCAGATGTGTACGAGGAATATACGCAGGAAGTAGAGAAATTGGCGGCTTCCGGCCTCTATGATGTATTGGGGCATCCCTATAATATCCGCCTGTTCCACTACATCCCCGAATTTGATGCTACGCCCTATCTTATACGGGCGGCAGCGGCCCTCAAGAAGGCCAATATGGTGGTGGATGTCAATACGGGAACCTTCTACCGCTATCCTATCGCCGAGATTACGCCGTATTACAAGTTCATGCGGGTCGCTTCCAAAGAGGGCTTGCCGATTGTCATTACCTCCGATGCTCATAAGCCGGAGGATTGCGGTGCCTATCATGACGAGGCCGTGAACTATGCCCGTTCCTATGGCTATGATAAGACCATCAGATTCACCCAGCGTCAGCGGGAAGTTGTGCCCCTGGAATAAAGTGCAGCCGCCCTCTTAGGGGAGGGCGGCTGCTAAAATAATCAGACTATAAAATATTTTATCAACATATTGACAAACAGGAAGCAGAGGAGTAGAATAAGGGTGTATCAGTAATTGAAGTTCATATGCAGAACTGAAAAGAATCTGAAAATTTTTCCATATTTTCATCAGAAAGACCTTAAGTATTTTCAGAAAATATCGATATACTTTGTAGAAGGAGCTCAAGAAGCAAGCTACAGGGGATTGTACTTGCAGTGGCGGGCTGGCAGGAAAACCGAGGATGGTTATTCCATCAATAGTCAGTGCATGTCACGAGTTTTTGATACAAGGAGAGATATATCATGAAAGTACAAATTTGTTCGCAATGGATGGAAGAAGTTTTTATCCCTGTTCGCGTCAAACAGTTCACCAAGGCTGCGAAACTCTTAGGTCACAGTGATTTTAAGGAGTATGCAGGTGGAAATGACATGGACGACCTGGTTCAGATGGGCCGCAAGTCTGATGAACGGCAGGTAGTAGCTGAATGGCTCGATGGCCGTGGTATTGCTGGTGAGACTACCGGGGTCGCATGATGGAAATATGGAAAAAGGGCACTCCCCGTTAAGGCGGGAAGTGCCCGCTATTTTTTTGTCATGAATTCAGGCTCTTTTTCGAAGGGGGCAGAGGAATGTCCAGCGGCACATCAATAACGGAACTGGCAGCCTCGCGCATTTGTGCGGGGCTTTTTTGTGCCCAGATGGTCTGGATGGCCAGTCGCAGAGCTTGTTCGTCCAAAGGATTAGCTTTTTGTGCTTCAACGTGTTTTTGCAGGATGTCCATGAAATCGGTTGGTATGGGGACATCCCGCTGGGCAAGCAATATCTGCAGCGTGGTATCAACTAAATATAAATGCAGGGTGTTGTCCGCTAGGCTTTTTTCCGTGGGAAGAAGCTCCGGTTTTACGCCACAGAGGGAGAAGGGGGCATCGCCCCAGCCTTCTTTGAAAATGCCGTCAATCTGATAGAGGAAGAACAAAAGGCCGTCCTGCTCGTAGAGAGCCAATTCCATTTTGCCGGTGCGGAAGGCCTCGGCGGCGATGACATCGTGGCGGGAGAGCTGCAATATAAACATGCAGCCGTTGGCATCGATTTGAAACAGGCCGCCGTCCTGTTGATTTTTGATGGGCAGGGGAAATTTTTCGCCTACCTGAAAGTTTGCGTAGCTATTCATTTTGTTCGCTCCTTTGTGTTTGTTCGCTCTTAGTGTATCACATTTGCAGGGGGTGTGCTATACTGATTATGTATCAGCTTCAAAGGAAGCAGGAGGGGCAGCAGCTGCCCGCCCTTGCCTGATGTAATGGGTATGTGCTGATAGGGGGCTTAGGCAATGAGTCTGAATGATACAACGCGGGGAAATCGCTTGCATATTGGGCTGTTTGGACGGCGCAATGCGGGAAAATCATCGCTTATTAATGCGCTGACCGGTCAGCGTGTGGCAGCGGTGTCGGCGGTGCCGGGAACAACGACGGACCCTGTGTATAAGGCTATGGAAATTTCCGGTATCGGGCCGGTAGTGTTTATCGACACGGCAGGTTTTGATGATGAAGGTGAACTCGGTTGTCTGCGGGTGGCGCGAACAGAGGAAATCATTCGGGAAACGGATATTGCCCTGCTGCTCTTTGCAGGGGAGGATATGCGTGAGGAGCTGCGTTGGCGGGAAGTTTTTCAGCGGCAGAACACACCGGTAATTATGCTGGTGAACGCTATCGATGAACGGGCAGATGGCGGCAGGCAGCTGGCGGATATGGTGGAGCAGGCCACGGGAAGCCGTCCCTTGCTGGTTAGTGCCCAGAAGAAGCAGGGCTTGGAGCAGTTGCGGCAGGAAATACTCAGCGTACTGCCAGAGGATTATGAGCAGCTTTCGATTACCGGTGATTTGTGCAAGGCCGGGGATACGGTGGTGCTGGTGATGCCGCAGGATATTCAGGCTCCTAAAGGACGCCTGATACTGCCGCAGGTGCAGACCTTGCGGGAACTTTTGGACAAGGGCTGCCTTCCTCTTTGCTGTACAACCGACAGGCTGGCGGCGGCTTTGGCTGGACTGAAAGAGCCTCCACGGCTGCTCATCACGGATTCGCAGGCATTTAAGGAGGCTTACGCCCTGACGCCGGAAAACACACTGCTGACATCGTTTTCTGTTCTGTTTGCCGCCTTTAAGGGGGATATGGAATACTTCCTGCGGGGGGCGGCGGCTTTGCTGAACCTTGCCCCAACGGCGCATATTCTTATTGCTGAAGCCTGCACCCATAAGCCGTTGCAGGAGGATATCGGACGGGTGAAGCTGCCCCGGCTGCTGCGGAAAAAAATCGGTGACGGGCTGCAGCTGGATATTGTCTCCGGCAAGGATTTTCCGCGTGACTTAACCGGTTATGATATGGTCATTCACTGTGGAGCCTGTATGTTTAACCGCAAATATGTATTGAACCGTGTGCGGGCGGCGGGGGAGCAGGGGATAGCCATGACCAATTATGGACTGGCGATTGCCGCACTTTTGGGGATTTTGCCGATGGTAGCATTGCCCAACGGAAAAAAATACGTTACAATGAAAGGTAAGTTAGAAAATACAGCTGATTAAACAGAGGTGAACACTATGCATAAACAATTGTATAATTTTATAGGACTAAGTCTGCTGGCAGGTTCTCTAATTATGGGAAATTCACCAATGGCCCAGGCAGCACATATCGATTTTTCCCAGCAGGCTGCTGCCACAGACAGCCAGCAGGCAGAAAGTCAGCAGCAGTGGTACTGGCTGGCCTCCGATGATAATTACAGCAAATACTTTGATCCGGAGTCTGTAGTGGTGACCCGTACGGTGGAAACCGCTCACGGCAAAGTTCCCACGGAGATTCAGGTCTGGACGAAAACCACTTATAGCTATGGCGGGGCAAAGGACACTTTAGCGGCCTATAGCCTCAGCGATAAATTTCCAGACGCGTCAAAACTGAATTTCAGTACGGCACAGCTGGTTATTCGGCCGCAGTTCCGTACGGTGCAATGTATTGCAGAACATTTTTACGACAAAGATGGTGAGGTAATCTGGTCGGAGGCGAATACTGCTGCGAAGGAGAAGGAAATCAACTCGCAGAACTTCAATGAAGATTTTTATGCGGCAGCAGTGGACCAGGCCTTTCATCAGAGCCGGGAAATGGAACGGGTCAACGCGAAAAACCGCTGGCTGACGGTTTTTGACTCCACCACGCCGGATGGTGTATATACCCATATCAAAGTGGATACCTCCACCATGCGCATGCAGGGAACCAATCTGGTGTTCTGGCAGTGGCAGGAAGTAAAAGACAGCACAGGACAGGTCATGGAGATTAAGTTCCTGAAGATGGCGGTAAATCTGCCGCAGGCTACGGAAAAAACCGTTGCCGGTCAGTATTGGACGCCCCGCGGCGGCTGGAAATCGCTGGAAGCGGCCATTGATGGGCAATATCGCATGGTGAGCCGCACGAGCGAGGAATATCGCTATATTCTGGAACTTAGAAACTATGTGGAAAACCATAGTGCCTGGGTACATCGTTATGGATTGGAATAAGGGGAGATTCGATGCCAATTAAGATACCCAATGCGCTGCCCGCAGCGCATATTCTCGAGGGAGAAAATATCTTTGTGATGGATGCTGACCGGGCCTACAGTCAGGATATCCGTCCCTTAAAAATCCTCATTCTGAACCTTATGCCCATTAAGTACATAACGGAGACACAGTTGCTGCGCCTTTTGGGCAATACACCGTTGCAGGTGGAAGTTGATTTCATTTACACGGAGAGTTATACGCCCAGCCATACGCCGATGGACTATCTGGCGCAGTTCTATGGTACATTCGATGAAGTGCGGCACAAAAAATACGATGGCATGATTATCACCGGCGCCCCCGTGGAAAATATGGCCTTTGAGGACGTGGCTTATTGGGAGGAAATAACGGAAATCATGGAATGGAGCAAAAAGCACGTCTATTCCACCTTCCATATCTGCTGGGGAGCGCAGGCCGGACTGTACTATCACTACGGCATTCCCAAGTATTCGGTGCCGGAAAAGATTTTTGGCGTGTTTCCCCATCATAAATGCGTGGAGCATGAACGGCTGCTGCGGGGCTTTGATGATATCTTCTATGTGCCCCATTCCCGGCATACGGAAGAGCATAAGGAAGACCTTCTGAAGGTGCCGGAACTGACGATTTTGGCGGAAGCCGAGGGCGAGGCGGGGCCTTACATCATTGCCAATCTGGAAAAACGGCAGTTCTTTATTACCGGTCATGCGGAATATGACCCTACAACTCTGAAACAGGAATATGACCGGGATTTCAAGGCCGGGCTGAATCCCAATATTCCCCAGAATTACTACCCCAACGATGATCCCTCTCAAAAGCCTGTTGTGCGTTGGCGCAGTGTGGCGCATCTGCTCTTTGCCAACTGGCTGAACTATTACGTTTATCAGGAAACGCCTTATGAGCTGGATGAACTCTATAAAGAGCGGGAAGACTGAGCTATTCAGTGTTTTTTCAGCAAACAGGTGTAAAATGGTGACGTTATCAAGATTTAGGGGGATTATGTATGAAAATGAGATGGGGAGCAGGTGTTCTGGCAGCGGCGATGTTATTTATGGCTCAGCCTCAGGCACAGGCCGATGAAGTGATTTCGCCGGAGATTTATCAGTGGGTACAGTCCACCTCCCGTCAAAACTATTTTTTCAATAAACAGCACATGTACTTTGGGCAGGACGATAAGGGCGTTCTCGATGCCAATATCATGCTGGTGCCGGTGCTGAAGACTTATGATGCTGTGCAGATTCAGGACGTGCAGGCCAAGCGGCGTTGGAAAATGCTCTCGATGGAGGGTTATGAAGATTTGGTCGGCTGTTCGGAATATCTGCGTTTTGATTTGGCTGCAGGTACGGTGACCGTATACAAGCATGAAGATTTGGATTCGGACTGGGGGGTATTGAGTACCGCCACGAACGGCAGGTCGGTGAAAATTGCCGATTTATCCGAGAAAGATGTAGATGGCGTGTTCTATCGCGCGATTCTAAACTATGCGTATAGTCACCTTGACGAAATGGCAGAGCGCACAGAAAAGCAAAAACATGCCAAGATAAATGATGCAGCAAAAAAGAAAATTGCCGAATTGAAAAATCCTGCTGAAAAAAAGGCAGATAAAGATGCCAAAGAGGATAAAAAGGGCAAGAAGGATACAAAAAAGAAAAAACGTTGATTTTTAATCAAAATATAATGGAATTTCAATGTGGTTTTAATTTTCTCATGCGATATTACGGATAGAAACAGAGCTAAAAATGACATCTGCTTAGCTCAATTCAATATTCGTAATAAGGTAAAACGTTTTAGGGAAGAAACGAGGGATTATGATGAACAGATTGATGAAAGTTTTTGGCCTGCTGAGTATGGTAACTATGCTGCTGGCAGCTTCTATGGCTACCGTACTGGCTGCAGAAAATGTTGACTGGAACGCAAATGTTATCCGCGCTACGGGCGGCGGCGTTGCTCCTGCAAATGCCAGAAGCATAGCACAGGCCCGCATGATGGCCCGCCGGGCAGCGATTACGGATGCCTATCGTCAGTTGGCAGAATATGTCGGCGGCGTTAATGTGGATTCCGAAACTACAGTGGATATGGCTTCTGTGCAGAGCGATGTAATCAAGACGCGCGTACAGGCTACTGTCCGCGGAGCAAGAATCGTAGCGGAACGGCAGACCAGTGACGGCGGTTATGAAGTAACCGTGGAAGTTCCTATGTTTGGCGTATCCTCGCTGGCAAGCGCAGTAATTAGCCGTCCGGCAGTGGTGGAATCCTTCCCCGAACAGACAGCAGAAGTGCTGCCATCCAGAGTAGAACCTTATAGCGATGGCGGCTGGGCAACACCTGCACCAAGCACGAACACATCTTCCTCTGCGGCTCCGGCTCCGGATGGAAAAGCTATCGGCAAATTTACTGGTCTGATTGTGGATTGCCGCGGCTTAGGCCTGAAGCCGGTCATGAGTCCGGTTATCAAAAATGCTGCGGGCAAGCCGATTTACGGCTATAAGAATCTGGACTATGACAAGGTTATCGAAAAGGGCATGGCTTCTTATGCCCGGGATATGTCCGGTGCAAGCCGTGCAGGCAGCAATCCGCTGATTGTCCGCGCTTTGGAGCTTGAAAACCATGGCGGAACGCCGGTGCTTTCTGTAGCCGATGCAAACCGTGTGCTCATTGAAAATGGCGCTACGCATTTCCTGGATGATACGAATGTTGTATTCCTGAGATAATTGCAAGACGCAGCCGGACGGGCTGCGTCTTTTTTCGTGAAAAATATTGACAGTGATATATTTTTTCGCTATAATAGACAAGTAATTTGCGGGATGTAGCGCAGTTTGGTAGCGCGCCTGCTTTGGGAGCAGGATGTCGCAGGTTCGAATCCTGTCATCCCGACCATTCACTAAAATCGCGTCAGTAGCTCAGTTGGATAGAGCAACGGCCTTCTAAGCCGTGGGTCGGGGGTTCGAATCCCTCCTGACGCACCAATGAAATCAAGGGCTCCGAGGTTTTCCTCGGAGCCTTTTTTGTGTTACTAGAGCAAAAACTAGAGCAACGCAGGATGGATTTTATGGAGCATATGGAACAGGTGGAGGTTTCTGCTTTACATTTTACTCTGTTCCTTGATATATTGCCGGATGCTTTCTCGGGGGATTTTCCAAATCCTGCCAATGCGAAAGCCTTTTATCTTATTTGTGGCCAACAAACTGTATGCAGCATTACGTCCTATCATTAGCTCCTCACAGAGCTCTTCAACGGTTATTAAAGATTCACTGGTGTTATCCATGATTTTGTGCCTCCTTATTTTTATGTGTTGAGTACATGTTAGTGGAAGTAAGGGAAAATAACGAAAAGGTTGGGGACGCATACATCATTTCTTAGGGGCAGTATTACTGATACGGGAGGCAATATAATCATTGATACAGGCTTCAGGGATGCGCCAAGGACGGCCTGTCGCGTCCTTATAAGCTCCAAGAGCATTGGTGTGGATTAGCCGATAGATAACATGAGTGCTGCAAGAAAGAACGCAGGCAGCTTCGGAGACAGTTAGTATATTTTTTTCAATTTTCATTTATGATACCTTCTTTCATAAGTATTTATTATTATGTTAGCTTCATTATGATTAGCTTTGATTATTAAAAACAAATCCAGCAAAAGCATGTAGGCCGTATCGTTTTGATACGGTCTGAGAAGGTTTGAAAAAATCTTATTACTGGTTCATATACTATATAGGTGTAGAACGAATAATATAATTTATAAAATAAGTTGACTTAGCTTATTGTTTAACCCACGGTAAATAAATTAAACCCTGGGTTGCTGGACTTTTTGAGGACAATTTGCCATAATATTCATAATAATAATCTGATAGAAGGTGAGGTATATTGCAGGAACTGGAACAAAGTTATAAGATAATTGGTGATAATGTATATAGATTTCGTGTTTTGAATCATATGACTCAAGAAGAACTAGCGGAGTATTCTAATGTAAGTGGTGCTTATATAAGTCAGATAGAAAGAGCGAATTTACATAAAGGTATCACTTGCACAGTAATAATAAATATAGCAAAAGCCTTAGGTGTTCCAGTTTGTGTATTAATGTCAGAAAAACCATGTCAACACTATCTGGAATATTTGAACAATGTAGCAATTCATAGAACAACAGATGAGAATTCAGCAATAGCTAGTTCGTCATCATCCAATTGAACTTATATACGATATTTGATGATTAGAAATAATTATTATGTATCGTATTTTTTATAAAAATGAATAAGAATATATATGCTACTACAACAGTAGTGAGTTCATTTTGGGGGGTTACGAATGACTGAAGATGAATGGTATAATAAGCTATTATTAACAGAAGATGAAGTAGAAGAAGTTCATAATAAACACATGCGGAAATATAGTGAGGCGGTGGCAGAATTTAATGATAGAACTTCTCTAACAGGAACTGACATGGGATTTTTAATGGTAGCAGCGGTTCTACAAACACTAAGGTGGGTTTTCTTTGGTAAGGATATGCAAAGATTAACTGCTAATGAAGCGGATAAAAAATTCAAAAATATTGGTGGAAGATTGGCTGAATATGAACCTGCTACATTAAAAACAATAGGTGAAAGTCTTATTAGTCATACGGTACCATATGATGCTATTAGAAGATCTGCTAGATATAAAGACATTTATAATGACATGCCTGGGTTGAGTGGAACAAATCACAGATATATGGCATTAGGACATGATCCACTGGCAGGATTGATTTTTGGAACAGCTAATATTGTAACGAATACTTTGACTGTTAATGATTGGACATCTGCTTTCCCATCTTATCATGTAAAAAATCAGGAAATTAATGGAAAAACTGATTTATATCATATAATAAAATGGACAGGGGAAAGCTTACAGGATAGACCGAAGGTCGTTGGAGCTGCTCTGCTGAGACAGGTGGCACATTCAAGTTCGGATTTATTTACAACGCAGGGGCTGCCAATACCGATTATCAATACTATTTCACCAGAAATGTCTGGATTTCTAATTGGTAATCAAGTAGATGTTTATGGAACAGCAAAAAGTGCGGCGGCTGCAATATTGATTAATAAATTAATTGAAATGTGTCACCGTCTTTTCTACCAGCAAGGTGATGATTTGAAGTTGTATGAGGTTAGAACAAGAAAAATATTAACCTATTCCAATACATTGTCTTCGATTATAAATGTAGGGTATGTAGGTGCAACAAGAAATGTAAAAAAGCTTGATGTAGGTGGTATTATGGTGGCTTTATGGAGATTATTGAATGACAAGGAGGAAATAAGAAAAATTAAGAGAGATTTTGTAAATATGACATTAGATGGTGAATTGAAAAGAGAAGAAGATGAAGTCAATCAACAATTAGCAAAGTGGGGATTTTCTATTTAATGTAGTTGTAAGGAGTTGGGAAAAATGGGTGTAATTAAAACTGTTGCAAGAGGTATTGGTGGTGCAGCGGCTGCTGCAATTTTGGCACCAGAAGCGATTGGATTAGGAGCGGCTGCCGCAGCAGGAGCTGTTATTGCAAATGTAGCTGGAGCTATAAGTGATGATAGTATCGCAGATGAGCATTATGATAAAGGATATGGTGATGGGCATAAAAATGGTGTAAGAGATGGTAGTGCTGCTACAGCAAGAAAATTTGCGAAAATGATGGATGGTAAATAATTTTTGATAGAAATGTTGATTGTTGATTTGGTATATTATTAGATGTTGTTTTTTTATATGAAAAGCGCAGCTTATTAAAGTCTGTGCTTTTTGTTTATGCATAAATATCCATAATAACATATAATAAGTTACTTAATAATTATGTGAAAATCACGGATTACATGTAAACTGGTCTACGACTAATGTAATGATGAGTTTGGCAAAAACAAGGTTCCATACTATAAGTTTGTAAGGGAATTTATATGACAGAAGCTATAATTGGAAATTGGTATTGGTAATGTTCTAGTGTAAAGCAACTGATGCTTGAGTTGTCATGTTAATCTTTCTATTTGTGTATATATACTATATAACTGAAAAAGCACAGGTTGATTGCTCCTGTGCTTTTCATGTTACGAAATGACATAGAGTTTTATTGTAAGCAAGATTGTTCTTTTGGGCAATGCGTTTGACATTTTCTATAGAGGTTGAAGCGAGTCGGGAGATTTTTTCATAGGGTTCGTGCTCATGAAGCAGATTAAGCACGAATTCAGTAGTTTTTGCATCAGCCGCTTCTTCAGCTCGTACTTCCATAGCTCTATTCCAATCCCATTTGAAGCTTACTATATCGAAAACCTCCTCCTGTTCCTTTTGTGCGAAGTAATCTGCCAAAAGGTCGTGTTCTTTACAATAACGAAAAGCCGAAGTGATGGCTTGGCGAAGAGTTTTGTAGGTGCGTTTGGGTTTCATCCTATATCTTCCTTCTAAGGTGATTATACCACGAATTCTGTTAGATGGCGGAGAAATTGAAGATGATATGAATAGGGATATATATTATCCAATTTATTATAAAAAATGGCATTGGCTTAAAAAGTTTGTGTCATGGATGATAGAAAAAAGAAGTGAAAAGATTGCGGCAAAGCACCTTATCAATTATTCAATAAATAAATCTGCTATATGGTTAGATGATTTAACGTGCATTATAAGATGTGATTTTAATGATTTACCAAGTGATATACTGGAAATGATATTGGATAATGGTTATACGCGTGAGGTGTACGATATAATTGTGAAGGAATATGTAGTTCGTAAATATGTTAGCTTATGAATTGTAAAGGGGATGGAGATATGGAGAAAGGTCGTTTGTATAAAGCCGGGAGAGCCTATCAGCTGAAAAATTATGATGTAGTGCTAGATCAGCACAGGCCGGAAGTTATATATGAGGATAATTGTGCCAGGACAACGGCTTATGTATATCGTAACAATAAAAGACGTAAAAATTCTGAATCGGCA
>ERZ842401.5164-NODE-5164-length-14645-cov-5.528581_pt1 | contig 14645 bp, 10 predicted proteins | sample MGYA00521270_ERZ842401 | MGnify/ENA primary metagenome ERZ842401 (study PRJEB31892, sample SAMEA3878208) | bioreactor metagenome | biome: Moose rumen | place: Sweden | collected 2011-10 | study: EMG produced TPA metagenomics assembly of the PRJEB12797 data set...
GTTTTAGGGAGGGGGTTTGGGGGATGACCCTTTTTCAAAAGGGTCTCCCCCAATAGAACCTGCAGGCAGTACGACAGATCATTATTTACAGCAATGCCCATCGGGGCGGTTTGAGTTTATAACGGAGGAAAAATCGCATGATACTTGCCATTGACATAGGAAACACCAACATAGTTCTGGGCTGCATAGATGCAGACGGCATAATATTCAGAGAACGTGTATACACAAACCAGCTGGCTACCGACCTTGAATATGCTGCCAAAATAAAGATAGCAATGGATATGCACGGCATTGACCCCGCCGGCATTGACGGCTCGATAATGTCGTCGGTAGTGCCCTCTGTGACCAACATTTTCGCACAGGCGGTAAAAAAGCTGACAGGCAGTGAGCCGATGATAGTGGGGCCGGGCATCAAAACGGGGCTCAGCATACTGATAGACAACCCAGCCCAGCTGGGCAGCGACCTGGTGGTAGATGCTGTGGCAGGCATTAACGAATACCCTGCACCCATGATAGTTATCGACATGGGCACAGCCACCACCCTTTCGGTGATAGACTCACAAAAGCACTATCTGGGGGGCATGATAATGACGGGTATGTCGGTATCCACCGATGCGCTTATTTCAAGAACTGCCCAGCTGCCTAAGATAGCCTTTGAAAAGCCAAAACGGGTCATCGGCACCAACACTGTTGACTGCCTTAAAAGCGGCATAATGTACTCTCAGGCGTGCGCCATTGACGGCGTTATCGACCGCTTGGAAGAAGATCTGGGCGAAAAATGCACCGTGATAGCCACAGGCGGTCTGGCAGGCGTTATAGTCCCCCTGTGCCGCAAGGAGATAATTTTAGATGACGACCTGCTGCTGAAAGGTCTAATGGTCATCTACAACAAAAACAAAAAGTAACAGCTCTGAAACAGCTGAATTTAAAGCTTTGTAAAAAAATACCTGCTGCGTATCTCAACACAGCAGGTAATATTTTTTGTGTTATAAATTACTCAAATTCCAGGCAGTCTGTCAGGTTCAGCTCATACAGGTCGTTGTATGTAGGCGGCTGTATAGGCTGGTTTGTCAGTCTGTAGAACTCATCAGAGCCGTACTTCTTGATGAAGTCGGTGGTGTGGCAGTTGATGGTCAGCTCTTCAAGCAGCTTTCTCATAACTCCGCTGTCTGCGCCGTAGGCAGCTTCAATAAAGGTGAACATATTTTTAAGTCCCACCATTGACTGGCTGGTAACGTTCTTAGCGCCGTTGAGCAGGTTGGTGAAGGCGTTCTGAATGATGATGGTACATCTCTGCTTGTTATCTCTGCCCTCATTGGTACACTTGTCGAGATAAGCCTCCAGATTATGGATTATCCAGTGCATTATCTTCTTGTTTGACGGCGAGATAGTTCTTGCCTTGGTCCTTCTGTCCAGCTCCTTCTGGGTCTGCATGATATGCTCTGCGATTATCTGGCGGCATGAGAGACCCTCATTGATCTTGATAAGGATATCCTCCAGCTTGGGGTGTATCTGCCTTATCATCTTCTCCATCTGTATGGTAGTTCTCATGGTATATGTAACGCCGTCCATCAGCAGGTTGAGCAGTGCGATAGCCTCCTCGGTATCAGCCCGGGCAGCTCTGTCAACGCCCTCCTGGGTGATGTTGCCCTCCAGCACGCCGTCGGGGTCATAGATCTCACGCAGCTCGTTGAACTTGTTGTAGAAATTAAAGAACATAGGTGCGATATCGTGATCCTGCAAATACTGACCGATAAGCTCCAGAGTAACAGGCATAGTGCCGTCGATCTCATAAAGCTGTATCATTTCTGAAAGGTCCTCCCACGCTCTTGCGGTGATGATCTTATAGTTATGTCTGTCGGTAGCGTCGATCTCGTAGTAATGATCGGGGTGCAGCTCCAGATAAGCGATTATTGAGGGGTGAACGCCGCCGTAATAGCCGTATTCCTTCCACACGCCGAAGTCAGCGTCGCACTCTACCTTCTTAAATCTGTCCCATGTAACTATATCGAACTCGTTAACAGACTTATTGAACTGAGGGGGGTTACCTGCGGTAACTATTACCCATCCGGGAGGGATCTGGTGCAGACCGAAGATCTTATACTGCAAAAACTGCAGCATGATAGGTGCCAGTGTCTCAGACACGCAGTTGATCTCGTCGAGGAACAGTATGCCCTCTCTGATACCTGTAGCCTCCATAGTATTATATATGTTGGCGATGATCTCACTCATGGTATACTCAGATACCTTAACATCTGCGCCGATAAAGTTTCTCTCAACGATAACGGGCAGACCCATCGAGGTCTCTCTTGTCTGGTGAGCCATTGAGTAGGAGATAAGGTTGATACCCGTCTCCTGCGCTATCTGGTCCATGATAGCTGTCTTTCCTATACCGGGAGGTCCCAGCAGGAAGCATGGTCTCTGGTGCTCGATACTGATCTTGTACTCACCGAACTCGTCCTTGATAAGGTAAGCCTTGATAGAGTGCAGGATCTGCTGTTTAGCGTCTTTTATGGTCATACACAAAACTCCTTACACTTTACGGAACGTCAAAAAAACATCATCAACTGTTCCAAAAATTTTCATTTATTATTATACACTATATCCAAAACTATGTCAATAGAAAAAAACATTTTCGTAATTTTAACTCATTTTCCTTTATGAAATATATGCAATTTTCCTATCTCCCCCACCTGTGCCTCCAGAGGCAAGAAACCAGAGGCAAGAAGCAAGAGTCCTCTTTTCAGACTTTGTTTGTTTGGGAAGTTTCTTGCCTCTTGCTTCTTACCTCTTGCCTCTAGTGGCTGGGGGTGCTTTTGTGGCTGCTATTACTTTGATGGCTGCGCCAACCCTGCAAAATGATGACTTTGTGCGCTGTAGGAAATTTTGAATAAATTTAATTTTGCCCCACTGAAACTGTGCGGAGATTTTCCCAGACCTTTGCTTTGTGCGGTTTAACGCAAAATTTTGTAAAACGGCTTTCTAGCCCCTAGCACTCTAAACACTATTGCTCCCCCAATTAAACCTTGCCGGAAAGGCGCAGGCAAAAATAAAAAATATCAAGGCGCAAAAGCGCAGATGGGCTGTCGCCCTTCAAGCTTTTGCAACGCAGAGATTTTTTATTTTTGTCAAGCATTTTGGCAAGGTTTAGTTGGGGGAGCAATAGCAACTAGCAGGGTAGACCGTTTTCTTACCTCTTGCTTCTTGCCTCTAGTCTCTTGCTTCCAGAGGGATAGGTAGGGGAATTAAAAATTAACAAAACATACTTGAATAACTAAAAGAAACATGATAAAATAGTATTGTTAAGTTATATTTAAGTATTTTATAAGCTGCAAAGGAGACTCTTGATCTATGGATAATCAGAACAACACTGAACAGCCAAAGAAGAGATCATCAAAGCCTATAGTAAACAGGCGTGCCAGGAGCAGTGCTCAGTCGGCTGCCGAGGCTGAGGCTGCCTCAAAGGCTAAAGCTGCTGCCGAGGCTAAGGCTGCTGCAAAGGCTGCCGAGGAAGCCGAGAGAGATCTTAATAACAAGCTAGATAAGATAACAGGCGCCGAAAAGAACGCACAAAAGGCTAAAGAAGCTGCCAGAAGAAGGGCAGAGCTTGACAAGAAGCGTGAAGAAGAGGAAGAAAAGAAAAAGCAGGAAAAGGAAAAGGCTAAACAGCATAAGGAGGCTGAAAAGAAAGCTAACCGTGTGCTGGTAAAAGACCCCCCCAACGCCTTTTTGCTCAGCATAGACCGCAGTATGAGGAGGAAAAGGCGCATACTTATAGCCCTGCTGGTGATACTTGCTGCGGTTATTGCGCTGGTGGTGGCGGTCAGCGTAAATCTTTCGAGGAAGAACAAGATAGCCACTGCAAAGTCGGTCATTTCTCAGCTGGATATACAGACCACCTTCAAGGACCCCGAGTTCCCCGATGACGGCGACTGGGACAATGACGGCATAACCAATATACGTGAAAACGATACAAACACAGGCATACAGAACGAGGACACCGACGGCGACGGCATAAAGGACGGCGACGAGCTTGAGCTGGGCACCGACCCCCTCAAGGAGGACACCGACGGCGACGGGCTGCTTGACGGTTATGAGATAATGGCAGGCCCCAACCCCAGAATGACCAGCACCAACGGCTCTGTGCCCGACGCTCAGCTGGAGGTTTCGGTCAAAAAGACCGACGGCGACTGCACTGTTACTCTCACAGGCAACGCAAATATCGCAGGATCGACTGTTGAGGAGCTGGACCTTTTCGGCATATCGGCAAATGCCAGCGTTGTTTCAAAGGCGTATGATTTTTACACCGATTACCCTTTCAGCTCGGCTGAGATCAAAATAAACGTTGACAGCACAAGGCTTTCAAAAAGCGGTTACTCCCTTAAAGACCTGACGGTGCTTAAATTTGACGCAAGCACGCTGGAATACACCACCGTGGAGTCAAAGACCGACAGCTCAGGCAAAAGCGTCAGCGCTGAGATAACCGAGTCAGGCACATATGTGGTGGGCGCAGAAAAAACGGTCAACGACCCTGCAACCACAAGAGTTGCCTTCCTTATCGACAACTCGGGCTCGATGTACCCCAAGGAGCTTTGCCCCACATCTTCCGAGAACGATGTGGATTTCAAGAGGATAGACTTCACCCAGTCGCTTATCGACAGGTTCGACCTTAACTATCAGATAGGCATAAGCAAGTTCACCGCCACCTATACCGAGATGGTAAGCTTTACCGACGACAGGGCAGAGCTTAAAAAGGCGCTCAGATCCATCAAAGAGGGGGACGAGTTCTTTAACGGCACCCATAATCAGGAGGCGCTGAGAAAGTGTATCGAGTCCTTCAATAACGAGAGCAGCGGCAAATACCGCAACATAATAGTCATGCTGTCAGACGGCGAGTCTGACGAGGAGGATCCCGAGAGCATTGAGGAGCTGGCAGAGCTGGCTGGGGACAAGTCTGTAATAGTTCTCACCGTCGGTCTCGGCAGAGATATCGACCGTAACTGGCTGCAGAACATCGCCTACCAGACAGGGGGCAAATACTATTCAGCATCTGACGCCAACGCCCTTGAAGATGTTTACAAGCAGATAGTTACCACGCTTAACTACGATATAGTCACCTATAACGACTCCAACGATGAGGTATCGGGCTATTCGCTGTATAACACAGGTTTTGAGCCTTCAAGAAACGGCTTTGCCTTCAAGAATTTCAGGACCACCACCACCGCCAGCGTTGACTTCGGCATGGCAGTTCTGGCAAGAGACTGGTATCTGGGCAGTGTTCAGATGAAGCTGGGGGATATCGAGCCTGCTGATGACTCCACCCAGAAGGTGAGCGCCAAGGGCTATGACCTGACAGACACCGACGCAGGCAAGGCGTATGAGGACAGGCAGCCCCTCAACAGCATAAGCACCACCCTTTTCACCCACAAATACACCAAGGTGCAGGATTACCTTGATTTTACCTCATCGGGCAACAACCTGAGGATAAAGAAGGACTATAAATACGACGCCGAGAACAAGGGCTGGGCTGTGGATAAGACCAAGATAGACGCAGGCAACCTGAGCTGGCATTATGTTGAGCTTTTAGACCTGGACATCGCCAACGGACTTGAAAAGATAGCCAAGGGCTACGGCGACAGCGACGCACAGCTGGCAGCGGCGCTCTACAGGCTCAACGTCCTGCAGTGGGACGATAAGGAGTACGAATACAGCCTCACCAAAGGCGACGAGGGCTTTAAGGAGCTGGAAAGACAGCTGAGCCTGGGCATACCTGTAGTGACCACCATCGACGACACCCACACGGTGAACACCATTGCCCTGATAAGAGACTCCTCATGCCACAGAAAATACATTCTCAGGGTATATGACAACAACTACCCGGGCAAGGTAAAGGAGCTTTATCTGGAGAAAAAGCCTGTTGCCGACCTGACTGTCACAAACGGCACAGCAACGTTCAACTCCCAGACCTTCACCTATGTTGCCACCTATGAGGGCAAGCAGGTGGGCATAGCCTTCAGCGATGTGGGCGAGCACTGACGGCAGGCGAGCTGAGTAAAACATATACAAATATAAAAAAGCCGAGAGCGGACTGTGACCGCTTTCGGCTTTTACAGTTTATCCTTTCAGCTGTTCAAAGCAGCTGTCCATCATCTTCATGACCGAGACTGTGCTGCTGTGGGGCACAAGCCGGCTCTGGGTCAGCCCCCTTTCAAGGCAGCTGTGCACCTCTCTTATCTCGTATTCGTAGCCGTTTATCTCGTTGGGGATATTGCAGCGCTCAACCTCGGTGCCGTTTTTGTCATACAGCGTGACCTCACAGCTGCAGAAGAACCAGTCGCCGAAAAGTATAAAGCCATTATCGCCCGATACCAGCGCATTGTTGCGGCAGGGCTGCTCAAACCCCGAATTTACGCAGGCGCAGGCATGGTCGTATTTAAGCATTATGCTGTTGCTCATGTCGATACCACGGCTGAAATGTCCGCAGCAGATGATCTCCTCAGGCTCGCCCCCCAGAAAATCAGCCGCAAGGGTAAGGGGGTAAACCGCCAGGTCAAGCATAGCTCCGCCGCCGCACTGTGGGGCAAAAAGCCTGTCGTGGGGGTCGTAGGGCACAAGGTTGCAAAAATCCGCCTTGACGTACTCCACCTTGCCTATCCTGCCGCTTTTCGCCCATTCAAGGGCTTTAAGGTAGGCAGGGCGGCACTTCATCCACATGGCTTCCATAAAAAAAAGCCCCTTTTTATCTGCCAGAGCCAGCATTTTTTCAAGCTCGGCGCTGTTCATGGCGGCTGATTTTTCGCAGAGCACGTTCCTGCCGCTGTTTAGGCAGAGCATGGCGTCCTCGAAGGGGGCGCTCATGGGGGTGGCTATGTATACCACGTCAATATCCCCATCGGCTGCCAGATCGGCATAGCTGCCGTAAGCCTTTTCAAAGCCAAATTCCTTAGCAAAGCTCTCAGCCTTATCAATACTTCTCGAAGCCACGGCGCAGAGCTCGGCGTCATCGCAGCCTTTGAGAGCCTCGGCAAAGGTGCGGGCTATCCTGCCCGTACCTAAAATTCCCCATTTGCAGGTTTTCATAGCGTTCCTCCTCAAATTATGAACTCACAGGCATTTTACTGCTTATCAAAATAAGCCTTGCCCCGATCGGGCAGAAAATATGTCCTGATATAGCCGTCGGTGGAGACCACCACGAACTCGTTGGTGGCTTCGATGTAGTAAACATCATCGCCGTCCTCGGCTTCGGTCTTGTGCAGGGCTTCGCTGCTGTTCACCACCGCAGCTGCGGCAGCCTCATACTCCTTGGCTGAGCTAAAGCCCATTTCAACGCCGTGCTTGTTGTAGTGCTCCTCCAGCAGCTTATCACTGCGAAAGCTGAGGGTCTGAGCTGTCTCAGCGGTGCTTACTGCCGACTTTTCAGTGGTCTCCCCCACTACCGAGGTCTCAGGCTTTGAGCTGCTTTCATCATCTGCAAGCTCGCCGCCGCCCCCGAAAAGTGCTGACAAGCCCACAACAGCAATGGCTATCAGCCCGATAACTATCGCCGCAGGCAGGGGCAGCTCAACCCTTTTGCCCGAAATATTCAGTGTGACCTTTTTCATAGCCGTCCTCCCGTAAGCGGTGTGTTTACAAGATATGCCGCCGTGACGCACACCGCAAATGCCGTCACCGCCAGCCCGATGATGATCCTCAGTCTGTGGTATTTTTTCTCACGGTCAGCCACCCTGAAGCTTTTAAGATCATCTCCTATCAGCAGCTGCCGTTCATCGCCCACCTTAAACTCCATATCGGGAGTACCCACCGTATCTTTGAGCCTTACACGCTCGCCGCCGTAAGTCAGCTCATAAGTGGGTATATACACATCAGTCCAGTGCCCGTTGACCTTATCTCTGGCTTTTTCAAGCTCAGCCACCACCGCCGTGACCCTTTCAAAGCGGCTGAGCCTGTATTTTTTGAACCACCAGGACCCCACGCACAGCCCAACGCCGCCCAGCGCCATGAGCCAGAATACCCCCAGAGGTATAAGCCTGTCGACAAGCGCCTTTGTATCATCGTCTGCGAACCTGAAAACCAGCCCCAGCGCCCCCAGGGTGAGCCCCACAGCCATTACTCCGACCCCTAAAAAGGGCGGCTGGCTCTCGCTGACCATTATTATCAGCGCTATCACCCCTATGACCAGAAAGAACTGCCCCATCAGCATGAGCATAACATCATAGCTGCCCGACCTGCCTGCCCCGGCGATAAAGACTATCGACCCAACGAGCCACACAAACACCAGCAGGCTGATGACCAGCGAAATAATACTTTTAGCGTTTTTACCCAAGGCAACTCACCTCACAATACTGTTTTAAATCAGTATAGCACAAAAATATAAAAAAGTAAAGTTTAATGTCCTCAAAACACAAAAAAGCGGTACAGCCTGAGCCATACCGCTTTAAATTCATATTAAAGATAGTTTATCAACTATTGTTGATTACTTTCTCTTCTTGGATACTACTACCAGACCAACTGCCAGTGCGCCAAGAGCTGTCATAGCTGTAGCTGCGCCTGTGTTGGGGTTAGCTGTAGTTGTTGTAGCAGCCTTGTCGTCAGACTTAGCGGAATCCTTGTTATCGTCATCCTTCTTGTCCTCGTCCTTGGTTGTTGTCTTGTCGTCAGTTGTATCCTTCTTGCCTGTATCCTGAGCAGGTGTAGTTGTCTTAGTCTCAGCAGGTGTAGTTGTCTTTGTCTCAGCAGTCTTCTCATCTGCAGGCTTTGCAGGTGTAGGATCTTCTGTAGGATCCTCGGTAGGATCTTCTGTAGGATCCTCAGTAGGATCTGTGGGATCCTCAGTAGGATCTTCAGCAACATCGTCAACAACGATAGTGCCGGCTGTTACTGTGTAAGCATCCTGATCAACGCTAACTACATCGTCGCCCTCCCAGTAGTTGAAAGCAACTTCCTTGTCGGTGTTTACGTTGATGTCATATGTGGTCTCGCCCTTAACTGCATCAGCAGGGATCTTAACTGTCAGTGTAGCAACTGTGTACTCACCGTCAGCAGCCTTACCTGTGCCGTTTGTGCCGTCCATTACCATGAAGAAGAAAGGTGTCTCAGCATCAGTGTCCCAAGCTTCCTGGTCCCAACCGAGCTCTGTGAAAGCGCTGGGTGTTGTAACGATAGCACCGTCAACGATCTCCTGCTTGTCAGCCTTGTTGAACTCAACGCCAACTACCTCAAGATCCTCAGGGATATCAAGATACAGCTCTACTGCGCCGACTGCATCAGATGCGCTGTAAACAACGTCGATCTTAGCCTCTGTGCCGGGCTCAAATGTAGCCTGCTGGGGAACGAACTTCAGTTCAACTGAAGGTGCAGCTGCGAATACTGAAGGTACTGCTGCTGCCATAAGAGCTGTGGATGTGATCAGTGCCAATAACTTCTTGTTCATAATTAATTCCTCCCAAAATTAATTTTTTAAAATTTGCTTTTTTAGCTTTTTTATTATCACACACTTCTCGGCAGAGCCTTGAAATGCGGATCAAACTAAACTTACATCGGCAATTATCATTATAATACATATATGCATGATATTGTTTAACTTTTTGTGAACTATTTGTTAACTTTTAAATATTCTGCGAATATGTATCTCTGATACGCCGCTTGTCATTAATATCGGGGGCAGACCCCTCATTCACGTCGGGGCTCGACCCCTTTCCTGAATTGTACACATTATATCACAAAACTATCACATTGTCAATACTAAAAATGCTATAATTATTTACCATTTTATTTGACTATTTTGTTCAAAGAATATACAAACAGGTTTAATTTTGTCATATAGTTTCTTATTTAGTGAAAACATACATTCGCTTTGCGGACAAATTTTTCTTGCTTCCGCAGATCAGCGTCTTGCCTTTTTTCTCGCCAGCTTGTTGGCATACATACTGTTGTCCGAGTGCTTTATCATCTCGTCCAGCTCAAAGTCCTCGGTCAAAGGCTGAGAATAGCAGCCTATGCTGGCTTCCACATTATAAGGCTTGCCCGACTCATTATTATAGCTGTCAAGATAGCCGTTGAAGCTCAGGCAGTATTTTTCAAAATAGTCCTCGGCGGTGTCCTTGGGGATAACGCAGGCGACTGTGAACTCGTCTCCGCCGAAGCGTGCGCAGATCTCACCGTGTACCGCCCCTGCCATCAGAGCTCTGCCGACGGCGGTGATGGCGTTGTCCCCCTCGATATGACCGTAGGTATCATTTATGGTCTTCAGCCCGTCCAGGTCGGCGGATATAAAGAACACCACTGCGTCCTTATCCGCATTTTCAAGCACCTGCTTGCTGAACTGCCTGTAAAAGCCCCTTCTGTTCAGCAGCCCCGTCAGGTAGTCGTGAACATACAGCCTTTCCAGCTCGTCGTTGACCTTCACCAGCTTTTCATTTATGGCTTTTATCCTCAGCTGGCTGTGATATATACCCAGTGAGGAGTCTATGGTTATCATAAAGGTGTGCAGCTTCTCATACTCGTCCACCTCGATAGCAGGCTGAAAAACGCAGTAGCCCAGGGGCAGGTCGAGAAAATGTATGGCGCTGAGCACAATGGGGTCTTCCCTCTTCATATACCTTTCAAAGCAGGGTGCCAGCTTTTGCGCAGGTATGGTGCAGGGCTCCTCATGCTCCCAGAAGTAATTGTGATACAGCACGTTCATCGTGTCGCTGAAGGGCTTGCCGTCGGGGAGCTTCTCATAATCCTGCTCGCCGCTGAAGCTCTCGCTGTTCACCGCAAAGGTCATTGAGTGGAACAAAAACCATTCGTCCAATATCCCCCTCAGCTGGTCGAGTCCCGACATATTCGAGATCGCCGTCTGTATGCCGCACATCATCTCCTGCCTTTTTGCAGAAAGCGCCATGCGCACGTTCAGGCTCTTGACAGTCTCGTTCACGTTATCCACCTGCAGCGGCTGGCAGCCGCAGGACTGTGAGCGGATTATCTCAAACTCCACCTTTTCCTCTTTCGAGTATTCCCTGCCTGCCAGCAGGTCCTCCAGGTTTTCCATTATCAGCCTGCCCATTCTGCCGTAATCCTGCCGGCAGGTGGTTAGCTTTGGTATGTGGTAATCAGCCTCTCTTATGCCGTCAAAGCCTGTAACTATGCAGTCCCGGGGGAGCTTAAGCCCCAGCCTCTGCTGCAAAAAGTTGCTGGTGGTGATAGCCATTGTGTCGTTGGCGCAGACTATGGCGTCGGGCACCTCCCTGCGCTCCTCCAAAAACCACCTTTTCAGGGTATTCTCCGTAGGCTCCTCCCAGAAATCGCCGTAGCCCACCAGCTCGTCACTGAACTGAATACCGTGGCTCTCAACAGCCGTCCTGAAAGCCTCCACACGCTCCTCAGAAAAGCGGTTGCCCTTGACGCCTGCCATCATAAACACGCTCTTAGCTCCGTGCTCCTCAATAACATGGCCTGTCAGCCTTTCAAATGAGTCGGAATATGTAAAGGCATAGTTTATGCAGCCCTCCATATACTTATCTACAGAGAACACAGGCAGCTGCGCCTTACGGCAGCGCTCGACTATATTCTCCATCAGCTTTTCATCATATATAAAATAAGGCAGAATGACCATAGCCGTCAGCTGATCGTAGGGGATAAGGTCAAACACCGCCTTTTCTCCCATATCATTCACATTATCGGGCACAAACAGGTCACTGCAGGAGTTAAAGATCAGCAGCCTGTAGCCATGCTCAACAGCGCAGGCATTCAGCGCCTTTATAAAATTGAACCTGTCCTCATGCTGTATGGTAGACAGACAAACGCCTATCAGCTTATATTCTTTCGGCATACCGATCTCACCGTCCTTTCCGTAAATATCATCTATTTATTATAGCACATTATTTCCCGCTTGTAAAGTGCCGTCAGTGAAAAAACACGGAAATAAATTTGTAAAACTGATTTTTCTGCAATTGCATTTTCCATCAGGTCGTTACCGTCAGGGAACATATAAAATAAAAAGCGGTCGTTTGTCAAACGACAAATAACCGCCTCCTGCGTTATTCACCGATGATCGGCTGCCTAAAACAATACCGCACAAGTTAAGTGCGGTACAGCGTTACATTAATAATATAGATATATATCAGTCGGCAGTTTCAAGACCCTCTGCTTTGAATGCCTGCCTGAGGTCGTTTATAAGGTCGTTCTTATCCTCGATACCTATAGCCACCCTGTAGAAGCCGCCGTGGAACTCTTCGGGGTAGAGATACATTCTCTCGTCGTCCTCACCCAGAAAAACTATAAGGCTGCCCGTGTTGCCCAGCGACACCGCCGAGGCGAATATTTTAAGATGTGTAACAACTCTGTTGAACAGATCATGCCCGCCTTTGAGACCAAAGGAAAGCACACCGCCGAAGCCGTGCTTCATCTGCTTTTTAGCCAGCTCATGTCCCTTGAAGCTTTCAAGTCCCGGGTATGCCACAAAGCTTACGCAGGGCTGTTTCTCCAGCCACTGTGCCACTGCCAGGGCGTTATCGTTATGCACCTGCATTCTCAGGGGGAAGGTCGCCGCGCCTCTCTGTATCAGCCATGCGTTGAAGGGGCTGATAACTCCGCCGATGTTCACCTGTGCCTGATAGCGCACAGCCTCGCAGGTCTCACGGTCGGCGATTATCGCACCGCCCATAGAGTCGCCGTGACCGTTAATATACTTTGTAAGGCTCTCCACCACAAAATCAACGCCGTATTCCAGCGGTCTTGTGTTGTAGGGAGATGAAAATGTATTATCCACCGACACCCATATGCCCTTTTCGTGGGCAAGCTCAACTATCGCCTCGATATCGCATATGCAGAGGGTGGGGTTGCCGGGGGTCTCAAAATGTATCAGCTTTGTATTGGGCTTTATTGCTGCCTTTATCTTCTCAACATCGGTGCAGTCAACTTTTGATGTCTCAATACCCCACTTTTCGCCCCACAGCTCGTTGAATATCCTGTAGGTGGCGATATATGTCACAGTTGAGAAAATAACATGGTCGCCCTTTTTGAGCTTTGTGAAGAAAAGCGCACTCAGCGCAGCAACGCCGCTTGCCAGGCAAACGCAGTCCTCGCCGCCGTGGAGGTCAGCCACCTTTCTCTCCAGCATACCCTGGTTGACGCCGCCGTTTCTGGTGTAGATATTAGCCTCGGAAGCCGACCAGTTCATGGTAGAGGGGTCATAGGGCAGCAAAAAGCTGTTTGCCATGTATATCGAGGGCTCTATAGCGCCGCTGGCAGGGTCATGCTCACTGCCCACATGGATAGCTCTGGTGGTAAAGCTGCAGCCCTCAAAACCGTTTTTCTTTTCCTCACTCATTTTACTCTTCCTTTCACACATGATAGAAACTATTTGTCATTATATCACATTTCGCCCTGCATTTTGTGAACGTGAGATGAATTTTTTGTTATAGCCGATATAAAAGCCCGAGGAAAATGCATTCCCCGGGCTTTAAGGCAACACCGTACAACCATTGTACGTCAGATGCGCAGTCAGATTTTTTGTCAGAATGCATAAAGTTGACGCAGGCTTGCTGGCGCAAGTCAAGGAAACTTTGTGTATTATGACGGAAAATATGCAAGCAGATGGCGTGCAAAGGCGTTAGCCGGTGGTTGTGCGGTGTTGCCTTAAGGTCATTCTATAGCTGTTTTATTCTTAGCCGCATTGATAAGCAACATAGCGTCTTTGGAGTCCAGCCTGCCGTCGGCATTAACATCGGCGGCGGTGAACTCGGCATTTCTGGGCTTAATGCTCTTTTTCGCAAATGATACCGCTTTCAAAGCGTCCTTGGTATCTATTATATCATCGAATGTGATATCGCCCTTTGAAGCAAGTGCAGGGTCGATATTTACCAGATAATAGTTTATACCGTTAGCGACCGCATATTCCTCGGCAGCGCTGCCGCTCTTGCAATACAGGATAAAATCCTCTATCACGCCCTTATTTGTCATTCCGAATGCATGGTCGCCTATCTCTTCCACCGTTTCTGGCACATACAGCTCCTTCAGATCGGTGCAAAGGTCCAGCTGACGTTCAACCAGCCGCTTCACGCTGCTGCCTATCCTCAGTTCCTTGAGGTGCTCCTGCATAAACAGCATTTCGAGAGGTATCGTTTCAATGCCGTCACCAATATCTATTTTATCAAAAAAACCTCCGTAAAGTAGCCAGCTCGCCTTTTTGATAGTGCTCGGCAGGGTCAGGCTGTTTGCATGAAATACATCTGCAAAAACAGAGTATTCGGGATAAAAATCGTCCTGCCCGTTTATCTCGTATATGCCCAGCTCAGTTACCGTTTTTCCGTCGATCTCTTCGGGTACTACGATATCATCGTCATTTCCGATATACAAATTCAGCGTTACAGTATCATCATCGTTTACCGTATACAGATATTCGCCGTTTGAAAGATATCTGCCGTCATCAAATCTGCTTTTGCTTCCGTTATCACCTGTGCTGTCTGCACAGACAGGCAATGCAAGGCTTAACGCCATTATCAGGCTCAGCACAGAGGATATCATTCTTTTGTTTGTCATAATTATCAACTCCATTTAACTGTTCTTTGTCCATTGCGGATACATATAAACTATATCATTCGGAATAGGTGATGTTCTTGCTAAGGGTGCTTCGTCACGGTATATATGCAATGGATAGTTAT
>ERZ842401.5165-NODE-5165-length-14645-cov-5.429335_pt1 | contig 14645 bp, 17 predicted proteins | sample MGYA00521270_ERZ842401 | MGnify/ENA primary metagenome ERZ842401 (study PRJEB31892, sample SAMEA3878208) | bioreactor metagenome | biome: Moose rumen | place: Sweden | collected 2011-10 | study: EMG produced TPA metagenomics assembly of the PRJEB12797 data set...
CCTGAGTGACCTGATCGTCACCTCTTCAAGCTCAGTGCAGCCTGCAAAGGCATATGCGCCGATGTTCACATTCAGGTCGGTGACCGATGTCACACCTCTTGATATTATCTCATTCGCCTTGCCGTCCGTTATCTCGGCAGATACTCCGCTAAGCCCCTCTATAGCCTCGGCAATGGTCTCACCGCCCTCACCGCCGTAGTGCTCCGATATGGCAGTTATCGCCTCAGCTATGGTCTGCTTGTCCTGTGTGTCCTCTCCCAGCTTCTCCGAAAGCTCCTGTACTGCTTCAACTATCGTCATAATTATTCCTCCGTTTCTGAATTTCCTTTTGTCTCAACTGCTATCTTCAGCTTGCCTACCACCGCCGTAAGGAATGACGGCATCGGTACACCTAATACTGTCAGGTTTTCGAGTATCGAGATAAGCTCGTTGATAATGAGCCAGATAGTGACTATCAGCCCGAAGTAAAAGCTTATCTCAAAGCGTATGCCTATGCTCTTGATACCGTAGCCTATGAGCCAGTCTACCACTCCTGCGGCACAGACCGTGAGAAAATATCCCACCTTTTTTAACAGCCCTCTCAGCCCCACCTTGCTCGACAGCTCTCCTGTGCTCCAGGCTTTAAGCATACCGCTTATGTAGTCGATGACCATGACCGCCAGCAGTACGAATACAGGCACTGCCAGTATGCGCATATACGCCGATATGCCGCCGATGATGACCGCCGCAAGGGTCTTGAATATGTTATCCTTGGGCATCTTATCACTCCTCAAAGGCGAGAGAGACATCGCCGTAAATATAGAAGCTTTTTCCGTTCAGCAGTGCCTTGCCAAGTGCCGTCTGAGTCCTCATAAAGTTGATAAATACACCATCAAAGCTCTCATCACCAACGTTTGAATATGCAGGCACAAGCTGAGTGTTTGCAGGCGAGGTCTTGACAAAGCCCGATGTGCCCAGTGCCGTCGCCGCTGTCATGTTGTCAGAGAACATATACAAAGAGTTGCTCACGCCTGCAATAATGCCTGCGCTCTCGGTGCTCTGAGTGTCGGTGGTTTTCGATATGACCAGATAGGCTGAGCCCACCGCTGCCGAGGTAGCCGCAATGCCTACAAGCAGCACATTATCCGTCTCTGCAGTTGTAAAGGTCGTTGCATTGATGACCGCCGAAGCCGTGAGCTTGTATTCAAGACCGTCTGTGTGCATTGCTCGCTTATTCGAGCCCGATACCTCAAAATACACCTTGTCGCTCGCCCAGAGCTGTGTTACCTGAGATGTGTCCGTCTCATCGTATACGACCCTTTTCCACTCCCACATCGCGGCTAAAGTGTTCATCATGGCTGCCCATGTGGTGTTTGTGTAGTTTGTTACCCTTATCATTGTGTTGATACCTCCTCGCTAATTCCGCTGACTGCCCTGCTGCTTCCGTCAAGCAGCGCCGTGACCTCGCCCGAGGTGTTGCTGCTGCCCTTGCCTATGTTTTTTGCAATGTTTATCACCCTGCCGTCCTCGGCTATCACCCTGCCCGATATGGGCGCATACTGCCCGATGTCCGCCGTCAGTCCCGTGTCCTCACCGCCGATGATATCGGCAATGTTCACAGTGCTGCCGTCCTCGGTGAGCATTCTGCCTGAGATAAAGCCGTAGCTTTCAATGTCAGCACTCTGTCCTGTGTCCTCACCCGATACCGCAAGGCTCTTCACCCTGCCGTCCTCTGAGATCATTCTCATCTGACCACTTCCTTTCCGATCATGTCTGTATTACCTGTACTTCAAGAGCTCTCGCAAAGTTTCGCTCCCAGAAGTCAAGCCCTACCGAGTACATACCGCCCTCCGAGTCCAGGTTCGCATTCGCAAAATGTGACGAAGGCGATATGCCGCTTTGGTCCTCCACTATAATACCGTGTACCACAGACAGCGGTCTGTAGTAGTAACTGCCGCCGCTGCCCCCTCTGAGCTCAAAACGGTTGCCGTAGGTACCCATGAGCGAGGGTCTTCCCCCTGACTGATAGTAGGTAACGCCGCCCTCATCATAGATCGTCAGGGTGTATAGCCTTGACTGCGAGTCGTAGTCTAAGCTCACAGGGGGCGAGGGCAGTACCGCCAGGTATTCATGCTCTTTAACGCTCTCATCGCTGCATACTATCCGTGCTGTGCCGCCCTCGTTTATGGGAGCATAAACGCTGTCATAGGGCGCTGAGGGTGTATGCTCGTCCTTTATCAGCCTGTAGTTATACCGCCTTATGTCAAGCTCTTCACGGTGACGGTAGATATGCTCCTTCCTCACCATGGACGAGAAATCAAGCTTTGCGCCCTTTATTATCCTATTCTCCAACAGGTATCACCTCGCTGCGTGTGGTCACTGCCAGGGCATAGTCACGCTCGGCAGCACTGGCAAAGGGCACCACAAAGCTATCGCCCGATGATGATACCGCAGCTGTAAGAGCCTCACCGTCGGCACCGTAAATAGCCACAGTGTATGCCGCCAGTACAGCATAGCCGTAGGGGGTGCTCACTGTGATACCGTTTGCTGTGTAGCTTTGGTCTGCGCTTATGCTGCTTACCATAGGCACGAAGCCCATGCCGTGGATATATTGTCCCGATGTGCCGTCCATGTCCTCCGTAACATTGAACTGCACCGTGTATACACCGCTCTGCACCTGCGAGTCCTTTTTACGATAGGTCCTCACAACATAAGCCTTGCGCTTGCAGTAGCTCTCCGACTGCGACACGGTGGAAAAGCTGACGCTCTGCATAAGTGTGTACAGCTCCCATTCGCACCCCATGGGGTGATCTTCATCAAGGCTTTGCCGGCTTATGTCAGTAAAAGTCACATTGGTGATAAGGTCCTCCACCGTTACATTTTCTTCTATGTATCTGGTGGTTAAAGCTGTGGTGGAGCCGTAGCTGTAATTTACCATTGCAGGCATACCCGATACTATTATCCTGTCCTCGGGGTGACCATAGACCGCTGTGGTCTTCTGATACACATCAACGTTTATTATCTCCTGCTCTCTGAGCATAGAAGCTGCCTGTTCCTGAGTAAGGACAGCGGCATTTTCAATATACAAACTGCTGCCGCCCGTTCCTCCCAGAGGGTCGGGCTCACCGTTTCTTATGGCTATGTGTCCGTCAGACACAAGAGATGTGTAGTACACCCACACGCTGTCACCCTCACAAAGCCGCTCGCCTGTTTTGTTAAGCAGAGTGAACTCGCTGCCGTTTGAAAATCTTACCGCCGCCCTGAGATATCCCTCGCTTACAGATATCACCCTTGCAGGCTCTCTCCTTATGGGCTGTGAGCTTTTTATCTCCTCTCTTGCTATCCGTCTTATCAGTTCGTTAAGGTCGCTCATATCACACCTCCAGCGTGTAGTTATCGGGCAGAAAAGCCACATTGCATGAGGTTATCTGCATCTGCCTTGACGTCAGATCATAGCTTATGCCTGTCACCAGCCTGTCCTCGCCTTTATAGCTTATGATATCCTCCACCTCGATGTGAGGTATCAGCCTGCAACAGAAGCTGTCGCTGACCGAGTTTGCCGTCTGCTGCATGAGCAGATACTCCGCATACTGCCTGCACTTTTCCTCGCCGCTGCCCCTTGTGGTATCTCCCATGGATATGTATACTATCGGCTCATCGGGATAGCGCTCGCCTGCGGTCTTTATGTTGAGAGGACTTTCGGCGCTGAGGTTTCTGGCGGTGTATGAGTACACCTCGCCCTCGGTGTTGTCGGTGCATACCGTAATAATATTTGAGCCGTCAAGAGCCGTGCTCCTTGCAGGACTGCCTATGATAAGGCTGTCATTCTCCTCGAACCGCCATGAATAGCCCTTGTGCATATACCAGCTGGGGATATTAAGGCTTGGCTTCCGCCTGAAAACCAGCCGTCCTGAGCGGTCATAATAGCAGTCTGCTCCGTACATTTTTGCAAGGGTGGTTATTATCTCACCGTAAAACTGCCCTGCACTGAGGGCTATATCCGCATAGAGCTTTGTTTTAGAGAAATACGGGTCGATAAGCGGCATAACAGGGTCAAGGGGATATCCGTTTCCAATAGGACGCATAAGCACCTCTCTGATAAGGTCGGCAATATAGATATCCCCCTTTGAGATATCGGTGCTAAACTCGCTGACACATCTGCCAATGCCAAGCTCGCCGTTCAGCTGGGCGAATTTATCGGCAGCCGTTATGCTCAGCACACCGTCGCTCTCATTGGCATTTGAGGTGATGAACACCCCCATAGGCTCCCAGTATATCCTGCCGTTTAAAGCTGTACCCACCAGTATGCGGAATTTTCTGTTATACCAAATGTCCGAATTTTTTGAGGGCGTATATCTATCGTCAACATTAAAAAGCGAAAGGCTTGCGCTGTTCCTTGCTCCGCTGCCGCTGTTAGAGGTTATCTGCACAGGGCTGTCCTCATTTATGTCGCCGCTTATCTCCCCCAGCACATTCTCCCAGTGGTCTAGGGACTGCAGGCGGTGGATATATACAGTCTCATTGCTTTTTACCGCACTGATATATCCTGAGTCGTGTACGCCGTAAAGCTCTGTCATTCATACACCACCGCTCTTTCGATATCGTCTGTTTCTGTCCATTCATAGCGTATCCTTGTAATGCCCAGCTCTGCCGCATCTGCGCCGTAGTTGCGTGAGGGGTTGCCTGTTATGGCTATTATCCTCACATCTCCCATATCCGTCTTCAGCAGATAAGCTCCGCCCTGGGTGATAAACTGAGTCCAGGCTGCTATATCGCCGCCGCTCTGGCTGTCATAGCTCTCTATGCTGCCAAGTATGGCTTCAAAGCTGCCGCTGTCGTAGTTACTCACACCGTTTATGAGCACAGGCTTTTTGCCGTTAGAAGAATGCAAGACAGCCCCTGTCACCGTTTCAAGAGCCGATGAGGATATATCGCAGGAGAACAGATAGCTTTCGCCTATGGTATATCTTGTTCTGCCGTAGCAGCTGCCTGCCTCGGTGAGCCCGGCGATGAAGTATCTGCGCTCATAGCCCCTGACAGGCTGGGAGGCCGCATAATACTCTCTGCCCTCACGGTATGCCGATACTGTGTATGTATAGCTTTGGTTGGTGCCTGCGGTAAAGTCCCTGAGGGTGAAGCTTGCAGTTTCGGGCTCAAACCTGCCGATAAACACCGCCTTGCCGCCGTCGGTCCTTCTCCACACCGAATATGATCCGCCCACAGCCGTGTCTGTCACTGTAAGCTTTATGCTTCTCATACCCTCCTCCCACACTGCACTGACGGTAAGCTCCTGACTAAGTGTGCCTGTTTCGCTTATGCTGTGGGCAATACTTTTAGCAAAGTCCTCCTGCGTCACAATAGTGCAGCTCACCTCTGCGGTTTCGCTGCAAAGACGAGGGAAGGTGTGGGTAAAGGTGTAGGTATACTGCCTGTCTGAGGTATCGCTGACGCTTTCAAGCTCCATGCAAAACTCTCTCATTGATACCTCTTGTGCCTGTGAGTAGCTGCCCGATATCTTCAGCCCCTCAGCCGTTATCTCATGGGTGAGGGTGACGGCAGGGTCTGAGCGGCACATGAAGTAAAAGGGGTCGCACTCCAGATAGTTTGACACCAGCTGATAAAGCGCCCCTGCGCTTGTTGCTCCCAGATGGCTGCCGCCCGGTACGGATACGCTTGTAAGATTGCATTCGCCTGTATCGCTGTCATAGCTCTCTATGAGTGCAAAGGCAGCACCCACCTTTAAAAGGCAGCCGCCTATGAGCCTTGCGCCGTATCTTACAGGGTCCTTGATAACGGTTATATCCTTGTCGATATACGCTTTCAAAGCCGTGCCTGCTGACTGTATACGCCCTGCGCCCAGGTAGACATCATACTTGCCGTCCCCTGTGTTGAGGGGGTTCTCGGCGCTTTCGGGGTAGTTCTGGTAAACTGTTATCACCCCTGTGTAGTCGTGACCAAGTGTAAAGGGAGAGGGTCCGTCCTCGGCATGGTAAAGCTCGCCGTACCATGTCTCGCCGTTATGGACAGCGATCATCTCTCCTTCTCTCGGATAGAACTGCTGCCATTTCTGAGAATTGAAAGTATCGGTATAGTCGATAGTTACCCACGACAGGCTGTCGCCGTTCATGGTAAAGCTCAGTGTGGGGTTTTGTGTAACAGCGTCTAACGCCTTGCCGTCGATGTTCACATTTGTTACTGTTCTTAGTGAGCTTTTCATTCTAGCCTCCTGTCTGTCTTGTTCTGTCTGCCGATGATAGGTACTCGTTCATGAATTTCTTCCAGTCCTCTCGCAGTGTTTTCCTCAGCTTCGCCAGAGTTCTCTCATCGACCGATCCCTGAATGATTATCTGGGGCGCATAGGTGATACTGCTGGTGCTGCTGGTGGTCCTGTTATCGTTGCTGACAGAACTGTTATTGGTGACGCCGCCCGACGATGAGGGCAGCGTTATATTTGATAAGTCGGGCAGCATGGCTCTCAGTGATGAGATATTTATACTGCCAAGCCTTTGCGACAGGCTCTCGCCGTTATACTTACCCAGCTTTAAAAGCAGCTGTGCAAGGCTGTATTTTGAGTCGTTAAGGCTGCTCTGCGCCGACTCTATGGCAGATGTATTTTTCTCTGCATGAAAGCCTGCTGATAATGAATACACCTGCACCTGCTGTGCTTCGGCACGCTGCAGCTCGTCCTGCGCCTTCTTTACCGCCGCCAGCCTGTCCTCCAGATCTTTAGCGTTTGAAAGCTCGTCCTCCTGCGCCTTTTTAAGTCCGCTGTAGACCTTCTCCTCCAGCTTGCGGTACTCTTCAAGGTACTCGGCTTTGTTCTCATAGTACCGCTTGTTTATCTCATCAAGCCTGCTGTAGTATTCCTCGGCGCTCAGCTCACCCATGCTGTACAGGTGCTCCGCTTCGGATATCTCGGCTTCCGCTGTTTTTTTCAGATAGTCGGTGGTGTCCTCTTTTTTTGCTGTTTCTTTGACAGAGGTCACTGCTGCTGCGGTGGGAGTGGTGGAGACTGTGGTCTCGGTGGGGGTGTGACCCTGATAGATCTTGCCGTCGCCGATATTATCGACTATCATCTGATACCGCTCTATCTGATCTCCCAGTAACTTCCACTGCTCATACATCTCGGCAAACTGAGAACTATTAAAGCCCATCTGGTTCGTCTTTGCATAATACATCTGCTGACCCAGCAGCTGCTTTTGTTCCTCTGACGACTGCAGCATATTCTGAGCCTTTGCTTTCAGCAGCTCCTTTACTGCATTTGTTTCCACAACATAGCCGTCCGCAGTCTCCTTGATATGCTTGGCAAGCTCGGGATATTTTTCGATAAGCTCCAGCATCTGTGTAGTGCTGTAGGCTGTGCCTGCATTTACCTGATCCAGTACGCTTATAAGGTTTGCAAGCTCAGACCTGTATGTCCCCACAGAGCTTTTGGCACTGCTGTATGCATTTGTGAGTGCTTCCTGTGTCTGCTTTGCCTTTTCCTCAGCGGTGTTCAGGGTTTCGGCAGAGTCGGCAAGCTCTTCATTATCCTCGGTCAGCTGACTGATAGTTTCCGACTGCTCCTCGGTCTTTTCTGAGAGCTCCTCCATGCTCACTTTGTTGCTTTCACTTTTTTCATCAAGGCTCTGCAAGCTCAATGACAGTCCGACAACGGTGTTGTTGTACGCAGTCAGGTCGTCTCTGGCGGTCTCAAGCTCAGACTGAACAGCCTTCCACTGTTTTACATATTCACCTGCGAGACCTGCCTCATTAGCTTTTCTTTCGGCTTCCCTTTCGGCTTTCACAAGTTCATTGTAACGCTTTTGGGCATCATCTCTTTGTTTTACTGCTTCATCGTAGGCGCTTTTAGCTGTAATGCGCTGTTTTTCCAGCTCAACACCGTATTCTGTTCGAGCCTGCAGCTCCATGTAATCCTCATATGCAGTTATAAGCTTTTCAAGCTCTGCCCTTTGCATACTCAGGGAATTTGATGTTTCGTCAAATGACATATTAAGCCCCGGTACAGCCTTATTAAGAGCATCTATATGTGCTAAAAGCTGCTGCTTTTCACCGTCGCTGAGTTCTTCCTTTGCGGCGAGCTCATATATGGTATCCGCTAAGGCTCTGCACTGGGCTTCTTGCTGCTGCAAAGCGGATATGCCCTCCTCATTTGAGGATATGCTGTCATAGACCGAGCTTGTTAATTCTTGGTTTTTTTCAACGAACTCCTGCGTTTGTTTTGACAGATGTTCTGTGGCATCAGCTGTTACATCGATAGACGCCACATAAGCTGCAAAGGCAGATGCAGCTGCAATAGCAGCACCTCCTATCGCTCCTATTGCCGATACACCTAAGCTCATGGCTGAGTTCTGCGCTGTCTGTGCTGCCGCTGCTTCGCCCGAAGCCGCTGCGACTCCCTTGATAGCAGCTTCATATCCGTCAAGCGCTTTCACAGAGGTGTTTATGAGCTTTGATAATTCAAGAGCTGCCTTGAAGGCTATAAATACCTTTGCACCTGCCGCTATCTCTTCTCTGAAACGATATACAAATCTTGCAGCCGAACCCAGCACCGACATCAACCCTTTAAGGCTAAGTGCCGCACCGTCTGCTATCTCAGCCAGCGTGCCGTCCTTTTGTGCCTTCTGCACCAGCTTTAAAAGATCATCGACGCCGCCGAACAGCCGCTCAAAGCTGTCCACAAGCTCTGCGCCTATTATGGTCTTCATGCCGTTCAGCTTCTGCTTTGAGATATCCACCTTGTCGTTAAAAGCGTTGAGCTTATCCAGCGTAGCCTGATCAAACACCAGCCCCAGCGCCTGCGCCTGATCCCCCAGGTCTTCAAGCGCGTCAGAGCCTGCCAGTATGAGGGGATTGAGTTCCTGGGCTGACCTGCCGAAAATGTTCATGGCATAAGCGTCACGCTCTGTCTCGTTGGATATCCTGCCCAGGGCATCTATCACCTCATAGAATACCTCTTTGTTGTTTCTCAGGTTCCCTGCGCTGTCCTTAAACTGTATGCCCAGCGTCTTAAAGGCTTCGTATGCATTGCCTGTTTCGTCCTTCGCCGACTGCATATTCATGGTCAGCTTTTTGAGCGACCCTGTCAGCGTCTCCTGAGATACATCTATCAGACTGCTGGCATACTGAAACCTCTGCAGCTCCTCGGTGGATATACCTGTTACCTTTGAAAGAGTGTTGATATTGTCCGCTGCAATGCCTGCCGACATTGTAAGCCCGCCCAGAGCTGTCACAATGGCAGTTATGGTGGCGGCGGCAGTTTTAAGCCCTCCCGCCAGCTCATTTATCGACCTGCTGAGATCTTCGCCTATCGCCTTTACTGTATCGGCAGCTTCGTTTTTCAGCTTTTTAAGCTCTGCCTCGGTCTTGCCTATCTCTTTCTGAAAGTCCTCCCACAGGCTTTTGTCAATATTGCCTGCCTTAAACTGCTCCTCTACTTCCTTTTCGGCTTTTTTGAGCAGCTTCAGCTTGTCTTGGGTAGTCTCGATCTTTTTTGAAAGAAGATCAAATTTCTGTTCAAGCAGTCTGGTGTTTGTGGGGTCGAGCTTCAGCCCTTTGTTCACCTGGTTCATCTGCTTGTCGATCTTTTTCAGATCGTCATTTATCTCTTTTACAGCTTCATTGAATTTTGAAGTTTTGCCGTTAAACTCAATATCAACGGTTATTCCTCTGTATGTAGCCACATTTTCACCTGCCTTTAAAAGCTGTCATAGGCTGCCTGATCTGCTACTATACAGCCGTCTGTACTAATGTCCTTGCCTGAGATCTTCATAAATTCATCTATCGTATCAAGTACCATGTGCATTGGCAGCTCATCGAGCTCTGACAGGGTAAAGCCACAGGCTGATGCACAGGCGAGGAACCTTTCGGCGGTGAACCTCTCCCGACCTTTTTTATGCTCCCTTATGCTGCCGACAGACTCAGCAAACATATCCTGAGATATTATGAGCGCCGCCTGCAGCTCGACACTGCCAATGCTGCATATCCAGTCATCAAAGGGCATAACATTTTCATCTGCCGTTCTTGCCATTGCCCACAAAAGCCGACCTGCGGCAGCTGCCGCCTTATCCTCATTTTTCAGCTTGTCGGCAAGCTCCTTATCCTCGTTATAGTCTGTGCCGAACTGGCTTTTGTATCTTATGAGCACCCCTGCGCTCGCTCTTATCCTTACAGGTCTGCCCCCTGCCATTATGTATCGCTCCACTGCACCACGTCCTTATCCTTCAAGACCGAACCATCTCTCAAACAGCTCGCTGTTATCCTCTTTTCTTATCTGCCTTTTATAGTAACCCGTATTTCGTATATCACGGTTTATCACCAGCTCCAGCCTTCTTGTGTCCACACTCAGCCTGTTGGTCATGGTGCTTGCATCAAAGTCGGGCTTTGTGCATACCACATCGTAAAGCTGGTGCCTTGTGGCTGTGCCCTCGTTTCGCTCCTCGTAAAAAAGCGAAAAATGCACAGGCTTGTATATGCCTGCATACAGCACGCCGCTTTCATCTCTTGTATAGCCAAGTATGTTTATGAGAAAATGCTCGGGCAGGCTTATTATCTCAATAGATGCCTTTTCATTTAAGTCATATACCTCGCTGTATACAGCGAAGCTGCCGTCAAGCAGCCTTACCTGTATGCTGCGCTCATTCATCTGCGGCTTGAAGCCTATCTTAACAGCTCCTGCAAGAGGCAGCAGTGCGCCGCCTCTCACAGAATAGTGAAATTCCGAAAAGCCTATCGAATAGTCGTTCATAAGCTGTCACTCTCAGTTTTCGGGCTCTTCTTCGGTGTTGTTCTCCTCATTATTCTCCTGCGGAGTTACGCCTCCTCTTGCCGTAACAGGGTTAGGGGGAGTATCAAGGAGCGTATCATAAAAGCTGTCCCCGGGGAGCTGCTTTATCTTGATATCTCCTGTGTCAAGTCTGGGGCTGACCTCGATATTAAGCGTGTCGCTGTCTACATTGAGAGAGTCGGTCTCGGTGTTGTGGATAATGCCGGGGCGCTGGGTCAGTGCGCAGTGGTAGAGAAAAACTCTGCCTGCGTTAACATCGCCGTTAAACTCAAATGCCAGTCCGAAGTCTGCCATCTTAGCGTCCGCATTCTCAACTCCGTTCACATCTCCCAGTATCTGCTCCTCAAACTCCGCAGGCAGCAGCACAACATTAACGCTACCGTTGTAGCCGTGGTTAGCCTTTATGACCTTATATTTCTTATTGTCTGCCCACACTATCTGCGATGCAAAGTCGTTAGGCAGATTGACCGCTATAGCACCCGGTATGGCAAAGGGAGTGCCGTAGGTGTAGCCTGTGCCGTCTGTTTTTGCGGTGTCGATCGCTGTGATCGGGTGACATTTCACCTTACAAATGCCGTATTTTACAAGATTGTTATCCATATATCTCATTCCTTTCTAAATGTTATAAACTGTCATATAACGCTTTGAGTCATCAAGCCATCTGGGACCTGATTTTCTGTAAAAAATTCCTGCGTCCTCCAGCAGTGCTTCAAGTCTTTCCTCTGAGGTGAGATCATTTTTCAAGGTATAAAGCTCTATGGAATAGCCTGCCTTTTTGAAGTATGCCTTGTTATCGGCAGGCAGGATATCGGTATCATCGCTCAGATAAGCTATAAAGGGCGGCACAGGCACATCGTCACGTCCGCTCCATTCGTTATACACTGTAGGGAACTGCGTGCTCAGCAGCTCATAAAGTTCTTTTTGGGTCATAGCTTGCCATGCCTCCTAAGTACCTTATCAATGGCGATATCCACCTCTCTTGCAGCCTCTTCCTGCACCGGTCTTATATGCTCTATACCTGCTACCTCTTGTTTTGCGTCAATCTTCCTTGGTTTATACCCCTGCGGCAGCACTACTCTGTGTCCGTTTTCAAGCAGATGAGTAAGATGGGGCTTAGACCTGCTCAGCACCGTGATACGCCTGCCGTCAATGTAGCGTGAGGTGTTTTTGTCCTCGGTCTTTTTCCATGAGTCACGGTAGTGCCTGCCCTTGCCCGAGCTGTCCGAGTCAGGCTCACGGTAGGGAGCAGTCTCTTTGAGGGTCCTGACCGACCTTGACGCTATCCTGTTGAACTCCTTATCAAGGTCGTCCATGACCTCTGTGCTGTAGGTCTGCAGCTGCTTTCTCAGATCGTCAAAATCTACTGTCAGATCATTAAATGAACCTGCCATATCTCACACCTCGCTTTGCCTTTTGACTGTTATCCTCAGCACCTCATGCCTGAGCTTGATATCCTCGATAAAGGTGATATCATAAGGCTCGCCTTTGTATATCACCCTGTAGTCCTGCTCATTCATTTCGCTGAGCGCCCTTGACCACCTGACCTTGAAGGTCATTTCTGTCTCGGTGCTCTCCTGTGCATCGGCTGTTTTCTCAGCTCCGTGTAAGCTATCTATCGCCCCGTGGACCTTTCTGAACAAGGACCAGCCCTCGATCTGATCGCCTATCTCATTGCCGTCGGCAGTCAGTTTCTCGATGATGAGCTTGTGGCGGTACTGCCCTATATTATCGGTCATATCCTGTCACCCCAGCATATTGACACTGTGCATATCAAGTATTATGCTGACAGTGCGGTTCATCTTAAAGCTCGAATTTTCACTCAGACTTCGGTTATCATAGTTATCTCTGCAAAGAATATAGAATGCCCAGCACATATCCTCGTGGTCATCTATCTCGTCAGCAGTCAGTCCTGTGTAAGCGCTCATGTAGCTCTTTACTATGCCCATTGCCTGAGTTATCGACCTGATATCCTCCTCATCGGGGTCATCGATTCGGCAGAAGGAGATTACCTCCTCTGCCGTGATCTCGCTGACCTTCATATCATGATGCCTTCATAGCCAGAGCCTTGAGCTTCTGACCGTTTTCGATCTTCGAGTCGATCTCAACATATGCATATACGCCGATGGCGTGCTGGGTAGCATACTTTTCACGCAGTATATTTATCTCCCAGTCCTCGGTGATCTTTACAGCAAGTCCTGAGAGATCTCCGTAGATAACAGCTCTGCTGCCTGCCTTCATATCGGGCATATTATCCGAGATATATACATCTTTGCCAAGCAGAGTATATCCCCAGCGTGAATTGACATCTCTGTTGAGCAGATAGTTGCCCATGCCGTCTTTGAGCTTTCTTATGGCTGTCCTAGTTTTCTTGGACATTATCCATACAGCGCCGCTCTGATAAACATCGGGCACTTCCTCCTGCAGATCTATAAGCTCATCGGCAGTTATCTTGTCCGCTGCGGCAGCAGTAACAGATGCTTCAAGGGTCGAAAGCCCCTCGATCTTATCCTCTGTGCCGTTGAGAAGCTCGTTTTCTATCCACCTGGCAATGTTCTCAGCCATCTTGTTTATAACAAAGCTTACCAGGTCAAAGCTTGAATTATTCAGCAGCGACTTTGATATCAGCGTAAGCACACCTGCAAGGAAGCCGCCCAGCTCGATATTTTTAAGCTTGCCCACCTTGCTTTCAAGCTCCACGAACTCGCTTGCATAGTCCATGGTGATGTCGCTTTCGCTGTCGTCGTAGTAGGGTATTGTCAGCTTGCCGCCCACGTTATATCTGGTCGCCAGCTGATATATGGGGCATATCTCATGCACCTTGTCGATGATCTTTGCAGCTATGGTGGCAGGTATAACTGCACCGTTCTCCCCCACGGTAAGGTTGATATCATCGGCTCTTTCCTCGGCAAGGGTGCCCCTGATGAAGCTGTCAAATGCTCTGCGCTCCAGCTTTTCGGGAGTATCTCCCTTTTCGGCAGTATCGGACTCACGCAGCGATGTCTGCTCAAGGCTTCTAAGCTCCATGGCAGCGTTTATGGTCTTTTCGAGCTCATCTGCCTCGGCTTTCTTCTTCTCAAACTCAGCCAGCTCCTCATTGGTGAAGCTTCTGGTCTCTTCGTTGGCAGCATCTACGATCTTTTTCATTTCATCCAGAAGTGCCTGTCTCTTTTCGATAAGTGCTTTAAGGTTCATAAAAAACTATTCCTTTCCTGTTTAATATTTCAAGCTCTCTATTTCTAAGCTCGATAACTGTTTCGTTTCGGGGTATAAGGTCCTTTATGTCCGAGGGGTCGTCAAAGGCTCTGAGCTCACACTGCTCACCGTCCCTCACCTCTACAGAGGTAGCAGGGTATGCAGGTCTTTTGGTGAGTATGGAGACCTCCAGAAGATCCATATCGGTGATACTCCTCAGACATATTTTATCCTGCGTCTCCCAGCTGTCCTTTGGATTTACAAAGGCAAAGCTCCACCCCGTGAGCCTGCCCTCTCTGGCGGCTGTCACCACCTCGGGGTCGGTTATCTCAGCTGAGGCATACAGCCCGATGTTGTCCTCTCTGAGCTCCAGATTGTCCCCTGTGCCGCCTAAGTCACGCTCATGATTGAATTTCAGCTTCACATCGGGCTGCCTTTTAAGCGACCTTGCAAATGCCCCAGACTTTATGACCTCCACAAAGTCATCGGGAGCATTTTTGCAGTGCGCCCTTGAAAGCACAGCCGAACGTCTCTCCACGGCATTCACATACCCCGAGATGACCGCTTCGCATTTCGAGCGTATCTCAATGTTCAATTTTCATCACCCTTTCTTTTTTAAGGCATAATAAAAGCACCTGCCGCCGACATTGCCGTCGGTCGCAAGTGCTAGTCGTCTGTAAGTCCGCTG
>ERZ842401.5166-NODE-5166-length-14645-cov-5.175805_pt1 | contig 14645 bp, 5 predicted proteins | sample MGYA00521270_ERZ842401 | MGnify/ENA primary metagenome ERZ842401 (study PRJEB31892, sample SAMEA3878208) | bioreactor metagenome | biome: Moose rumen | place: Sweden | collected 2011-10 | study: EMG produced TPA metagenomics assembly of the PRJEB12797 data set...
GACTTTGCAGGCCATATTCATAGATTTTGTTTTGGCCTTCGAGCATCATCGGGTTCTTAATCTTGTATTGCTTATAGTTGTCGCCTTGGACCACATCGAGTAATTGAGTAATGCTGTTATACTTCAAGCACTCAGCCACCTCCTTCATCTTCTGTTCAGAGTTAGGATTATAGGTTCTGTCAAACAGTCTCTTCAATTTGGCATCAACCGCTTTCTTTGCATCCATATTCTTGGATAGACGATGGAAAAAGTCGTTGCGTTTCTTTTCCTCCGACTGCATACCCAGTACAAGCATACGGACGATGATAGGTTCCCAATCCAACAGTTTCTTTTCCCCAAGATAGGAGGAAACAAATGCCCGGCAAACAATATCCTCACTGAAAGTCTCTGGTGTCAAGTGTCCTGCCAGCATGGTGCTAATCTTCGTGGAACTCATTTCGCTGACATTGTTCTTAACGAATAAGCGGAACTTCTCTGGAAGGTTGTACTGCTGCATGAAACTGGCATAGTCATCCTCCTTATACTCCATATTTGCTTTGAGCATATCCAGAAGCGGGAACTTCAGCATCTGCTCTTCTGTATGGGGATAAGTGCCATCCGTAAACAGTAGCACAACTCTTTTGTCCTTCCAAGTATTCTCAATCGCATACTTGACATTAAACCAAGCCCCGTCAAACACCTTATATATATAATTGTCTGACCACTTGGCATCCTCCAACTCCGTGACGTTGATGTTCATCTTGTCGAAGATGAACAGAACGTGCAATTGCGGATTACGTTCAAAATAGCTATATATTCTTTCCTGTACCATAATATATTAATCAACCTGCTTACAAGCCTGAATGAATTGTCTAACTTTACCTTTGAATTTAGCCAATCGCTCTAACTGAACATCCGTAATAATGATGGTTGTACTGAGTGAACGGCTTGTTGCAACATTGAAACGTCTCTCGTCAAGTGCAAAACTTGAACCTCCGGCTGGAAGGTATAATACAGCGTAATCAACGGTCATTCCCTGTATGCGGTCAATAGTCTCAACAGTGAAGTCCTTTAACTTTCTATTGTCAGTCTGCAACTCACTTTGAAGTTTCTTCACCGTCTCACGGAATGGCGATATGATTGCCATACTGCTTTCTGGACGATGTTTTTCTATCGTCTGAACAAGTTCTGAAATGAAGTTAAGTGACCTGATATTATAGTTCTGGTCAACAAATCCACTAATGAACTTGTAAAGAACGCCACCTTCATGGGGGAAGTATTTCTCGCTTAACCCCTTGAATTCTATATATTTTTTCTTAACAGAACGGAAGTTGTTGCTATAGAACAATTTCGTTAATGCGGCACTATTCTGAGTCAGACGGAATGTTGTTACTATTCTATAACTTTTGATAGACGTACCCATAGCGTAAGCACTCATGCCATTGCATTGAATATCTACGTTCCATAATTCATATTCTGGCTTTTGTCCAAGTCCTTGAACAATAGGTGGCAACTGCATTGGGTCACCTACAATAAGACATTGTACACCTAAAGATTTGAAGGCCACAATGGTGGTGAGGAATGCTTGCGAGGCTTCTTCAATAACCATCAAGTCAAATACGCCATCTACATTTTTCCCATCACTATTAACGCCTACTACTGATGACAGTTTATAATACGTGGTACATAACAGACTACCTTTGGGTACAACCAAGTCATTCTTGGCAGCCTTCAATCCAACGGCAGATTTTGCTTCATCAGCTTTAAGTGAAGTTTTGTAGATTTTACCATCTGCAAGATCTTTGCTTAAAGGTGACTGTTTTGCTAACTCAACGAGACCTGTATTGGCCATTGTTGCGACACATACAGTTTTCTTCTGTCTCAGATAAGAAGAAACGATGGTTGCAATTGTATAGCTCTTTCCTGTTCCTGGAGGGCCTTGAAGTATGCAACAACCTTCATTACGTAAAGTTTGCGCTACTGTATCAGATACAATGTCCGGTTGTTTCTCTGAATAAGCTAGTTCTTCTGGCTGCCACTCGTCATAACTGATTTGTGGCTTCAGCAGCAGTTCTTTTGAATCGTTATGGATATGGGTATAATAGGCAAGATTGTCGAAATACTCTGTTGGAGGATAGGAGTCGTACAAAAGTGCTGTTATCATATTACCTCTGTTGTTCACGCATTCATTGATAAAGGCAAACATATCCATGTCTATTGACCCACATACGATGTAGTCGTATTGAGTGTCGGGACTCTTTCTGAAATATAGAGGCATAATATCTGATTCTCCCATTCTCAGCCCATCGCCATCATGGAATGTACGGAAGGTTATATCCCATAAGAGAGCACTCTGACCATAGTTATCTTTTGCTTTCTTGGTCACAATGCTGAAGCTCTTCATCATTTTCAATCGGGGTGCAAATCCCTTTCGTATCTTAATCGTAATATGACCAGATTTAGGTGAGGCATAGACAATAGTTCCCACATTCAAAGCCCCATCTTTAAGCAACATACTCACAGATGAATCCAGAATGTAGCTGTATGCTCGCTCTACTTCACGTTTTTGGTCACGGAAGAAACGCACATAATTGTTTATTATCTCGTTATTTGTCATACCAAATCTGGGTCAAATTCGTTGTCATTCTTGTTGCTTGTATCTGTAGGCTCAAAGATGAAGTCATCACCATGAGTCTTGATAGTACGGATCATTGTGTAGATGTTGCCATCCATTCCGGGGAAGTGGGAGTCATACACCTTATTCACAAAACGTCCTTTGTCGTTGCCAGTAACCTGAACGAGAATAGCATCCTTGTCAATCATATCCATGAGTTCCTTTTGAGAACGTATGTATAGGAATTGGTTTGCTTTCTTGCCATAGTACATACAGATGATACAATTCTCATATTTCACTCGATTCCAGATGGAAGGTGACACGTACAATATACCACCTCGTGCGCTACAACGATGGACATACTTTCCCGTCTTTGTTTGTAAGTATTTGCGTCCCTTTGTGATAAACTCTTTCTCACTCATATTAGGTTCGCCAATCTTGTTCTTGACGCTATTATAAAATCGCATTCTGACAAGATAGTTCTCGTCAACAATGGAATCACGGTCGAATGCACGGCCTAACAACGAGCTGAGACGTGAGATTTCATCTTCGGTGGCTTCTCTGGTTTCAAGTGTGGTCGCTTCTTGCTTACCAACATTGAATTGTCTATGACTTGTCTCGTCTGGGTTGTAGCCCATATAGTTACGACGCTTGCCTGAATTTTGTCTTTCTGACCATTGCCTATTTTCATTATAATGACGCTCTGAAGATGGCTCTTTATGCTTGGGTTGATAATCAGGACGAGAGCTACCTCCTGTATCTTGACCACGAGAAGATCGTGGCTCACCATTATTACCAGAAAGATGATTGTAGGCATGGCCATCACCTGAAGGCGTATCATCGGCAGCATGTGATGTATAAGGTTTACGAGGTTCAGAATCCTCGGGCTCGTCATCTAAATCTTCACCATCATCAAGAAGCTCTTCATCATCTGCTTTTTCATCCTCGTCTTCTGGTTCGGATGAATCGCTATCCTCGTCACCAACAGAAAGTGTCTCATCCTCATCTTCGTCTTCTGCATTGTCGTCGTCATATTCATCTTCATCTTGAAGTTCTTCTTCATCCTCATCTCGTAATTCAGAATCGTCTTCATCATAAGTCTGATGTTCATCGTCAAGGTCTTTCAATTCTTCACGAGTCTTCTTGCCAAAATCAGAAGAATTGTCAACCAGATCCTCTTCATCAGAACGGTCAACAATCTGAACACCCATAGCAATATCTTTATTCAAATCTTCTAATATTCTCATGAAATCATTATCAGAGCTGAGTTCATAACTGACATAATGGTCAATGATGTCAGATTGGTTGTCTTCGTCAGCCTCAAATATGCCTTCAAGAACATTGGTGTCCATATCGATGTCAAGATAGTCCATCAAATCGGCAGTAAAGTCCTTAAACACTCTACGCCCCATCCAATCCTTTACATAGAACAATTCTGCACCGTCCTTATGATATTGAATACTCTCATCTTTGAGTTCACCCTCATAATTCAAAGTGATGGTCTTGCATCTATGGAATTGGAGTACATCCAGTTTCTCGCAGTAATCATCATACAGTTCCTTCCAATTACTTGGATCAGAAACGGCAGCAATAATCAGCAAAGGCAAGCGCAATTTCATACGCATTTCCTCTGTTGTTGGTTCTTCAATGATTTCTGGTGTCAGTTCAAAGTCATCTTGTGTCAAGGCATCAATATTAAATATCTCACAGAACTGACGGAAGACATAAGCGCTATCAAAATATTCGAGAGACATGACTTTTGCATTCTTGCCAAACAGTTGCTTCAGACGCTCTTCGTCAATGTCTATGACATACAACTCGTTCAGCCGAGCAAATTCACCTCGACCATTACGCCAAATAGAATTTTCATGCTCCAAGTAATCTTCAACAGCATCCTCATCTATAGCGTTTTTACTAGCAAGCCAGAATAAAATACTTTTTCTCTTTTCCTTATTCTTAGTATGAAGCAAACAGTCAAGACAGTCACAGAAACTTAGTGTCGTTGCAAAATTCAATTTACCAAGAATGTCATTCTTCACCTCTTTAGTTGAGAAGATGGACTCCAAAGGCATTTTGTCTTCGTACCCCTTCACCATCCCTTTCACAAAGCCATCTTGGATAAGTGATTGGTGATACAGTTGAGAAGGCTTCTTTACCTCTGTGCTGTTTGCATTTTCAGTAGGAATTGTCGCATACTTGTTCAATTCCTCAATACCCAAAGAAGTAATGTGGGTACGGTTCGCGAACTGTATAAGGTATTCAGTCCAAAAATATATGGTAAAATCATAACTGTCCTTCATCAAAGTCAGATGCTCCTCATGGATGTCATATACAACATCCATATCCGTGAATAGTCTTCTAAACACTCTCGCGTCAGGGTTCTCAAATGGCAGATAACATTCACTCAGATACATTAATGGAATGTCAAAACGTTCAAAGTCACAACGCGGCTTGTATGCTGAACCCTCCGTCAACTCTTTGGGCGAATAGAATTCATCATCCTTTCCTTTGAGTTGAATCTCCCTGACTTTAGATCTGGTATATAGTTCACTATGAAGAATGTAATCCTTAGCCAGGTCTTGAATGAATCTGGTATGAATAGGCTTTATACTGTCGAAATCATTTTCTTGCAAGTACAGATACCATTCTAATTTTTCTTGCTTCCATTCGTCTAAAGTGCTGAAAGAGCGCGACTCGGCCTCTTTGACAATCTCTCTCAGAAGTCGCATGACCTCAGGAGAGGCATTGCGATATGAATCTGATATTTCATCCTCTATCACAATATACGGATATGGGTCAGAGTCGTAGCAATCGTTGAACAGTACTTCACCGATTGGTCTGAAGTCATCTTCACCGCCTTTAGTCAATACATTAAGATTGCATAGGTCACTTTTTACCTCATCCCAAACTCCTTCAGCATGAAAATCATCATAATAGTCCGCAAGAAGAGAAACTATGTCCTTGTTCATGATGTCGGACAAGTTGGGTACAATACTCGTGAAGACAATATCACGAATATTATATCTTGCTCCCAAGTTGACGAAATAATCGCGCCATGCTTCGACATCTTCTTCCTCGGCATCCTCAGATATATAAGCATCAGAAATGAAACATGCAGTCTCATCGTATTTCTTCACCATAGTTTCCACACCCCTACCAGCTTCCATATATCTGTCTGCAAGGTAAAGAGCGTCATCTAATGAGTGGTTGTCTTCTTCGCCATCTTTATCAATGGCAAAAATACCGATAGATTTCAGAGCCTTATAATCTGACTTCGTTAAGTCATCCATGTTTGAGAACATGAAACGATGGAACTCAACGTTCTGCTCTTTCTCTGATGTGGAATCTGCTAATGAGTCAACGTCAGATAACAATGACTCCTTGTACAGTTTGAATGAGTATTTTGAAATCCCCAATTTCTTCATCAACTGAGGATATTTGGAGAATACTTCATTATACCTTTCCTCTAACATATATGCCACATCTTCAGGCATCCAATTAGCATCGAGCAAAGATTCCAATTCTGTATTATGGAGATATACAGGAATATCTCTATCAGTTATGGCATCCCATGTATCATATCGATAGAGCGGCAGGCTTATAAACTTCTCACTGCCATTCTCTTCAAATATAAGTTTATAGTTCTCGCCAAGATATGTCAGAATGTCGATGCTCTCGTCTGTATCTTTATCTGATTCTGTACCACCGACATTCTCACAAATATCTGTTATATGCTCAGAAACGACTTTGTCATAGAACGTTTCCATGTTAAACGTAAGAACACCAAACTTGTCGGACAGGAACTGACAGAATGCTTCCATATCCTCAACATCCTCCAGATATTCTTCATCTAAACGATACATCCAGCCGTTCTCTATCCATGTTTTGCCCTGATATTCATCCAGCAAATCATTTTGGAAGAAAATGACATCTTCGCTGAGTATGTGTTCATTTTCGCCCTCTTTGTCGTAAGTCCAAAGAGAATAATCGGTGAGCTTATTGTCCCCGAGGCTTTCCCTATGCTCGAAGCAATACTTTACAAAAGCTATGTGCTCTTGGCCTAATTCGTTCAAATATTCTCTTGCCTCTTTTGTTAGGATAACATCCTCAAAGAAGCTTTCGATACTGAAATCTGGGACATCAAACTCTTTTTTGAAGTATTCTTTAACTGCGTCAGAATATTCCTCAGATATGAGATTGACCCATCCTTCATCTGTCCATTCTGCATTGTATAACTCTTCTCCCTCTTTGCTGTAGAAATAGATGTTTCCCTTGAAATCATCTATGAATTCATCATCCACAAAGCTGAGAACTGGGAATTCTTTGTATGCATTAGTATAACCAACATGCTCCGCAAGGAAGTTGAAGAAACCTAAAGAAGCTTGCTTTTCCCTCAAACGCTGCTTGGTGTCTTCGATATTATTCTTCGCTCTTAGCTCATGGTCAACGAAATCATCAGCATCAAAAGTTTTGAACAAATCTTTCTTAACATCATCCCAATCAACGTTATCTTTGAAGTAATTACGAGTTACTTTTGCCAAACGCGGTAAATAGTCGTTGAATGCAACAAGGTCTGGGTAAACTTCATCAATGTCTTCATAGATTGAGCTTGCCGCATTTAACTCTTCATCTTCAGTCATGAAGATTTCTTTATTCTTGAACTTAACTATTTGCTCTTTATTCATCAAGAATTCAAGGAAGGCATTGTTGTTATCAGCATTTGAAAGCCATTCTTGAAACGCATCGTTTTCGCAAGTATCAAGAATATAACTGAAATCCAATGTATAGTTCTTCAAAACATAGGTGCGCATAAACGCATCTATTCCAGGCTTAAGGCATTGGTTCTCATAATCGCGCAAATCCTTATGAGGGAAGAAATCACTCCACTCCGTATATTCACGCACTTCATCATCGGACATCAGGCCAGTGCAAGTGATGCCGGTCTCATCATAGTTAACCTCGTCAAGTGGTTTAAGCACCATCTGATCGTCTTCTTCGACAGGAATGATAGCTCCATCTTCCAGCTCCTCTTCAAATCCTTCCTGGAATTCTTCGATGAACGTCACAACGTCTTCATCTTCTTCATACCTGTCCTTACATTCCTCAAAGTTCGGAATAAGGCTGAAGATGGAGTCGTAATCTAATTCTTTTGAGTTAAGCAAATCCTGAATCCATGCGAAAAATTGCTTACCTGCAATTTTGGCTATGACATGATTGATTTTCTCCTTTGGCTCCACGTTATCACGAGGGCCTGTAGGAATCATATCGGAATTCATAAGAAAACCGAATCCCCATTTGGCTTTCTTTGCAGGAAGGTAGCAGTAAAGACATGTATTCTCTACTGGTAAGAGCTTGTTACCTTCACGTTTACATGCAAAGCCAACAGAAGTCTTCTTAAAGTCAAAATACTTCTCTGGAATCTTGCCATCATTTTTGTTGATACGACGATTCAGTTCCTCTGTCAATTCTTCAGGAACATCACTGATGTATTTCTTAGCTTCAGACACACACCATTTATCGTTTTCTTTAACCTTGACAATGGTAGGTTCATCTTCGCCATCCATGAACACGCTGACACTTCTTATAAACGGAATAAAAAGGATAACTCTTTCTGTTTCAAACACATCAGCAAACAGTTCCTCGTAATTCTGGTCTCTATCATGTAATATGTCTGCTTCGGTAGGACGTAAAGCTATCTGAACACGGAACTTTTTATCGGCATTATCCATTACGTCCAACACCTCATCATCCACCTCGTCATCGTCTGTCCATATCGGAAGAATCTGCCAAGGTGTATCATCAATGTTCTTGGTCTGTTCGTAGTCAAAGCGGAAAGAATATGCACCAGTCTTCAACAAAACATAGTCGTTGTCCAAGAATACTGTCTTGAAGCCGATACCTTTATATCCAATAGCTTCACTGTTGTCGGTTTTCTCTTTGTCGTTGATACTACAAATAGCAGCGATATTCTTGGCATCGAAGTAGTCACCAGAATGCTGGAACACCAGATAATTATCTGTGATATGAAATTCAACGTCCACAGGTTGCTTCTTACCAGAAATTTTCTGTGGATAGTCATTGGCATTCTGGAGAAGTTCATAAATGAAAACCTCCTTTCCACTCGCTGTTAGTTGATTCTTTAGGGTGTCAAGTGTATTGACTATCTTCTCTGAAGCACTGGCCGGATAGTTGTATATGTCGTTATATAGAAGAGTTACAATGTCATGTGGCTTGATAAGCTCAATATTTTCGTCTTCATCAACACCAAAGATGTATGAGGGCTTTGACTGGAGCATGACCCACGTAAACTTATAATAGCTACCATCTTTCAAATTCTTCTTCAATGAACCATTGGTAGTGATGGTAAATGATTTGGAATTCTTAGGCTTATATTTGATCTTTGAGAAATCGGAACGACGAATGTCCGAAATCAGATAGCCTGATTCCGTCTTGTTGAAACATCCAATAAAGAATTTATCCTTCAATTTACGATGCTCAAAAAATTCGCGTTCCTCTTTTGTTAGAGATTCTATGTCAAATATTTCATTCTTCATCATAGACAAATCATTTTTAAAATGCAGCGACAGCTCTGACATTTCCCCATCCTGATGCAATGTCTTGCTGCTGATATGCTAAATCTATATGTTCTTCGGACATACCCATACGGTATTTCCATGCTTTCGTTCTATTGTATGGAGTTGACGTTGCAAACTCACCAACGCCACTACTACCTGTAAGCCCTAAGAAATGCCAGATTTCTGACCATCTGTGGTGAGTATTGTCATACATAGTTTTCCATTGAGCCAAACAAGGCAAATACCACCCAGAGGTTTTGCCGTATGGCAGTGGCGCATCATACTGTGCTGCTATCATAAATGGCACGAACTCCGGATTATTCATCACACTATCAAGATGAGAAACCAAATAGCCCGTATCTCTTCCACGAGAAAAACCATTAGCATTCTTCACTGAATATTTCAGGATCTCGTCACTCACAATTCCCCATGAAGAGATGTTCTTACTGAAATTAAAAGCATTCCGTGTCGCCACTATCTGACCATGAGTCCAACCATGCTTCTTTTCTTCATCACTTGTTTGAAGATTAAAGACCATACCTACTAACATTTTTCCTTCAGCAAATTCATGTGAGAATGTACCATCCTCATAGAAATAGTCATTTAGTCGAACCTTGGAATAATCGTCTAAAAACAAAGATGGTATAATATGATTCACATCCGTTACCTGATTCTCTCGGACTTCAACAGTGGTAGTGTATTCTGTACCCTCACTTGTTTTGATGGTCAACTTGCGTTCACCAATCACCACGTTTTGTACTAACAAAGGTGTAGTACCTTCATTACTGCCATTGATAATTATCTTTGAGCCATATGGTTGAACATTCACTTTTAAATTGCCAGTTTTGGCAATAAGACTTGGAATATACACGTCTTGTTTGTCTATTCCTTGTAATGTTACGGTCTTCGTCTGTGGGTAATAACGATGCTTACGGCCTTCTATCTCGTAAATTCCTTCTTCTACAAGCCCAGTCCATTTGCCTCTGCCATAGTTGACGCCATTGATGAATATCTCAGCGTCAGCATCGCCAGTTTCTACAGATAGTCTGATCGTCTTCTGCTTTAGTTTCAACTCTACATCGAGGCTATACTTGAATTTACTTGTTATCTTGACAGTTCCTTTTTGGGGTTCATAGTCATCAGCACATACCTCATAGGTGTGAGTGCCAACAGGTAGTTCAACAGCCATCATACCATTGGACACGTATTGCTGATGGTCATCAACATATACTATAGCATTGGCAGGTTTTACCTTCATGACAAGGAACTGTGAATCTACGATGTTCTGATAAGAAACAGAATTCGTCTTGTTCGGATTCGTTCCAGATGTTGTTCCACCACAAACTTGTTTTGGTTGAGGGCCAAGTACTTTGGCCGGTGTTGGGGCAACTGTTTGCTGTTTGGGAGTCTCTGGTGTGTAATCTATCCAATCAAGTCCGTAAATAACACACTCCACTACATAGTCAACCAGTGTACGCTGGAAACCATTTTGCTTTGTTACGACAGCAGAAAAGGAATCTAACTTGTTTCGCCACTCCTCTCCCTCTGGTTTGCTAATTGTATCGTCAGAATTGAATAATGACGAGAAGAATGAGCGTTTTTGTTTGCCCAAGTCGAGAATCTTCTGACTGTAACCACCGGCTATCAATGTTTGAATGATAGTCCTTGCAGCTGGAATATCAGAATATGCGCCATAGTCAAGCAGGATGTTTACCAGCCTGTTCTCTGTCAGCACATCAACACCGAATAGTTCGATGGCCTCACGCATTGCTATATGTAACGACTTGGGTTTCATTCTTATTAATATTTATGTCGACAAATCGAGATATTGCATATTGGGGTATAATTCATCAGCAGACTTATTAGTGAGCAATACGCTATACTCTGTATTCGAACTTTCAAAATCCACCTTTAGTTTCTTTCGCTTTTTCTTCAAGCCGACAATTGCACACGAATTAAAAATTGTATGCGTGTAGGCGACTGAAAATTCTCTTCCGTTGAGAGTATAGGACTTATCTCGCTTTTCTGTCGAGATAATAGATAAATTCTTTTCTTTTCTCGCATCCTGAGCAAAATTCGTATTCTCGTTAACCTCAACCGAGAACTTGACAGGCTCCTTGCCTCGAACAATAATTGGCTTATGAGTTAAGATAGCTACTATTGTGTTAGATATTCTATAGCGTTCTTCCGTACAGTCGTGATATTCTGCAAAATTCACTCCTGTTATCAGCTCTATCTTCTTAATGTTCAGGTAATATGCCTTGTAATTGTCGAAGTTATTTTCTTTTGCAGATAGATTTATCTCTTTTGTATTTATTGTGGGTAGTGTCTCAGCCTTAATCTCAACTTCTTCCCCTGAGAAAAATGCCGCGATGAAATCAATCCACTTAATGGCTTCTGAATTGTCTGTATATGTTTCTTTAAAATCAAAGTTGAAGTTGTAGCTAAAATTAGCTCCACCATCTATTAGATCTTTCAACTCAACAGAAATTTTTAATGTGTAAATATGGCAATCCAGCTCAAATACAGCCTTCCCTTTCTTCGGATTATAGGTTTTGGCTGTTATCTTTTCTACAAAGTCTCTTGATGGAATGCGAATGTTGAAAACTGTTTCTCTTACTGCAGGAAATATAAATAGTTTTTCTATTTCATTCTGAATAACGACCCCATTAACAGAATATGAACAATTGAGTAAGTCATCTCCCTCTATCTTAATAGCCGGAACATTGGGGAATGGCATATTTTTTACAATAATTCCGTTTTCCTCGAAATTATGCTCTTCTATCACATCCTTGAGGTCAGGTTTCACACTGAATTTTATGCTCTGCTCTAAAGAGTTGCCTGGCAATGCTTTGAAATCCACGATGTCATTATCCTCTTTGGGCTTCAATGCAATATCAGGATAAAAACCGTGAAGATTGCAATACCGAGAGAAAGTATCAGCGGAAACCTTATGATGACGGAAATCCATGCCAATATTTGCATCCAGCTCCTTCGTAAGTTCAGTTAAGAAGTCAGATGCAATTGCATCGTAGTATTGCACCTTCATCTTTTTAAGCTGGGTCTGTCTACTTTTATTGATGCCTGGCGCAATGAGAAACATGTCTCGCTGATTCTTGTTGATGTCATCCGATATATGCTTTATTATATCGATGATATTGTCATCAGAAAGACTATATCCTACGAACAGGATATGCTTATTGATAAAATGGCGTTTTACTTCTTTCCAAAGCAGAGGGGTATGGTTTTGCTTGAAATAGTCTTCATAATCCTTAGAGGTAATGATGACGAAATCCTGATTTACAAAGTCACCATGAATTTTAAAAATGTGTACATGTTTCTTATCGTCTATGTAGGCACAGTCAGCATCTTTTCTAATCACCTGGCATTCCTCTTCCTCATAGGAAGATTCCAGCAGAGTATCATAGTTGGTTGTAAATATATCATGGAAATGTGGAATCTTAGCCAAAGCCTGATGGTCTTCTAAGTTTGTTGGCGTAAAACCAAATTGCTTTTGAAGAAGTTCAATAAGGCTATTGCGACTTCCACTGCAGACCTCCTCCACATAGAAGTTGGCAATTTCTGCTAATGATTTTCCCTTCCAATCATTACGTTGTTTGTCATTATCAAATTCAGATAAGATTGCATTACTGAGCATACTAGCAGAGGGGGCACCCGCTTTCAGCGAGAACCCTGCACCGATGAACAGTGACACCTTTTCTTCTCTTACTAATTTGATAAGTCTCTCAAACATATGTTATTTAACTCCTATTAATAGTTACAACCCAGATACCATTTTTACGTCCTCCTTCACGATGCAAGAGGCCAAGTTCTTGAAGATGCCCGATAATGTATTGTATACCTATTTCGGAAAGACTGCTATAAATGCCTTTAAGATTCTTCCGTGTAAAATTAGGGTGCATATATAGCTCTACAAGAATAGCCAATTGATTGTCTGAAAGGTTAATATTCCTCTCGGATAGTTTTGTCCTCACCTCCTTTTGTATAGTATCTCTATCCTTTTGTATAGTCTTTTGTATAGTCTTTTGTATAGTATCGTTCCTCTTTTGTATAGTATTGTCCTCCTTGGGGTTCTTTTGTGATGCTTTCCAGAACACAATCTTCACCGTATAGCCGTCAGACTGGTATTCCGGCTCTGGGAGGCCTTGCTCGCGGCAGAGGTCTATCATGCGACGGACACCTGTGCCCCAGCTTTCCAGATATGTGGAGAGGTAAAGCACTTGGGCAATCAGATGGTTATACGGGAAGGACTCATGCGATTCCTTGATGTTCTCTGGGGTCAGGCCATTGGTGAAGCAACCGGGATTAACTATCTCCACACGGTCATCATAGATGGCTAGGCTGACAGAGGCCCTGGGGTCATCGTATCGCCGATGACAAAGGCTATTGGTCAAGGCTTCGCGCAATGCTTCTACAGGAATGTCCAGATGCTCCTCACGACGCAAGCCGACTATCTTTCCGCTCAGGTTCATGTGCTTGAAGCAGAAAGCGATGCCTGCATCCAGAAGGTCGAAGAAATTGCCTGTAGCCCGTTTGTTGTCGATAAACTCCATTTTGTCTGTGCCTCTGAAACGAGCCATACGAAGCAATAGTTGGGGATAGTCATCCACATTATCACCAAAGAGTACAACAGCAGCATTGGTGGGCTTTCCATCGTTCAGCAACTTAAACTTGGTGAGTAACGTCTCTACCTTGTCACCTTCTGCTGATGCGTTGATTCGTCCGCCAGCCACACCTAAGCGTACAGCACCACGAATGCGATCTTCATTCAAGTCAGCTAACGTCATCCCGTCGGCTATCTGTGCATCCCATGCAAACTTCTCTGGGTTGCTTCTGCGCAACCGTTCATTGTACATATCACGAGGCATAACTTTGGTAGTACTCTCTATCCTGTAATAAGGACATCCATTATAGGTATAGGGCACCTGACCGTCTTTCCATGCGTCGAAATAATATACAATCAACTGCTGTCCGTCAGAGCCAGGCACTTCCACGAACTCAGCCCTTGCATCGACTCCTGGTTCTATCTTTGCCAATTCTTGGGCTATCTCCCGCTGGGTGTTGTCCGTTACGTACTGACCTGTTACCTTCAGCGATGTTGGAGTAATGCCAAATATCAGGTAACCGCCCTCAGTATTGAGGAAGGCGCAGGCAGATTTCATTCCTTCTTTTAGTTCGCCCGTCGATTTCTTCAGTTCGAGGGTACGATGCTCATCATCTGTTATCAGTTTCTTTATATCGTCTATTGTCATATCAATAAAAACGCTATTCTTACTTACTTTATTTTCGCGAGTATATCGCCAAATTTTGCATAGTTGACTACTACGCCGTCGTCGAGGTCGAAGGCGATGGCTTGTTCGGCTACGACTTGGAGGCGTTCGTGGTACTCGCGGCACTCGTCGAGAGTCTTCTGGAAGTTCTGGAGGTTGCGGTTCTCTGCTGTGGAGAGAGTTGCA